>ERZ827150.141-NODE-141-length-112815-cov-6.658283_pt1 | contig 112815 bp, 98 predicted proteins | sample MGYA00519779_ERZ827150 | MGnify/ENA primary metagenome ERZ827150 (study PRJEB31778, sample SAMEA3449267) | human gut metagenome | biome: human gut; feature: human-associated habitat; material: faeces | place: United Kingdom | collected 2010/2012 ...
GATGCTCAACCGGCCTCGGGATATCCAACGATATGTAAACATCTTTCAATAATCGAGATATCCCTGTTTTTAATTGAGTATGCCCTGCCGTGCAGTCATTTGGCACAGCAGGGCTTTTACTTTACCGAAAAGGCTGGATATGGGAATCAGATACTACTACAAAAACGGCAAAACGGGATTTCAGACTGCTGGTGGATGCCACCTTACGAAGGCGTGCTGGGACGAAGCTTGGTTGCTGGACGATACGGACCGGGCATTGGTACGTAATAAAAATGGATATGCCCTGTTACGCGTTCGTAGTGAACATCTAATCCGTCTGAATAGTGATTGTGTAGATATCTATGGCGGCACTCCGCTGCTATGGGAGTTAGAGGAAGACTGGTCATCCCGTCAAAATACGATGTACTGATCAATCATCATATGCAATTTAATACCATCGGCCACCGAGTGCATTATAAGACTGCTCAATCTACGGAATGGGTACAACCACTTCGTTACGATGTGATTTTCCCCATCAACCGGCGAGGTAACGAGCGTATGGTTTGCATACGTCGGCATAAGGTCGTATTTTTATAAAACAACTAACAGAATGCAGTTTGTTCAAATGTAGTTTGTTTGTCCATCCATTACATCCTCCTATTGCCTCAGTCTGCTTCAGTCGGTATAAATTTCTTCAACGAGGAGAAGTATTGATTTCGTAAGCGAAATATCCTGAGCCTTAAGGTGAAATTTTAACCTGTTTACAGCGCAGTACGTGATGTTGCGCTGTTTTTTGTGCTTAGAAAATCACGGTAACTCCGATCGAAGGCAATAGGGTGCCGCTCTCCTGACGGATATATTTCATCTTGTACCGTTGGTCGGTGAGCGGATCCAGCGGGTTGTCGATAACTCCGGTACTGAGCAGTACGTCGGGCTGACGAAGCTTGCTCCCCGTAATATTTTGCAAGTCGACGTATATTCCCAACATGCAATGTTTAAAATAGAAGGTTTTGTCGATTCGAATGTCGAGCTGTGCGAAACTATTGAGCCGCTGGCTGTTGTATGCATCGTAATCGTAATAGGGACGGCCTTGTGCATCCCAAGCCTCCTTCAGTGACGATTTGTCGACGTCGTAGGGTGTATAGGGCGCTCCGCCTATTGCACTCAATTTGGCTCCTATACTCCATGCGCGTGGCAAATCGTATGTGCCGCTCAGGTTGGCAACAAAACGATTGTCCCACGACGATGCAATGTAGGGTGAATGGCGATCGGCTCGGTATTCGCTCGTATATATTGTAACAGAACCGACCAGATTGAGCTTTTCGGGGATCTGCCATTTGGCCATAAATTCCACACCGTAGGCTCGTCCGGATGCCGAAGAGACGAGGGGTTCGTCACCTACGGTTCCGTAGTCGTTCCCCTTGCATGTCAGAGGGATACTGTCGGCCAGAGAGAGAGGAATGTCCGAGTAGTATTTATAGAATCCCTCTACGGAGAGAATAACCCGGTCTTGGATGCGACGGGTTATGCCGACTGCGGCCTCTTTGACCTGCATGTATTGCAGGTCGCGATTGACCAAAACGCCCTCTTCGTTTTTGTAGCCGAGAGCCGTGAACGGAGGAAGTTGGTAGTAGATTCCTGCACTTCCGCCGACCGACCACCAGTCGCTCAGTGCGTAGGATGCGGAAATACGTGGAGAGAGTTGTCGCCAGAACTGTTTGGTCTGAGGAGCGTAGTTACACCCATCGAATCTCAGGCCGGCAGAGGTTGTGAAGCGGTTGTCCGACGATTTGTATTCGGCACCTACGAACATGCCCCAGCCGAAAATTCCGAGCTGCGTGCTGTAGTCCGAAAAGCCGGCCTCCTCGGTGTAGATACGTTGGAGCGTTCGGTTGGTGTAGTGGGAATAGGTTGCCTCGACTCCTTCGCGAAGTGTCCATCGTCCCAGATAGGAGCGGTTTTCGGCACGTAGGGAGCTCTTTTGTTCGACGGCGCGCAGTCGGAGCATCAGGTTCTCCTCCGATGAAGCGTCGTTGTCCATATATTTGATATTTCGGTTGTTCAGGTAGTTGTGGCTGATGGTTATGGTTTGGGTGTGTTTTCCGGCGTAGTGTTTGTAGGCTGCGCCAACGGTGAATGTCTCCTGTTGGAGATGGGGCAGATAACTGAGCAGATATTCATTCTCTTCACCCTTTTCGTCCGTATTCAGTTTCATGTCGTCGATACCGACTAGTCCTAAAACGATCAGTTCGTCGTGTTGGGAGAGTTCGGTTTTGATTTTGAACTGCCCGTCGATGTAGTTGGGGAGGAAGGGGAGTCCCAACATTTTGAAGAGGAACTGGAGATAGGATTGTCGGATCGAGAAGAGATAGGTGGTCTTCGGACTGAAGTGGCCGCTACCGCTGAATGCAGCTTCGGAGGCCCCGAGGGTAGCCTTGAAAATCTGTTTTTCGGGATCGCCGTCCTGAAGTTGGAAGTCGAGCACGGAGCTCAGGGCTCCGCCGCGATCTACGGGGAAGGCTCCTGTGTAGAAGTTGATTTCACGGATCAGGTCGGCATTTACGATGCTCACTGGGCCTCCCGATGCTCCGAGCGTTGCAAAATGGTTGATATTCGGGATTTCGATTCCATCCATGAAGAAACGGTTTTCCGAAGGACCACCGCCACGTACGATCAGGTCGTTGCGGTAGCCGATCGGGGAGAAGGATACTCCCGGGTAGGAGCGGACGATCCGGGAGATGTCTCGGTTCGAACCGGGGCTCTTTTCGATCTCCCTCAATCCGATAACGTTCATGCTGACCGGGCTTTCGGTCGTACGGCGGAATGGAGAGGGGCGTACGGTGACCGTATTGAGGGTCTGTTGATCCTGTTCCATTTCGATGGTGATCGTCGGAGTGGATGCGGAGATAATGTATTCGGGAGTCGTCGTGCTTTTGTACCCTAAAAAAGTGGCCAACAGCCGTGAGATACCCGGACGCACGTTGTTGATCTGGAAATATCCGGCCGTATCGGTTACGCCTCCCCGTTGTTCCTGCCCCACGATGACGACGGATGCATAGGCGATCGGGGTACGGTTCAGTTTGTCTATGACACGTCCCCGTATCGTGTAGCCTTCCGTGGCGGCGTACGACGAAACGGCAATCATTAGCAGGAAGAGGATGCCCGTTGCATGTTTCATGATATTGAGTAGTTTAGTCGTGTGTTTCGATGCGATCAGCAAGCAAAAACTTCTCCTTTCCAGTTACCCCAAAGGGGTGGCGCCTTTTTTTGCGAGTCAAAAGATCGGGTGTCCTATTATTTTGACACTTAATCTTAAATAAAGGTAGACATTTCTTTTATAAAAAGAAAAGATAAATTTTTATTTGATAATTTTGTTTATTTGATAATAAATATTATTTTTGTGGTCGAAAGGGAAAAGAAATGGAACGAATCAAACAATTGCTTCAAGCGAAAGGACTGAAGGTTACGACGCAACGGATTATTGTGTATCAGGTTATGGAGCGATTGCGTCATGCGACGGCGGACAGTGTGGCCAAGGAGGTGAGAGCTGTCGTGCCGACGATAACAGTAGCGACGGTGTATCACATATTGGAGTCGTTGTATCAGGCCGATCTGATCAGCCGGTTGGATACGCGGGAGGGGAAAATCGGATATGATATTACGGCAAAGACACACCACCACCTGTTTGATGGACTCAAAAGGCGAATTCAAGACTACGATGATGCCGGTTTGACACGCGTAGTTCGCGAGTATCTCGCAGCGCATCCCGTAGCCGGATTTTCGGTCGAGGACGTTGCGATCTGGATCGACGGTCAATTCGATGAACCGAACACGTCGAAAACATAACAACTTATTGTATCATTTAACCAACTAAAGGAGGATTAATCATGGGTGACTTGAAAGGAACAAAAACGGAACAAAATCTGAAAACGGCTTTTGCCGGCGAATCGGAAGCTCGTAACAAATACACGTACTATGCTTCGAAAGCCAAAAAAGAGGGCTATGTACAGATTTCCAACATTTTTGCCGAAACGGCGGCCAATGAAAAAGAGCATGCTGAATTGTGGTTCAAGCTGCTGCATGGCGATACCATTCCAGATACGGCGACGAATCTTCTGGATGCAGCCAACGGCGAAAACTATGAATGGACCGATATGTATGCCCGGTTTGCCGAGGAGGCTCGCGAAGAGGGCTTCACAAGGATCGCTTTCCTGTTTGAGAAGGTGGCCGAAATCGAAAAAGAGCACGAAGCCCGTTACCGCAAATTGTTGGCTAACGTAGAGGGCGGTCTGGTCTTCTCACGCGACGGCGACTGCATCTGGCAATGCTCGAACTGCGGACATATTTTAATCGGGAAAAAGGCTCCTGAGATCTGTCCTGTATGCTCACATCCGAAAGCTTATTTCCAACTTAAGGCGGAAAATTATTAATAGCATTCCGAATTGGATCCAGAGAGCGGCTCACTTGGGCCGCTCTTTTTTGTTCCCGATCCCTATCCTCCGAAGGCGATAAGAACAGCCGACGTGGCGACGATCAGTAACATGAGTAAAAACAGCTTCATCATATCCGTAATCATTTGTTTCGGATGTAAAACTATGCAGCAGTCATGCCAGATCGTGACGCACGATCGGTTTAATCGCCCAAATTGTGGTGTTTTTTGATCCGGACCGACATGCCGGCGTGCAGCGGCAGGCGCGTGTACCCGATCAGATGGACGATGCCGATGATTGCCACAACGATAAACGACAGGCGGAAATCGAAAACGGTAAAATGTCCCAGCGTGCCGTGGTGCAGCATCGATGAGAAGTGAAGCGCAACGGCCCCGATCGCAACGCCCATACCGATTGACATCTGTTGGATGGTGCTGTACAGCGTGTTGGCAGAGGTCATCTGGTGTGGCGGAATATCGGCGAACGCCAGTGCAGTTAGGGTGCTGAACTGCAAGGATCGCGACATGCCGGTAACAAACAGTACGAGCAGAATCATCCATACGGGAGTGTCAGGCGTGAGCCACGCGGTGATAAAGAGGAACAGAGCGGTGAGGATTCCGTTTACGATCAATACCCGGCGGAACGGATAGTGGCGGATGATCCATACGGTAGCCGATTTCATGGTGAGGTTGCCGACCATCGTGGCCAGAAATAGCGATCCGGCCTTGAAGGGCGAGAGCCCGAATCCCTCCTGAAGCATCAGCGGCATCAGGTAGGGGAAGACGCCGATCAACATACGGGATACCGAACCGACAAGAATCGTGATCCGGTAGGTTTTGATCTTCATGATCGCGTAGTCGATCAGAGGAGTTCTGACCCGGGCGGAATCTTTGACGTTAATGCGCAAAAGAACGAAACTCACGAAGATCAGTACGAACGGGATCCAAAGTGCGACCGCCGGTTTGCTGAAGAGCTCTACGCCGAACATAACTCCCGTGAGCGACAAACCGCTCAGAATGAAACCTCGGAAATCGAAACGGGGAGGTGTCGTAAAATCGGCCCGATCTTTCGGGATGTAGTGCCACGCGGCAAGGATGCAGACGATACTGATCGGGACATTCAGATAGAAGATCCAGCGCCACGACCAGTAGGTGGTCAGGTAGCCACCGATCAGCGGTCCCACAATCGGGGCAACCAGTGCCGGCATGGTGATGTAGTTCATGACGGTAGGCAGATCCTCTTTGGAAGCCGTCTTGAGGACGGCGAGGCGGCCGACCGGAGACATCATGGCTCCGGCCATTCCCTGCATGACCCGGTAGATGACAAACTGCAACAACGATTGCGAGGTGCCGCACAGGATCGAAGAGAAGATGAAGAAGGCGATCGCTGCACAGAAGACATTGCGTGTACCGAAGCGGTCGGCAATCCAACCGCTGGCCGGAATGAAGATGGCTAAAGCGATCATGTATGAAGTGACACCCGTGCTGAGCCGGACGACATCCGTGCCGAAACTCTCGGCCATGGCCGGCAGAGCGGTATTCACGGCCGTGGTGTCGAGAAATTGCATGAAAAATGCAATCGCCACGACCAACGATACGGTGATGGGGCGTTTCGAAGAGGTTGTCTGTGTCATACTTCCTGCAAAGTAACTACATTTTAAAGAAATTTGAAAATGCAGCTACCTCTCTTCTTGCTGCCAACGATGATCCGGGATAGACGATACGGACTATTTTCGTTTGGAAAAAACCCGTCACTTTTCGATGCACTTTCCTTGCTGCTACAGGAAGTTCCGGGGCGCTTCCCGAGGACTAAATGGCTGTTCAAATAAGAGCGAAACGCTCAAATAATCCATCAGCTATTCGCTGAGAGACATTACTTTTCTGCGATCACCTCAATTTCTACTTCGGCATCCTTTGGCAGGGCGGATACGCCGAAACAGGCTCGGGCCGGCATCTTGTCGGTGAAATATCGGGCGTAGACCTCGTTCATGGCTGCAAAGTCCGACATGTTTTTCATCAGAACCGTGGTTTTTACGACTTGGTCGAACGTATATCCGGCTGTCGAAAGGATGGCACCGATGTTGCGGAGTACCTGTTCGGTCTGGCGGACAATACCCGAAGGCATCGTACCGTCTTTCGGATCGACGGGAATCTGGCCCGAAACGTAGAGCCGTCCGTTCGTTTCGATGGCTTGGCTGTACGGCCCGATAGCTTGCGGGGCTTCTGTCGTGGAGATAACTTTTTTCATGTTGCTCGTTCGGTTTGTTTTTCAGTCTACAAAATTAATAAATCGACGGTTTCTGAAAAATATTGTTAGCTTTGCTTGTACTAAAAAGAGGAGCGAGACCGATATGAAATGTTTGGATTTCTGAAAAATGTTGCAACATTTTTGCTGGTAGTGGCATCTTTATATTTGTCTTATCGATAAAATAGGAACTAAAACGTTGGATTATGAAAAGAAAACAGATGATTTTTATGGTAGCGTTGGCTGCAGTAGTGGTAGCTTGCTGTCCGTGTCGCAAAGGAACAAAAACCGCCGACAAACCCTTGACGCAAACGACGTGGAGCGTAGTCGAGTGGGGTGGACAACCGTTCGAGGCCGGAGAAAACTACACGTTGGTGCTTTTTGACGAGGGGAACCGTTTCGGCGGACGCGGCGATTGCAACTCCATTATGGGGACGTACAAATTATCCGGTAAGAATAAGATCGAATTGAGCTCAGTGGCTTCGACGCGGGCTTTCTGTCCCAATCAGACGCAAGAGGATCGTTACATCCGTGAACTCGGCGAAGTGGATGCCTATCGGATTGACGGTGACCGGTTGTCGTTGATGAGCGATGGAAAAACGATCATGGTGCTGCAGGCACAGGCTTCGTCTGACGCTCAATAAAACGAACCGATTATGAATGAAAAATTGCGGTCGGAGCTTGAAGCTGTGCTCGGAGAGCCGATCGTAGGTATGCTGCCGACCTCGGGAAAGGTGCAAACCCGATCGGGGCGGCAGCTCTTTTTGAAGAGCGGTGCCACGTCGAAAGCCTACCGTTGTGAGGCGGTTGGATTGGCTGAAATCGCTTCTGCCGGAGAGGTGGCAACCCCTGAGGTTATAGCGGTGGGGAAAAACTATATTCTGACCGAATATGTCTCCCAGCAGCATCGCGGCGACAGAGCCTTTTTCGAGGACTTCGGACGACGGTTGGCCCGTCTGCATCGACATACGGCCGAGCGGTTCGGCTTCCGTGAAGACAATTTTATCGGACTTACGCCACAGATAAATACACCGGAAGATGCTGAATGTAAAGACTGGACCCTGTTTTATCTCAATAAAAGATTGCGGTATCAGTTTCGGCTGGCCGAGCAAAACGGATACGTGTCGACGCATTTGGCTGCAGAATTTTCCCGTTTTGAGGCTGTCGCTGCTAAATTGTTAAATGAGGCACAGGAGGCTCCTTCGCTGATACACGGGGATTTGTGGTCCGGGAATTTTCTTTGTGGGGCAGGTGGAGAAGTCGTGCTGATCGACCCGGCTGTCTACTACGGACATCGGGAGGCCGAGTTGGCCATGACACACCTCTTCGGCGGTTTCCCTCAGTCGTTCTATGACGCCTACATGCGGGAGTATCCGTTGCAAGCCGGATGGCAACGACGGGAAAACCTGTACCGGCTCTACCATCTCATGAACCATTTGAACCTCTTTGGCCGCAGCTATCTGGCCGAGGTCGAGTACATCATTTCGGAATACGCCTCGGTGCGAGCCTAACCATTGGTCGGAGCCTTAGAATCGGGTGACCTTTATCTCCTTGCGGTCGGTGTAGTTGGGAAATTGGAAACGCGGCATGGCCAACGCCATTCCGGCATGGATATACCGACCGTCGAGACCCAACGAGCGAGCGAGTCGGTTTCGTTTATCCAACTGCACGGCGGCGCAGACGTATCCGGTATAGAATTGGGTAACTCCCAGCGTCTCGGCCATCAACGATGCATTCTGGTAGGCCAGATTGGAATCCTGCGAACCGAAGCGGCTCTTGATTGGGGTGTGAATCAGTATTACGGCAGGGGCGTTCCGCAGGATCAAATCCTTGCCGGCCGCATCGGCGTGAATCAACTGTTCGAGATAGGGAATGACAGATTTGTAGAGCTCTGGACGAAAAGGCTTCACCAAGGGCTTTAACACGGGAAATTTGAGCATGCGGATGGTCGAAGCGTAGGTCTTGAGCGTAAAGTTGCGGATCAGTTGCAGATGTTCGGGATCGGTGACCACCGTGAACTCTACCTCTTGCAGATTGGTTGCGGTAGGAGCGTAGTGGGCTGCTTCGAGAATTTGTTGCAGATACTCCTCGGGGACCGGTTTGTTCGTATAAAAGGCCCGGTTCGACCGTCGGATGCGGCACAGTTGCAGAAACTGTTCGGGCGTCGGAAGGGCTTTTCGGTCTGCCGGATGAACAGTGCCGTCCGGAAAATCGGCATGGATAATCGAGTGGGTAGGGCACACGGCCACACAATGACCGCATGTGATGCAGCGGTTGTTGTGGACTTCGATCGGCGATCCGGGCTTTTCTTGGGCGAATATCTTCGTGGGGCAAACCATGACGCACCGTCCACAGCGGATGCATCGTTCGTGGTCTATATGCAACGGCACATTCATACGCGTTCTATTACTTTTTTACATAAAACTTCCATGCACAGGCGCAGGAGGGATCGGTAATGTCCGGGAAACAGCTGACGGCCTCGCACTCCAACCGATCGTCAATCACCCGGGCAAAGTAGGTGTATTCGTTCACTCCTACGGATTTGCACGGATGGAAGGGCATGCCTTTGCGCTTGCGAGCCGACTGTACCCGGCAATCAACGACACGGAACAGAAGGGTATCGCCCTCCCTGCGCGTTTCGGTCACGCGGTTGGCAAAAGCGGCGAACCGAAATTGAAGTGCCTGCTCCAGACCTTCCAATCCGGCGTGTTCCGGAAGGTCGAGCAGTTGTTTGATGCGTCGCGCTTCGGTCTCCGTGAAATGTTGCCACACGTTTCGGTCGTGTTCCATCGCTTGCTCCATACCCTGCCCCTGCTCGACAGACTGAAACCACATGCCGTCCAAGGCCAACAGGTTACGGGCATATATCCGGACCAACTCTTCAAGCTGTTCTCTCGACAGATCCTCCAATCCTTTAAATCTTATACGCTGTATCATACGCAAATATTATGCAAAGATCTCCAAAATTAATCGATCCCCGCGAAAGATGCAATAGGGGGGCGGTTTGGTGCGATGTCTAATTTTTACTATATTTATCCGCTCATACGAAAACCAATAACAAACTATAACTTTAATATGAGAATCTTGCTGCTCTTGAGCCTGTCTGTTTTTTTGTCGATCGGCACCAACGGTGCATGGGCCCGCCCCCAGACACATGCCGATGTGCGGATGCACGAAGGCGTTCCTGCCCTGTACATAAACGATACGCTCTATCCTCCGTTTGCCTATATGTCCTATTTGGGAGAGGTTCCCTATTATCGATCGATGGCCGAGTCGGGGATTCATCTCTACTGCTTCCCGGCCTATCTGGGCGATCAGGGAATCAATTGTGAGTCGGGGATTGGTCTATTCCGTGAACCGATATGGAAGGATTACAATCGGTTCGATTTTTCGAGCATGCAGCAAGATCTGGAGAAAATCGTCTCGGTGGATCCCCAAGCGCGAATCATTATGCGTATCTACCTCGATCCGCCAAAATGGTGGGTAGAAAAGAATCACGAAGATGCCTGTCTTATGCCTGACGGTACCCATTTTCGTCAGTGCTTTGCTTCCGAGAAATGGAAAAAAGATACGGGGAAGGCTCTTTTGAAGTGTGTCAAGTGGTTGCAGAACTCCTCCTATGCCGAACATATCGTTGGGATTCATGTCGCGGCCGGCGGAACAGAAGAGTGGTATTATCATCTACCCCAGCGGAATGATCGAAACCCGATTCTGGTCACAGCTTTTCGGTCGTGGCTCAAAGATAAATATGCCGGACAGGTATCCGCATTGCAACACGCGTGGCGTGACAGTCTCGTTACGTTCGAAACGGCCAAGATGGTGGATATGAATCGTGCACCCGAAAACCGGTGGTTGAAGCCTGCAGAAGCGCGGCAGACGTTCGATACCTATCAGTTCCACTCGGAAGTCATGGTTGATGACATCATCTATTTCTGCCAGCTGGTGAAGAAAGCGACATCGGATCGGTGGCTGACAGGAGTCTTTTACGGTTACCACAACAACATCGTGGATCCGCGAATGGGACACTGCGCATGTGCCAAACTGCTCGAATGTGAATATGTAGATTACATGTCCAGTCCCAACAGGTATCTGCGTGTAGCCGGAGAGGACTGGCCCCCGATGGTGGCCGTTCAATCCATCATGCATCATGGAAAGCTGTGGTTGGCCGAAAACGACACACGGACTTGTCTTACAACCCTGTTAAAGGATAAAGCTCCGGAAATTACTCCTCCCGGACAATATGAGGCCGAAGTTTGGCATGGGCCCAAAGATATGGAAACCTCGGTTTCGCTGATGTGGAAAAATGCAGGAAGAATGCTGGCTCAAGGATATGGCGGATGGTGGTTCGATATGTGGGGCGGCTGGTATGACGACCCCCGTCTGTTGGAGGTGATCCGCCACACGAAAGATTTTTATGCGAAATACGGCTCCGTCGAATCTAAGGCCATGGGTGCGGAAGTCTGTGTTGTGGTCGACGAACAGTATTGTTTTATGGATGCTTCGTACGGGGCCCAGATCGGCTATATGCTTTTGAATATATTTGCTTTGGCCAAAACGGGAGCCCCCTACGATCACTATCTTCGAACGGATCTCTTTTCTTTGGATATGGAAAAGTATAAAACGGTGTGGCTCATGGGAGTTCAGGAGCTGACAGACCGTGAGAAGGATCTGATACATTCACTTTTGGAGAAAGGCGTCACCGTTATGTGGACAGGACCGGAAGGAACCCACTTATATTCGGAGAATAGTGATATTTTTGAAAAAGATGTTCTCAATTACTCGGAGGACCAGTTGAGATCGATTTTCGAAAAGGCGGGGGTACATATTTATGATCATGGAGGAGATGTATTCTATGTCGGAAGAGATTGGTTGTGCATCCATACGCTCCAAGCTGGCGAGAAGCACATCGATCTGCCTTTTGAGGCTCGGGTTATTGATCCTGTGAACGAAGAGATCTTGTATCGTTCGACGCGGACGATAGACTTCGACATGGAAGCCAATTCGACGCTCATTTTCCGGGTCGAACCGTTGTAATGTTTTGCCGAAAATATATGTATACTTGTTTAATTGAGGATTTGTATGTACCCGACGTAATAATAGGGGCGTTTTGCATTACTTCTAAATCATAAGGAACAAGTGTCTCTATTCTTTTTTGGGGGGGGGAGGAAAGATATGTTTTTTGGTATACTGAAAAGTGAAAGTCGCCCATATATCTCATATTCAGTATTATAACACACCCGTTATCGTCTGGTTTTATGTGCCTTTTGGTTTGCAAGCTATCAAAATATCGGTAAAATAAAAATACATACAACGTTTTTCGTCGAAGATTGGAAAAAGATTCTGTACAATGATCTGGCTAACGGCATATTTAACATTCCGGACAAAAATATCACATCCGTCTGGAGACTGAATTTCGAACATAATTATCTGGCAATTCATCAGTCCGAAGACTTTACTTTTTTTTGAAAATTGTCATTTTCACCCTTTCCAGATAGTTCCTGCGCTATCCGGATACCTTTAAAATAAAAACGACAAATGACAATACGCTGACAAAGAACCGTATATTCTTTATAGATACCGGAATGTTGTAGGGTATCATGTGCGCGTACCCGGCCGAAAAAATATCGTTCTTTCCCCGGATAAGGATGATGCCGTATCAACATTTTATGTCAGTAGATAATACTGACAATATACGGTCATGGCACGAATGTCAAATGGTCTTGTTCTGGGGTTATACGTTAGACAGTAGGTCTTGCATATTTTGTTTTTAGCAAATTTTACCCCTATACAGGTCAAGGTGAATGTATTCTTTTTTTTGTTTCAATACATCCCAGTCAATAAAAGACACGCATTTTATTTGAAAGTGTTTTTTGTCTGCAACACAAAATATTAGTACCAATGCCATTGCGGATTTTGATTCAATCCTCGTTTTTTTAACCCAGAGGAACCGGACCACCGTGTAACAGCGTAAAAAAAGACATAAAAAAGAGAGAGAGTTGCATTGCTGTAACTCTCTCTTTCAGTGGTGCCACCACGAATCGAACGAGGGACACAAGGATTTTCAGTCCTTTGCTCTACCAACTGAGCTATGGCACCATCTTTCTTTGTTTGACGGTGCAAAGATAAACACAAAAATTAATAAAACAATAGCAAAGTTAAATTTTACTTCTAATCGAAAAGTTTTATCTTTGTCCCATCTACTGACACTAAAGATTATTGGTAATGAAAATAGCTCTTGCCCAGTTGGATTACACTATCGGCGATTTCGAACACAACAAACAAAAAATTGTTGCGTGTATCGAGACGGCAAAAAAACAGGCCGTTCAACTGGTCGTCTTTTCAGAACAGGCCATAAGCGGTGCGCCCGCTTACGATCTGTTGAATAAGGTCTCGTTTCTGAATTTGTGCGAAGAGACTCTCCAAGATATTGCTTCCCATTGCGAAGGGATCTCTGTCTTAATCGGACTCCCCGTGCAGGGCGCCAACAAAACAATCAGCGTCGCTGCCCTTATCGAAAATAAAAAAATCAAACGCTACGTCGGAAAACAAACTATCTTGTCCCGGGATGAAATGTGCTACATCTCCCCCTCAAAAGGTTGTGAATACATTAAAATCGCCGGAAAAAAGATTGCGGTCGTCGTTGGCGAGGATATCCGAACCGAACAGCAATACGGAGAATATACGGACATCATCGTTAATCTGTGTAACAGCACCTACTCAAGAGGTATCGTAGAAAAACGCTACGACTTCTACCGACAATTGGCTTTCATGACAGGAAAGCCAATCGTATATGTCAATAATGTAGGCGGACAGACCGATGTGATTTGTGACGGGTCTTCCGCCTTCATCAATAGTCGGGGGGAGGCTATCGCCCTGCTCAAAAGTTTTGAAGAGGATTTTCAGATCGTCGACTGCGATGCCGATAACGAACCGATCAAGTTCCCGAAGCAGAACAAGACCGTTAATGTCTTTAAGGCAATTAAATTGGGATTGAAAGATTACTTCTCCAAAAACGGTTTCGAAAAAGCCTGTTTGGGGTTGTCGGGCGGAATCGATTCGGCTGTCGTTTTATCCATGGCCGTAGAGGCACTGGGTCCGCAGAATGTGCGTGTGCTGTTGATGCCTTCGCAATTCTCTTCGGATCACTCCGTGGAAGATGCGCGTAAGCTGGCCGAAAACCTCGGCGTGGAGTACCAAATCGTTCCGATCAACGAAACGTTTGCCGCTTTGACAACGACACTCGGACCCGTATTTGGAGAACTTCCGTTCAACGTGGCGGAGGAGAATATGCAATCCCGCATACGGGGCATGATGATGATGGCCATCTCCAATAAATTCGGGAACGTACTGTTGTCGACGGCCAACAAAAGCGAGATCGCTACCGGCTACGGCACCTTGTACGGCGATATGGTCGGTGCACTGAGCATCATAGGAGATCTGTACAAAAGCGAAGTATATGATTTGGCTCGATACATCAATCGGGACAAGGAGATCATTCCGATCAATACGATCATGAAGGCTCCCTCGGCCGAGCTTCGGTTGGAACAAAAAGATTCCGACTCATTGCCTCCGTACGACATTCTGGACGCCATCTTGTATCGGATGATCGAGGAGGGACAGAGTCGAGAGGAGATCATCAATGCCGGTTTCGACGAAGAGGAGGTGTATCGGGTGTACAATATGGTGCTGACCAGTGAATTTAAACGATATCAATATTGTCCGACGCTCCGTTTGTCAACGTGTACGTTGGGCATCAATCGACATCTGCCTTTGACCAACAAGTACGGGTATTAGATCCATCCGTGCGGAGGCGATCGAGACAGAAACAAGACGACAAAGCGATGGTTCGAAAGAAGAGATGAACTTTGTCGGCGACAAAAGTGAAGAAGGATTAATGCGGTGAAAGGAGAAGTCATTACACATCGAGCTAAAGTTATTCACGTCGCGGATAATTATGTCGACGTCGTCGTTCTGTCGGAGAGTGCGTGTGCCTCGTGTCACGCCAAGGGGTACTGCGGCGCTGCCGAAAGCCGGGAAAAACGTATGGTCATAGAGACACCGTTGGCCTCGTATTTTTCAGAAGGAGAAGAGGTCGAGGTGTACACCGAAACAGTCATGGGGATCAAGGCGGTATGGATCGCGTATATTCTTCCCTTTTTATTGGTGCTATTTCTTTTGCTTGTATTGTTGCAAGCAGGGTGTGGAGAGTTGTTTTCCGGAGTGAGCGCCCTGTCTGTACTGGTGGTGTATTATGTCATCTTGTACGTGGCTCGTAGCCGGCTGTCGCGCGAGTTTGTTTTTAAGGTTAGAAAATTAAATCAACAAAAACTTTAGGTTAGTGTTATATTTCATTTAGTATGAATATGATTGCTGTTTTAGCATTGTGTGTAATCGGGATTGTGGCCGCTGTGTTGCTGTTTGTGGTTGCACAAAAATTCAGAGTCGAGGAGGATCCGCGCATCGATGAGGTGGAAAAGATGCTTCCGGGTGCGAATTGTGGCGGATGCGGCTTCCCGGGGTGTCGCGGCTTGGCCGATCAGTTAGTCAAGAGTGACGATATCTCATCGCTCTATTGCTCGGTCGGCGGAAGCGACGTAATGAAAAAAATAGCAGACTATCTGGGAAAGACAGCCGCCGAAAAGGAGCCGATGATCGCGGTGATCCGTTGCAATGGCTCGTGCGACAAGCGTCCGCATGTGAATATATACAACGGAGCCCCCTCCTGCAAAGTCGAAGCTGCCCTCTACGGCGGTGAGACCGGATGTTCGTACGGCTGTTTGGGTAACGGCGATTGTGTTGCGGCGTGCCAATTCGGAGCGATCGCCATCAATCCGGAAACCCAGCTCCCCGAAGTGGACGAAGAGAAGTGCACGGCCTGTGGAGCTTGTGTTGCAGCCTGCCCCAAGGGGATCATCGAACTCCGAAAGAAAGGGGCGAAAGAACGCCGCATCTATGTCGGCTGCATGAATCAGGACAAGGGAGCCATCGCCCGAAAAGTTTGTCAGGTTGCTTGTATCGGATGTGGCAAGTGTGCCAAAAACTGTTCGTTCGAAGCCATTACCCTCCAAAACAATCTGGCCTATATCGATGCCGAAAAGTGTCGTCTGTGTCGCAAATGTGTCACGGAGTGTCCGACCGGCAGTATTCGTGAAGTGAACTTTCCTCCGCGCAAACCAGCCGAAGCGGCATCTCAAGTCGGTGCGTAACCCGTCCGTGCAGTCCGTTAATATTTGAAGATTTGTCGAAATCGATATTTATGAAAAGTTTTAGCTTGGGCGGCATCCATCCGCCTGAATATAAAATCAGTAGAACGGAAGCGATCCAAGACATGCCGCTTCCGGAGAGCGTCGTCCTGCCGCTCGGACAGCACATCGGGGCTCCGGCCACTCCCTGTGTCAAAAAAGGAGATCGCGTATTGGTCGGACAGGTGATCGGTACGCCTAATGGTTTCGTCTCGGCATACATTCACTCGTCGGTTTCGGGTACCGTGACAGCTGTGGACGGCCAGCCCGACATCGGAGGGGTTCGCCGACCATCGGTCACGATCAAGGTCGAAGGAGACGAATGGCTCGACACGATTGACCGAAGCGATACGCTGATCAAGAATTGCGCTTTGTCGCGCGAGGAGATCCTCAAAAAGATTACGGAGGCAGGTATCGTCGGGTTGGGAGGTGCTACTTTCCCGACACATGTCAAGCTGACAATCCCTCAGGGAAAACATGCAGACACCTTGATTGTAAACGGTGTAGAGTGTGAGCCATTTCTGACTGCCGACCACCGACTGATGTTGGAAAAAGGCAAGGAAATTCTGGTCGGGATCGAGCTGTTGTGTAAAGTGCTACAAGTAGACAAAGCCCTCATAGGTATTGAGAACAACAAGCCCGATGCTATTGCACATCTGCAGGAGCTGACAGAAAACAATCCGAGAATTGGGGTTGTACCGTTGCGTGTGCGCTACCCGCAAGGGAGCGAAAAACAGCTGATCGAAGCCCTGACCGGAAGGAAAGTTCCTTCCGGAAAACTTCCGTTGGACGTAGGTGTCGTCGTCCAGAATGTAGGAACAGCCTTTGCGGTCTATGAGGCCGTGCAGAAAAACAAACCCTTGTTCGAGCGTATTGTTACAGTTGCCGGCCGTTCGTTGGCCCACCCCTCAAATCTTCGTGTCAGAACAGGAACGTCTATCTCCTCATTGATAGATTGTTGTGGCGGCCTACCTGAAGATGTGGGTAAAGTGATATGCGGAGGCCCGATGATGGGGCGGGCAATAGCCAATGTCGACGCCCCGGTCACAAAAGGGACGTCGGGGATTGTTATGATTCGCGAAAAAGGTGCAGTCCGCAGGCAACCCCAGAGCTGTATCAAATGCGCCAAGTGCGTCAGCGTCTGCTGCATGGGACTCGAACCCTATCTGATCAGCAAACTGGCCCGCTTGGAACGCTTCGACAACCTCGAGTCGTTGCATGTCACCGATTGTGCAGAGTGCGGATCGTGCTCCTACATCTGTCCGGCCAACCTGCCCCTATTGGATTACATCCGGGTGGGGAAAGCTGAAGTATTGCGTCGTATAAAAATAAATAAAGCTCAACAAAACAAATAAATACGAATACAGACCCATGAAAAATGGAAAATTGATCGTTTCACCCTCTCCGCATATCCACGGTCCGTTTTCGACCAAGCGACTGATGAGCGATGTGCTGATCGCTCTGATTCCGGCGTTTATCGTATCGGTCATCGTCTACGGAGTCAACGCCTTGATCGTAACCGCAGTTTCGGTTGCCGGTTGCGTGCTGTTCGAATACCTGATCCAGAAATATCTGTTGAAAGGTGCTCCGACGATCGGCAACCTTTCGGCCATTGTCACGGGTGTGCTGCTGGGATTCAATCTGCCGAGCACACTCCCCATTTGGATGATTCTGCTCGGGGCATTGGTTGCCATCGGAGTGGGGAAGATGTCGTTCGGAGGATTGGGTTGCAACCCTTTCAATCCGGCCTTGGTAGGACGTGTATTCTTGCTCATTTCGTTTCCGGTGCAGATGACCGGTTTCGCTACGCCGCCTCAAGTCGATTCGCTTTCGGGCGCTTCGATGCCCGCTGAAGTCAGTGCCGATGTGGCTACCGATGCGATCACCGGACCGACACTGCTCGGATATGTCAAGGAGTCGCTCGCCAACGGTATGACCACAGCCGACATTGCAGACAAATTCTCGTACAACGACATGCTGCTCGGGTTCAAAGCGGGTTCGCTCGGAGAGATCGCAGCCATGGCTCTGCTGCTCGGATTTCTCTATATGTTGTGCCGCAAGGTAATCACGTGGCATATTCCGGTTGCCGTATTGGGATCCATGTTCCTCTTTGGCGGCATCACGTGGCTGATCGACCCCATGCACTACATGAACCCCGTTTTCCATCTGTTGACCGGAGGCGCCATTCTCGGTGCAGTGTTTATGGCTACGGACTACGTAACCTCACCGATGTCACGCAAGGGCATGATCGTCTATGGTGTAGGAATCGGTGTCATCACGATGCTGATCCGCCTGTGGGGTTCCTATCCGGAGGGCATGTCATTCGCCATTCTGATTATGAATGCAGTGGTTCCGTTGATCAACAAATACATGAAACCGAAACGTTTCGGGGTTAACCCCGCTTAAATTCGCTGAACGCTATGAAAAGTTCATTGAAAAATATGGTTATCGTACTCTTTGTGGTAACGTTCGTAGCCTCGCTCTCGGTAACGGCGGTGTACGAAGTCACCAAAGAGCCGATAGCCCTGAGTAAAGAGAAGAAAATAAGGGATGCGATAGCTGCGGTGGTTCCGGAGTTCGACAACAACCCCTCGGAGACCAAAGTCGTCCAACAGGACGGCGACAAAGAGATCGTCATCTACACCGCAAAAAAGGGAGACGAAGTGAGCGGCTATGCAATCGAGACCTATACGAAAAAGGGATTCGGCGGAGAGATCAGCCTGATGGTTGGTTTTCTGAGCGACGGAACGATCTATCGGGTCGAGACGCTTTCCCACAACGAGACGCCCGGATTAGGCAACAAAATCGAGCGGAGCAAATCCGACTTTTCGGTACAGTTCGAGGGAAAGAATCCCGAAGATTTCAAGCTTTCGGTCAAGAAAGACGGAGGTGACGTGGATGCCATAACGGCCTCGACCATCTCGTCCCGTGCATTCTGTGATGCCGTCGAGCGAGCTTACGAAGTGTATAAAACGATTTCTAAAAACGACAGCCATGAATAGACTCCGATTATTGACCAAAGGGATCGTCAAGGAGAATCCGACATTCGTCCTGATGCTCGGGATGTGTCCCACGTTGGGAACTACTACATCGGCCATGAACGGGTTGGGTATGGGTGTGGCCACCCTGTTTGTACTGACCCTGTCGAACATGGCCATATCGTTGATCAAGAACCTGATTCCGGACAAGATCCGCATACCTTCGTTCATCGTCGTGATCGCAGCGTTCGTAACGATCGTACAACTCTGCATGGAGGCCTACACCCCCGGATTGTACAATACGCTCGGAGTGTTCATCCCGTTGATTGTTGTCAACTGCATCATTCTGGGGCGTGCCGAAGCCTTTGCCTCGAAGAACAACGTTCTGGACTCCGCCTTGGACGGACTGGGTATCGGGTTAGGATTTACGCTTTCGCTGACCGTATTGGGTGCGGTTCGTGAGCTGCTCGGTAGCGGTTCGATCTTCGGGGTGAAGCTGCCTTTTGTCGAAGGCGACGGAATCCTGCTGTTCGTTCTGGCTCCGGGCGCATTCATCGCTCTGGCCTACCTGATGGTTATTTTCAATAAGATAACGGCTAAAACAAAACAATAATGGAATACTTGATCATCGTCATAAGCGCCATCTTCGTCAACAACGTCGTATTGTCGCAATTTTTGGGTATATGCCCGTTCTTGGGTGTCTCCAACAGGGTAAACACCTCATTGGGCATGGGAGCTGCCGTGACGTTCGTCATGACCATTTCGTCGATCGTCACCTACCTGCTCCAACACTTCGTACTGGGCAGCATCGAATACATGCAGACCATTGTCTTCATTCTCGTAATCGCCGCACTTGTCCAGATGGTCGAAATCATTCTGAAAAAGGTCAGTCCTTCACTGTATCAGGCCTTGGGAATCTTCCTGCCGCTGATCACGACCAACTGCGCCGTATTGGGAATCGCCATTCTGGCGGTACAAAAGGAGTACAACCTCGGACAATCGGTCGTATTTTCAGCCGCTACGGCTATCGGATTCTCTTTGGCCCTTGTTCTGTTCGCCGGTCTGCGGGAACGGCTTGAGCTGGAGAACATTCCGCGTGCCATGAAAGGTATGCCAATTGCCCTGCTCACTGCCGGAATTCTAGCTATGGCGTTTATGGGCTTTTCGGGCTTGGTTCAGCAATAGACTCGGGTCAACGCGATAACCGATTACGGGAAGCGGAGGTTTTTTACCTCTGTTTCCCGTAATTTTTTTCTAAAAATCCGTTATCTTTGATAGAGATATACAAGAATGTCGGTTCGCTTTTTGATCATATTTGCCTTATTGTGCCTGTTGTCCGTAGATGTGTACGGACAACAGGAAGCGGACGTCTCAACAAAAACCGATTCTACTACCCATACGACCCGTCGCAGATTGGCCCGACTGTTGAGAGAGACCCTGACGGTGCGGCCGCGAGACCGAGCCGCCGAGCAGATCGCCGCCCAGAAAGACCGAGAGTATTTCGAACAATACGCCGGCCGAAAGATCAACAGCATTCAGATAGTCCGTCAGAATGTTTTCGACTCGACCACCCGGATCTGGGGCGAAAAAAAGGTCAATGCCCTGCATCGAACCTCACAGGAACGAACCATCCGCCGAGATATTTTCATTCACCCCGGAGATACATTGGATCCACTGTTAGTCATGAACAACCGGCAATTGATCCGTTCTCGAGACTATATCTCCCAAGCGGATGTGGAGGTTGTCCCTCTTGCCGAGGATACGATGACGGTGGATCTGATAATATATACCCGAGACCGGTGGTCGATCGGCGTCGACCTTCATGCGGAGAGCAACGCCGATACCTATTTCGAACTCTACGACGACAATCTGCTGGGGTGGGGAAACAGTCTTAACATCAAGACCTACTTTAACTGGCGGACATGGGCATACGGCGGAAACCTGTTCGAGTTTTCGACCCCCAACCTCTGGGGCAGTTTCTTTGCAGGTCGAATCATTGCCGGGAAAGGGTTCGACGAATCCGACTTCGGTGCGGAGGTAAAAAAAGAGTTTATCCGCCCGACGGACTATATGGTTGGAGCCTACGGTTACTATCGGAAAGAGCCGATCGACAAGTACACCGATGAGCGCGATTTTACCACGACCTACACGAAATTGGGGGCATGGGGCGGCAAATCATTCTACATCCCCAATATGCGCAACAGCGTATTCTTCACGGGACACTACAACATGATCTGCTACGACGATCGGCCGTATGTAGACATCGAAACCAACCCCTATTTCCATGACGAACATTCGCTGCTTTTCAGCGTGGGACTCTATCGGGAGCAGTTCCGCACATCGTCGCTTATCTATGGCTATGGAGTGGACGAGGATATTGCCTATGGTTATCAGTTTGCCCTGTACGGAGGTCGGACGTGGGGCGAATTCCGGAATCGCTGGTACACGGGGGGCATGTTCCATGCCGGTCACTTCACCTCCATCGGGTATCTGCGTTGGGGCGTCGGACTCGGAAGTTACATCAATCCCGACGGCCGCTTCTATCGCACCACACTGATTTCGGACCTGAACTGGTTCTCCAACCTACTCGGAGAGGGGCGCTATCGGGTGCGACAGTTCGTCGACTTGAACTTTACCCGTGGCTGGAACCGACTGAAAGGATACTATGAATACATCGGCTTCGATGACAAAGCCGAAATCCGGGGGCTCCGTGAGGTGGTGTACGGCACCAACCGGATGGTACTGAACAGCGAAACGGTGTGCTTTACTCCATGGAATTTCAAAGGGTTCCGCTTTGCACTATACGGTTTTGCCGACATGGGACTGTTGGGCTACGACGGCAATCTGTTCAATAACGGATTTTATTCGACGTTCGGGGTGGGGGTGCGGATCAAAAACGAGCACTTGATCTTCCGGACGATCAACATCCGGTTGGGAATCGCCTTGGGGAAAAACGGTTGGCTTGGCATGCAGTATTTTCATATTTCGACCGAAGACAAGCGCCAACCCCTGCGTTTCATTCCGGAGAAGGCCACAGCTATCGACTACAACGCCGATCGGGACTACGGAACATGGAATTGATGAGATCCCCCAATCCTGAACACAGGACGAATACAGACAGAGCGTTTCCCGAATGGCCTCATCTTCGGGGTACCCGGTTTTTTGAACATCCGGAGCGTAGCAGAAGACTGGGTCTGGAGTGATTGATTACGATAGGTCGATGCGGCTTACGGAAATTTCGTCCGATTCGATGAATGAACCCACCACATCTGTCACAAGGCGGGGTATATCAGTCGTTTCCGAAGGTGAGAGCTTGACAAAGGATGCTAAGGCCATGACGGTCCCGTCCTCAGCGGGATCGTAAGTTACCAGTACGCTGTACGGAGAACCGTATGTGTAGAGAAAGATTACCGTGTGGCCGACAGCCTCGCAGCGGAATGCATCGTCTACCTGCAACATGGCGGTGGCGGCCAAGGACTGCGTTCCGTTCCGACCATTTATCATGGAGGCAACCGAACGGAGGGTTCTTTTGCGCATGTAGTTGCGGATAAAGTCGGTTGTATCGGCAACGAAGGCGGCCCCGTCCACGAGGTAAATCTCTCGGGGCTTGGTGTAATCGATTGCGGTGATGACTGCAATTTCGTCCCGTATCTCCGACGCTCCGGTCATGAGGGTCAGATACTCTTCGCTACGGGCAAGACGATTCATGCGGTCAATAAGTTCAAGCCCCTTTTTAGCGAGGAGAAGTTTTGTGTCGGAGGGCAGACTCATCGAATCGCTGCATCGAGCTGCATCTGTCTCGACGTCAGGGTTTCTTGTCGTCTGTGTATTCGTCGAATCCGTATTGGAACGACCGCCCTTGTGGCCGCAAGATACAAGAAGCATGCAGCCGCAAAGGATAGAAAACGTACCTAAGAGGAGTGTGTGGAGATTGTGTCGCATGGTGGCTCGATATGAATTTCTATGTTGACCGAGATGCAAAAGCAACCGTGTAAATTTATCTAAAAACAGAAAAGTGCAAACAAGCTCCCAAAGCCTGCCCTATGCAGCAGAGGCTTCACCTTCACCCAACGCCCCATCCTTTTTTATCCTCTCCTTTGCGCCCCTTCGCCTCACACTACTAAGCCAGCAGAATCAGACTAATTGCCATAACGGCCATGCCGAAAAGCAATCCGTAAATCGAGATGTGGTGTTCGCCATACTCTTCGGCCGCAGGGAGCAGCTCATCCAGCGAGATGAATACCATGATGCCCGCTACCACGGCAAATATGCAGTTCAGCATCAGCGGAGACATGAAGGGCATCAGAACGAGATATCCGGCCAATGCACCTACCGGTTCGGCTAATCCCGAGAGAAACGAGTACCAGAAAGCTTTTTTCCGGCTTTGCGTAGCGAAATAGACCGGAACCGACACGGCAATACCTTCGGGGATGTTGTGTATGGCAATCGCAACGGCAATGGCAATTCCGATCTGCGGGGAGTCCATCGAAGCCATGAATGTCGCGATACCCTCAGGAAAATTGTGTATCCCCACGACCAATGCGGTGAGGATCCCCGTCCGCATCAATTTGCTGCGATTTTTCCCCTCCCGATTCATACTCTCGAGCGATTTCATCTCATGTGGATTCTCGTACGAGGGGACCAGCTTGTCGATCACCGCAGAAAGCAGCATGCCTCCGAAAAAAGCGAGTGCACAAACGGCCTTTCCGGCTCGCGGCCCCAACAGTTCGTCGAGACCGATTTGCGCTCCATGCAGAATCTCCACGAACGAGACATAGATCATCACCCCTGCCGACACCCCCAATGCAAACGACAGGAACTTCTTGTTCGTGTGGTTTGCAAAAAAGGCGATTGCGCTACCGATCCCCGTAGCGAGACCGGCGCACAACGTCAACAGAAATGCGATCCCAATCGACATATCGCACTATTTTAATTGGTTTTGAACGGGCGTTTGATCTGTGCTAACTCTCGATTGGCTTTTTCGATTTTTTGGGCCAGTTCGGCTTTAAATCGAACCATTTTCTCCATCAGCGCATCGTCGCCTGCGGCCAGAATTTCAACGGCGAGAATCGCTCCGTTTTTGGCTCCGTCGAGCGCCATCGTCGCTACCGGAATGCCGGAGGGCATCTGCAAAATAGAGAGAATGCTGTCCCATCCGTCAATCGAGTTGGAGGATTTAATCGGAATGCCGATTACGGGCAGAGGAGTGAGGGCTGCGATCACACCGGGCAGATGAGCCGCTCCGCCAGCACCGGCGATAATCACCTTTATGCCGCGACTGCGTGCATTCTTGGCGAAATCCATCACCTGCTCGGGTACGCGGTGGGCTGATAATGCATTGATTTCGTAGGGAATTTCCATCTGATCGAGAAATTCGGCTGCAGCTTCCATGATCTTCAAATCAGACGTGCTGCCCATGATGATACTTACTTTCGGATTCATATTATTTCGTTTTTCTGTCGATTCCTAATATCTTTGCAAAGATATATATAAAACCGGGAAACCGAAACCTCTCACCGAAAAACGACATATTATCATGGAACGGCTCCAAACAGCGAATACGATTCAGGTGCACGACAAACGTTTCAAGCTCTTCATCCCGAACGAGGAGATCGTGGCATCCGTGAAACGGGTTGCAGACAGGATCAATAACGACTACGCCGATAGACCGATTCCGCTGTTTGTCGGTGTGCTGAACGGAGCGTTCATGTTCATGGGCGAGCTGATGCAACACATAGCTATCGACTGCGAGATTTCATTCGTAAAGATCGCCTCGTATGCCGGAACCGAAAGTACGGGAAACATCAAGCAACTGATCGGGCTCAACACGCCGGTCGAAAATCGGCACGTCGTCATCGTGGAGGACATCGTCGACACGGGCGTCAGCATCGAACACACGACCGAACTTCTGAAAAAGATGAATCCGGCTTCAGTGGCGGTATGTACCCTGCTGTTCAAACCCGAGTCATATACCAAAACGATTCCGGTTGACTACTGTGCGTTCTCCGTACCCGACCGTTTTGTAGTCGGATTCGGGCTGGATTACGACGGTTTGGGCCGAAACTATAAAGACATTTATGAAATCGATGAATAACGACCTATTCTGCGGCGGAAAGAAGCTTCCGCTGGTCGAAGATTTTTATACCATACAGGGAGAAGGGTTTCACACCGGGAAACCGGCCTATTTCATCCGTCTGGGTGGATGTGACGTCGGGTGCAAATGGTGCGATGCAAAGATGACGTGGAACCCCCGGATGTTTCCTCCGGTCGACGTAGATGCGATAGTCGACCGTGCCTGCTCCTATGCCGCACAAGCCATCGTCATCACGGGCGGAGAGCCGTCGCTCTATCCGTTGGAGTATCTGACCGGACAGTTGCGGGAACGCGGCCTGAAAATCTTTCTCGAGACTTCGGGAGCCCATGAGTTGAGCGGAACGTTCGACTGGATCTGCCTTTCGCCGAAGAAACAACATCCGCCGGTCGATTCGATCTTTAGCCGGGCCGACGAATTGAAGGTGATTGTCGAAACCGAAGAGGATTTCAAGTGGGCCGAGACCAATGCGGCGAGGGTAGGGAAAGGGTGTATGTTCTACCTGCAACCCGAGTGGAGCCGATACGAGCAGATGATTCCGGCTATGGTCGAGTACGTCAAGGAGCATCCGCAGTGGAACATCTCGATCCAGACCCACAAATACATGCATATTCCCTAACGGCAAGCAGATACAGAACCGATAAGGAGCAGGCTGTGAAAATGTACCGGCCGTGCAACCCAAACAAAAGGGATTCGTCAGCGTAACAGGTAGATCGTTTCGTCCTTACGCTTCATCAAGTAGTGTTCGCGCGCGTACTGCTCCAGATAGCGATCGTCCTTCAGGTTTTCGAGGATCGTACTGTCTTCAGCGATTTTCTGGAGGTAATAATCGCGCTGCTCCTCCAGCGCCTTGTTCTTCTGTTTGAGCCGCCACACCTCGATCAGGTTGTTCTTGTCGAACACAAGTATCAACAGCACAAACACCGCAATGCTGATGATCCACAACCGTCTGTCCCTTAAAAACGCCTTGGTAAATTTCACGACTCACGTACTTTTGCGTAAAAATAGCAAACTTTCGGCAAAGTTACTCCCAGAACCGGTAAAAATGGTGCAGCGGACCGTGTCCGTGTCCGATCGCATAGCCGCTTCCGCAACGAATGGCTTCATGAACATAGGTTTCAGCCTGTTCCACCGCCTCCCTTAACGAGTATCCCTGAGCCAAAAATGCCGCGATAGCTGAGGATAGGGTACAGCCAGTCCCGTGCGTATTATTTGTCTCGATCCGACCGTATCGGAACACCGTACATTGCTCCCCTTCATAAAGATGATCTGCAACAGTCCCTCCATCGCAATGTCCGGCCTTCAGCAGCACGTTTTTCGCTCCCTGACTTTGCAATTCGGCTGCGGCTTTTGCAAAATCGGAATCTGATCGAATCGTCTGGCCGGTTAAAAATTCGGCTTCGGGAATGTTCGGCGTAATCAGCTCTGCCAACGGGAACAGCTGCTCCCTAATGGAAGCCATCACCTCCTCGCCCGACAGGCAGCTGCCCGACGTAGAGACCATAACCGGATCGACCACCACTCGGGATATGCCGTATCGACGCAACACGTCCGCCACCCGTTCGACCGTCTCGACCGAAGGCAGCATACCGATCTTTACGGCGTCTACACCAATATCTTCGATTACGGCCGCCATCTGATCGGCTACATACGAGGGGGGTACAGGGTGTATTCCCGCAACGCCGAGCGTATTCTGCACCGTTATCGCCGTAATGGAGGTCATTGCGTAGCTGCCACAAGCGGATATGGCCTTGATGTCGGCCTGAATACCCGCACCGCCACCACTGTCCGATCCCGCTATGGATAATACCTTCTTGTAACTTTTACTCATCGCTTTGCTGCAACTTGTTCTGAAGCCCCTCCCATACCATTTCATAAGCCTCGGGGGTCGTCAAAACGCCCATATCTTCATAATAATAGTTTGGAGTGCCGTTCAAGTTTCCTGCCCAATTCCAATCTTCATATAAGATGCTTAACCGTACACACGACTCCTGCTCGTCTTCACCACATGGACGGATGATGAAATTGAGCGTTCTCCGCTCGCCCTTTTTGACGGATAACAAACGATCGTGCGGAATAAACCGGTCGGCACAGATAAAACCGGCATCGCTGTCGACCGAGCGGATCCGATACCCCTCGTCTATCAGGTAGTCGATCGTGCAGTTCAGCAGGGAATCCCTTTCGCAGAAGAACCGTTTTACGGTAATCGAGTCGGAGCCCTCCTTGCCAGATACGGGAACCGTACAGATCAGCCCTAACAACAATACCAGCGACCACCGAGCGGTATGAATCCAAACGTTTTTCATCTCTACTATGACTTTATGTTATACGTTGAGCATTCCATTAAGTGGCTTATTCCTTTTTTGAATTCAAGGCTTTGTGTTCGAGGTTCAAAAGACTTCCTATTTCGAGGAAAGATGCACCCTTTGCCGCACCGAAACTTCCTCCGATAACCACAACCAAATCCTCCTTTTTAAGCCACTTGCGATCTTCGAGGTAGTACAAAACGCCCAGCAGAAAACTTTCGTGATCGACCGTCGGCTCCTGATAGATGGCGTGAATGCCGTAAGAGATGGCCAACTGCCGCATCACACACTTCCGATAACATACCGCATAGACCGGTTTAGACCCACGGAATGCAGCTAAATATCGTCCGGTCCGGCCGGAAAGGGTGTCGATAATGATTGCATGGATCGGCAGGTTCAGGCAGGCCCGAACAGCCGAACGAGCCAACTGTGCAGTGATTTCGTTGTTGATGCGCACCAAGTTCATATCCGTATCGGGCGAGTGCTGAGCCGTATCCCGTTCGATTTCGCGGGCTACACGCGCCATCGTCTCTACCGCTTCGACCGGATATTGTCCGTTTGCCGTTTCACCGCTCAACATCACGGCGTCCACCCGTTGATATATGGCATTGGCAACATCGCTGATCTCTGCCCGGGTCGGCCTCGGGTGAGTAATCATCGTGTGCAACATCTGCGTTGCAATGATCACCGGCTTCTTGCTCTCGATACACTTGTTTACCAAGAATCGCTGTACCACAGGAATCTCTTCGGCGGGAATCTCCACACCCAAATCTCCCCGGGCAACCATAATACCATAAGTCTCATCGAGGATTTTGTCGATGTTATCGACACCTTCGCGGTTCTCTATCTTGGAAATGATCTTGATCGAACTGTTACGCCGCTTTATGATCTCCTTTACGGCCAGCACATCCTCCTTTTTACGTACGAAAGAGTGGGCCACAAAATCGATGTCATTTTCAATGGCCCAATCAATGAACCGGGCATCGCGTTCGGTCACCGAGGGCAGATCGATCGCCACACCGGGAATATTGACACTTTTCCGGGCACATATTACTCCTCCGTTGCACACCTCGCAAACCAATGCCTCATTCTTTTTCTCGAGCACATGCAATTCGATCTCCCCATCGTCGATCAGCACGACCGCACCGACAGGTACATCCCTGCATACCATCGCGTAATTCAGATAAATACACTCCTTGCTCGACACCGCATCTTGGTCGGTACCCTTCAACAGCAACCGATCTCCCGTCGCAACGGGAATTCCTTGGGCAAACTCGGGAGACATGCCCGTTACCCGGATCTCCGGCCCTTTGGTATCGATGATGATGGCGATCTGTTCGGAAACACGGCGTACGTTTTCGACAATTTTGGTGGCACCTTCCGTGGTCAGATGGGCCGAGTTGATCCGCACGGCGTTCATGCCGGCTTCGTACAACGAACGTATAAACTCGGGCTCGCAATGTCGGTCCGAGATGGTTGCAACTATTTTGGTCCTTTTATCCATACAAACGCCGATTATTCGATGAAACTTAAAATACCGAGGCGATAGGAGTCGAGACCGAATCCCATGATCGAGCCTTTGCATTTCGGGGCGATCAACGAGATGTGGCGATACGATTCCCGAGCCAGAATGCACGAAATATGAATCTCTACGACAGGAATACGGATGCCACCAATCGCATCGGCAATCGCTATCGACGTATGGGTATAAGCGCCGGCATTCATCACCACACCGTCATATTCGTCCTGTGCGGCGTGCAACCGATCGACCAACTCTCCCTCAATATTTGACTGATAATACCCCAATTCGACCTGCGGAAATTTTTTCTGCAGCTCATCGAAATAGGATTCGAAGGTACGTTCACCGTAGATGCTTTTTTCGCGCTGGCCCAATAAGTTCAAATTCGGACCGTTGATAATCAAAATCTTCATCGAAATAAATTTTACGGATAACTAAATAAAAACACTTTCTCAAATTCGTCACAAAAATACATCAGGAATCTGAATAATTAACATACTTTTGTGATAATTTCATCAAACCATAACACGAAGCACATGCAACTGAACGAACTCGGAGAATTCGGGCTGATCGGTAAAATCAAAGAGCTTTTTTCCGCCATTCCACTCCACGGTTGTCGAGGAATCGGAGACGACTGTGCGGTCATTCCGACAGGAGCAGGGGAGTCCCTGACCGTTACGACCGACATGCTGGTCGAGGAGATTCATTTCCTGCGATCTGCAACCGATCCCTATCGCTTGGGACGCAAATCCCTTGCCGTAAATCTGAGCGATGTGGCGGCTATGGGAGCGACACCTTTTGCATCGTTTCTTTCGATCGCGCTGCCGCGAGACGTCTCCGCCGAGTGGGCCGAGCAGTTTATGGAAGGGTATCGGAGTCTGTCGGCCGAATTCGGCGTTGCCCTGCTGGGCGGAGACACGACCTCCGCCCCCGAGCATATTGCCATCAATGTCGTGGCCGTAGGGCGTGCCGATGAGCGAAAAATCAAGTACCGATCCACAGCCAAGGTGGGTGATATAATCTATGTTACAGGATATTTAGGCGATTCAGCTCAAGGCCTGATAGATATACGAAACGGGACGGGTGACTCAGCGTTTGCCCGAGTGCATCTTGATCCGACACCCTGCGTTCGCGAAGGCATCTGGCTCGGCCAACAACCCGAAGTGCATGCCATGATGGACCTTTCGGACGGACTCGCCTCCGACCTGAGACATATCTTGAAAGCCTCCGGCGTGTCGGCTGAAGTTTTACTGGACAAGATACCCACCAAAGTGGATGTAAAACTGGCTGTTGGCGGCGGAGAAGACTATCAACTGCTATTGACCGTAGCGGCAAATTCAGCACCCGAAATAGCTGCTGCTTTTGCTGCTCGGTTCGGCAAACCTCTGTATGAAATCGGAAAAATCGGAGCAGGAGCGCCAGACATTACATGGATCGGCGAAAAAGCTGCAGAAATTGCCGATTGCCGAGGCTTCAGTCATTTTTAGAGTTTTTCAAAGTTAAAAACAGAGGAGGTCGTGCGGGTTCCGCACGACCTCCTGTTTCTATTCCGGTTAACCGATCTATTTTACAGAAAATGCGTAGATTGTCGTCTGTGTATAGGTCTCTCCGGGGCGAAGTACGGCCGACGGGAAGTTTTCGTGGTTCGGTGCATCCGGATAGTTCTGTGCCTCCAAAGCGAAAGCCGAACGGTAGTAGGGCGATGTCTCATCCTGCTGTACGCGCGACTTACCGGTGAAGAACTGAATGCCGGGCGTGTCGGTGAGCACGGTCATCTGTACACCGGTTGACGGCTCATACACTTCGGCAGCGCAAACCACTACACCGCACGAATCGCGACGAATCACATAGTTGTGGTCGTAACCATCGCGGTAATCGAAAATGCTGTCTGCATCCATCACCCGCGAACCGATCGTCATCGGGGTTCTGAAATCCAACGCCGTACCCTCGACCGAAGCGATCTCCCCGAGCGGAATCAACGTCGAATCGGTCGGCGTATAGGTGTCGGCATTCAGGGTAAGCGAGTGAGAATTGACGCTGGTCTTGTGGTCCCCTCCGTGCAGATTGAAATAGGCATGACTGGTCAGATTGAGAACGGTCGGAGCATCGGTGGTCGCCGTGTAGTCGATCCGCAGCTGGTTATCGGCCGTCACCGTGTAAACGACACGGGTGGTCAGCGTTCCGGGAAAGTTCTCCTCCCCATCGGGCGATACATACACCAATTCCAAGGCCTCGTTTCCGGCCGTATCGGTAAACGGACGGGCATCCCAAACCTTTTTGCTGAAACCTATGATTCCGCCGTGGAGCGTATTCGGGCCGTTGTTGATCGGCAGTGAGTACTCTTTGTCGTCCAACACGAAACGGCCGTTGGCAATCCGGTTGGCGTAACGTCCGGTAATCGCCGCAGCAAAAGTGTTTTCCGGAACAAAATAATCAGCCAGGGTAGGGTAGCCCAACACCACGTTAATCAGGTTCCCGTCGCGGGCCGGCACCCACGCATCGGTGACTATACCTCCGTAGTTCGTTACCTGAACAACCATACCGTTGGCATTCTGCAATGTATACAACGACACCGGTTTCCCTTGCATGACGGAGTCGAAATTTTCAGCCGCAAAGAGTTCGGGTCCCTCCGGCTGAGGCGTTTTGTTGCACGATACCACTCCGAGCAGGACCGCACACAAAATAAAAATCCGTTTCATCAAATAAATATAATTTTCAGTTAAAATTTCATGTCGCTAAATTAATAATTATTTGACAAAAAGGGAAAATACTCTTCATTTCTAACGATTAAACAGCCCTATCCTTATTTTCCACCCCTTTCGTCATCGTTTCGCACCAATCAAAAAATCTGATTTTTTCAATAAAAAATGTATCTTTGTCAGTCACCCCCTTTAACGATATGTTCATGGCAAATGGATTCAACGAGATCCGCAACTTACTGTCGCGCTGGAGTACTACATGGGTTCTACTCGGTCTTACTGCGGTCGCCATGGCTGCCGCTACGCTGGTCGAAGCACAAACCAATGCCGAAACAGCCCGTTCGGTCATCTATCATGCGTGGTGGTTCAATCTGCTGCTACTGGCCTTGGCGCTCAATTTCATCGTTCTGACCCATGACCGCAAACTGTGGGCCCGCCGGCGTTGGGGAACATTGCTGCTGCACTACGGCTTTGTCGTCATTCTGATCGGCGCCTTCATTACCCACGTTTGGGGCTTCGAAGGCTACATGCACATCCGCGAGGGGATGGCCACCGACCGGATGATGACCTCCAACCGCGAGGCCCGCACCCTCCCTTTTTCCATTAAGCTCGATCGGTTTACCATCAGCCGCTACCACGGGTCGCACAGCCCCTCATCGTATGAAAGCGATGTCACCATCCGATACAACGGAACCGAACGGCAAACCAAAATCTACATGAACAACATCGCACGGGTCGGCGGCTATCGGCTCTACCAATCCTCGTTCGACCAAGACGAAAAAGGGACGGTCCTATCCGTAAATTATGATCCCGTAGGAACAACCGTTACCTATATAGGCTACGTGCTGTTGTTCGTCGGGTTGATTTTAGCCGTCGCTCAAAAGAATTCGCGGCTGCGCACCCTCTATCAGCAATTAAAAAAGAGCAAGACCGCACTGCTGATCGCTCTGTCGTTCACTCTGTCAATCCCCTGCGTTCATGGAACGACACCAAACGCACCGGACGTTTCTCACGAGGTAGCCGATCGTTTCGGACACCTGCCCGTCCAATCGCCCGCCGGACGCATCGAACCGTTCGACAGCTATGCCTCCGAAATTTTCCGCAAACTGCACCGCAAAAATTCCTACGAAGGGCTAAATGCTAATCAGGTTGTCCTCGGAACTCTGATCGATCCGATGCGGTGGAGTAAGGAACCATTTATCTATATCGGTTCGACACCTCTTCCCGAAGAGCTGGATCTTCATGGGGAATACCTATCATATGAACAGATGTTCGACCCGATGGGGCGCTACAAACTTCATAATTTAGTAGAGAAGATATATGCCAAAGCGCCGGGAAAACGGACCAAGCAGGAACAGGCCGTGCTTAAACTGGACGAAAAGGTGAATATATTATACGGCTTGTTGGAGTACGCCTCACTCCCCCTGTTTCCGTTGTGCGACTCCGTACATTGGAAGACTCCGATCGGCATCGGTATGCCGCCACAAGACTCATCGAGATGCGTTGCGCTCTTTTCCGACTTTGTCCAAAACGTAATGGACCAAAAAGACTCTGCCGCCATTGAAGCGATCCATTCGATCTCAGCATACCAGCAAGAGCAAGCCCAATCGCACATCAATCCAGCCAAACTATCGGCCGAGGTGCTCTACAACCGGACTGCCCCATTCGGATTCTCATTCCGGGCATACCTGATTCTGGGTGCCATTCTGCTGTTTCTGGCTCTGCGGGAACTCTCCCAGCCCAACCAAAAAGGGCTGCAACGGGCCATCCGTATCGTCTCGATCAGCGTCTGCTGTATCTTTGCAATTCATACATCAGGACTGGTTCTGAGGGGGTACATCAGCGGACATGCCCCTTGGTCGAACACTTACGAAACAATCGTTTATGTCGCATGGGCCACCGTGCTTTCGGGCCTTATCTTTATCCGCAGATCGCCGTTGGCCCTGTCTTTGGCCTCCCTGTTGGGTGGAGTCGTGCTGTTTGTCGCCAATCTGAATTGGCTCGATCCGCAAATCACCCCATTGGTTCCGGTACTGAAGTCACCCTGGCTGATGATCCATGTTTCGGTCATCACGGCAAGTTACGGATTTTTCGGCATCTGTACGGCATGCGGTATCACCTCGCTCGTCGCAACGATTCGCGGACGCGATCTGACCGACTTACGCATCATCAACGAGATGTCCATGATCGTCGGTGTCGTACTGCTTACGCTCGGCATATTTTTCGGAGCCATCTGGGCCAACGAATCGTGGGGGCGCTACTGGGGTTGGGATCCCAAAGAGACTTGGGCCCTGATCACCTTGCTGGTCTATTCGTTGATCATTCATCTGAAATTTACACCGCGCTATCACAATAACCGGCTGCTTTTCGACGTTTTGTCCGTAGCTGGATTTTCCACCGTACTGATGACCTTCTTCGGGGTCAATTACTACCTTTCGGGACTCCACTCTTACGGAACGAGCGAGGGTCTTCCGTCCGGAATATTACTCGGCTCGATCGTTTGCGTCGTTGTATTGATCCTTTGGGCCTCGCGGCGTTACTATAAAGACAAAAACAGGAGAAAAATTTCGTGAGAATAAGATACCTATATACTTTTCTGTGTCTGCTTCTGATTATTTTCACCTTGAACAGAAGTTGCCATGAGGGTACACGAAGTGTCTACAATCCTATTCCGCAAATTACACTGCCTGAAGGAATCAACCACCTGTTCGACAACTCCGTATCGGAGCTGGAAGAGATGTCCGCATTTGACCGGACCGTCGAACGGTTTATGAAACGATGGGAGATCATGGGCGCCTCGATCGCCATCATGAAAGACGGCAAACTGCTTTACTGCAAGGGATTCGGTTGGGCCGACAAGGAGCAGAATGTCCCTACCGAGGTGAAACATATCTTTCGTATCGCCTCCATCTCCAAATTGATTACCGCTACGGGCATCATGAAGCTCTACGAATCGGGAAAACTCTCTTTGGACGACAAGGTTTTCGGCGAAACCGGTATTTTGTGCGACTCCATGTTCTCTAATATCAAGGATGCACGGATCAAACAGATTACGGTCGAACACCTGTTGCGGCATCAGGGAGGGTATTCGATCCGGGCTGGCGATCCGCTTTTCAATGAGGTGAGCGTGGCTCGGCAGTTAGGCGTTCAACCGCCGGTCAGTTTCGATGATATGGTACACTATGCGGCCGAAACCCGTCTGCGCTATCGCCCCGGAGCCGGAAACATGTACTCCAATTTGGGATACGTCGTACTGAGCAAGGTGATCGAAAAGGTCAGCGGCATGCCCTATGAGACCTTCATACAGGACAGTATCCTGCATCCGATCGGCTGTTGGGACATGCACATCGGCTATTCATTCTACGAAAAGCGCTATCCCAACGAGGTGCGCTACTACGAACCCGCAGACACCGAACCGGTCGAGCTGTTCGACGGGAGCGGTCAGCTCGTACCCCGTTGTTACGGCGGGTGCGACCTTCAGGTGCTGAGCGGAGCAGGCGGTTGGGTAGCCTCTCCGACCGAATTGATGAAATTCATTACGGCCATTGATTCGGAAGATTCAAAGCCCGACATCCTGCAGGCGAAAACCATCGCCTACATGACGGAGACAGACAAGGCCCGCTATCCGATCGGCTGGATGCAAACCACCGTGAGCGACGACTGGAAGCGTACCGGTTCGTTGTCCGGTTCGAGCGCCATGCTCAAACGGCAACACGACGGATTTACGTGGGTGTTCATTACCAATACCAGTTCGTGGGCCGGATCCCGTTTCCCGTCCAAAATATCCGCCATGATGAAGCAGGCGTTGGCAAAAGTTAAGAAATGGCCCGACCGCGATCTGTTCGAAACAGCTCCGAACATAGATACCGGTTTCGATCCGTATGAGCCGGCTTTTCCGTACGACTATTCACAGGCCGCCGAATCGCTGTTCGTCAATTAGCCAATCTGCACAAAGGTTAGCGTACTTGCACGCTGTACCGTTTCTACACATGTACCATCGCTAACATTCATCGATTAACATCGGTAAAATGACTTTTTCCACTTGCCACACATCGCTTCGTGAAATTAAATAGCCACATGAAATAAATGCAACGATAGTTCATATTATCAAATATTTGAACTAACTATAAAAATACAACAATTAAACTATCGGATAATACAAAGGGAGGGGGATCCTACTGAAGATCCCCCTCCCTCTATGTATAACCAGAAAACGTCTATTTAACAGATGGACTCGTTAAACGGAACGTATCCGATGCGATCACCAACTCTTCGTTCGTAGCCACAACTGCCACCTTTACCCGAGAATCGGGCAACGAAAGCAACGTGTTCTCTCCGTGTACGTTTTCGTTCAGCTCTGCATTGAAACGTACACCCATAAATTCGAGATCCTCCGAAACCAACCGACGCGTGAGGGCATCGTTCTCTCCGATACCGCCCGTAAAGACGATCATGTCGAGGCCACCCATCAGAGCAGCATACGATCCGATAAACTTCTTGATTCTGGCGGCAAACATCTCAATCGCCAATTGAGCCCGCTCGTTACCGCTTTGGGCTGCAGCCCGGATATCCCGCATGTCGGAAGAGACTCCGGTAACCCCCAGCATTCCGGACTCCTTGTTGATCAATACACTCAATCGGTTCAGATTCAGCCCCTCTTTCTCGGCAATGTAAATCAATGCTCCCGGATCGGTACTACCGCAACGGGTTCCCATGATCAGACCATCCACCGGAGTGAATCCCATCGAGGTATCGTACGATTTGCCATTCAGTATGGCGGTAACCGAAGCCCCGCTACCGATATGACAGGTCACGATCTTCGAATGTTTCATGTCGACATCGAAAAGCTCGCAGGCCTTCTCGGCAACATAGCGGTGGCTTGTCCCGTGAAAACCGTAACGACGAACCTTATAGTCTTCATAATATTTATAGGGGAGGGCATACATGAAACTCTTGGGCGGCATCGTCTGATGGAACGATGTATCGAATACGGCGACCTGTGGGGTACCCGGCAAGATGTGTTCCATAGCAAGAATACCTTTCAGGTTGGCCGGATTGTGCAACGGAGCCAGATCGAAACAAGCCTCGATCTTCTGTTTTACCTCTTTATCAATAAGGGCACTCTCTTTGAAATATTCGCCTCCGTGAACCACACGGTGTCCGACAGCCGCTATTTCGGTGAGGTTCTCCAGAACGCCGTGTTCGGGATCGACCAGTGCATCGAGAATCAGGTTGATTCCGCAGGTGTGATCCGGAATGCCTCGAACGATTTCGTACACCGGTTTTCCCACCGGTTTATGCGTCAAGATTGCATCGGACAGTCCGATCCGTTCGACGATTCCTTTGCCCAACAAGGTGTATTCCGTTGTGCTCTTCATGTCGATCACCTGATATTTGATCGACGAACTGCCACAATTTAAAACGAGAATCTTCATGAATTCATTCGGTATTTAAGTTCCTATTTCATTCCACCTGCCTGACATGCCGTGATAGCCGTAAGGCTGACGATGTCCTCTACCGAGCAACCTCTCGAAAGGTCGTTGATCGGAGCGGCCATACCCTGAAGAATCGGGCCGAGGGCTTCGCCGTGAGCCATCCGCTGTACCAACTTGTAGGCGATGTTTCCGGCCTCGAGCGACGGGAATACCAACACATTGGCTTTACCTGCGATTTTGCTTCCGGGAGCCTTTTTCGCACCGATTCCGGGGATAATTGCTGCATCGGACTGCAACTCACCGTCGATCATCAGCGAAGGATCCATTTCGCGCGCCAATTCGGTAGCCCGAACGACCTTGTCGACCATCTCGTGTTTTGCAGAGCCTTTGGTCGAGAAGCTCAGCATGGCGATACGCGGTTCGAAACCTGCAAGCACACGGGCCGTACGTCCGGTCATTACGGCGATCTGAGCCAACTCCTCTGCCGTCGGATTGGGCAATACGGCGCAGTCAGCGAAGACCATGATGCCACCTTCGCCGAACATCGTATCGGGGAGCAGCATGATGAAAGCTCCGGAAACGACGCTGATACCCGGCATGGTCTTTACATATTGGAAGGCCGGGCGAAGTACATCTCCCGTTGCGTTGTTTGCACCGGCGACTTCACCGTCTGCATCACCGGCCTTAACCATTACGGCACCCAGATAGAGCGGGTTGAGCAGTTGTTTTTCGGCCTGTTCGGGGGTCAGTCCTTTGGCGGCCCGGATCTTCAACATCAGTTCCATGTACCGATCTTTGTCCGGGTTGTTGTTCGGATCGACGATTTTGAGGCCGTCGATATGTTTCAGTCCGTACTCTTTCGCTTGACGATGGATTTGGTCGGGATCGCCGATCAAAATCAGATTTGCAAAGCCCTCTTCGATAATTTTATCGGCGGCTTTCACATTACGTTCTTCGAACGCTTCAGGCAACACGATCGTTTTGATATCGCTTTTTGCCTTTTGTTTGATTTTTTCTACAAATTCCATAATGACTGATATTATTTAAGAACATTCCACTTCGTGCCCAAATAAAAGCCGGCAATTACCGCAGCAATCGACAGCAAAAGACTGACCGCAATGTAGGTTACTCCCAAGCCCCAGTTACCCGAGCGGAGCAGGGTGACACACTCCAACGAGAAGGTGGAGAACGTCGTGAACCCGCCGCAAAATCCGGTTACGGCCAGCAGATACCAACCTCCGCTTGTTCCGGCCGACACCAAGCCGCCGATCAGGAGTGATCCGATCACGTTGACCGTCAGCGTCGCAAACGGAAATCCGCTGACTGCCACACAGGAGAGCATTGCTCTGGACACCAAATACCTCAAAATACTTCCGGCAAACCCTCCGGCTCCCACAATCAGTATTTCCCTCATCACGGCACCTTGTTTTTAATCACACAAAGGTAGTTATTTACGGATGATTTGGAAACAAGTTTTTATCAATTTTTCCGGGATTTTCGTGATCAACCGTCCTTCGATCCGCCTTAATAGTAGATTAACATGACCGATTCTACTTTTTTCCAGAAAAGAAACAGCCGGCCTGTTTATGGAATGACGTAAATGTTTTTCACCAAAAACTCCGCAGCCTCAAACAATCCATCCCTCAAACTCGGAGAAAATATCTGAAATTCATGTTTATATTTTATAAAGTACAAACCCTTGCACTGAAAGACCGTTATATTTTCATTCGACAGTACGATTTCCATCAGATCCGCAACCGTAAATGCAGGAATACCCAATAGGGCAACATCCTCTTTATAATTATCAATAGGTACACACAGCCGATATCCATCATCACAATAGCCCCACCTCATACTGGCTCTCTGCTCCGGAACACCCAATGCCCACAACCGTTGGCTCTGCTCAATCGTTGTTACTTGTTCTTCCATCTGTTTACCGCTTTAATTTCTGTTCGTATTCTTCCGTATCCTCCCCAAATCATGCCGATAATGAGAACTTTTTACCGCAACAGGCGAGGAATTTTAGAAAAAACATATACTTTTGTATCTTAAAGTTAGATCGTAAATTTATAAAAAAGTTGAACGATGGCTACTGAAAACAAAGAACTTTCTGTTCCTGAGGAACAAGTCAATGCAACCGGCATTGAAGATACGATGAGTGCTTCTACGGTTCCCGTCACCGAGGAATCTGAGAAAGAATCGCCGACCGCCGAATCGGCTGTAAAAGAAACGGAAACGACTCAAGAACCCTCGGCAGTCGATTTCTCCGACGAAGAGGCCGAACTGGCCGCCAACGCTCCCGAGTTCGATCTGGAGGAGAGCGAAGTCGATGAAAACAAGGAGACCGAGGAGTCGGATACGGTAGATTATTCCGGCAACAACAACAGCCAGCTGCTCTCCATTTTCAGTGAGCTGTTGCACACGCGCCCGGTTCAAACCATCCGCAAAAACGTGGATGCGATAAAGATCGCATTCTACAAGAATTATCGCAACGAGGTCGATCAGTTGCGCAAGAAATTTATAGAGGAAGGTGGCACTATCGAAGATTTTGTTCCGCCCACCAATGACGAGGAACAGCGATTCAAAACGCTGTTTGCCGAATATCGTCAAAAACGAAACGAATACCTCGCCCAGATCGAAACCGAGAAGGAGGAGAACTATCGTAAAAAGCTGCAGATCATCGAGGAGCTCAAGGAGCTGATCAACAGCAACGAAACGTTGAACCAGACCTTCACCGCATTCCGCGACCTGCAACATCGCTGGAAAGAGATCGGACTGGTCCCCCAATCGGTCGTAAAGGATCTCTGGGAGACCTATAATCTTTATGTAGAGAATTTCTATAACTTTATAAAAATCAACAAAGAGCTTCGCGATCTCGATCTGAAGAAGAACTACGAAGCCAAGATACAGCTGTGCGAAGAGGCCGAAGCGCTCGTTCTGGAGCCCTCGGTCATCAATGCTTTCCACCGCCTGCAAAAACTGCATGAACAGTGGAGAGAGATCGGCCCGGTAGCCAACGAATACAAGGATCAGTTGTGGGACCGGTTCCGGGAAGCCAGCTCAAAAATCAACAAACGTCATCAGGAGTATTTCGACACACTGAAGGAGGAGCAGAAGAAAAATCTCGACTTGAAGACCGAATTGTGTGTCAAGGCCGAAGAGTTGGTAGCCGCCCCACCCGTGTCGCGCAAGGAGTGGAATAAGGCCTCCGAACAGTTGATTGAGATTCAGAAAGTGTGGAAAACCATCGGATTCGCTCCGAAGAAGGATAATACGAAGATCTATGAACGGTTCCGCAACGCATGTGACCGGTTCTTTGAGAACAAGCGTAACTTCTATTTGCAGATCAAGGCGGAAATGGAGACCAACCTGCAGCTGAAGAACGAGATCTGTGCACAGGCTGAATCGATTCAGGATAGCGAAGAGTGGAAAAAGACCACCGATGAGCTGATCGCTTTGCAAAAGCGATGGAAAGAGATCGGACCGGTAGCCAGACGCCACTCCGATGCGGTGTGGAAACGGTTCCGTGCCGCCTGCGACCACTTCTTCGAACGTAAAGCCGCCCACTTCTCGACGATCGATACGCAGTACGAAGAGAACCTCAAGCAGAAACAGGCGCTGCTCGAAGAGCTGAAAGCCTTTGTCGAGAGAGAGGATATGGCCAACGACGGATTCGAAACGCTCAAGGAGATGCAACGCCGCTGGTCCGAGATCGGCTTCGTTCCGATCAAGCAGAAGGAAGCCATCCAGTCCGAATACCGCAAGGTTGTTGACGCCGCTTTTTCCAAGTTGAGAGGCAACGAAAAGGAGCGCCATTTGGAACGTTTCAAAGGCAAACTCCAGTCGCTCTCCTCCGAGGGTAACAACGACCGCCGCATCCGCCACGAAAGAGATCGGCTCTACAACAAGATGAAACAACTCGAAGCAGACATCGCGCTGCTGGAGAATAACATCGGATTCTTCTCGAAGAGCAAGAATGCAGAATCCATGATCCGTGACGTGAACGAAAAGATCGCCAAGGCAAAACAGGAGATGGAGACAATTATCGAAAAAATCAATTTGATAGATAAGCAGGGAGAATAAGATTATGGCTGTTAGCAACACACACAAAACGAAATTTATTTTTGTGACCGGAGGCGTGGCCTCTTCGTTGGGGAAAGGGATCATATCAGCCTCGCTGGCCAGACTGCTTCTGGCACGGGGATATAAAGTCACCATACAGAAACTGGATCCGTACATCAACGTCGATCCGGGAACCCTGAATCCTTACGAGCACGGAGAGTGCTATGTGACCGAAGACGGAGCCGAAACAGACCTCGACTTGGGCCATTACGAGCGATTCACGAACATACAGACTTCACAGGCAAACAACGTTACGACCGGACGCATCTACCAGAGTGTCATCAACAAGGAGCGTCGGGGCGAATTTCTGGGGAAAACCGTTCAGGTCATTCCCCATATCACGGACGAGATCAAACGCCGGATCAAACTGCTGAGTGCGAAAAAGATGTACGATGTGATCATCACCGAGATCGGCGGTACGGTTGGCGACATCGAATCGTTGCCCTACATCGAGGCTGTCCGTCAGCTGCGCTATGAGCTCGGACCGGCAAACTCGTTGATCGTACACCTGACGCTGATTCCGTACCTTGCCGCATCGGGCGAACTGAAGACCAAACCGACGCAGCACTCGGTCAAACAGCTGCTCGAAAACGGACTACAACCGGATGTTCTCGTGCTCCGCACCGAGAGACATCTGAATAACGAAATCCGCCGGAAAGTAGCGCTGTTCTGTAATGTGGACGTCAACGCGGTGATCGAATCGATCGATGCACCGACGATTTACGAGGTTCCGCTGCTGATGCTGCACCAGAAATTAGATACGGTTGTACTCAACAAGCTGCAACTGCCCAGCGACGGAGAGCCCGATCTGAAAGCATGGATCGAGTTCGTCGAGAAGGTCAAACATCCGCAGAAGAAGATCAACATCGCACTGGTGGGAAAATACACCGAACTGCCCGATACGTATAAGTCGATCGCCGAATCGTTTATCCACGCGGGAGCCGCCAACCATACGAAGGTAAAACTGCAGTACATCAACTCCGAAAAGCTCACGCCAGAAAATATTGCGACACAGCTCAAAGGCATGTGCGGCATTTTGATTGCGCCGGGTTTCGGACATCGCGGAGTAGAAGGCAAGATTCTGGCCGTCGAATATGCGAGAGTCAACAAGATTCCGTTCTTGGGCATTTGTCTGGGAATGCAGTGCTGTGTGATTGAGTTCGCCCGTCACGTCTTGCACTACGAGGACGCCAATTCTACCGAAATGGGCAGTACGACCCATCCGGTCATCGATCTGATGGAGGAGCAGAAGGGCATTACGGAGAAGGGAGGAACCATGCGTCTGGGCGGTTATCCGTGCGTCCTGCAAAAGGGGAGCAAAGCGTATGCAGCCTACGGGAAACGGGAGATCGTGGAACGTCACCGCCACCGCTATGAACTGAACAACGACTACCTCGAGGAGTTTGCCCGTGCCGGACTGAAACCCGTCGGCATCAATCCCGAGACCAATCTGGTCGAGGTGGTCGAGCTGGAGGGACATCCGTGGTTTATCGGTGTACAGTACCATCCGGAATATAAGAGTACGGCACTGCATCCGCATCCGTTGTTCGTATCGTTCGTGAAAGCCGCCGAAGCGTATTGCGAACAAAACAACGTAAATAACAAATAATCACTGAGAAGCAGAATACACACATGGATAAGAATACACTACTGGGCTTATTGATTATCGCAGTCATCCTCTTTGGTTTTTCATGGTTCAACACAAAAAAACAGCGGGAATTCGATAAACAGCAGGCCCAGATGCTTGATTCGATCGAACGGGTCTCAAAAGTTACGGAACAGGAGAGGGATTCCGTCCTGTTTACTGACGTAAACGACAGCTTGAAAACTGCACAGGCTGAACAGGCTTTGGAACAACACTTGGGTCACACGTTGTATCAGGCCACCAAGGGTACCGAAACCTTCTATACGGTCGAGAACGACGTCATGGCTCTCACATTTTCGAACAAGGGAGGACGTGTCAGTTCGGTCGTACTCAAGGACTACAAGACCTATACGGGTACTCCGTTGGAGCTGTTTGCCGACTCGAGCGCACACTTCGACCTGTCGTTTTTCATCAAACAAGGGTATAACGATGCTCAGATCCAGACATCGGAGTATTACTTCACGCCCCTGACGACAGACTGGAGCTTCCCCGAAAATGAAGAACAGAAAGAGATTACCCTGCGGTTGATCGTCGATTCCGCCTCATACATCGATTATGTCTATACGGTGCAACGAGACAGCTACATGATCGATTTCGACGTACGTTTTGTCGGTATGCAGCAGCTGCTTTCGCCGACCCAAAGCGATATGGAGATCGTATGGCAAAACATCGGCCCGCAAAACGAGAAGGGTTTCGATAACGAGAACAACTACACGACGATTGCCTATAACTTCCCGGGCGATGACGGAATCGAGGAGTTGGGCATCTCCAAGGAGTCGAAGGAGGAGACGATCAATGCCAAACTGAAATGGGTCGCCTTCAAGCAGCAGTTCTTCTCGTCGATTTTCATTGCCGAAGACGATTTTATGAACGGATCGGTGCGGTACACGACATTTGCACCGGGCGAAGGGAAGATCAAAAACTTCCACGCACAGCTCTCTGTTCCTTACACACAACAGACCGATCAGTATCACTTCAACTTCTACTTCGGACCGAACAAGTACTCGGTGCTGAAACACTACAACGACCTGCATATCCAAAAGCTGGTACCGCTGGGTGGTTGGATCATCGGTTGGATCAATCGCTGGATCGTGATTCCCACCTTCGATTTTCTCGGGAAATATATCTCCAACTACGGAATCATCATCCTGCTGTTGACGATCTTTATCAAGATCCTGCTCTCGCCGCTGACCTACAAGTCATACCTCTCGACAGCCAAAATGCGGCTGCTGAAACCCGATATCGACAAGCTCAACGAGAAATATCCGAAGCCTGAAGATGCGATGAAGAAACAGCAGGCCATGCTGGCCCTCTACAAAAGTGCTGGAGCGAATCCGATGGGCGGTTGTTTGCCGTTGCTCATCCAGTTCCCGATTCTGATTGCCATGTTCCGGTTCTTCCCGGCCTCGATCGAGTTGCGCGGAAAATCGTTCCTCTGGGCCGATGACCTCTCTTCGTACGACAGTATTCTGCAACTGCCGTTCAACATTCCGTTCTATGGTGACCACGTAAGTCTTTTCGCTCTGTTGATGGCCGTTTCGGTATTCATCTCATCGAAAATCAACTACGCACAGAATGCCGCGACAACGGCTGGACCTCAAATGTTCGGTATGAAATTCATGATGTTGTACCTCATGCCGCTGATGTTGCTCTTCTGGTTCAACAACTACTCGAGCGGATTGAGCTACTACTACTTGGTCAGCAACATCATTACCATAGGACAGACCTATGGCTTCCGCTTCATCGTCAACGAGGAGAAGCTCCACCAACGGATGAAGGAGAATGCCAAGAAGCCTCGTAAGATGAGTAAATTCCAACAACGCTACGAGGAGATGATGAAGCAACGAGAACAGATGATGCGCAGAAGATAAGCGTGTCGGACGTAATATTTTATGCAAAGAGCGGCTGCTTTCAAAGTGGTCGCTCTTTTTCTGTCTCTATGGCCTGCTGTCGACTCCCATTGACCGTACATAAAAACTCCATTTTCATTTGCCTCACCTCGTTCCTTTGCTTATATTTGTATAGATAGACAGATAAACTCTTTGAGACATCTCGTCTTCCTGAAATAGCGTGCACAAACTTAAAACCGAAGAATATGAACAGAAAACTGAGAATGGGTATGATCGGAGGAGGTAGCGATGCCTTTATCGGCGCCATACACCGAAGAGCCGCCCTGATGGAAAACCAAATCGAACTCGTATGCGGATGCTTTAGCGTAAATCCAGACATATCGAGAAGTTCGGGACGCTCCTACTTTCTTCCCGACGACCGGATCTACGACACCTACCAACAGATGATCGAGCACGAAGCTACACTTCCCGAAGGCGAACGCATGGACTTCGTCACGATCGTTACCCCAAACAAATTCCACTTCGATCCGGCCATGATGGCCTTGAACCACGGCTTCCATGTCGTAATCGACAAACCGATGACCTTTTCGCTCGAAGAGGCCAAACAGTTGGAGCGCAAGGTGGAAGAGAGTGGATTGATTTTGGCGCTCACTCACGTCTATTCCGCATATCCGGCAGTCAAGGAGATGAGAGCCCGGATCGCAAACGGAGAACTGGGAAAATTACGCCGGCTGTACGTCGAATACACCCAAGGTTGGTTGGCCGACCGAATCGAACTTCAAGGAAGCAATAATGCAGGATGGCGAACCGATCCCAAACAGTCGGGCAAGGCTGGTTGTATCGGCGACATCGGCACTCATGCATGGCACTTGTGCGAATACATTACCGGGCAGCACGTAACGGAACTGTGCGCCGAACTGAACACCTTTGCCCCCGGACGTCAGGTCGATGACGATGGCGTAGCGATGCTTCGCTTCGATGGGGGATTGAAAGGAACACTGACCGCCACCCAAATTGCCAAAGGCGAGGAAAACAACATCCGCTTTCGGGTTTACGGGGAGAAGGGCGGTATGGAGTGGCGCCAGATGGACCCCAATCGACTGATTCTTAAAGGAAACAACAAACCGGAGGAGATCATCCACATCGGGAACAATGCAAAAATCGGCGAAACAGCCTTGTGGAACACCCGAACACCGGCCGGACACCCCGAAGGATTTATCGAAGCCTTTGCCAACATATACCGCAACTTTGCATGTACCGTTTCAGCCAAGATGGACGGTAAGGAACCGACTGCTGACATGCTCGATTTTCCGACGGTACACGATGGAGTTCGGGGAATGCAGTTTATCGAGACAGCCGTTCGTTCAGGTTGGGACGATTCGCAAAAATGGGTTCCTTGGATCGAATAAACCTTTAATGAAGAGGCCTGCGGGAGCTGGATCTCATTGATCTCGTAGATCTCATCGAAACACATGGTAATAAAATAGGGGAGAGGCCAACGCCTTTCCCCTATTTTCTCAAAAATATTACCCTTTATTTTGTAGCAGTCGAATCTGCTGCTGCTGTATCTGCTGCCGCCGGTTCTTTCAGCTTCAGTTCGGTCTTAATCAACGGCATCAAATCGGTCATCGTTGCTTTATCGTAGTAAGCCAATGATTCTGCAGCCAAATTAAACACTAACGTGTATCCGTTGCTTTTACTTATCTTTTCGATCGCCTGTTGGATCTTCTCGATCAGCGGATTATACAACTCGGCCTGAGCCTGATCCAACTGCGTTCTTGCAGTCTGTTGCAGGTTCTGATAACGTTGTTGCATATCAGCAAACTCCTGTGTTTTCAACTCTTTCACTGCATCGGAATAAGTCGCCTGATTTTTCTGAAAATCATCATACTTCTTGTTCAATTCGACCTGCATGGCATCGAGCTGATCCATCAGTTCCTGTTGCAACGCCTGAATCTTTACATCTGCCGAATCCTTTTCAGGCATCAACGTAAATACTTCAGCCGTATTGATATAACCGAATTTTTGAGCAAAAGAGGTTGTACTTGCGGTAATCAGCAAAGCGACTACCAAACCCATTTTCATAATCGTTCTCATAGCATTTTTTGTAAAGTAAGTTATTTAGTATTCAACAAATTTATAATTTCTTCCGTTTTATCCAAAGCCGGAGCGTAATAAAGTAACGTCTGATTGTTCGCACGATCAATAATCATTCCCAATCCATGACTCTCCGCATAGCTATTGATCACCCCGAATACCCGTTCCTGAATCGGTTTAATCAATTCGACTCTCTTTTTCATCAAGTCTCCTTCGGGCCCGAAAATCTGTTCTTGGTACTGTTTGAGTTCTCTCTCCCGGTTGATAATCTCATCCTCACGCATCTTTTTACTTGTCTCGGAGAGATAGCCACGCTGAGCTATATAGTTATTGTATTGCTCATCCAAGTCAGCAAAGGCCTGATCGATCTCCTTCTGATACTGTTCAGCAAGATCGTCTAACTGTTTGATCGCATCGTTATAATCGGTCTGCGATTTGAAGACAGCCTCCGAATTGATAAATACATATCCTTGTACCTGAGTTAGTGATTGTGCCTGCATCGTACCTACCGCACAACACATCACCACAAACAAGACGATCATTCTTTTCATAATTCAAAATGTTTAATTATTAAAACTGTTGGCCGATCATAAAGTGAAGCTGTCCTCCACTCCGTGTCGTCCGTCCGACAGGATTGTCGAAACCGTATCCCCAATCGATACCCAACAATCCAACGACTTGCAGATAAAGACGGAGACCGACACCTACCGATCGTTTAATCAAAAACGGATCAAACTCTTGCCATGAACGAAAGGCATTACCACCCTCTGCAAATACCAAGGCATAAATATTAGAAGCCGGTTTTAAAACAATAGGATATCTTAACTCCAGCGTATATTTGTTGTATGCTCGTGCATAGTCGGAACGACCGTTTGCATCATAAGAGTAGGGGGTAAGTGCACCGTCTTCGTATCCTCTCAGTCCAATGATGTCGACACCATAGACGTTGTATCCCGACATACCGTCACCTCCGACATCGAATCCTTCGAACGGAGAGGGTTTATTTTTGTTGTAAGCTCCGAGATAACCCATTTCGGCTTTTGCCATCAGGACCAATTTATTGTTGTTGGTCAAGGGGTAGAACCACTGTGCTTTCAGCTGCCATTTGTGGTACTCGATCCATTTATACCGCTGTTGATCCGTCAAAGTCTGATCGGAATAGTCGATGTTCTGGAACAATGAATAGGGTGGGGTCAAAGCCAATGAGATCGAAAACTCAGAACCTGTCCGGGGATAGATCGGGGAGTCCACCGTATTACGGCTGAAAACCGTCTTCAAAGCGATAATGTTGGAGGTACCGTTTTCTACGATAAACGAGGTCCAATCCTTCAGGTTGTAGGCTTCGTAGCTAAGCTCATGGTACATGGAGAAGTTTCGATCGGGCCACGAAAGCCGACGTCCCCATCCGATCGAGGCACCTAAGGTTCTAAAGTGTTTGGTTCCCGATTGCCAAGCATAGTACGCATTCGATTCGTCCGAATAGAAGAGTCCGACTGTAAACGAATTAGGTTTCTTTCCGCCAAACCACGGTTCAGTAAAGCTCAAAGAGAAAGCTTTGTAATAAGAACCGTTACTTTGTGCCCGTATGGCCAACTGCTGGCCTTGTCCCTGAGGGTAGGGACGCCATGCCCCTTTTTTGAAAAAGTTTTTGATCGAAATATTGTTCAAGGTTACGCCGACCGAACCCACGAACATGCCGCTACCCCAACCACCGGACACTTCAAATCGGTCGTTGGCAACCTCTTCAAGCGGGAAACCTATATTGACCAACTCGGATGAACCTTCGACGGGTTGCACGTCGGGCATCATCGTTTCGGGATTGAAGTGCCCCAATTGGTTCAACTGACGGATCGTTGCCATCAACAGCGAACGGTTATACAGCTCTCCGGGACGCACATACAACTCCCGACGGATCACCTTATCGTACACCTTCTGATTACCCGAGATTTCAACTTCGTTAATCTTGGCCTGTTTTCCTTCGTATATTTTGATGTTCAAGTCGATAGAGTCTTCTCCTACGACCTCCTCTCCCGGATCGATACGCGAGAACAAATATCCGTTATTCTGGTATCTCGAATTGACCGAGGTCATATCGTCGATATTGTCCTCTTTTCCAAGTCCCAATCGTTTGTAAAGCGTCTTTTTATCGTACGTATCACCCTTATTGATTGCCAAGATAGCATTCAACTCATCGGTTTCATAGATGCTGTTTCCGGTCCATGTTACATTCCGGTAGTAGAATTTGTTCCCCTCCTCGACACGGAATACCAAACCGATACGATTATCCTTGATCGCATAAACCGAATCACTGAGAATCGCTGCATTACGGTATCCTTTCGAATTGTAATAATCGATGATATTTTCCTTATCCTCCTCCAACTCTTTGGATTTCAGCTTGCTGTTTCGGAAAAAATTGATACTTTTCTGGTGAATCTTCTTCATCGATCCCCGCAACTTGGCATCCGAAATCGCCTCATTGCCTTCAAACGTAATCTTACCGACCTTGACTTTCTTTTTCTTATCCACGACAAAGACCACCGTAACCATATTGTTCACCGTTTCGTGATCTTCGATTCGATAGGTTACTTCCGTATTATAAAATCCTTTCTCTTTAAAATACTTTTGAATAGCATCCTTCGAACTGTTGAGTATGAAATCCGACAACTGCTTTCCGTCCAGACTCAACGATTCGAACAATTCGTCACGTTGTCCTTTTCGAATACCCTCTACATTCCATTTGTCTACACGGGGACGTTCCTTCAAGGCTATCTCTATATTGATGCTATCGCCTTGAGGCTCTACATAGATTTGGATATCGGAAAAATTCTGCGAACTCCACAATTTTGTTATGGTTGACGAAAATTTATTACCCGGCAATTCAACTGTATCCCCTTTAGTCAAGCCCAACATGCGCTCGACGGGATCTTGATTTTTTATTCCACTGATTTTAATATCATTGACAATATACGGTCGAGGAGAAACATCGTAATCGAACATGGGTAGATCCAGCTTGTTTGTAGAGGAATCGGTTTGAGCGGAAACGGTCAGGTTAACCGAAAATAGAGTCAATATAACCGCCAGAGTCCTTAAAGAGTTTCTCATTTTTACTGTTGTAGTATACGACATTGTGTTATTTTTTCATCAATAATCCGTAACGTCTGTCCCGGTGTTGGTATTCACGGATCGCCTCGTAAAAGGCCTCTTCGTCGAAATCGGGCCAATAGATATCCGTAAAATAGAGTTCGCTATACGACAATTGCCAGAGCAAGAAGTTGCTCAATCTCAACTCACCACTGGTACGGATCAACAGATCAGGATCCGGAATACCCGCTGTAGCCAAATTCGCTGCAACGGTATCTGCCGTTATGTCATGTACCTGCAAACCTTCGTCTCTCACCTGCACGGCCACTTTACGAACCATCTGGGTTATTTCCCACCGGGAACTGTAATTCACGGCTATGATCAGCGTTAATTTGCGGTTCTGGAAAGTCTCCTTTTCACTTTTCGAGATGGCTGTACGTACCTCTTTCGAAAGCGCCTGAATGTCCCCTATAAAACGCATGCGCACTCCGTTTTGCTTCAACTCATCGGTTTCATTGGCAATAGTCGTACACAAAAGCTCCATCAGTGCGGTCACCTCACGTTCGGGACGGCCCCAATTCTCGGTTGAGAATGCATATACGGTCAAATATTCGACACCACACTCTACCGCTGCACGAATCGTTTTCCGCATGCTTTCGATCCCATTGATGTGGCCGACGACACGATCTTCACCGCGCTCCTGAGCCCACCGACCATTTCCATCCATAATAACGGCGACGTGTCGTGGAATATTTTCCGGATCCAGATTAACCATCAATTTTTTTTAAAAGTAATGTGCAAATATAACACTATTACCCGGATTTCCATTAAAACGATCCGGGGTTTTGGTTGCGAATGCGCATTATTTTACCAAATCGCGGCTATCGATTCCCCACATCATTTTATTTCTTAACGTATCGTAGAACGATATATTTTGAAAGCGGACCAGAAAAATCGACTTTTCGGCTTTGGTGACCTTGAAGGAGGCGCCATTGTAGGCCTTATAGTATTGGTTGTCAATAGATATGGAAAAGTCACGTTCGCGGCTGGCCACTTTCAGGCGGATCGAACTGTCGTCTGGGATGACTACCGGACGCATCGTGAGGTTGTGGGAGGCAATCGGCGAGATCAGGATGCAGCGGCAATCGGGCGACACCACCGGACCTCCGACGCTTAACGAATAGGCCGTCGAACCGGATGGGGTAGAGACCAATATGCCGTCACCCCAATAGGTTGCGATCATTTCGTCGTTGACGTACACCTCTGTTGAGATCATATTCGGACCGTTGCGCTGGACCGACACTTCGTTGAAGGCATACGGGAATCGTGGATTCTGTAAGAATTCGCCTTCTATACGGATCATCGTACGGGCAGTCGTCTCGTAGTTTCCCGACTTCAGGTCGGCAAAGGCCCGGGCTATTCCCTGTTTGGTTACGTTGGCCAGAAAACCGAGCCGGCCGGAGTTGATCCCCACGACCGGAACAGGTTGATGATCCAGCAGCCGTACACAATCCAGAAAGGTTCCGTCGCCACCGTAGCTGACCATGATATCCTGCCGAGGATCGACCTTCACACTGTCATCGTAGAGCTGACTTTCGCCAAACGCCCTTCCGGTTTTTTCGGTGATCAGGCGGGCGAAATCCCGATTGATCCGATAGGATAACCCGTTACTATCCAACGCTGCGAACAGTGCATTCAAATCCTCTTCCACGAACGACGCCTGCGGCCGGCCGTATAAAACTATATTCATTCGATTCCGATTACTCAAAAAGTTGTACCTTTACAGCGCAAAAATAACGAAAATTATGACAAAGCTGAGTGTTAACATAAATAAGATCGCCACGTTGCGCAACTCCCGCGGGGGTGACCTTCCCAATGTAGTAGAGGCCGCACGGAATGCAGAACGTTTCGGAGCGCAGGGCATTACGGTACACCCGCGTCCCGACGAACGGCACATTCGGTACAAGGATGTGTACGACCTCAAAAAAGTCATTACGACCGAGTTTAACATCGAAGGCAATCCGATCGACCGCTTTATCGATCTGGTGCTCGACGTGGTCCCCACACAGGTGACTCTGGTACCCGATGCGGTCGATGCGCTGACCTCCAACGGAGGTTGGGACACCATTGCCAATAAAGCATTCCTGACGGAGGTTATCGCCCGTTTCAAGGCAAAAGGTATCCGCACCTCGATCTTTATCGACGCCCGGCCCGAAATGATCCCCGCCGCAGCGGAAGCTGGAGCCGACCGGGTGGAGTTGTACACCGAGCCTTATGCTTCGATGTACGAAAAAGACAGGAAAGCAGCGATTGCTCCGTTCGTGGCTACGGCCGAAGAGGCTTTACGGTATGGACTCGGGGTCAATGGCGGACATGATCTGAATCTGGAAAACCTGCACTATTTCGCCGAACGCATTCCGCACTTGGCCGAAGTGTCGATCGGACACGCTCTGATCTCAGATGCACTCTACTTGGGTCTTGAAAACACCATACAGCTCTATCTGAAACAACTGAAGATCGATTGATGAACGACGCGCTGCAACATCCGCTGTTTCGCCGAATCGGAGCGATTGCCGATGCCAAAGGGGTACAGGCTTTCGTAATCGGGGGATACGTCCGTGACTACTTTCTGCGCCGTCCGTGCACCGACATCGACATCGTCGTCACGGGTAGCGGAATCGAAATGGCCGAAGCTCTCGGAAAAGAGGTCAGAAGCCACGTTTCCGTGTTCAAAAACTTCGGTACGGCCATGTTGCGTTACGACGGATGGGAGGTGGAGTTCGTCGGTGCCCGCAAGGAGTCCTACCGGGCCGATTCCCGAAAACCGATCGTCGAAAACGGCACCCTGCACGATGACCAGTTGCGACGCGACTTTACGATCAACGCGATGGCCTTTTCGCTCAATGCAGACTCTTTCGGCGAATTGGTCGACCCGTTCAACGGCATGGAAGATCTGGAACGTTGCATCATCCGCACACCATGCGATCCGGACACCACCTTTTCAGACGACCCGCTGCGTATGATCCGGGCCGTACGGTTTGCCTCCCAGCTCGGATTCGACATCGCCCCTGACACCTTCGAAGCCATCGGCCGCAACAAAGAGCGGATCAAGATCGTCTCGAAGGAGCGGATTATCACCGAGATCAACAAGATTATGGCTTCACCCGTTCCCTCCATCGGATTCGAACTGTTTGACCAAAGCGGCCTGCTGCCGCTAATCTTTCCGGAACTCGATCGACTCAAAGGGGTAGAGCGGGTAGGGAAGCATGCCCATAAGGATAATTTCCGCCATACGCTTCAGGTTACGGACAACGTGGCCCGGAGATCGGACAACCTGTGGCTGCGGTGGGCTGCCCTGCTGCACGACATCGGCAAACCCCGCACAAAAGCCTATGATCCGAAGATCGGATGGACATTCCACGGCCACGAAGTAGTGGGTTCGAAGATGGTCGCAACCATTTTCCGAAACATGAAACTGCCGATGAACGAGAAGATGAAATACGTTCAAAAGCTCGTTTTCCTGCATCTGCGTCCCATCATTCTGGCGGAAGATACGGTGACCGACTCGGCCGTACGCCGCTTGCTTTTCGAGGCAGGCGACGATATTGACGACCTGATGCTGCTCTGCGAAGCCGACATCACCTCCGAAAATCGAGATAAGGTCAAACGATACCTGCGCAATTTCGAACTCGTCCGGATCAAGCTCCGAGAGATCGAGGAGAAAGACCGGATCCGCAACTTCCAGCCACCGATTTCAGGGGAGCTGATCATGCAGGTGTACGGTCTGAAACCCTGCCGAATCGTCGGTGATATCAAGAACGCCATCAAAGAGGCCATCCTCGACGGTATCATTGCCAACGACTACGATCAGGCTTACGCCTACATGGAACGTCTGGCCGCAGAGCAAGGGTTAACCAAAATCTCGGAATAAGCTTTTTCGGATTTAGAGTAACCAGATTGCCAAATGCCACTTTGCCGATAAAAAATCCATTCACGGCACTCTCTTTGCTCCGATCCCAGCAAAACGTTTCAAAAAAACGAAACAGATAAACTCCATAATCGTTCACTTCGAAAATATGTCGTTGAATATTCCTCAAACCAGCAGAAAACGGGTTGTCATCGTCGGGGGTGGATTTGCCGGATTGGCCTTGATCCGAGCCTTGCGTCGAAGTGCCTTTCAGATCGTCCTGATCGACAAACACAACTACCACATGTTCAAGCCGCTGTTGTATCAGGTGGCCAGCTCGGCACTGAACGTTGGCGACATAGCCTTCCCGTTCCGAAGGATGTTTCACGGATGGAAAAATTTTCATTTCCGAATGGGATACATCGAACGGATCGACCCCGAAAAACATCTGCTCGAAACGACGGCAGGAACCATCGGGTACGACTATTTAGTCTTGGCCACCGGATCGATTCCGAACTTTTTCAAGATCGAAAACATCAAGAAGAACGCGCTGCCGATGTCCAACATCACCGATGCACTGAACATCCGCAACCGGATGCTCCGTAACTTCGAGATTGCCGTCACGGCAACCTCACAGGAGGAGTGCAGTTCACGGCTGAATGTCGTCATCGTCGGAGCCGGAGCCTCGGGCGTAGAAATCGCCGGAGCGTTGGCCGAGATGCGCCGCTACGTCATGCCCCGGGACTATCCACAACTCGATACCTCGCTGATGAACATCTATCTGATCGAAGAGCAAAACCGGGTATTGGGTTCCATGAGCGAAAAAACATCGGACGAAGCCTTGGAGACGCTGTCCGACAAGGGTATTCGTGTGATTCTCGGACACAAGATCGTCGATTACGAAAACTTTTGCGCGGTTTTCGACGACGGAGCGCGCATTCCCACATACAATCTGATCTGGACCTGCGGGATCAAGAGTGCCGCATTTCCGGGCATCACACCCGCATGGATCGGGCGGGGTGGACGGATGAGGGTAGACGTATTCAACCGGATTATCGGATGCGACGATCTCTTCGTCATCGGCGACACCGCCTTGATGCAGGACGATCCAAACTATCCACAGGGGCATCCACAACTGGCCCGAGTCGCCATTTCGCAAGGGCAACAGCTCGCCCGTAATCTGAAACGATTGGAGACGGGCAAACCGATGCAACCTTACCGTTACAAAAACTATGGCGTCATGGCTACTGTCGGTCGTAACAAAGCCTTTGTTGAGTGGGACAAAATCCAATTCGGCGGTTTTTTCGCATGGATCATTTGGTCCGTTGTCCACATCATGTTTCTGCTGGGGATTCAGGGCAAGTTGAAAGTTTTCTGGGGTTGGATCTGGAACTATTTCGGACACGATCTGCCGATCCGTCTGATCATTGGGAAATACGAACGTCAGCAAAAAACCGACACCCTCTGATTCGGTCCAAGCCCCTCTTTGGATGTCGGATTCTTATTTCTTTTTCCGTGGACCTGCCATTATTGGGCCCAACAGAACTTCATGGCTACAACTGATTACTTTTGATTATTGCAGGACATTTTTAAAAGCATCAGTACACACAATATCATTTTCACATTTCATCGTTGATAATACAAATGTGAGTTTGGTTGCGAATAATAGCGAGCAACTGTATCTGCAAAACCAAAATTGTTTGTAAAAATAAAATAAGCTTTACCCGTTCTATGTTCTTTACCAGCACTGTCATTAGGTATAGCATGCACCTGAGCTATACTTGGCAAAATGTCATGATTAATCGTTCCGCTTGAATAAAACATATCAGGATACGACCAATAATTATTGGTAACCACTCGCCATGCCGTACCCATAGGTCCACGCAAGGAATACATTACACTTCCCCCTTCCGGTGGAAACATTATATTATCTTCTGGAGTCACTGTATAAAGACCAGAAGACAATGTAACGTCAGAATAAAATTGTCTAAATTCACTTGCATTTCCATCATCGGGAGTTTGTGCCCGAGAGATATTCCAACCCTGCATGGCTCCTAAAACTGCCACTACTAACAAAACTAATAAACCTCTTTTCATAACTCAACCCTTTAAATTAATTAATAATTTTAAAAACAAATCTTTGTCATGCACACAAATATAATATACATCTGCAACAAAATCACAAAAAAAAGAGAAGACCCCAAGTCCTCTCTTTTCAATTTTACAATATAAAGGATTTTACTCTTCTGTTTCCGTTTCCGGCTCTTTCATGTTGTGGAACACGTTGGTCACATCTTCGTCCTCCTCGAGACGCTCGATCAACTTCTCGACCGATGCCCGTTGCTCCTCGGTAACCTCTTTGGTGTCGAGCGGAATCCGTTCAAACTCTCCACTGATGATCTCAATGTTGTGATCCTCCAAATATTTCTGAATGGTTCCGTAGGCTTCAAACGGTGCATAAATCACAATCTCTGACTCGTCGTTGAACACTTCATCCACTCCGCAATCGATCAGCTCCAATTCCAACGATTCAATATCCAACTCCTCCTTTTGAGCGATCTTGAACACACATTTGTGCTCGAACAGGAACGAAACAGAGCCTGACGTACCCAACGATCCGCCACACTTATTGAAACAGTTACGGACATTTGCCACCGTACGAGTCGTATTATCCGTTGCAGTCTCTACGATAACCGCAATTCCATAAGGAGCATAACCCTCATATACCATCTCCTTATAATCGCCCATCTCTTTGGAGGTCGCCCGTTTTATTGCCCGTTCAATGTTTTCTTTGGGCATATTCGCAGCCTTGGCATTCTGGATCAAGACACGCAACCGTGTATTGCCTCCCGGATCGGGACCCCCTGCTTTAACGGCAATAGCAATCTCTTTTCCCAATTTGGTAAATGTCCGGGCCATATTGCCCCACCTTTTCAATTTCCGCGCTTTACGATATTCAAAAGCTCTTCCCATAGTATATTATACTTCTTTCTTTTTATTGTTTCTTTTTCGACGAACAAAACTATACTCTTTTTCACGAAAAGACAAAAAAAAGAGCACTTTTGTTCATTTTCATGATTGTGCTCTATGCTGTTTCGATATTTTTCGGCGTTTCGAAATCAATATCCGAGAATACGCATCATCGACCGGTAACTCTGCTCCTTGGCAAACAGCCGCGTGTAGTATTCGTTGTCACTCTTGTCACGATCGATAATGATGTGCTTCGGAGCCGGAATCAAACAGTGCTGTATGCCGCCAAACCCTCCAAGGGACTCCTGATAAGCTCCGGTGTGGAAGAAACCGATATATTGAGGTCCACCCAACAGTTTCGGTAGGAAAATCGCATTGGAGTGAGACTCTCCGTTATAATAGTCTTCGCTGTCGCAGGTCAGTCCACCAAGGAAGACCCGCTGATACTCCCGATCCCAATTATTGATCGCCAACAGAATGTAGCGTTGGTTTATGCCCCAGATATCGGGCAGGGTAGTCATGAACGAACTGTCGATCATGTACCAGCTCTCCCGGTCGTTTTGTTGCTTCTGGTTGATGATCGAGAAGAGCGTTGCACCACTCTCGCCGACCGTAAACGAACCAAACTCGGTAAATATGTTCGGTTCTTCGATTCCGGCCGAGTTGCATATATTTTTAATCTGGGCGACGATCTCCTCGGTCATGTACTCGTAATCGTAATCAAATGCCAGCGAATTCTTGATCGGGAAACCACCTCCGATATTCAGAGAATCGAGATCGGGGCAGATCTTTTTCAACTCACAGTAGACACTGAGACATTTGTTCAACTCATTCCAATAGTAGGCCGTATCCTTGATTCCGGTATTGATAAAGAAGTGCAGCATCTTCAGCGTAAATTTCTTGTTGTTCTTTATCTTACCCTTGTAATACTCCACGATATCGTTGTACCGGATACCGAGCCGGGAGGTGTAGAAATCGAATTTGGGCTCCTCTTCCGATGCAATCCGGATGCCGATTTTGCATTGTGTATGGATAGCGCTGTCGAGCAGATCCAGCTCCTCCTTGTTGTCTATGATCGGAATCGTATTCTCGAATCCACTGTGAATCAACGAAGCGATATTCTCAACATACTGAGGCCGCTTGAAACCGTTGCAGATGATAAAGATCCCCTTGTCTACAATACCGCTGTCGTAGAGCGAATCGATGATGTGTATATCGTAGGCCGACGATGTCTCCAGATTGATATCGTTCTTCAGGGCCTCCTCGAGAACGAACGAGAAGTGCGAGCTCTTCGTACAGTAACAATAGTTGTAACTTCCCTTGTAATCCACCTTGGCCATCGCTACATTGAACAGCCGTTTGGCCCGCTGAATCTGCGAGGTGATTTTCGGAAGATAGGTTATCTTCAACGGAGTTCCATACTGTTTGATGATATCCATCAAGGGAACCTCGTGAAAATTCAACTCATTGTCCACAACGGAAAATTCATCCTGAGGAAACTCAAAAGTCTGCTCGATCAGATCGATATACTTATTCTTCATGACTTGATTAATGAAACAATTTGCAATCTAACTCGATTACATTGCCTATTTTTCACTCATGTAATCGAGTTACATCTCTATTAAGGCAACAAAGTAGGCAATTCTTTTCCACATTTACAACTCTTTCGGATAAATTCAGATAAAATAAATCGACTCATCTATCGTTTATCGAAACACGAGAAGCCCTCCAAACGACAAAATTGTCGGGCTGCAGCCTTGTTTCCTACACGAAAAAGTCCTATTTTTGGAAATTGAATTTAATTGTCGAAGCTATGGTGAACAAGATTATCGCCGATTACCTAAAGACTTCCAAACGTTTGGTCGTTCCACAATTCGGGGCCTTTATCCGCAAAGAGGATAGCGGTACCATCGCATTCGTTCCTTTTTTGAAAAAGGATGACGGAGTATTGACCCAGCTGCTTTGCTCAGCATACGGATTGACTCCGAACGACGCACAAACGGTGATCAACGCATTCGTCGAAGAAGTCAAGGAGAGCGTATCGACGCGCGGCGTATATATTATAGAAGGGGTGGGGAACATTACGACCGATCCGAACGGTATTCTGCGGATGGAATCCGAAGCACCCCAGCAACCGGCGGCTCAACCATCGAGGGTTGCGCCCGCAGAGCCCAAGCCAATCGAACCGGCAACTGCACCCCAAACGGCAACGGAGCCTCGGACATCGTCCGTAACACCATCCGCGTCGCCCGCCGACAGTCGTCCTGTGAGTCAAACGGTTCCTCCGGTTCCATCTAACGAGCCAAAGCCTGCGGCATCTGCTCCTTCCTCGTACACAACCGCCTCGACACGGCAGACTCCGTCTTCGGCGCCGACGCAGAAAACCGTCTACTCGCAACAACCGACATTTCAGCAAAAAAATAGCGGAGCACCCGCTGCTACGACTCAAAAACCGCGTTCGACATACACACAGGGCCCGGGCAGTGGACCACAAACCACCAGACCGCAAACCACAGGTCAGCGTCCTCCGGTTTCGAACCGTCCGTTCGTCGGGCCGACATCACGTCCGACTCCCCAGCAGCAGCCTGCACGTCCTCCGTATGGCCGCACACCGCAAGGACCGCGCCGTCCGGTCAAAAAGAACAAGGCCGATCTGTTTATTATCATCGCCATTCTTGCTGCCGCCATTGCGCTGGGCGTCATGATTTTCGGATTTCTGGTTGGACGGTCAGGACCCGACATCGATTCGCTGATTCCGCCTGCCGTACAGGTAGACAGTACAGCTGCCGATTCGACGATCATGCCAGCCGAGTAAAACGATCGAAAAAACAACATCGGGGCACATTGATCTTTAAAAACTACAAACCGACATGGATTTAACCAGCGTTAAACAACGTTTTGGAATCATAGGTAATGACAGCGGACTGAATTGTGCACTGGAAATTGCCTTGCGTGTGGCCGCAACGGATCTTTCGGTCCTCGTGACCGGGGAAAGCGGAGTAGGAAAGGAGTTCTTTCCGCAAATCATACACGCCAACAGTGCACGAAAACACGGTAACTACATCGCGGTCAACTGCGGAGCAATTCCCGAAGGGACGATCGATTCCGAGCTGTTTGGACACGAAAAAGGTGCCTTCACCGGCGCTACCGAAGCCCGCAAAGGTTACTTCGAGGTAGCCGACGGAGGAACCATCTTTCTGGACGAAGTTGCCGAACTGCCACACACAACTCAGGTTCGCCTGCTGCGGGTGCTGCAAACCGGAGAATTTATTCGGGTCGGAGCCTCCAAAGCCGGAAAGACCAACGTCCGGGTTGTCGCTGCTACCAACATCAACCTGCGGGAAGCTGTCGCCGAAGGGCGTTTCCGTGAGGATCTGTACTACCGGCTGAATACGGTTCCAATCACTATCCCTCCGCTCAGGGAACGGAAGGGCGACATCTACCTGCTGTTTCGCAAATTTGCATCGGACATTGCCACACAGTATCGCATGCCACCGATTACCCTCGACGAGCAGGCCCGACAAATGCTCGAAAACTATCGTTGGCCGGGGAACATTCGACAGCTGAAAAATGTGGCCGAACAGATCTCCGCAGTAGAGGAGACACGCCTGATCACCGGAGAGATCATCAAAAAATATCTGCCCGATTACGACAAAAGCAGAATGCCGGTTGTCATGAAACAAAGCGCCCCTTCGGAAGAGATGCACACCGAACGTGAATTGTTGTACAAAGTGCTGTTCGACTTGCGGAGCGACATGAGTGAATTGAAACGGATGATGGGCGAGCTGATGGCTTCGAAACGATACGAAGAGCCCAAAGAGATTGTCGGTTTGTTACCTCACAGCACCCCAGCGTACCCCATCACTCAAACCGACAAATCCCATGAACCGGGAAACGCTTTGTATACGGATACCGAAGAGGTGATCGATGAGCCGCAGGAGGGGATGACCAAAGAACAAGCCCAAAAAGAGGCGATCATCCGGGCTTTGAAGCGCCACAACGGAAAGAGAAAAGATGCGGCCCGTGAATTGTTTATCTCGGAACGGACGCTTTACCGCAAAATCAAAGAGTTGGGAATCGACAAAATATTGTAAAATCGAAATATGAAAAAAATCGTAAGGTTCGTCGTCGCCATATTCATGTGCGTGTCACTGCTGCAAGGGTGTACGGTTCGTTACTCCTTCTCCGGAGCATCGATCTCTCCCGAAGTCAAAACGGTCAGCATCGCACGTTTTCCGAACAATGCGCTGTTGGTCGCACCGATTTTGAGTTCGACACTGACCGAAGCCCTTCAGGATAAATTTTCACGACAAACCAAACTGACATTGGTTCCAGAAGGAGGCGACCTGAGCTTCGAAGGAGAGATCACCAACTACACTTCGACACCGGCCGCCATCACCGGAAACGAAACGGCTGCCCTCAATAATCTGACCATCACGGTCCGCGTCCGTTTCACCAATGCGATAGATCCCTCGCAGAACTACGACAAGACCTTCTCTTCGTTCTCGACCTATCCCAGCAGTACATTGTTGCAGGAGGCCGAGACATCGCTGATTCCGGAAATTGTCGACCAGTTAGTCGAGGACATTTTCAACGCAGCCGTATCGAATTGGGATTAATGGAGACAGGAAAAGGATTGCTCTCCCTCGAACCGGAGGCCTTGCGACAGGTTGTCGAACAGCACCCATGGTGCTCGACGGCACGTCTTCTGTTGTGGAACGGGACGGGGGAACTGCCGGTAGAACTCGGGCTCCGCCAGTCATTCCATCGCCTGCCCGATTACCTTCGTCAACAGGTGGAGGCAGAGCAAAAGCCACAAGTCCCGCCCCCGACTCTCCCTGATGTGATCGATCGTTTTCTGGCGCTTGCATCCACTCGAATCGATCCCGAAGCGGATTCTGGTTCCCGGGAAGATCTCTCGGCCGATTCCGTAACGGAAAACTTCGACATGGTCAGTGAAGAGCTGGCAGAAATATATGCTGCACAGGGGCTATTCTGCGAAGCGATAAAAATTTATGAGCGTTTAAGTTTGCTATATCCGGAAAAAAGTGTTTATTTTGCCAAAATTATTGCGGGAATGGAGGATCGCAACGTCCGATCCGCAACCACAAAAAAGAAAGTATAACCTCTAAAAAGAGCTGATAATGTATATTTTTTGCATTGTATTGATTGTCATAGCAAGTATTTTATTGATTCTTGCCGTACTAGCCCAAAATCCGAAAAGCGGCATGGCTGCCAACTTCGGCGCCTCGAACCAAGTAATGGGTGTCCGTCAAACCGCCGACTTCCTTGAAAAATTCACATGGGGATTGGCCATTGCGATCGTCGTATTGAGTCTGGCCGCTACGATGACCATGCCCTCCAACAATATTCTGTCGAGCAAAAGCGAAGTGGAAAAGATTCTGGAACAACAAGCCGTTCAAGCCAACGAGAACCTGCTCCCCTCCATTCCGACCGAAGGTGCTGATTCGACCTCTGCTGCAGCGGCTCCGGCCACTCCGGCTAACGACTCGGTCGAATAATCCGCTCGATCTACTTCCGAAAAATTTTTAAATGTATATAGTATGAGAACTGTCTCGGCTCTGCTGCAGACAGTTCTTTTGTTATTTTCTCTTCTTATATCGACCGGGACCGCAAACAAAAACACGTAACCCGATCACAAGCAACAGCTACACGACAACAAAAGCACCGCTACATCTGATATGATACGCATTTTCGAGCCACAGGATATGGATGCCGTGCTGGAGATCTGGATACGGGGATCGTTACAGGCACATGGTTTTATTGAGGAGTCGTATTGGGAGAGACAAAAGGAACGACTTCGAGAAAACCTGTTGTCGCACGCGATAACGGCTGTTTATTGTGATCCCACGACGGAGCGGATCGGCGGATTCATTTCTCTGGTCGAAAATTTTATCGTTGCACTCTATGTCGCTCCGGAAGAGCAGGGCAGAGGTATCGGGCACAATCTGCTTCAACGTGCAAAATACTTGTATCCCGTATTGGAGCTATCCGTGTACACCGAAAACCGAGCAGCCCTATCGTTCTACCTTCGCGAAGGATTCCAAATCGTTCTCCGCAGGATCGATCAGGCGACGGGACACGAAGAGGCGCTGATGATCCATCGTCCTGCCAGATAACGTTTTATTTTGCAATACCGGTACACAATTAGGAAAGGGAGAAGAAGAAATGATTTTTACAGAAAATATAGAGCGAGAAGAAAGACCAATGAGCGTCGAGCTTTCCGTTTGATCCGGTCGGCCGATTTAGCTCCTGCACAGCAGGGAAAATCCATTCGAGCTGTATGCTCGCAACTCATGGAGAGTTGCCCCCCGGAACTATCTTCATCCGTTGGAGAAACAAGACAGACTTGGAAAATGACAAAAAGGAGTTCCCTCGTATTTTGCCATACGAGGGAACTCCTTTTTCTTCTTTTTTCGGAATGAGACGTCCATCCGCGACAACATGTCTATCGGGTGACGACCTCCCAAACCTTGATGCGTCGGTCGGTACCCTGCGGACCCTCGACTTCGAGCGTTACGGTCCACTCTCCAGCCCGTTCATAGCAATGCAACGGATGCTGCTCTTCCGAGCCGGTTCCATCGCCGAAATCCCAACGCCACCGGGTTATCTCTCCCCGAGATCGATCCTCAAACAACACAATGCGCTGCTCGCGGTCTACCTCCGTAAAACTCCAGTCCGCATCGATCGCTGGCCGATAGGTCTCTTCCAACGGCATCAACCGAAAGGCATTGAGGTAGGAGGCATCGCGTATCATCCGGAAATCGTGCGACAAACACATGACCGGATCGGCCTGCGGCTTATCCGTATCGAAGTCGATCATACACCACGAGATGCCGATCAGTTCGTTCTCGGTCAACTGCGATACGACCGAACGACTGATGCCCTCCACTGCGGCATAATCGAACGGTGTGATCCAAAACTCCATCCGCAAGCGTCCGGATGAGCCGTGCTCGAAATCGTAATCGTATGCTACGTTGGCATAGGGAAAATCCTTGATCCAAGGCGTTGCTCCCCAGACCATGGCCCACTCCTTACCCTCCTGAACCGGAGTAAAGATGTGGTAATTCTGGGCATGTGCTCCGTGGCCTTTGAAATGCAGATCCGAAATCGGCAACACGTTGTTATTTCCGTTATCCTCTTTAATAAAGAGTCCGCCCGAAGCATCCCCGTCGACCACCAATTCGAATATATCCTGACGCAAGCCCTTATCGGAGAAGTCCCAACAATCGTCGTAGGCTTCTACGTAAAAATAGAGTCTGTTTTCGCCCTTCACCCATCCTACCTTGACCGTCAGATCGAACTCCGTAGAGTCAAGATCGGCTCCACGGCCTCCATGCGTATCGAACAATTCGGAGAGTCCCACGGCATAGGTCTCGGGCACCATATCCCAGTCGGAAAAGTCGCCGTCGATACGCGGTATGGCCGTACGCGGGAACTGAAAAACTTTAAACTCTTTTTCGGGTCGTGCAAAAGCTGAAATTTCAGACAAATACCAAAAAAACAGCACACAAAACAATAATATATACTTTAACGCTCTTTCCTTCATAAACAATTACTCTCTTTTAAGTCTGTCGCACATCGACAACGGGCAATCGTCGGGTGCACTTCCCCAAGACTCATTCGGTTCGGGTCCCATCTCGAACTCCAACGTCACATCTCCCGTAAACAGTTGTTTATGGGTCAACCAGTTTTTGGAGCAGGACACGCCGTTCACCCATACCGACTGTATGTAACAGTTTTCACGCGACACGTTCGAAGCCAATATGGTCAACTGTCCCATCGGATGCCGCACAACCGCCTTTTTGAATATCGGAGTGCCGATAAAGTAGACGCCTTCGCCGTGAGTCACCGGATAGAATCCCAACGAACTGAACACATACCAAGCCGACATCTGTCCCGTATCGTCGTTCCCGCAGATTCCTTCGGGCGATACGTCGTACATCGTGTACAACACATCGCTGATCCGTTTTTGGCCTTTCCAAGGTTGACCGGCATAATTGTACATATACAGCGTATGGTGCCCGGGTTCGTTCCCGTGGGCATACTGTCCGATCATACCGGTAATATCCGGAGCCGGATTATCCCCATGAATCTCCGGACTGACAATAAACAACGAATCCAGTTTTGCAACAAATGCCTCCCTGCCGCCGAACAGATCGATCAGGCCCTTGCCGTCGTGTGGCACAAAGAAGGTCCATTGCCAAGCCGTTCCCTCACAGAAATCATCATCCGGACGATAATGGTTCGAATGAAACGGATCGAACGGCGTCCGCCACGTTCCGTCGCTCATCTTGCCTCGCATGAAATTCGTCGTCGAGTCAAAAAGATTGCGGTAAGAGTCGGCCCGATGCAAATAATAAGCATAGTCGTCCCAATGTCCCAACATTTTGGCCATCTGAGCAATACACCAGTCATCGTAGCTATACTCCAAAGTCTTCGACACCGAATTGACTTCGAGATCGCACGGTACATACCCGTACTGTTTGTAATTACGGATGCCCCGGAACCCCTTCAAAAAATAGCCGAACGTATCGCGTTGTGCCGACACTTTCATCGCCTCGAAAAGTGCTTCTGCATCGTATGCTTTGATCCCCTTGTTGTAGGCATCCGCAATGACCGGCATCGAGTGGTAGCCGATCATACACATGTTTTCGACTCCGGCCAATGTCCAGATCGGCAGTTGTCCACAGTGGCGGTAGTGTTCCAAAAACGTATTCATCAGATCGTTGGTCACATCCGGACGCAAAAGAGCAATCAGCGGATTCTGCGCCCGGAACGTATCCCACAAGCCGAGCACTCCGGCAAAATAGCGGAAATTACCCTGATAGACCTTTGAATCCGAACTCCGGTATTCACCCGTCACATCCGAATAGAGCTGCGGATAGAGCATGGCAAAATACAATGACGTGTAAAATACCTCTTTACGCGATAAATTATCGTCCTCAATCTGAATAGCTGACAACTCCTTATTCCACAACTCAAGCGCACGTTTTTTCACCTTGTCGAAATTCCACGTCCGGATCTCGCTTTCAAGATTTTTCCGGGCGCCTTCCATACTGACCGGCGAAATGCCGACACGTACGACAAGCGGACGACCCGATTCTTCAGAAAAACTCAACAACGCTCGGACATCTGTCCCTTCAAGTTCATTTGCTCCGGTTCGTGCAATTTTATTCTCAAAAAGTGTACACGATTCAATCGGTTCGGAAAATTGAGCATAGAAATAGACATGTTGCTCGGGAGCCCAGCCGTTCGAGATGCGGAATCCCCGAACCGTACGGTCATCGACCCACTCCAACCGGGCGAGCTTGACCGTGTCGAAATCCTCGTCGGGCCAAATCGTCGTAGAGTGCTGACTGCCGTACTTGAGGTCGATCACTAAATGCCGATCGGAAGTCGGATAAGAGTATCGGTGCATACCACATCTTGCCGTAGCCGTCAACTCCGCATCGATGTCCGAGTCCAACAGTTTTACGCTGTAATAACCCGGAGCTGCTGACTCCTGATCGTGAGAAAACCGGCTCGACACCGTCTCCGGATAACGTTCACACGATTGCCACGAATCTCCCGTCACGGGAAAAAACATAATATCCTGAAAGTCGGTTCCACCGCCACCCGACTTATGGGTATGGCTGAAACCGTACAGCACGGAATGGTCATAATGGTAACCCGAAGCCGTAAAATAGGTATCCGGTCCCAACTGTACCATCCCGAAAGGTACGGCAGCCATCGGTACTACACACCCCGCAGCTCCCGTACCCATCATCGGACGGACGTAGGAGACTGCGTCAAACTTTTCTTTGGCAGAAAGTGTCACACACGACACCAATGCCAAAAGAGTCCCAAAACACAATCTCTTCCTTTTCATGGAACTAAATATTAATATATTACAACATAGGATCCTATATGACCTCTCTATTTTTTAGTCGATGCTTCGGCTTCCCGATCGAGCAAATAGTAGATGTTATCGGCAATAGCTGCCGGAGAGATGAACATTCCACCGTATTCACCGGTCGTTGCATTGTGCGTGTCGGGGAAACAATAGTCGAAAGCCCCCTCCTTGTACCGTTCGTAGGTCTCCGGAATGTTGTGCGGACGCCAGTTGTCATCCGTGTGGACATTCATCCAGCGAATCGCCGCATTCGTGATACCCCGATGGAACTTCAGCCAATCGATTTCGGGATCCACCTCTTCCCAGCGGATTCCGTTGCTGACCGATTGTGCGAAGACAGAAAGCACCTCCCATTGAACGTGATCGCGCACCCAGTTGGCAAAGTACCAGTCACTCGAGCTCAGCACCGGTTTGGTGTTGTACAGCATCGGGATCTCTTTCGGCTCCCACAGGTGGGTAAACGGAATGATCGTTCTCATCCAATAGATCGCTTTCTCTTTGTATTTCTCATCGCCGAACTGTTCGAATGCCTTGTAGTTTGCGATAGCCGCATGTCCGGCAGCAAACAGATTGGCCGCATGCAACGGAGTTTCCCAGAAATCGCCGCCTTCGGGACGGGTCATCGGCATACAGAAGTCGATGGCTTTCTTGGCTGCATCGAGGAAACGTTGCTCTCCGGTCTCCTTACCGATCTGCAACAGTTCGATGGCCGGGAGAATCGTAATATCGAGCGCCGTAGCTCCATCCAGTCCCATCGGTTCTACGAACGAGGTAGCTACCTTGAAATCATCCTTGCGGTAGTGACGGCCATCGGGTTCGAAAGCAAATGATCCGTCAGCCCGCTGAATCTTCAGAATCTCATCGCCCTGTTTGGTCAACCGGGCCTTACGCGCCTCGGCACTTTCGGGAGCAGCCGGAGCGGCGTTCCCTGTCTGCAAGGACTCTAACTTTGCCTGAAGCTCTTTGGTGACCTGAGCCTTCTTGTTTTCCTGCATGTATCGGTGCAAAAAGCCGGGAAGCGACGGAGAAGCCTCATTGATCGAGCGTTGAACCACCCCGAAACCGTGACCTTCGTGCCATAAATTCGTATTGTAGGCCTGAGCCATCAGATCGAGTGCCTCACGGTACTCCCACTTTGGAGTAGAGGGTTCCGGCAAGCCGTGGCGGATAACCCAGTCGGCAATGATATCCACGCTATTTCCCTTCTTCAGCCACAGCTCGGCCTCAAATTCGATCTTCTGTCCGATCCGAACCTCCGGAGCCAGCTGCGAATAGAGTTCGTTCTCATGACCCTCGACCGAAGCATCCGGAATCATCAACCCCATCAACTGATTGTTCATCCGATCGACGAAGTTAGGCGAGGCGAAAACCGGCTGCGGATGCTGTGTCCGGTAGTTGAACCAACGGGCTGCCACCGCATTGGGATCCCAAGCCAGTCCGATCGCATCGCCGTCGTGGCTGATGGCCATCACCGGAACCGAAACCTTGTTGGGGTGGGGGGCCACACGGAGGGCCCACGGATCCTTGAAGAAGTCCGAACCGCTGGTCCACTCATCGCCGATCGCCCAATCCACACCGGGCAGGATCGCATCGTCCTTCTCGGTGCCGAACGACGATTCGCCCACCTTCAGCCACGGACCGCGCAGATAACGGAGGTAATAGTTTCCCGTAGCCGTCAGATCGTATTTCAACTTTACGACCGGCGAATCGGGGGTTATGGTTACCGTAACGGTTCCCGTAATGGCCGGCTCGGTATAGGGGTAGTGCATCCAGTTGTCGAACGAAGTCCCCTTCAACATATCACGAACGACTACCGATTTTACATGGAAAATCAGACTCTCGGCTTCGGCCGACTTTTCGCGGATGACCGAATCGGCCTCGAAACGCATCGGAATATCCTGATCGCGGATCATCAGTTCGCCCAGATGATCCATCACGGCCATCAGTTTCCCCTCCGGTGTGTGAATCTCGCCCCAGCCCCAGCCTTTAATACGTTTGAAAAAATTCATCGTGATATAGGGGTTCTCGAGCATTACCGACTCATTCACATAGCTACTCTGTTTAAATTGGGGCGTCAACGCCTTATCGTCTCCGCCGTTCGCGCCGAACGCAACGCCCGACACACATATGCCCAACAGCAGGGCAAAAAACATTTTTTTCATCTTAATACTTCAGGTTTAGCAGTTTCTATTTTCATTCTACTTTTTATCGATGGACTACTCCTCCTCAAACCGATAGTTCGCCCGACGCGACGGAGCCTGATCTCCATTGAGGAAAAACTCCTCGATGTCGCCCAATTTCTGGATTCCGTCCGCCCAGTGGAAATCGAAAGCCAATTTTCCGGAACCGAAATAGGAGCGAGGGACACGCACCATCATCTCATTACCCTCATACCGGAACGCAACTCCTTTGGAACCGCTCCACGACTCTCCATCGTAGGTTTTAACGGTCGAAGTCCGATCGTTCTTAAACTCGGCATTGACCAACAGGTCGTAACCTTCCCAACCCGTCTCATGACTCTTGTCCGCATCGATAAACAACAGCATCCAATAGGGATCGGTATGAGGTGTCAGTGCATCTGCCGTCTTCACATAGAAATAGACATAATCATCATCGCGGGCCACCTTCGACTCGACAATATCGTTCCGACCGGTCTCGTTGATATAGGGCCCAGCCGCGAAGTTACCCGGACTGTTCCGATGGGTCACATCGCCGACATGATCGTAGTAGCTCTTCTTCACCCAACGCCACTGATCGAAATCGCCTTCCATGTCGATCGTAACGGGTGCACCCACCGGTTCGGGACGCTCCACACCTTTGTATTTGCGAACGTTCGCCACCAGTTGATAGTAATAGTTGTCGGAGTGTCCGCCCTTCATCGGCTCGATGTCGCGGCTATACTCCTGATTGTACTGGTCGATAAAATAGCCTTCACCCATGCGCACTTCGCGTCCGCCCTTTCCGCACTTGGCTCCCGGGAAAAAGTCCCACTTTTTCATCTCCTGCTCATAGTCCGGATCGGTACGGGTCATCTGACCGGCCGTCCACTCGTTCCATCCGGTCACGAAGACAAACTCCGGATCAACCTCCAAAGCTCTTTGCCACTGTTGATCGAAATAGAGCCCCCGATCGGTCACGGGCGTCACATCGTACTCGTTTCTTTCGGGTTCGACACCATCCTTAAAACTACGGCCGATATTCGAAAGCGGATGTTGAGCTACGGCTACCGGAACATATTCGGGACGATCGGGCGACTCGTGCCAGCCCACCGACTGCGGATAGTGATCAACCCACGGCCACTCGTCATGACCGTTGTCGTACCACTTCAGAGTCGTCCATGCCCAGCTCTGACGGATCGTAAAGAAGTCGGTAATCTCTTTGGGGAAACGTACGTCATCCATCAGCTGCCGATCGCCGATGATGTGCTGTCCGAACATCAACAGCGGTTTCCCTTTCCACCGGAACCACAAATCCGCATACAATCCTCGACTGTATATTTCGTCCCAAAGCTGCATGACCGAATTCTGGCTCGCCAGACACGCAATCTGAGGCGTCTTTTCCCCTTCGGCACGCATCTTACGAAATACGTCGGCGATGAAAACAAACACATCCTTGTAGATCCGGTCGTTCGTATTATCGAGAACAATGACATCCACCCCCGCATCGACCAATTGACGGGCATGCCGGCGGATCATCCATTCGTCCTTCATGATATAGTACCCCGTCTCGGGTTCCCCCCAGTAGTGCGTTCCGCCGCCCCAACGGGGATTGACCGGGTCGGCTGCCAAAATTTCGGTTACGTTGTATGGTCCCTCTTTCGCTCCGTTATTGTTATGCGTCACGAAATAGAACATGCCGACGAACCGATTCTCTTTGCGCGGACCACACTCGGCATATCCGGGCAAGGAACGACCCAAAGCATCGGTCGCTACCCATGTGTCCGACTGCAGGTCTCTGTATAGCGTATCGTTTTGCGCCCCCTGCGACTGGGCCGAAAGCATCGTCGCCCCCAAAAGGCAACACCCCGTAACAAGGCTTCTTTTTATCTGCATCATAACTCTTTTTTTCTTGTTGTTCGTTTGGATTAGAAAAATAGCCCCGACTTGAATGCAAGCGGGGCTATCTCAAATTATATTTATATAAAACGATCCGTGCCCCGAACCTTACTTGTTATCAGGGATTTCGATCGGATCTTTATATATGATCTGATCCCAGTCGTCGATTCCGATAATCTTCTTTGCGAACTCGAAGACTTCATCTTCACGATCGGTATCGAACGCTTGGAATACGAACCAAGCCGGTTTACGGCCCGACGGATCCTCCTCATCATCCGGAAAACGACGGATACCGATCCGCAATCCGCCCTCGCCACGTTGGTCGAACCATCCGTGCATCTGGTAGGCATCGATTCCATCGCATGCCTTGAGCTTCTTCATCGCATAGGCCATACCGGCAGCCTGTTCGAGCAGAGCTTGCTCGGAGTAATCTTTCGAGTTGGGATTTTGTTCCGACAAATAGAGCGTACGTTTCTCTTTACCTTTATAAAGTGCTCTCGGATGTTTGATCCATGCATCGAGTACCTCCAGATTCTTGAACGTGATCAACGGCGTATTGTAGTCGAACGTTGCATCCGTATCGAGCCAAGCCTTCGGTTCGAAGAGTGACTGAGGGTAGGGGTGATGGGCTACGCCCCATTTGAAATCGCCCTCAGCCTCCGTGTAGTCGAGCAACAGCTCCAGCAATTGTGCCGACGGATAGCAATATTCGTTGTGACGCGACTGCCAGTAGTGGGTCAACGTAATCAACACTTCGGCATGCGGATTATACTTACGTGCGGTGTAATAGAGCAGACGCATCGATTTGATATAGATGTCCATGAACCGGAGGGCCGTCTTGATTCCGGCATTGGTCCACACCCAACCGGCATCCACCTCGTTGTGGGCGATCCAGTGATGGACTCTTCCGTATTTTTTGTCGGGACGGCTATATCTCGATGCGAGGAAATCAATCGCAGCAGCATATAGATTCAGTGATTCGAGCGTCGTCATGTTAGGCATTGTGTAGATACCGGCCGGGTCGAAATCGGGGTGTTCGAAAAGACGTCCGGCTGCCTTATCGGCAAATCCACGCTCGGGAGCAATCAGAATGATGGCAGAAACAATCATGTTCCGTTGAGCTACGAATTGCAGGGTCTTATCGAATCCTTCGATCGTCTTGGCATCGGCATAATAGGTCTTGCCGTTGTATTCGAACGGAATCGAATTTTCCGAAGGAGTCAGCCGCATGAAACCCAACCACATGTTGATCGTAATGCTGGTTGCCTGAAGGCTGTCCGCATCGTACGAATAAGGGCTATTATGAAAACCACCGATTCCCTTCTTCGTTGCTACGACTTCATGGGGCAAATCATACATGGCTTTCACCTCGTCGGCATAGTGACCGTGCGAACAGATCAGAAACCCTTTCTGCGATTTCTGAGCCAGTACCCAGCGGGAATAGAGCCGATCGTATTTCTGTCCGTCGATTTCAGCATAACGGTCAAACTTCATTTTGAACTTGGTCGGTTTTTCGACCTTCTGTTCCGTGATAAAATCCAGATCGGTAAGTTCTCCGAACATGGGGACTTCACACAAATAGACATCACCGGCCATCCCTTTAATATTTCCAGCCACCTCTATCGCATCGTCCGTGACCTTGACATCGGTCACCTCACACGGATAGTCCTTCTTTAGATAGATATCGACATCGCGATTCAGCCGGGCTTCTCGCTGTTCGGTTTCGATCTTTTTCTTGGCCTGAGCCAACTCTTTATCCGTATAGGCCCGTAACCGTGGATTTTTGATGCGGATCGTAGTCGGCTTAGCCGCATTGGGAACGATCAACAAACTCAGAAAGTCGTTTGCCCCGGTCATTCTTTTCAATTTATCCGTCACATCGACCGAAAAGGTACTCCATCCCTCGGCAATCGGCATGCGAATCATATTCTCTTCGATGCGAGAATGATCGTTATTGACCATTACGACCATGAATTCCATACCGGAAGCGCAGAAATAGTCGAAACTCAGCACAGCAATATCATCGGACAGTTCACCGCTTTTCAACGGAGCGAACTCAATGATCGCGTTTCCGGGTGCAGTTGTTGCCTCGTAAACGCCCGGTTCCACCTCTTTTAGGGTGAAACCATTTCCCTCTTTGGGCACGACAGAAAGTTGCACGGAGTTTTGAGCCTGAACACTCGTCGCCAACATCAAGAGTCCGGCGAGCCAGAGACCCTTCAGATTTTTTTTCTTCATTTTGGTTAAATTAGGTTAATTAATCCATGCCGATCAGCACCAGCACATTCATTTCATGCTACAATAATACTCTTTTCTGGCCAGAATTCCTAACCCGCAAATTAAAATTTACTTTTCAAAGAATTTATTTCGGATTTTTATTTGAAATATTAAAAAAAACCACATTTATTTATACAGTAAACCAACCACAATTCACACCAAAACCGCATATAATAAAAACCATTATGAAACGTAGTGCCATATTTTTTTACGTATCCGTGTCCTTTATCCTTGTAACCGGACTCTCTTTCACCCGTCCCGTCGATTCCAAACCGAAAACAGAAACAGACGCACTCTCTCATGATGTCGTTTCACAAAACACCTCGGCTAATGAGTTGGATTTATTAATAAAACAGAGGCCTTACATCCAAGACTCTCTTTTAAGGGCACATTTCATGTCTATTGTCAACCAATACCAAGAACGGCTGTGGTTCCACATCGACAAACCCTATTATGGAGTCGGTGACACGCTGTGGTTCAGAGGTTATCTGATCGATGCATCCATGCTTATTCCCAACACACAATCCAACTATGTCTATGTGGATCTGTTCGATCGGAGAAGAAGATTGGTTACCTCTAAAAAAATCAAACGCGACAGCATCGGATTTGCCAATAACATCATATTGCCGGACACCTTGTCGGCCGGAGAATATACCCTAAGAGCCTATACCGGCTGGATGTTGAATTTCGATCCGAAAAATTTCTTCCAATGCAACTTTACGATCGGCAATCTCTACACCGGGGTCAACAGCAACATCACATACACGGACAAGCACATGATTATCGAGCTGTCGGACAAAAGCTCCAGACCTTACGGCAACAAAAAAACCGCTTACAGGATCTACTCCAAAGGAGGAACCTTGCTGTCTAAAGGGAAGCTCAAAACCACTTCGACAACAGGGGCCCTGTTCATTCCGCTTCCAAACAAGTCAATGCGAGAGGGAAGTTATGTCGAAACGAATATCGACATGGGATACAGAATCTATAACCGGACCTTCTTTATCGATCCTCCTGAATACGATTTCGACATCCAGTTTTTACCGGAAGGCGGGGATCTCATAGCAGGAGCCCCACAACGGATCGCTTTCAAAGCCGTACGTTCCGATGGCTACCCGGTTTTGGTGCAAGGCAAAATATTGAACGCCTCCGGCGCAACCGTAGCTTCGTTCCAAAGCGAACACGATGGTATGGGCTCTTTTTTGCTGACGCCCAAAATCGGAGAAACCTATCAAGCGGTTACCACATGTAATCTGACCTACAACGGGAATCCCGACCTTTCCAACAACAACGCCGGTATCGACAGCCTGTTCGATGCATCTTCGTCCGAAATAAGAACCAAAACATCCGATCTGCCTGCTGCAACGGATCGGACATGTGCTCTGGCGGTCTCTGCTGAGGGCGATCTTATCCATTATCGATTCCTCGGCAATATTCCGGAAATGAGTACACTCGTCGGTCATACGCGTAATCTGTGCCTCTTCACCCGACCCATATCTCCCGACGCTTTTTCCGAAGGCCTGATCCATACCGACTCACTCCCCGAGGGAATTATCCATTTGATGTTGGTCGACTCCTTAGGATTGCCCCTGACCGAACGGTTGGTGTACGTTTCTCACCCCGAATTACGCCCTGCATGGAAAGTCCGTCCCGACAAAGCCTCCTACGAAAAAAGAGAAAAGGTGAAAATTGACCTTGAATTGGATAGGCCCGAGTTCTTCTCCAACTACTATTCAGTCAGTGTCACCGACCGCAGTACCGTGTATTACGATTCATTAAGCGAAAACATAAATTCCTATCTGTTCGTCACCTCCGATCTGAAAGGATATGTACACAACGCCGGATATTACTTTATCGACAACTCTCCCGCCCGAATGCAGAAACTCGATCTGGTCATGTTAACTAACGGATGGAGACGATTTAAGGCAAATACCAAACCGGCGAACATAGAGAATAGAAACAATAAGAAGGATGGCGTGCGTCCTTCATTTGACCCACATCTTTCCTATACAGCCCACATCTCGGCCCAAGATTCCTGCTCGGCGCTCAGCTATTTTCTTCCCGCCCCATTCATGCCGCAAAATAGAGTTGAACAAAACCAATTCTTCACCGGAAAGGTGACCTCCCTGTTGTGGAACAAAGAGGCAAAAAACGTAGAGGTAAAAGCTGTTACTCTTGATAAAGACAGCCTGACTTTTCTTACAACAACAGATAGCTCAGGTCGATTCACGATCGATGGTTTCGACATTGCCGACACAACACTTTTCCAATTTACATCGCGCGGAGGAAAACGTGACAAGACTCCATACTACGTAGAAATCGACAGAATATATCCCCGCCCCCTGCATACACCCTTCTACCCCTATTCAAAAGGCGATGTAAAACTACCTTACGAGAAACAGTTCAAGGCCTATCTCACTTCGACAAATAAAGATTCCATTGCCGGTTTTACCCTCGACGAAGTAACCGTCACGGGACGAGATCCATTCCTCCCGTTGAGATCCACTTACGGAAGAGTCTATGATACGACATACATATCCAAACATAAATCTTGGAATGTTTATCAATATTTGGCCCGTTTGGCCAACGTCGGGAGGTACGTCCGTGAACAGCTATTTACCATAATCCTACCCGGAGGCCGTATCCAATTCCTTGCTCAGGTCCGCGTAAACGACTCGATCATCGGAAGCCGTCAGATCAATTTTCTCAAAGGGATCGATATGGAAGATGTAAAATACATCGGTGTCATTGTACCGGAGGGACTTGCCGGTGTCGCACCCAGCCCAAGCAACGTGACACATCCCTATCTACAAAGTAAAATATATCCCTATCGAATCGAAGTCATTCTAAAAAAGGGAGCTCGGATTACACAACCGGATTATACTTTGTATGAATCGTTCGGCTACGCCAAACCCGTTGAATTCTATCACCAAAGATATGATCGGCCGTGGCGACTGAACAGCAAACATTTCGATCGACGTTCGACGCTTTATTGGAACCCTTATGTGCAGGTATCGGACGATGGAAAGGCATCTATTGAATTTTATGCAGACGACAGCAACAATCCTCAGTACGAGATCACCATTGAAGGCATTTCGCCATCGGGCATTCCGGTCTTTTATCGGTCAGCCCTATCGAAAGAGGAGTGATCCATCGCTTTCGCATTCAACATAACCGTTGAATATTAATTAGATAGATATATACTTTTTTGTCTCATAACGCTTCACGACCGGTACATAAACTATCGATCGTGAAGCGAAAAATTTATTTTTTGTTATATATCTCACAAAAACAGCCTCATATAAATATGGCCTATCTTCAAAAAGATTTCCATTTCACGGAAATCTATGACTACTGAAAGCCGATTAACAAACCATAAAAGTTGTATCTTTGCATTCGGAAAATTTCATAACCGATTTATGGTATTTTCCGGATGTTTGTCGTTATTTTAAGGTATTCGTGCATGTCTTTTTCGCGTATATTTTTGCAAACGACACAAGTGGAGTACAACATCAATGGATACAGGGAAAGAAGAGATTACATACAAACGCCTGTCCGAACTGAAAACTTCGGAAGAGGGGGTTATCACAAAGGTTTTCGGACACGGGTCGTTCCGTAACCGTATTACAGAGATGGGATTTATTCGGGGCAAAGTGGTCAAGGTCATCAAAAATGCTCCGCTCTCGGATCCCATAGAGTATGAAATCATCGGATACAGAATCGCACTCCGAAAAAGTGAGGCAGAGCTGATCGAGGTCTCCGTTCCGGCCTATATCGAAACCCATCCGCTGACCGACGATGCCACTTTCCGGAATGAATCGGTCAACCGCTTTGTACACGAAAGCGGCCGAATCATCAACGTTGCCTTAGTCGGAAACCCCAATTGCGGCAAAACCTCTCTGTTCAACGTGGCTTCGGGTTCGCACGAAAGGGTAGGAAATTACAGCGGCGTGACGGTCGATGCCAAGCAGGCAACGTTCCGTCAAGACGGATACACCTTCAACCTCTGCGACCTGCCCGGCACCTACTCGATCACGGAATACACCCCCGAAGAGTTGTATGTCCGCAAACATATTCTCAATGACATGCCCGACGTGGTGGTCAATGTATTAGACGCCACGAACCTCGAACGCAACCTCTTTTTGACCACCCAGCTGATCGACATGGACCTGAAGGTCGTCATCGCGCTCAATATGTTCGATGAGACGAAAAAACAGGGGATCGAATTGGATTACGAGACCTTGGGGCGCATGATCGGAATTCCGATTGTTCCCACCGTTGCGTCCAAAAACGAAGGTATTGCCGAACTGTTCCGGACCGTCATTGCGGTGTTTGAAGACAATGAACCGACCGTGCGCCACATCCACATCAACTACGGTCAGGACATCGAGAAGAGCATCCGGTTGGTTCAAAAATACTTATGGAAAAATGCGGACATTGCCGCCCGCTACTCTACACGTTATCTGGCAATAAAGCTACTGAGCGACGATCACAACATTGCCAAGTTGATCGAACACGTGGATAACTACGCTGAAATTGCAAATGTGGCGGCCCGGGAGCGAACAAAACTCGAAAGCCTGCACGGCGATCGGGTCGAAAACCTCATTACGGACGCCAAATACGGATTTATTACCGGAGCTCTCGAAGAGACTTGTCGCAGACCCGTTGCTCAAAAAAACAGACGGGACGATCGGATCGACCGCATCATGACCCATAAGATCTGGGGCATGCCCATATTTCTGCTGCTGATGTGGATCATGTTTCAGGCTACGTTCACCATCGGTGCCGTACCTGCAAACTGGATCGAGTCGGCCGTTTCGTGGTTGGGAGCAACGGTCAGTTCTCACATGCAGGACGGTTCCCTGAAGGAGTTGGTGGTCAACGGGATTATCAATGGAGTGGGGGGCGTGATCGTCTTTCTGCCGAACATTCTGATCCTCTTCTTCTTCATTTCACTGATGGAGGACACCGGATACATGGCTCGGGCAGCCTTCATCATGGATAAGCTGATGCACAAAATCGGCCTGCACGGAAAGTCATTCATCCCGCTGCTGATGGGGTTCGGATGTAACGTTCCGGCCATCATGGCCACCCGAACGCTCGAGAGCCGCAAAGACCGGATTCTGACCATGCTGATCATTCCGTTCATGTCTTGCAGTGCCCGGCTTCCCGTATACGTGCTGCTGATCTCCGCATTCTTCCCGAAAGGGCAGGGGTTGGTTCTGTTTTCGATCTACCTGATCGGCATTGTGGTGGCGGTCTTGTCGTCGCTGCTGTTCAAAAAGGTACTCTTCTCCAAAGTGGAGGCACCCTTCGTCATGGAACTTCCTCCGTATCGGGTTCCGACGGTACGCAACGTAGCCCTGCACATGTGGAGTAAGGGTTCGCAGTATCTGAGGAAAATGGGGACGATCATCTTGGCCGCATCGATTATCATTTGGGCGTTGAGCTACTATCCCCGCAACACCCGCTATTCCGAAGATTTTGACACACAGAAGAGCGAAATCGCGGCATCGACCACCCTGACCCCTCAAGACAAGGAGCAAAAAATCCAGCAGCTGAACAACCGGATGCATGCCGAGCAACAGGAACAATCCTACATCGGACGTTTCGGCCACTTCATCGAACCGATCATACGTCCGTTGGGCTTCGACTGGCAGATCGGAGTCAGCCTGACCAGCGGATTGGCCGCCAAGGAGATCGTCGTGAGTACGATGGCCGTATTGAGCAACAGCGGAGATGACGAAAGTGCTCTGCCCGAGAACCTGAAAAAACAGGTCTACACGCACGGAAAACACGCAGGAGAACCCGTATATACGCCCTTGGTCGCCTATTCGTTGATGTTGTTCATTCTGTTGTATGTCCCGTGTTTTGCGACCATCACGGCCATTCGCCGTGAAGCCGGCTCGAAGTGGGCACTCTTCTCCGTACTTTATTCGATTGCTTGTGCTTGGTTGGCATCATTTCTGGTCTACCAAATAGGCAGTCTGTTTTAGATCTATCCATTTTACAATCGCCATGCAGGATATCATCACATTCATCATCATCGTCGTCGCCATTCTGGTTCTGGCCGGAATCATCTACCGCAAAATAACCCACAAAGGGTGTGACGGAGGATGCGGTTGCGAATGCTCCTCGTGTTGCAACAAAAAAAGCGACGGGAAAAGACCTTAATCTTCTTCCGCCGCTCGATTTTGTCCGACAGCGACAGCAGTTCTACTTTTCCGCCATCAGCTGTTCCAGACCCCGTGCCAACTGATCGGGGCACGAAGTCCCCTTACCCTTACAGTCTATTCCTTTCAAGCGGTGAATAACCTCTTCCGCCGGCATTCCCTTGATCAGGGCACACACACCCTGCGTATTGCCATGACACCCTCCGATGAACGACGCTTCGGTTACTTTACCGTCTTCGACCGTCAATCGAATCAATTTCGAACATACGCCACCTTGCGGTATGTACTCAATACTTTTTGCTCCCATATTTTCTTTTTATAAAACCGGCGCAAGATACCGATTTTTCAAGAATTTTCGCCTCTATTTTCCTCTATAAAATCAGCGAACGGCGAGACAACACCTCCATGAAGTGCTCGCGATAAGAGTCCGAAATCGGAATGTACACCTTCCCGAAAACGATTCGATTGCGCTCGATCGTCCGAATCTTGTCCACGTTGACAATAAACGAACGGTGAACCCGAACAAAGCGAGTCGGAGGCAGATTCTCCTCGATGGATCGCATGCTCATCAACGTCATGACGGATTCGCCCGTCTCGGTGTGGATCTTCACATAATCCTTCAGGCTTTCGACATAGAGGATCTGATCCAGATGCAGCTGAACCATCTTGTAATCGGTCCTGACAAAAATCGAATGCGCCATACCCACCCCTTCGGTTGCAGGTGCGACAGCCTGCTGCTGCTCAAAATAGCGCAACGCCTTATTCGCCGCACGCAGAAACTCCGCATAGCTGATCGGTTTGAGCAGATAATCCAACGCATCGACGCGAAAACCCTCCAAGGCATACTGCTCGAACGCCGTAGTGAACACCACACGGGTACGGTCGCCAACCATGCGCGACAGTTCGAGACCGTTCAGCTGGGGCATCTGTATATCGAGGAAGAGCAGATCGATCTTCTCCTGTTGCAGCACGGAGAGAGCCTCCACCGCACTCGAACTCGCTCCGGCCAAGTGCAAAAACGGAGTCTGTTTGACATAACCGGCCAACAGATCGCGGGCCAACGGTTCATCATCCACTACAAGCGATTCGATCACCATACGCGTTAAAGATTTATAACCAACTGAGAAACATATCGATCTCCCATCCGATCGGTCCGCAGGATATGCCGGTTCGGATAGATCAGGTTGAGCCGCTTCCGCAAATTTGCCAATCCGATGCCCGATCCGCTGCGATCGTTGTCCGTCTTGGGGAAATAGCTGTTCTCTATGGTACAGATCAGGGTATCCGACTCCGCAATCCGGAACGAGATGTTGATAAACGACTCTTCCGAGGGACTGATACCGTGCTTGAACGCATTTTCGATCAGCGTGATAAACAACAGCGGAGCGACCATATAGCCCATACCGTCTTCAGGAATGTCGATCTTCAGATGCACCCGATCCGAAGCGAGCCGCAAACTCATCAGCTCGACATAATTCCGCATGAAAGCAAACTCCTTATCGAGCGAGATGAAATTCTGGTTGTTTTCATAGAGCACATAACGCAACATGTGGCTCAGGCTGTGCACGGCATATTGGGCCTGCTGTGGATTCACCTGAATCAGGGCATAAATGCTATTGAGTGTATTGAACAGAAAGTGCGGATTCAGCTGGTTCTTCAGATTCTTCAGTTCGGCCTGTGTCCGCTCCTTCTCGATTTCGCGCTTCTCATTTTCCACGTGATACCAGTTGGCCGTCATCTTGATGGCAACACTCAATGCAACCGTCAGCCCCAACAATATGGCATTCCACAGAAAGATAAAGACCAAGAAGAGTTCGGTTCGCGCAGCATGTCGATTTTTCGGCTCGGGTTGTGCCTCTTCAAAGAAGTTTCGGAAAAGCCCGTGCCATCCGTGCTGGATCAACACAAATATCGCGATCAGCACCAGATTCATCACGATAAATCGGGCAATGTGCTTTCCGAACAGCTGACGGTCGATCAACCAACAATAGTTGATGTAAAAGACCGACATAAACGATACCGGATTGACACAAAAGTCCAGATAACGGATCCAAGAGAAAGTCTCGTTTCTCATGTAGGAGAAGAAGATCGGCGAGAGGAACATCAGTACCCACGCGATCGTATGGATCACCACCTGAAAAACGGAATTGACTCTATTTTGAGACATAACCATAACTTTTCTCCGGTAAATTTAAATGTTTTTATTCGATTTTCGTCACTATTCGTACCGAATCGCCTCGATCGGATCGAGATTCGACGCCTTTTTGGCCGGATACCATCCGAAGAATATTCCGGTCACGGTACATACGGCAAACGAAAGGATCACCGAATAGGGCTGAACGAATACGGGCCAGCCGGCAATGTATTTGATGGCCGCAGCAGCACCGATTCCCAGAAGTACTCCGATGATGCCTCCCACAACACTGATGATCACCGCTTCGATCAGGAATTGCCACAGAATATGGCGGCCTTTGGCTCCGATCGACATCCGCAGACCGATCTCACGCGTCCGCTCCGTTACCGAAACGTACATGATGTTCATAATACCGATACCTCCGACCAACAGCGAAATTCCCGCAATACAGGCCAAAAGCACAGTCATAAGATCCGAAGTTGAACTCATCATCGAACTCAGCTCCTCCTGAGAACGGATATTGAAATCATCTTCCTCTCCGGGCCGGATATTGTGATTTTGCCGCAAGATAGCCGTCAGTTCATCGATCGCCTTGTCGGAGAGCTCCTCAGTTACAGCCGAGGCAAAAATACCCTGAAGATAAGTGATCGCCAAGATACGTTTCTGCACGGTCGTGTAGGGAGCCAGAATCAAATCGTCCTGATCCATACCCATCGAGTTATAACCTTTCGAGGTCAACACTCCAATGATTTTAAACGGAATCTTTCCGAACCGAATGGTCTTTCCGAGCGGATCCTCTCCATTCGGGAAAAGGTTATCGACAATGGTTTGTCCCACCACACACACCTTGGCGGCACGTGCCACATCCTGATCGGTAAACATCTCTCCTTCGCTGACCGTATATTTACGGATATCCATATAGTCCTGATTGATTCCGTAGATGGTAGTCGGGGTGTTGTTCGCACCATAAATCGCCTGACCGCTGCTGTTGACCGACGGCGAACAGGCACTGATGTAGGAGGATTCGTTGATAATCGTCTTGTAGTCTTCGATCTTGAGTGTCTGCATGCTGCTGGCACTCTGCCGCACGCCACCGAAACGTCCGGTCCCCGGATGGATCATGATCATGTTCGAGCCCATCTCCGAGATCTGTTCCCGAATGCTGCGCTTCGACCCCTGACCGATCGCCAACATCGCAATGACCGAACCTACGCCGATGATGATGCCGAGCATCGTCAGAAACCCTCGAAACTTATTGTTGGAAAGCGCCTTGAGCGCAACCTTTATCAGATTTTTATAGTTCATAATCTCGTCCTTAATTATAATCCGTTATCTACGGGAAGCGTATCGAGCACCTCTTTGGCCGACTTCACGTTCGTATTCGGGGTGTCTTCCGTAATCTTACCGTCCCGCAGAACGATATTGCGGCTACTGAACTGTGCGATCTCGGGGTTGTGGGTAACGAACACGATCGTACGACCTTCGTTATACAACTTCTGAAACAGCGTAAGGATTTCGAACGAAGTCCGCGTATCGAGGTTTCCGGTCGCCTCGTCCGCCAAAATCATCACAGGATTGTTGACCAATGCCCGAGCGATTGCCACACGCTGCTGCTGACCTCCGGACATCTGATTCGAGCGGTGGTGGATCCGGTCGGCCAGTCCCACCTCGATCAATGCCTGTTCGGCACGACGATGACGCTCTCGGGCCGATACCTCGGAGTTGTAGAAGAGCGGCAGCTCCACATTTTCGAGTGCCGTCGTTTTGGGCAACAGATTGTAGGACTGGAATACGAATCCGATCTTCCGATTCCGCAGTGTAGCCCGCTCATTGCGGCTCATCTTCTGCACCGAAAACCCATCCAGATAGTACTCTCCCGAGGTTGGGGTGTCGAGACATCCGAGCAGATTCAACAGCGTCGACTTCCCCGATCCACTGGTACCCATGATCGTCACGAACTCTCCCTTGCGTATGCGGAACGAGACTCCCCGCAACGCATGTACCGTCTCGTCTCCCACGACAAAATCCCGTCTGAGGTTCTCGACCCGTATAATATAATTATCCATGATTCTCTCTTTCTCTTAACGATTCCCTCTATTTCTTCTTGTTCTTATCCCTGTCCGGAGGACCCGGCATAAACGGATTGGACTCTTGCTGCGAATCGGAAACCGAAGGCACTCCCAAATCGACTGCCGTGATAATCTGATCTCCCTCCTTGATCGGACCGCTCACCTCCGCGAAGATACCGTCGTTGCTTCCCACGGTGACCTGCTTGGGCTGAGGACCCGATGCCGACGGAACCCAAAGTGTTTTCAGCTTGGCATCGACCGAATCAGTGGTGGGTGTATCGACTCCCTCGGGGGTAAACCGCAGCGCCCGCAACGGAACAACCAGTACACTGTCTTTCTGCATCGTATAGATCGTCAGGTTGGCCGTCAAACCCGGTTTCAGTTTCAAGTCGGGGTTGGGCGCATCTACAACCACCTCATAGGTTACGACATTCGATTCGGTAGTCGGTTGCAGACGAACCTGCGTCACCGTACCGTTAAATTGATCTTCGGGGAAGGCATCGACGGTAAACATGGCTTTCTGACCCTCTTTTACCACTCCGATATCGGCTTCGTCAACGTCTGCAATCACACGCATCTGGCGCAAGTCGTTCGCTATGGTAAACAGGGTAGGGGTATTGAAGCTCGAAGCCACAGTCTGTCCCTCTTCGACCTCACGGTCGATCACCACTCCGTCGATCGGCGACGTGATCGTCGCATAAGCCAGATTCTGACGTACTCGTGTCATATCCGACTGGGACTTTTCGTAGTTGCTTTTCGCCGTCTTGTACTGATACTCGGCCGTCTCGTAATCCGTGTCGCTGACCATGTTTTTCTCGTGCAGACCCTTGATCCGATTGAAGTTCTTCTCCTGATACTCATACTCCGTCTTATTGGCCTCCAAGGTTGCCGTACTCGACTCGAGTTCGGCCTCCAACGTCGTCCGGTCGAGTTCAGCGATGATCTGGCCCTCCTTGACGATCGAATTATAATCCACGTAGATATTTTCGATGATACCGGATACCTGAGTACCCACCTCCACCTGAATGATCGGTTCGATCGTTCCCGTGGCGGTCACGGTATTCACAATCGACCCACGACGTACCTCGGTCGTCTTGTAGCTCATCTTTTGCGGGGCCTTCGATCGGGTGGCGAACAGGTAGATACCTACGGCAATCACAACCACCACCAGCACCGGAATCAGAATTTTCTTCACTGTTTTCATATCGCGTTTTTTTAATTGTTTTTTACTGAATTATAAGGTGATCGGTTCGTTTTGATAGAAATTCAACAACTTGATCGACAGAACCGCCTGATATTTTGCCTGAATCTGCTCCTGTTGTGAAGCAAGATATTCGTTCTTCTGGGTCAACAGGTCGACCGTGTTTTTCATACCGGCATTGAACTGCTCCAATACCAGATTGTAGCTGATCGCGGCCGATTTGACCTGATCGTTGGCTGCAATATAACGGCTCTGGGCCGAGACCGCATCCTGATACAACGATTCAATCGTCCGGAGCAGCTCCTTCTCCATATTGGTATAATCCAATTCGGCCTGCCGGGTCTGGAGCCGGGCTTTGGCAATCGACGTTTTGGCCTGACGGCGATTGAAAATCGGTACGCTCAACGTCACTCCTATATTCTCATTCAACTGGTTGTTCAACTGATTGTAGAACGAGTAATTCGTTCCGGAGATATTTCCCGTACCTACGGCCGCACTGGCGGTGATCGACGGCAGCGCTTCGCTGGCAGCTATCTTCTCGCCCAACTGCGACGACTCGATATTCAGCCGACTGTTCTCCACCTCCGGCATCACCTCCAAAGCCCGGGCGTACACATCGGCCAAAGCCGGAATTTCGACCAACACGTCGGTACTGTCCAGATCGGGAAACTCCACCTCGAAGTGTTCGTTCAACCCCAGCTCGAGTAGCTGCTTCAACGTCAATATATCTTGAGAAAGTGTGGTTTCGCTAACGGTCAGCTGATACTTGTCGCTGCTGTACTGCGACTCCATCTGCGCATAGTCGCTCGGCGCGATCGAGCCGGCCTCGAGCAATGCCTTAGACCGTTCCAACTGAGCCGCCGAGGACTCTACGTTTTGACGGTTGATCTTTACATTCTCGTTGGCGTACAGAATATTCAGGTAGGCCTGAGTTACGGCAATCTCTATATCGTTCATTGCCATATACACCTGATACTGGGCACTCTTTCCGACAACCTCCTGCTGTTTGAGCGAGTTGGTGAGCTTCCCTCCGTTGTAAAGAGTTACCCCTGCATTCAACGCGTAGTTCCCGGAGTAGGTTCCGTTGGCCTCATAACTGCCGTCTTCCTGCTGCTGTTTCTGATTCACGAGATTCTGCGATGTCGAAAAGCTCAGCGAAGGCAAACGCTGTGCTTTGGCCTGAGCCAGATCTTCGGCCGCACTCTCTTGCGCGATCTGCGTCGTCTGAACCTGAATGTTGTTGCTCCTCGCATAGTCGATGCACTGACGCAATGACCAGCTTCCCTGCGTCGCCTGTCCGTTCAACGCCACGCTGAAAAACGACATCAGTCCGACCGCCGCAATCCGTTTCATTTTCCCCGATTGATTTGTCATATCCGTTCGTATTATGATACATTTTGTATGCAAACGTACTATTTCATTTTCCGTACGTCAACTAAAATATACTTACACCCGGGTTTTGTCGACGAATCGCCGTTTTTTACCGATTTTACCTCATAGACATTCCTCGATACAGCCACTTACAGGCTTGAAACAAGGATTTGCCGCATATCCATCGATCCTTTTCACTCCGCGTCTGCCCCAAGAGAATTTCCCGGCATCGATGCGTAATCTTTTGGCCTGCACATCGTGCTTTTTTTAGGATAGTGGCCGGTCAGGCGCAGTTTTTGATAATGCGAACGAATGTAAAAAACAAAAAATTCAGCGCTATGAAACTCGAAACAACCACTTGGTTCAGAACTATTCTGGTCCTTGCCGTTCTCTTCTGTATCGGTTACGGCATCTGCCTGCTCTCCCGTGACGACGAAATCGCCAAAACACTCTCCGGGATAGCCCTAATTTCGACAGGAGTATTCTGCTTCGTATGGAGCCTCTTCCCGGCCTCTTCCGGAATATGCGACATACGGCGGACCGCTGCCATCAACAAAATCCTATCCGTCACAGGCTATGTTCTGGCTTTGATTCTGCTTGCCATCGGCATCGTTCTGTTAACCTGTCCGGAAGAGTTCATCGCCGGACACCTCGTTTGCGGTTTGGGTTTTGCCTGCTGGAGTACGGCAACGGTAGCAACCGCCGTCGCCCGCTTCCGCAAAACAGATGCCTCCGACGCCGATCGAAACGACGACTCTTCTTCGCAACAAAAATTGTGGCTCGAAATATTCGCAGCCTTTCCCGTTCTGGCCACTTGGACGTGGACCATCCTGCTGCTCTCCGGCAGTGCCGACAGCTTCTTCTACATCGCCGGACACATCATGGGGGCAATCGCCTGTATATGTACGGCTCTGCTCGTATCGTTTGCGGCTGTTCTCCGACAAAAACCGAACACCTACCTCCGATTCATCGCCTTCGCCACAATCCTTTGGGGCGTTCTCCAATTCGCTCTGCAATACGGACAACCGAACGATTTTGTCGGATTCCTTCTGATCGGAAGCGGCATCGTCTGCTGGAGCCTCTCTTTTCCGATCGGGGCATCGATCGTTCCGGTACATACCGATGAGCGGAGATCCGATTCGATCACGTTGTTTCCGTTCGTCCTGTTCATCATCTCTATTCTTATGAGTATCTTTCTCTTCGAAGAGGCCGAACTCAACGCGAAATTCCTGTTTCCTGCCCGTATGTTCTTGGGCTTCGCGGCTATCTGTCTCACAGCTTTTGCCGTGACCGGCATCCTGCAAATCAAAACCCGAAGCAAGGCCTAAAGACCATACCTTCTTATACAGGAAGAGGGAGCCTTGTAAGCTCCCTCTCTTTTTTATTTAATATTTATAATTTATGCGATTAGAACCGATAGCCGACACTCAAGGCAAACGCATTGTTGTGAATTTTCGTTTCCCCATGGGCAACGTTAACCACACCGATATTATAACGGGCATCGAGAATCAATTTTCCGAAGAACTCATAGCTTACACCAACCGGGAACGCGAAATCACCCGATTTATAAGCCTTACCGATCGAAGTAGTAGATTCCTGACCTTCGTCTTTTACTTTTGCCTTGGCAGAAAGGAACACACCCGGTTGAATACCGATGTTGAAAGCCAACTGATCGAGCACATAGAATTTGGCCATAATCGGAATGTTCAAATAGTTCGATTTGTTAATAAATTTCGAATCGCCTTGCGTTAACCGACCTCCTTCACGAGAGAACAACACCTCGGCCGATGCACCGAACCAGTCGTTGAACCGATAATCAGCAAATACACCGGCGGTCAAGCCCGTTTTGGCATTATAATCCGTATTACTCATACCCGAAACGTTCAATCCGGCTTTGACACCCCAACCGAAACCCTGAGCAAAGGATGCGGTTTCGATAGCCAACATGGCCACTGTCGCGATAATAAACTTTTTCATGATAAAAGATTTTAATTAATAAATCTGAAAACTTGACTTTCGTTCGGTAAAGATACTCTTTTTTCCGTACCTTCCTACCTTCGGAATGCTTATTTTATCGACCTTCCATACTTTTCTGTACTCTCAGTCCGACCTTATTACTTCATAATGAACTTAACAACAGACCATCCGCTCCGGTAACGCACCTCATCCCTTTCCAAACCGAATTTCTCGGCACACTCGACGATCGTCGGCACATCGGCCTCCAGAATACCGCTCACCAACAAAATCCCTCCCGACGAAAGAGTCGCGGCATAGGCTTCCATATCCGCCAGCAATATATTCCGGTTGATATTTGCCAGAACAAAGTCGTAGTGCCGACCCGCCAACAACGAAGCATCCCCCAACTCTACGTTGATCGCGTTCTCCATCCCGTTACCCTGTACGTTTTCTGCACCATTGCGGTAGGCCCACTCATCGATATCAATGGCATCAACATGCGCGGCTCCGCCCAGTATGGCAAGAATGGAGAGTACGGCCGTTCCGCTTCCCATATCAAGCCCGGAGAGTCCGGAAAGATTCTGACGCATGATCTCGTCGGCCATCAGGTAGGTCGTCGCATGGTGTCCGGTACCGAACGCCATCTTGGGCATGATCACTATATCGTAGAGACATGCCGGATTCTTCGGATGAAACGGAGCCCGGATCCGACAACGTTCCGCTACGTCGATCGGCTCGAAATTCGACTCCCAAACCGCATTCCAATCCTGATCGGGCAACTCCTCGACCCGGTAGTTCCGTTGTGCATCGTGCAAAAAACGGTCGATCTCGTCTCGGTTCTCTCGTTCCGCTTGTTCCGCAATGTAGGCTTTCAACACCCGATCCTCTTCGGCAAAACTGTCGAAAGAGAGATCCCCCAAATCGGCGATCAGAATCTCCCGATCCTGATCGTCGGCCACTTCAATGGTATATTCCTTATATTTCATCCTCGGTATTCGATTCTATAAACAAATGTAGTAAATTTGAATCTAAAAACAACCGCAACATGGGAAGTTGGGAAAAAGAGTTACAAGAGTACATCTACTATATACGTCTGGAGAAGAAGCTGTCGGACAACACGGTAGAGGCCTACATCCGCGACCTGAGACAGATGGCCGAATACCTCGAGCATGAATTTTCGATCCGGCCCCAGCAAGCCGAAGAGCGACACATCGAAGCTTTTCTGGCCCACCTGTACGACAAGGGCGTAAAAAAAACGACGCAAGCTCGAATCCTTAGCGGAATCAAGAGTTTCTACTACTACCTGCTGATCAACGACCGCATAGAGAACCTTCCGACCGAGTTCATCGATCCTCCCAAAACCGGACGGAAGCTTCCGGATGTACTCTCTGTTGCCGAGATCGAGTCGATCATTCACACCTTCGACTCCGATACCCGATTCGGCATACGGAATAAGGCGATGGTCGAGACGTTGTACAGCTGCGGGCTCCGGGTTTCGGAACTGATCACCCTACGGCTCAGCGACCTCTTCTTCAACGATGGGTTCATCCGCGTGATCGGGAAAGGCGACAAACAACGACTGGTCCCGATCAGCGAAACCGCCCGACACCGGATCGAAGAGTACCTGCTCCAGCGTCAAACCATGCAGACCGATGCCCGCGATGCGGATACTGTATTCCTGAACAACAAGGGTAGGGGATTGACCCGTGTCATGATTTTCCACATCATAAAGAAGGCAGCTCTGGCGGCAGGTATCACCAAAACGATCAGTCCGCACACCTTTAGACACTCGTTCGCCACCCACCTGCTCGAAGGGGGAGCCAGCATCCGGCAAGTACAGGAGATGCTCGGACACGAATCGATCCTTACCACCGAAATTTACACCCACCTCGACAGCGGAAAATTACGCGAAAACGTTGACTTACACCACCCGCTGTCCGATCTGTAACAACCTACGTTAAGCTGGCACCTGCGCCTGCGCCTGCTCCTTCTACTAATAATCTGTCCTGAATCCGGACAGCATACCGGATGCTCCCGATTTGATCTTCGTTCCATCCGTCCCGACCACCTGACCAATGAATGAAGCGGAGACCTGCACGAATGTAACTGCCGGCATGTCCAAACCCACTAAAAAAAGTGACACGCCACACATAAAATCACAATCGACCCTCTCTCTCTATTTATACGATTGAGGGGAAGTGTATCCTTGTTCCACTTCCCCTCGATTATCTTTATGCGTTTCCCGTTACCGGATCATTGAATCAATTCATAGCCGACCAGCAATCCGTCATATCCTTCCGCCAACTGTCCAATGGTGTTGAGCGTAGTGTTCTGCGTCGCAGAACCGATCGCCGATAAAACCTTCAACAACTTGTCGGCCTCATACATGATGCTGAGCGTATCCCCGCTTTTCCGGATAAATACTTTCACGGAACCGATATTCAGCAACCCTTGCACCGCACTGTAATGCAACACAAACTGTTCCGAATCGGCCTCTTTCGAAACGGTTCCCGAAATCGCCCGGTCTTTCAGCTGACAGGTAAAACTGCTGTCCGCCGCAAACGTATAGGAGAACTGATCCGCCGTAAGACCGACCTTCGAATAGATGCCGGACAACTTCTCCTCGATCTGATTGGACACCAAACTGCCTCCTGCCTTTTTCAGCAGATCGTCACTCTGGAACTCACAGGCCGGGGCATTATATTTCCACGTTCCGACCAGATCGGCAACCGTCAAATCGTTCTGTTGCAACAGCGTTCCGGCCAAATTCTGCACTGCATCCTTGTTCAGCAAATTTCCTAACGAAAACTGCGCCTGTACCCGATGTCCACACAGGGCACATACACAAACCAACATAAAACATATTACATTCTTCTTCATCTCTTTAAATTATTAGATAGTTAGTTATACCGTACTTTCATCACATAGGATCAGAGTTGCCTCATCGGTTATCGGGAGGCGACCCGAATCGGTTCATCGCCCTCCTTATACCAATCGCCGCGTGCCCGCATCACCTGTTCGATCACGTCGCGGACACACCCCTCGCCACCCCGGAATTGCGACACATAACGCGATGCTTCCACCACCTCAGGAGCCGCATCGGCCGGACAAACCGGCATCCCGACATAGCGCATCGGCTCCAGATCGGGTAGATCATCTCCCATATACATCACCTCTTCCGGCTGCAAATCCAGCTTCTCGCACAACTGTTTCAACGTCTTGAGCTTTTCGTGACAATCCATATAGACATGCTGGATACCGATAGCATCAAAACGAACCTTCAGACAATTTCCCCGTCCTCCGGTTATAATGGCTAAATAGTACCCCTTCCGTTGAGCCAACGACATCGCGTAACCGTCTTTCGAATTGTATTTCCGCATAAAATCACCCTCGGGCGTCACGATAATGCCGCCGTCGGTCAATACGCCGTCAACATCGAGTACGATGGCCCGGACCTTTGCTATATCTTCTTTGAAGTTTCCCATATACTTTGACTAATCATTTTATACAATTGTTGCATCTGGGGCCGATCCTGTAACAGTTCGAGGTGTTTTTTCTGGGTTACAAGGTCGTTGCGCCGCGCAGGACCGGTCTGCACCGTAGCGGCGGATGAGGCATGTAAAGCCTTGTCGGCTGTCTCCCGCATCAGCGGTTTGATCCACTCGGCCGAGAGCCCGTACTCCTCCAGCAGATTCTCTCCGAGCGCAAACATGTGGTTTGCAAAATTCGAAACGAAAACGGCAGCGAGGTGGAGTCGTTTCCGCTCTTCGGAATGGATCTCAATCACCCGTCCACTCAATGCGTTGCCCAAATCGCGTAAAGCCTCCAAAGCCCGGTCGGAGGAGCCTTCAATGAAAAACGGTACACCGTGCAGATCGAGCGAACGCCCCGCAGTAAACGACTGCAAGGGGTAGAAGACACCCGTATGTTCGGAACAACCCGAGAGTTCATCGATCGAAACACTTCCGGCCGTGTGGGCAACCACCGCTCCGCCGAAGTCCAACATCCGTGCGATCGGTCCGACGGCCGTATCGCTCACCGCGATCAGATAGATGTCCGCCTCGGCAAGAGACTGCGGGTCATCGGTCCACCTGCAACCGACCTTACCGGCAATGTATTCGCCCCGTTCCCGGTTGCGCGCATAGATCTGCACCAAAGCATACCCCGAACCATCGGCTATCGCTTCAGCCAGAATCTCAGCGACATTTCCACTCCCTATGACGACTACCCGTTTCATCCCTTTTCATTCAGTTTACTCTGTTCCAGCTCAAGATCTTTCAACAAAATATTATCGTCGCACTCCGACACCACACGCTCCAGCCGATTAAGTGCCGAATCGGCCCACTGGAACTCATTGCTCTGCTGCGTATCGAACGAGGCCTGTCCGGCAGCCTCCACTTGATGGACCACATCGTAGACGCGCAGCGTGTGGACATCCCGTGCCGGAACATAGAGGTTCACCTTATCCTCTTTGCTGACAATCGAAGCAATCAAGCCCACCTTTTCCAGATCATAAATGGCATCCCGAACCACTCGAAGCGGCAGGTTAAGCGCTCCAGCAATCGTCTCCGAAGACACCGCTCCCGATTTGTTAATAAAATGGTTGACGATCTGATACATCACCACAACCAGTGCCTTTTTGTGGTATTCGTAGCTCATCTCACGAGCCTGCTTTTCGTATTCAAATTTTCCTATGTTCTGATAGGCAAACGAAAGTTCAGCCCCGAATAGTACAATCTGCCAGCTGCTTTGCATCCAGATCAGGAACAACGGGACCGCTGCAAAACTTCCGTAAATCGCGTTGTAGCTCGTCAGACGCGACTGGATATAGATATAGGCCAACTGGAAAATCTGAAATACCGTTCCTGCAATAACTCCGGCGATCACCGCATTGCGGAGTTTTACCTTAGTATTGGGCATCACTAAATAGACAAATGCAAACATCAGCCAAATCATAACGACCGAAACAAACCCCAACAGGATTTGCACGACGGCCGATGAGGTGAAATGTTGTAACTGACTCTGCAACTGGACACCGATCCCGCTGGATATTACCCCCAAAATCGGTGTTACGACCACGACGGTCGTGTAGTCACTGAACTTCCGTGCGAAGCTCCGCGAACGGTGCACCTCCCAAATGTTATTGAAGGCATTTTCGATATTTCCGAATACCTTCAGCACCGACCAGAACAGAACCACCAATCCGACCGATGCGATCAGCCCCCCTTTGGTCCGTTGCAATAGGGCATTGGCAAAATCGATAACCTGATCGATCAAGACCGAATACTGCGGAAACTTTCCATACAGATATTCGTTCAGACGGGTTTCGAGTCCGAAACCTTTGGCGATGCCGAACACCATGGCCGCAATCGGCACCAACGACATCAACGTATAAAAGGTCAGAGCCGCCGACCGCACGAGAATCTCGTGCTGACCGAACCCCTGCGCCGTAAATATGATCACCTTGATCTGGCGTACGGCCCAACGGATCTTGCGCGATTTGTATTCGTGCTCCTTCTTTACCCAGATGTCGTGGGTTATGTATTGGATAATCCGTTTCAGCAGACCCATCTTCGTTGCGCTATTCTCTTACAAAAATACAATTTTATTTAAGACTTTTTATGACTTTCCTCATCTGGCTCCGTTCCGTCCCCCTGTAATCGGCGTATTTTAAAATTCAGACAGGCCAGAAGAATCGACATCAACGGGCTGAGATAACAGAAAAACGCATAGGGCAGGTAGGCCAACGTAGCCACATTCAGTACGCCCGATTGCGTGGCACCACACGTATTCCACGGAATCAACACCGAAGTCACCGTACCGCCATCCTCCAGCGTCCGGCTCAAGACCTCCGGGGCAAGTCTCTTTTTCCGATAGGCCGAATTGAAAATCTTTCCGGGAATGACGATAGCCAAATATTGATCCGAGGCGGTGGTATTGAACAGTACACAGGTTCCGACCGTCGTGGCTACAAGTCCGCAAGTAGACCGGACCCGCCGGATCAGCGCTTCGGTAATGCGTTCGAGGAAGTGTCCGGCCTCCATGACCCCGCCGAAAATCATCGCCGAGAGGATCAGCCACACGGTATTCAACATACCGGCCATTCCTCGTGAGGTAAACAGCGAATCGATCTGTGCATTTCCCGTCTCGGGTGCGATCGTTCCGTACATCGAGCGAAGAACGGTTTTATAGGCAGTTCCCGAGGTCAGCGTTGCATCACCGTTCAGCGAACCGATCAACTCAGGCTGGAAAATCACCGCACAGATTCCCCCCACAAGGCTTCCGATAAAAAGAACCGGAACCGACGGCATTTTCAGAACGATCAAAACGATAACCAGAATCGGAACGACAAACAACCACGGAGTGATCCGATAACACTCGCCGATCATCCGCTGCGTTTCAGCGACCGACACATCCGACGTGAGCGATCCATCGTGACCGAGCGAAAATCCCGTAAAAATCAGCAGCGTCAAGACGATAGCCGGAATCGTCGTATACATCATATAACGAATGTGGGTAAAGAGTTCTGTTCCGGTCGTCGCGGCAGCCAGATTCGTCGTGTCGCTCAGGGGCGAGATCTTATCGCCGAAATAGGCTCCGGATATGATCGCACCCGCAACTACCGCTTCGTCGAATCCCAATGTCCGGCCGATGCCGAGCAATGCAACGCCCACCGTCGCGACCGTCGACCACGAACTTCCCGTCGCTACCGATATGAGCGCGGAGATCGCTACGGTTGCCGGCAAGAAGTACTCGGGCTGCAATACATAGAGTCCGTAGTGGATCATCGCCGGAATGATACCGCTCAGCATCCAAGTGCCCGAAAGCACTCCGATCATCAGAAGAATCATGATGGCCGGAATCGCTCCGGCCACGGTCCGCACCATCCCGTCCTGCAGCTCATTCCACTGGTAACCGTTGTAAAGAGCCACGCACACGGCCGCACCGGCTGCAATCAGCAGGGTCATTTGGTTTGCCCCGGACAGGACGTCATCGCCGATCAACGACACATTGACACCGATCAGCACAATCAAAAATACGATCAGCCCGACCGACTGAGTCAATGAAGGTCGTCTTCTATTCTTTTTTTCCATAATCACTCTCCTTATCGCATAATCTTTCGGGTCCCAGCAGGAACGCATAGGGCTCCGCCCCGATCTTCGTAAACGCTATTTTATCGCTGCCTCCCTCTCGAATGCCCAACGACCGGAGAATCGTCTCAATCGAGTAGGGGAACTCCCTTTTCATCACCTCACAACGTATAATGCCCAAATCCTTCAACCGCCGGCGCAACGATTTCGGATGATAGGGTATCGTCTCACGAAGCGAAAAGAGCCGTCCGAAAAAGTGCTCCGGTTCCGATTCGAAAAGGCAATATCCGCTCGTCGATGTAGCAAAAGCTCCGATCCGTGCCGCATAACGGCTGACCAGACGTGCTTTCCCCAAGCTCACGTCCGGAATGCCGAACCATCCGTATGGAGGAGTAAACTCTGCCGTCTCAAGCTGCTGTTCACCTCGATCGAAGAGCAGCGAATCCTCTTCGGAACGTGACACCCGAATCGTCCCCGATTCAGGCTCCGGATCGGAAGAAATACGAACCAAGACCTCCTTACACTCTCCACGGAGCGACAGGACCTCGACCGAGGCCGTATCGCCGAAGATTCGAAACGCCTCCTCCACATCGAACATCGGCGAAAGTTTCGCCACGACGGTTTTCCCTTTTTTCAGCAACTCGGGCAAAAGTCCGAGAAGATTCGGCGAACAATCCTCCAACAAAAATACCTTACGGGTTCCGTCACGCCGCGCCGGATCGATATAGAAAAGGTCGGCCCGCTCGGAGAACGCATCGATGAACCGTTCCGCCGTATCACACACCACCTCTATGTTGTCCGCCCCGAGACGTCCGAAATTGATCTCGGCCACACGGGCCGTCACCGGATCCCGTTCGACCGCGATCACCCGTTTGAACCAACGGCTCAACGTATAGGCATCGACTCCCAATCCGCAAGTCAGATCGACACACAGATCTCCCGTGTATTTTTTTCTTCGGGCGACATCCTCACTGCTCGACTGTTCGAACGCAAGCGGCGGTATAATACACCCCGCCCGGTAGTAGGAGGGAAGTTTCGTCCGGGCCCGCTGCAAATACTTGACCTGCGTCGCCAACAGCGCCCCATGTTCACGCGCTCGCAGGGCCACTCGCTCGGGAGCCTCTTCCCGCAGATCGAGCAACTGCCTCGTGACCGGATCACTATTTAATATTTCAACCTCTTCCAACGTCATAACTCAATCTGTTTTTCGGGAGCCCGCCGATCCGCTCCTCATAAAGTTTCCATCCCAATACGACCAGCCCAAGCAGAAGATAAAACAATACGATCCAATACCCGTCGACGTGGATTTTCCCTATTCCGGCAACCGGCGTGGAGGCAGCCCACGAGACGGTTCCATTCTGAATCCGCAACACCCATTCGATCAGCGTGCTGCACCCGCCATTCAACCACGGGAACGGTAGAATCAGCCAGACGAGTCCGAGCAGGATGCAGACAAAGGCCGTAAAAATTACCACCGGATTGATCAACAGAGACATCAGCGGCAGGTTTCCGAAATTATAGAGAACGATCGGCAGCGTTCCGATCTGAGCCGCTACGCCGAGCAGAAGCGAGCTCCACAAAACATCCAACAGCTTGTTGCGGGACAACCGCCGACGATACATGCGTGGATAGAAGAAGAGGATCGACAGCACCGCCGCAAAAGAGAGCTGGAAACTCACATCGTAAAGATAAAACGGACGGATAGCGAGCATCAGCGTGGCTGCACCCAGAACGATATTGTACCCGCCACCGACCACAGAGCAGGCAAATGCGAGTTGTGCGCCCGAACACATGAGCGCTGCACGGACCACTGATGGCGAAAGTCCCGCCATGACCGCATAGAGCCACAACGCCAAGATGACCAGCACGTTTTTCAGAATATGTCCTCGACGGAACAGTACGAGCCAACCGAACAGCATGTTGGCGATAATCAGCACAAAGCCCATGTGCAATCCCGAGACTGCCAGAATGTGTGCCACACCGGTCCGGGAGTACTCCTCTTTGAGGCGGGGATCGAATGCTCTCTTCTCTCCGGCTACCAATGCCGAAACCATATCCTTATCCGCATCGTCGATGTTCAGTTGCGCGATACGCTCTACCGCTGCCTGATGCAACATCGAAGCTACCCGAATCAACCGCCGTCCGTTCCCCTCCAGACGAGCCACGATTCCGTTTTCTACGACATACGTCCGTGCACTGATTCCCCGACTCCGCATCAACTTTCCGTATCGACTGCCCGTCGTATCGAGCGGATTCAAATATCCGGTCACGCAAAGCTGATCGCCGACAGCAATCCTCATCGAGGTATCCACCCGCAACTCGATCCGCTCATCGGTCGGGGTCCATGTACCCGCAGCCGCATCGGTCCGACGGAACGATCCGACATCCGCCGTTGTCCGCTGCCATCTTCCCTGTGTGACCGGCGTATCGTTCACCTCCAAAACCATCGCCAAACGAACTCCGCGCGGCATCACCTCCCTTGTTGCAGCAATTGCTGTCACCAAAATACCGCACATAAAAAGTGCGACAGCCGAATAGCATCCGCCCCATACGCTCTTGCGCAACGCCCATGCAAGCAGATAGCAGGTGATCGTCGCCGACACGATTACCCAATCGGGCGCCGTGACATATCCGAACGCAAAAATCCCCGCTGCAAAGCAGGGCAGAATTTTCAGAAAAGGTGTAATGCGTAATCGTTCGGAGAGCAACATGACGGATCGTTTTTCAATTTCCCCAACTGTCTCGATCGAGCGTCCTGTATCCGATCGCTTCGGCGATGTGTGCCGGTTCGATCTGCTCCGTCCCCGCCAAATCGGCAATTGTCCGGGCCACCTTAATGATCCGATCGTAAGCCCGGGCCGACAGATTGAACCGCTCCATAGCCCGCCGCAACAGTACGCTCGACTCCTCCGAGAGCGGACAGAACTCCCGCAAACAGCGGCTATTCATCATCGAATTGGTGTGAATCGACATACCAGCAAAACGAGCGGACTGAATCTTACGTGCCGCCACAACCCGCTGCCGGATAACCGCACTCGACTCCTCTCCACCGCTCCGGGAGAGTTCGTCGAACTCCACGGGAATGACCTCGATGTGCATATCGATTCGATCGAGCATCGGGCCCGAAATCCGGTTCATATATTTGAACACCGCTCCGGGCGAACAGACACACGCCTTCGTCGGATGGTTATAATAGCCGCAAGGGCAGGGGTTCATCGCCGCGATCAACATAAAGTTCGCCGGGTACTGAACCGTATATTTCGATCGGGAAACTGTGATCATGTGGTCTTCCATAGGCTGCCGCAGAGTCTCCAACAGGTTTCGGCCGAATTCGGGCAACTCATCGGCAAACAGAATACCGTTATGGGCCAGCGAAATCTCCCCCGGCATAGGCGTCGAACCGCCTCCGGCCAAGGCCGCCTGAGAGGTCAGGTGATGCGGCGCCCGGAAAGGCCGGGTCAACATCAATCCCGCATGGGCACCCAATTTTCCGGCTACGGAGTGAATCTTGGTCGTTTCGAGGGCCTCTTCAAGGGTCATCGGCGGCATGATCGAGGGCATGCGTCGGGCCAGCATCGTCTTGCCCGATCCCGGAGGGCCGATCATCAACACATTATGTCCGCCGGCAGCAGCGATTTCCAACGCCCTTTTGGCCCGGGCCGCTCCCCGCACATCCGCAAAATCGAGGTCGAAAACTTCAGACTCCTCGCGAAACAGCCGTTCCAGATCGATCCAAACCGGGGTCAACTCTTTTTCTCCCCGCAGAAAATCCACCACTTCGCGCAGATGTTCTACACCGTATACCTCCAATCCATCAACTACAGCAGCTTCTGCTGCATTATGGGCCGGTAATATAACTCCTCGAAAGCCCTGTTTCTTCGCCTCCAACGCAATGGGCAATGCACCCCGAACCGGCAACACTGATCCGTCGAGCGACAATTCGCCCATAATCACGAAATCAGCGATCCGTTCATCCGACAACTGTTCCGATGCCGCCAATATGGCGATAGCGATCGGCAGATCGTAAGCCGAGCCCTCCTTTCGGATGTCGGCAGGTGCCAGATTGACCACTATCTTCTTTCCGCTCATCCGATAGGAACAGTTTCCGAATGCGGCACGAATCCGTTCCTGACTCTCCCGAACCGCATTGTCGGGCAATCCGACCATATACATGCCTATGCCTTGCGTAATATTCACCTCAACAGAGACCGTCAGAGCCTCTATACCGATCAGTGCACTCGCATAGCTTTTGACAAACATACGGATCCGGATTTTTTATTGAATGAGCTTTTCGAAATGTACAAAATTAAAATCAGAAGGGGGAATGTTCATCATCGGGAGGAGCTCCAAAGCCACCCAGACTGTCTTTCGCCCCGCCAAGCGATCCGGACGGGATTCCGAATTCGCCATATCCTCCGAAATCGTTCAATGCTCCGGCTGCACCGGCTCCACCGCCGTCAATCGCTGAACCGAACTCCTGATTCATGCCTCCCGACATCATGCCGCCATCCATCGAAATGTCATCATAGTCCAAGAACTTGGCCTGCTCCTTACGGAAACGCAGTTTGATCGTGTCGACTGCTCCGTTACGGTGTTTTGCCACAATAATTTCGGCCATACCCTGCGTCGAATTGCCCGCTTCGTCCACGTTCAGTCCGTAATATTCGGGACGATGAATAAAGGCCACCAAGTCGGCATCCTGTTCGATCGCTCCGGATTCACGCAGGTCAGAGAGTTGCGGACGTTTGTCTCCGCCCCGCGACTCCACCGAACGGTTCAACTGCGACAACGCGATAATCGGAATGTTCAGCTCCTTGGCAATCGCCTTCAGAGAACGGGAGATCATGGCAACCTCCTGCTCACGATTGCCCCGAGTATCGACCGAAGCCGTCATCAACTGCAAGTAGTCGATGATGATCAACTGAATATCGTACTGGGTTTTGAGCCGACGGGCTTTCGACCGGAACTCATAAATCGACAGAGCCGGCGTATCATCGATAAAGAGAGGTGCTCCGGCAAGGGGCTTGATCGAGGCTTCGAGATGCTTCCACTGTTCGGGAGTCAGTTGCCCGTTACGCACGTCCCGGGAGTCGAGCCCCGACTCTCCGACAATCAGTCGCATCATCAACTGCTCGGCACTCATCTCCAGAGAGAAAAAGGCCACCCCCTTCTCGTAATCGACTGCAACGTTCCGGGCCAACGACAGGACAAAAGCCGTCTTACCCATAGAGGGACGCGCCGCGATAATAATCAAATCCGAGGGCTGCCACCCCAACGTCAACCGATCCAAGTGGGTAAATCCAGACGGCACTCCACTGAAACCGCCTTCCCGTTTCGAAGCCTCCTCGATCGCCTGCAACGTTTTGGTCAGAATATCCTTCGACTTCTGCACATCGCGCTTGACATGACCCTCCGACACCTTGAAGATCTCGCCCTCGGCCAGATCGATCAGGTCGGTCACGTCCATCGACTCGTCGTAGGCTTTTTTCTGTATCTCGGTCGCCGCCCGGATCAGTTCCCGTTGCACGTACTTCTGGGCAATGATTTTACTATGGTACTCGATATGGGCAGCTGAACCCACCTTCTGGGTCAACTGTGCCAGATAAGCCGCTCCTCCCACAGCCGAAAGTTTCCGATTCTGTTTCAGTTTTTCGGTCACCGTATAGAGGTCGATCGGCTTCAGCTCCATCGACAGATCGAGAATCGCCTTATAGATAATCTGATGAGCTTCTTTATAGAAAGCTTCGGGTGTAATCACGCCCTGTACTTCGATCACCGCATCCTTCTCCAACATCAGCGCTCCCAACACAGCCTCCTCCAATTCAATGGACTGAGGCGGAACCAATCCGGCCGAATCGGTCAACATAGCGGCAGCATCACGATTGTTTTCGTTCGGTGTATACTGTTTTGCCATTCCACAAAATTTCTATTCTCAACTAAAGGGTAAAGGTACGATTTTCTATCGAGAACGCGAACGGTTTTTTACTATTTTTCCGGACCGAGGCGGACGGGGCGACTCCTTCTTCCACGTGAAGAAGTAACTCTTCTGCCGCCGTTTCTCCTCCTGTGTCCGGGCCACATAGACCTTCTCCCCGGTATAGGGATTCACCCCCGTGTAGAACATGACCGACGAAAGGGTCATCGGAGTTGGGGTCAGGTCCTGAACCTGTTCCAGCCGGAAATTGAGCCGACGCACCTTTTCGGAGAGCCGCTGCATATCCTGTTCGGTACACCCCGGATGGCTCGAAATGAAGTAGGGGATCAGCTGATAATTCAACCCCTCCTCCGCACAAATACGGTGAAAACGCCGGTTAAGGTCCTCGAACAACGAAAAAGAGGGTTTGCGCATCAGTTTCAAAACCCCGTCTTCGGTATGCTCGGGGGCCACCTTCAGGCGTCCTGAAACATGATTCACGATCACCTCGCGCAAATAGGCATCCCGGTCCGGTTTGAAAAGGTCATAACGAATCCCGCTGCCGATAAAGGCCTTTTTCACCCCCTTGATCTTTGTCGCCTTGCGGTAGAGTTCGATCAACGGCGTATGGTCGTTGTTCAGATTCCGGCACGGCGACGGATGGAGACAAGAGGGCCGGCTGCATTTGCGGCACAACCGTTCGTCGCGTCCTCCCATGCGGTACATATTGGCCGAAGGGCCTCCCAGATCGGAGATGTACCCCTTGAAGTCGGGTTGTTTCGTCACCCGTTCCACCTCTTTGAGGATCGACCGTTCGCTCCGGCTCGAGACAAATTTTCCCTGATGCACCGAAATCGTACAGAAACTGCATCCGCCGAAGCATCCCCGATGCAGATTGACCGAAAACTTAATCATCTCGTAGGCTGGAATCATACCCTTGTCCCGATAACGGGGGTGGGGCAGTCGCGTATAGGGCAAGTCGAAGCTGTGATCGAGCTCGGCCTCACTCAGTTTCGGATAGGGCGGATTCACCACCACATACCGATCACCCACCGGTTCAACCAGCGTCCGCGACTCCATCCGGTTCGACTCGGTCTCGATATGGACAAAATTCTCACCGAATGCCTGTTTGTCTTTCAGACAGGTCTCAAAAGCGTGCAAGCGTATCGGTGCCTCGCCGAGCGAAGCGACATATTTTTCATCGGCCAGAAAAGCCACCTGATTCAATTTACGCAACAGATGGAGGTTAAATCCGTTGTTGAGCGTCCGCGCAATATCGACCACCACACGGTCGCCCATGCCGTAAGCCAACAGATCGGCCCCGCTGTCGACCAATACGGAGGGTTTGATCGAATCGCTCCAATAGTCATAGTGGGCGAACCGACGGAGCGAGGCCTCGATCCCGCCGATCACCACCGGTACATCGGGGAAGAGCTGTTTCAGGATACGGCTATACACCGTTACGGCGTAATCGGGACGAAACCCGGCCTTTCCTCCCGGAGTATAGGCATCGTCGCTGCGCAACCTTTTGTTCGCGGTGTAGTGGTTGACCATCGAGTCCATACTTCCGGCCGACACGCCGAAAAACAATCGGGGGCGCCCCAGTTTCTTGAAATCCCGCAGGTCATCCCGCCAGTTGGGCTGGGGAACGATCGCTACCCGCAACCCTTCGGCTTCTAACAGACGACCGATCACGGCCGCCCCGAACGAAGGGTGATCCACATAGGCGTCACCCGAGAAGAGGATCACGTCCAGCTCCTCCCAGCCCCGGGCCCGTACCTCCTTGACCGATGTGGGCAACCAATCCCGTATGTCATATCGTTGTTCCATCTGCTCTTCTATGGGATCAACAGCGAACTGTCGCCGTAACTCAAAAACCGGAATCCGTTATCCAGCGCATAGCGGTAGACCTCCCGCCACCGATCGCCGATCAGTGCCGACACGAGCAGCAGCAGTGTGCTTTTCGGTTGGTGAAAATTGGTAATCAACGAGGTCACGATCCGGAACCGGTATCCGGGCATGATCATGATCCGGGTCGCTGTCCGGATGCGGTCCATACTCTGCGCCTCCATCCATTCGACCAGTGCACCCAACAGCCGTGTCGCCTTCAGCGTCTCGGGCACATCGTAGATCTCCCACTGTCCGACCGGCGCTTCGGCATCGGGCGTTCCATGCTGCAGGATCCGGTACCCCAATGCAGGCAACGACTCCAGCGTCCGGACCGAAGTGGTTCCCACGGCCGTCACATTCCCATCGTGCAGGATCAGGTCCCTCAACACCGAAAGCTTGATTTCGAAGTGTTCCGTATGCATGTGGTGTTCGATCACCCGGTCGGTCTTGACCGGCAGAAATGTCCCGGCCCCGACATGCAGCGTCACCTCTCCGAAAGGATGTCCTTCGCGTTGCAACGCCTCGAAAATTTCCGGCGTAAAGTGAAGTCCAGCCGTAGGCGCCGCCACCGACCCCTCGTAACGGGAATAGACCGTCTGGTAGCGGTTGTTGTCGGACTCCTCGCTCTCCCGGCGCAAATAGGGTGGAATCGGAATCCGGCCCAACGCATCGAGCAGTTGTCCGAAGGTCATATCGGCATTCCACGAAAAACGAATGATCTGCTCCTTTCCCGTCGCTTCTACTTTTTCGGCACTCAGCCGGCAGGAAACCCCATCCGTCTCGAAATCGATATGCAACGGACCCTCCTTCCACTTTTTCAGATTCCCGACGATACACTTCCACTGGGCTTCTCCCTTGACGGAAAACGCACGTTCGTAATCGGCCGGATCGTACGGCTCGAGGCAGAACACCTCGATTCTTGCTCCAGTCTCCTTGTGAAAAATCAACCGGGCCCGGATCACCTTCGTGTTGTTGAATACCAGCATGCTTCCCTGCGGCAGATGATTTCCGATATGGCTGAACCGGTCCTCGGAAATCACGCCTCGCTTATACAGCAACAGCTTGGAGTCCTCCCGGTGTTCCAACGGAAATTTTGCAATACGCTCCTCCGGCAATGTATAGTCGTAATCCGATATGCGAATATCCCTCTCCATAAACAAAATATCGTTCAATCGTCCGATTTCGGTACAAAGGAAATAAAAATCGACCGTTTTTCACCATACGATACCGTTCTGCCCAAATCTTTTTCCTATTTTTGTTTCCGATACATACCCTAAAACTTCTCCATATGAAACGAATCGCCTCACTTTTTATTCTCCTCTTCCTGACCGGATGGACCAGCACCTCGGCCCAAACCTATCGGTTCGACCATGGGCCCTACCTGCAAGAGCTGACCAATACGGGGGTAACCTTCGTATTCACTACCAGCGAAAAGGGCATCTCATGGATCGAGCTGAAAGACAATAACGGCAAAATCACCAGCCATTACGACGTAAAAAACGGACTCCGTAATGCCTACACGACCTTCAATACGATCCGGGTCGAAGGGCTGCACCCGGATACCCGTTACCAATACCGGATGATCTCCAAGCAGATCGCCGACTTTCAACCCTACAAAGTGACCTTCGGCGACAGCATCGCATCGCAGTGGTACGAATTCTCCACATGGGATCCGAAAACGGAGCGTTGTTCCTTTATTGCATTGAGCGACATGCATCAGGACCACGACAAACTGGCCCAACTGCTGAATCTCGCCGACGTACAAAGTGCCGATATCATCTTCTACGTGGGCGACATGATGAACTACTACGACAACGAAGCGGTCCCGTTCCAGAGTTTCATCGACACAAGCGTCTCGCTTTTCGCTACGGAACGTCCGTTTGTTCTGGTCCGCGGCAACCACGAGACACGCGGTAACAAGGCACGCGAATACGACCGCTACGTTCCGAAAAGCGACGGCAAATATTACGGCGCCTACCGCATCGGCGATGTGATGTTCGTCATCATGGATTGCGGAGAGGACAAGCCGGACGACTTCTGGGTCTATGCGGGTTTGACCGATTTCGACGGCTACCGCAAGGAGCAGGCCGAGTGGTTCAGCAGGATTATCCAGACGAAAGAGTATAAAACCGCCCGCTGGCACGTCGTAATGAACCATTTTCCGCCCATCTCTCATCTCGAAGAGGGTCATCCGGAACGGCACGGCGTACAACACATGTTGGATCTGTTCCTCCCGTTATACAGACAGGCGAAAATCGATCTGATGATCTCGGGACACAATCACAAATATGAGTTCATGTCTCCCGAAGCGTTCGAAGAGATAGGCTTCCCGGTCATCATCAACAGCACCGAGAGTGTCGCTCGCGTAGATATCGATGGGAAAAAGATGGAGGTCAAGGTAGAGGACCGAAACGGCAACGCCCTGAAAACCTTTACCGTAGAAAAATAATTTCTTACTCTGATCGACTCTTTTTGCCCCGTTTCCCCGATTAAATACGGAAAACGTTCGGCGAATTTGTCACAAAATATATACCTTTGCACGACACAGCAGGGAGGCTCTGTCGCTGCTCCCACACACATTGGAGTTCGTCTCCGGTGCGAAGCGGGAGGGGAGGAAAGTCCGGGCAACACAGGGCGCCGCGCTTCCTAACGGGAAGATCTTCGTGAGGGGATAGCCGCGTAACAGAAAACAACCGCCGTTCCTCAGAACGGTAAGGGTGAAAAGGCGGGGTAAGAGCCCACCGCAGCCATGGTGACATGTGCCGGCCGTACGTCTCGCGGGTTGCAAGACCATGTATACCGACAGTTATAAGGACGGCCCGTCCGATGTCGGGGGGTAGGTTGCTGATGAGCCGGCGGGTGACCGTCGACCTAGATAAATGACAGAGGCCTCGATTCGAGGTACAGAACCCGGCTTACACGCCCTGCTGTGTTTTTTACCTATTTCAAGTCTCCTTTTTCCGGCTAATTACTCGGTCTTCACGGCCACGATCAGAATGGGATGGTAGGTCAACGAAACCCGACCATCGTCCGCCCCGAAAAGCGTCCGGTACGTCGAATCGAAATTTTCGAGGTTCGGACGTTGCCATCCGATACGGCGCACGGCATTTACACCGGTCTCCCGAATGTGGCCCAATACCTCCTGCGGCGTATCGAACATCAGCACCCGGGTATACTCCAAGGTTTCGGCGATCGAAAATCCCGCTCCGACGAGCATTTGCTGCAACTCCTCGCATGAGTAATAGGAGAGTCCGTCCCCGGTCGTCTGTCGGATCTCCCGGAAATTATCAGGGCCGAACGTCGTAAAGGCAAACATGCCACCCGCAACGAGTGCATCGGCCGCCTTTTTAATAAACGCAGGGACATCATCGAACCACTGCACCGTAGAGGCCGAAGCCAGCAGGTCCGTTCCGATAGGAAGTGGAAGCAGTTCGGCGTCACCCCACATATAGGCGACATTCCGTCCGGCGGCATAGGGTTTCAGATACTCTACCGTCGTCTCGATCATATCGTTGAGCATCCACTGGGCATCGGGAAAGCGTTTCAACAGCAGCCGGGTCAAAAATCCGGTTCCCGCTCCGATCTCCATCGCCCGGTCGACGGGTAAAATACGGATGCGGCCGATCATTTCATCCAAACGGATGCAGATCTCGTTCTGTACGGCGGCATGCGCATCGTATCCGGGCAGTGCCGCTGCAAAGCGTCTCTTCAATAAGGGTTTGTCGATCATATCTCAAATCGTTTGAAGATAGTTATACATCAAGGACGTGTCGCCGAAAGGGTAGTGGAGCAACGGCAGGCGAAGCACCTCGCCGTTCCACTTTTCGGTCCAATAGGCAGACATGTTCGCCACCGGAAAAATCCGATCCTCCGTGCCGATAACGGCGTCTGTCCACCTCAAACGGGGTTCGTACGGTACTGAAGCCTGTTCGACCAGACGCTCCAGCTCTTCGCACCGTTCCCCGAAAGCCCGCTCTTCGGACTGAAGGCTCATTTGAGGGTAATACGCCCCGTAGGCTTTGCGGTCGAATGGTTCCATTCCTGCCTGACGGATTCCTTTCAACGTAACGGTCAAATATTTCCGCGGAATACCAAAGCGGTCGTCTACCGGCAGCGGGGTTCCGTTAAAGGCTACGGCACGATTCAACCCGATCGCCGAACAGGCCTGCTCGGCCGCCCACACCCCGAAGGACCATGCAAAAAGGGTGGTACCCCGGTAGAAGGCAAAATCCGCGGGGTCGAACGGCTCGATCGTGCGATAGTCATACACGGCCAGCACATCGTATCCGGCTGGGAAGAAATGCGACACCGCGCGGTGACTACACGCCCATCCCAACATAAAAAGGATCAACCTCTCGTTTTCCTCCCGTTTCAACCAATACTTCTGCATAGTTCGGCAAAATTATCCACCTGTTCGTCCGTGAGAGCCGCCGTCAGCGAAATGCGGATACGGGCCTTACCCTGCGGCACGGTCGGCGGACGGATCGGCATAACCCAATAACCCGCCTCGCGAAACCGCCGGCTCATCTCGATCGCCCGACGATTCTCTCCGGCCATCAGGGGTATAATGTGTGTCCGGTCGCTCTCCCCGGTAATCCGTTCGACATAACGGGCGAGGCGTTCCCGGCGGTCATTCATTCGGGGCAAGCGGTCGATCAGAAACTCGGTCCACCGTAACGATATCGGAGGCAGGGCAGTCGAAAAGATCAGGGTCCGCATCCGATTCACCAAAAAGTCGCGGGTCAAGGCATCGGTCACCACGAAAGCGCCCTGCGAGGCAAGTGCCTTACCCAGTGTCGCCATCCGTACATCGCAGGCAGCCTCCACACCGGCCTCTGCCGCACCACCGCGCCCGTCCGGACCGTACACCCCGAAGGCATGGGCTTCGTCAAGATAGATTTTCGTGTCGTAACGCCGTTTCAAATCGACGATTTCCCGCAGGGGAGTCCGATCGCCATCCATACTGAAAACCGATTCGGTCACGATCCACACGTCGCGGTAATCCGACCTGTATTTTTCGAGCAATCGTTCCAGATGCTCCATGTCGTTGTGATTGAACCGTTTCCAATCGGCCTCACACTGCCGGAGCCCATCGATCAGGCTGGCGTGGATCAGCTTGTCGGCCAGAATCAGATCGCCTTTCCGGGTAACAGCCGGCAATACGCCCGTATTGGCCATATAGCCGCACCCTACCACCAAAACGGCTTTACCGTCGTACATCGCCGAGAGTTTCCGCTCCAGACGCGTGTAGTCCGGGCTGTTTCCGGTAATCAATCTCGAGGAGGGGTTGCTCAGCAAAAAAGCCTCATCTGCTGCCACTTGCGCCATGAATTCCCGATGCAAACCGCTGCACGACAAGCCCAAATAGTCGTTCGACGAGAGATTCAGATACCTTTTCCCCTCACTCACGACATAAGCCCCCTCGATCTCGATCTGAGGCAAATGCCTTAAATTTCCTTCTGCCGCCAACCGCTCCAACACCTCGCGCATCATACGAAAATCTCCTCGTCCTTTAGATCCAACAGACGCATGACAGCCCGACGGCCCTCTTCTCCCAAATCGACGGAATACGCATTGACGAACAGCTCGATATGGCTTCTCATCACCTCGTCGTCGAGCTCTTGGGCATGTTCCCGTACGAACTCGGCCGAAGCCTGAGGATGAGCCATGGCATACGTCACACTGCGGCGCAGAACCCGATCGATCGTTTGTCTCAACGCAGGATCGAGCTCCCGCGACACGACGATCGCCCCCAACGGAAGCGGCAGTCCGGTCCGCTTTTCCCACTCCTCACCGAGATCGGCCACCAGTTGCAACCCCTTTTTCCGGTAGGTAAACCGACCTTCGTGGATCAATACACCGGCATCACACTCGTCGCTCATCACCGCATCCGCCACATCCGAGAAGAGATAGACCCGACGCCGCGAAATTTCTGGAAAGATAACGGACAACAACCGATTGGCCGTCGTATACTCTCCGGGAATGGCCACACACACATCGCCCAACTCATCAGGATAGAGCTTGTGGCGGCTGACCAACAACGGGCCATTTCCCCGTCCCAAGGCACTTCCGCTGTTGAGCACCTGATAGCGGTCGCTCACACGGGGTACAACCGCATAGCTCAATTTCGAGATGTGGGGCGTCCCCTGAAGCGCCTCCCGGTTCAGCTCTTCGATATCGCCCATAAAAAGGTCGAACTCCAATCCTTCGGTATCGATCCGCCGATGGATCATCGCATCGAACATGAACGTATCGTTCGGACAGGTCGATATATTCAATCGTAATTTCATGACTGTCTTATTAATTCCAACAACGACACCAACGCACGGGCCAACTCCTCTGTTGCCCGTCCGACTTCCCACCGTGCAAAAGGATCGCCCACACGATTGGAAAGGCTCCGCAACTCCAAAAAAGGAACTCCGAACTCCTTACACACGCGGAAGAAAGCGGCTCCCTCCATATTCTCGATCTGCACGCCATCGCGGCTGACAAAAGGCGAAGCAGCTGCACTCACGCTGTTGCTCGCGACAAGCGGCCAACGGCTGAACCTCTCTACATACGGGCACCCATACCGTTCTGCGAACTTGTCGGTAAACGCCCCCTCCGAAAAACTGCCCACATCGGCCGTCCGTTCGGTTTCGACCAGCACACATTCGCCGACCTTCACGCCGCTCTCGGGGTAACAGCCGGCAATACCCGCCAGCACAATCCAATCCGGCCGCTCGGCACACACTGCCGCCGTCACCGCCGCACACCGATAGGGCCCGACTCCCGTAAGACGCACATCAGCCTGAGGCATCCTCCGACGAAATACTCCGATCTCCGATTCGGTCGGAACAAGAATCACTATTTTCGCTTCACTCTTCACATCGAGCCGTTTTCTGATTCAACACATGGATCGAGACGAACAAAGATACGCCAAAAAGCAATATCTTCACCCACACTCTATCCGTAAGAACGATTGCCGAAAAAGAAATCGTACTCCACAGCATCACCAAAATGGCAAATTTGACCGACACGGGGATTCCTCTTCCGCCTCTGTAATCCCGAAGATACCGGCCAAAAAAACGGTTTCTCATCAACCACCGGTTCAACCGGGGATCGCTTCTCGAAAAGCACCAGACGGCAAGCAACAGAAAAGGTGTCGTCGGCAATACCGGCAAAAAAATCCCGGCAAAGCCCAAAGCCACAGCCGAATATCCGGCTATTTTGAATAATATCGTTCTCATGTCGTCAGCGTCGGGGCGAAGATACGCAATAAAACAAAAAAATGCTTACCTTTGCGGGACTCCGTACGCGTGGGTTCGCATCTTCCCGAAAGCGCATACAGCGACTCTCCGCACGCCTTTACCGAGGAACAAATACGGAGCCACCGTTCTAATACACACGAATAATTATCGATACGCAATATGTCTGACAACTCGATTTTATCTCGCCTCGACGGGCTGAAAATCAAATACGAAGAGATCGGCCAACAGATGACCGACCCCGAAGTGATCGCCGACATGAAAAAGTTCGTAGCCCTGAACAAAGAGTACAAGGAGCTGCAACCGGTAGTCGAAACCAGCGAAAAATACCGCACGGCCCTGAACCACCTGAACGAAGCCAAAGAGATTCTCGCAACGGAAAAAGACGACGAACTGCGCGAGATGGCCCGTATGGAGGTTGCAGAACTGGAGCCCCAACTCGTCCAACTGGAAGAGGATATCAAACTGCTACTCATCCCGGCAGATCCGCAGGACAGCAAAAATGCCATCGTCGAAATCCGGGGAGGAACGGGAGGAGACGAAGCTGCCATTTTCGCCGGTGACCTTTTCCGCATGTACACGAAATACATCGAGAAACGGGGTTGGAAATATGAGATCAACAGCGCCAGCGAAGGCAGCTCGGGAGGTTTCAAGGAGATCGTCATGAAGGTCACGGGCGAAGGAGTGTACGGAGTGCTCAAATACGAATCGGGCGTTCATCGCGTACAACGGGTTCCTCAGACCGAAACACAAGGACGGGTGCATACTTCGGCCGCATCGGTTGCCGTACTTCCGGAGGCCGAAGAGTTCGATCTGGAGATCAACATGAACGATGTCCGCAAGGATATATTCTGTGCATCGGGCCCCGGTGGACAGTCGGTCAACACGACCTACTCGGCCATCCGACTGACACACATTCCGACCGGTATCGTCGTACAGTGTCAGGACCAGAAGTCACAGCTCAAAAACTTTGACAAGGCATTCGAAGAGTTGCGGACCCGTATCTACAACCTCGAGTACCAGAAATATCTGGACGAAATCGCCAGCAAACGTAAAACCATGGTATCGACTGGAGACCGGAGTGCCAAGATCCGTACCTACAACTACCCTCAGGGACGGGTTACCGACCACCGGATCAACTTGACGCTCTACAACTTGAGTGCAGTCATGGACGGCGATTTGCAGGAGATCATCGACAAACTCCAAATAGCCGAAAATGCCGAACGTCTCCGTGCCAGCGAAGAGTAATCCAACAACCTTAACTCAATTCTTAAAACTCAAAAGAAATGACCGTTTCCGAATTGTTCGAACAGATCCGCCGCAAGCAGAGTTTTCTCTGCGTCGGTCTGGATACCGACACCCGCAAAATACCGCAACATCTGCTCTCGTGCGACGATCCGGTATTCTGCTTCAACCGCAAAATCATCGACGCGACGGCTGCTTACGCCGTTTGCTATAAACCCAATCTGGCTTTCTACGAAGAGAACGGCCGTGCGGGGTGGGAGAGTTTAGAAAAAACCATCCGATACATCCGCGAGAAATATCCGGAGATCCTCATTATCGCCGATGCCAAACGGGGCGACATCGGAAACACCTCGCAAATGTATGCCCGGGCCTTTTTCGGTCATGACTTGGCTGACGGAGTGACCCTCTCGCCCTATATGGGACGCGATACGGTAGACCCGTTCCTCAAGTTCGACGGTAAGTGGGCCGTATTGTTGGCTATGACCTCAAATCCCAGTGCCGCCGACTTCGAGTTACAACGCCTCGAGGACGGCAGCCTTCTGTACGAAAAGGTCATCAAAACTTCGAGTCAATGGGGTACGCCGGACAACATGATGTATGTCGTTGGGGCAACGCAGGCCCGGATGCTGACCAACATCCGTCAGCTGATTCCTGACCATTTCCTACTCGTTCCGGGCGTCGGAGCACAAGGCGGAAGTCTCGAAGAGGTCGCTCAGTACGGAATGAACCGTCAGTGCGGATTGTTAGTCAACTCCTCACGGGGTATTATCTACGCCGATACGACCGAACGCTTTGCGGAAGCCGCAGCCGACACAGCCGCACAAATGGCCGCACAAATGAGTCAACTGCTCAAAACATATTTGTAGTCATTTCGGGAAAGCTCCGATTTTTTGAGAACATATCGCTCTGAATAGCGATCCTACATAAGAGAACTGCCGATTTTCGGCTTACGAAATTTTCAAACCAGATTATCGCATAGTAGAGAGAGGTTTTTCACCTCTCTTTTTTTACTATATCCAAAAGTTCCCGAATTGATCGGGAAGGATCACTCCAAACAGAAACTGCACGCTACAATCTCGCCCACATATCTCAAAATACCGGAATCATCGGACGCGACCAAACTATGGGAAAGGAAGAACACCATTGCAAGGTCTCTTTTGCATCTACTTCGATGCTGTTGTATATAAGTTGTATATAACAGGTAATATTTTCGTGCAGGACACCCCATCTTACATATTACATATCCGAATTCCTAAAAACGGCTATGCAAACTATCTCCATTTTTCATCAAACCCTTTATCTTTCATCACTTAAATTTTCATCGACTATCATTTTTAGTAAGCTAACTATATATATTAGTTTATTAAATAAATATTCATATATTTGTCTATGAGGATAAAAGATATACGGATATGAGAGAGAATGTAGACCATTTGCTGTTAGTGTTATGGGGGATAATAGCGGTTGTGTGCTTCGTGGGTGTAGGGAGCATACAGGCCAAGAACTCTTCGAGGGATGAAGTAGATTCAGAACTCGAGCCGGATGTCAGGGGACAAGTCGATGTTCCGGCCGGGATGGACAGCATTGCGCTGTATTTTGAGGGGGTCCGGGGCCAGCAACAAGAGAAGCTGTGGCTGCACCTGAACCAACCCTACTATGCCGCCGGAGATACGATCTGGTTCAA
>ERZ827150.144-NODE-144-length-112365-cov-6.432179_pt1 | contig 112365 bp, 89 predicted proteins | sample MGYA00519779_ERZ827150 | MGnify/ENA primary metagenome ERZ827150 (study PRJEB31778, sample SAMEA3449267) | human gut metagenome | biome: human gut; feature: human-associated habitat; material: faeces | place: United Kingdom | collected 2010/2012 ...
GAGGTTTTTGTATCCCTTTTTGTTTTTGCAGAGCAAAATGAGGTGGTCCGTTTCGTCCCGCCCCGCCTTGTTTTTATAATCGTCGCAGGCATACATCTCGCAGCCGATAATGGCCTGCATGCCGAGCTTTTTGCCCTCCTCCGCAAAGGTGAGCGTGCCGAACATGTTGCCGTGGTCGGTGATGGCCACCGCCTTCATGCCCTTTGCCTTCGCCGCCTTGAACACCTCTTTCAGGCGCGTAGCGCCGTCGAGCAGGGAATATTCCGTATGTAAATGCAAATGTACAAAATCGCCCATAATCCGTCCTTTATCCTCTGTTTAACGCCGCGGCATGCCCGCCGCGCTCTCTTATACGTGTCTTTTTTCTATTTCGAGTATCTTTCTCAGCCTATGATTGAGGCAGCTTTTCGTAATCCCCAGCCGCTCGGAAAGCTCCTGCAGCGTATCCTCCGCGTAAATCCTGCGCGCCTCCGCCGTTTCCCGCAGTTCCTGCCTCAGTTCGCCCAGCCGCCCCTCGTTTTCCAGCTTTTCTATGGCGGCGATGACCTTTTCCGCGGTCGGATCGCCGTGTCTGAGCCAGAGGTAATTTCCGTAATAGCTCGCGCGCTCGTTTCTCACGCAGAAAGAACAGCCGTTGGAGCATTTGTTCGTGAGGTTAATATACAGGTTTCCGTCGAGGGTATAGACGTAGGTATCCTTGCGGTTTTCGCCGTTATTCTTATCCCTGCCCCCCGCGTTCTTATTTTTATCTCTATTGTTTTGCGGATTTTTCTTTCCGCTGTCGCCGTTGCCTTTCGGCGCGGGATTTTTTCCGCCGCGACCGCCGTTCTGAGGGCGGCCGCCCTTGTTTTTTTCGTTGCTCATTTTTTCGTTTTCAGTCTGAAAAACAGCCTCTCTGCATTTTCAAGGATCTGTCTTTCGAGCTCCTCCTCTTTTTCTTCGCGCAAAAGCGCCAGATTTGCAAGCGTATGATTCACGTTCTTCGGTTCGTTCGGGAAAACGCCCCGAAAGGGTTCGGGCGTCAGATACGGACAGTCGGTCTCCGTCAAAATACGGTCCGAGGCGACGGCTTTCGCGCTTTCGTGTACTTTTTTCGCGTTTTTGAACGTCGACGTGCCGCCGAAGGAAAAATACATTCCCAGAGCGGAAAACTCCCGTACCATTTCCGAAGAATAGGAATAGCAGTGCATGAGTCCGCCCCTTTTCAGGAGCGGTTTATTTTCTTTCAGGATTTCCAGCGTATCCGCCGCCGCGTCGCGGCTGTGAATGACGACGGGAAGCCCCGTTTCGTCCGCGATTTTCAATTGTCTGATAAAGACTTCTTTTTGCAGTTCGCGGTCGGGATTGTCGGGAAAATGGTAATCCAGCCCGATTTCTCCTATCGCGACGCATTTCGGATGCGCGGCAAGGCGGGCAATTTCCGAGAGGTCTCCCTCCTTCATTCGGGACAATTCCTCGGGCTGAAATCCCGCAGAAAAGTATACGTCGGGATTTTGCTCGGAAAGTTCTTTCGCCGCCAGCGAGGATTCGAGGTCGAACCCCGAACAGATCATCGCCGAAACGCCCGCCGCGCGCGCCCGTTCCAAAACAGCGGACAAACCGCCCGCGCGGTCGTATTCCCCGCCCGTCAGGTGGCAATGCACGTCTATCGACATAATTTTTTCCTCAGCGGATAGACGCGCCGCTGTCCAGATCGTCTTTATCGGACACGACCAGCGAAAGCCGTCCGCTTTCGTCCTCCGCGGCCAAAATCATGCCTTCGGACAAAATTCCGCAGAAGAGCTTCACGGGTTTCAGGTTCGTGACGAACACGACCTTTTTCCCGATCATCTCTTCGGGCGTATAATATTTCGCAATTCCGGACACGACGGAACGGGTCTCGTTTCCGAATTTCACCGTCTCGTGCAGGAGCTTGGAGGACTTAGGCACCTTTTCGCAGGCGATAATCTCTCCCACTTGCAAGCGCACCTTCGCAAAATCGTCTATGGAAATTTCGGGATATTCCTCCGCCGCGGAGTTTGAAGCCGAAGCGGGAGCGTTTTTCGCAACATTTGCGCTCTTTTCGGAAACGTCCCCGAGAGAAGCTCCGTTTCCCTTTGCCGCGGCGTCGCCCTTCGCGGTTCCCGCAGCTTGGGAAGCGGCCGATTTTCTCTGCTCTTCGCAGATTTTTTCGATTTCGGGCTCCAAAGCCTTGAAATCCACGCGCGCGAACAGGGCGGGGGCGGGAGTAACGGTAATCCGTTCGCACAGGCCGAACGAGGAACATTCCTCTATCGTTCTGTTTCCCGCGCCGAAGGCCGCAAAAATTTTCTCGGAAGTTTCGGGCATAAAGCTGTCCAGAAGGGAAGCGCCCGTCAAAATCGCTTCGGACAGGTTATAAAGGACGTCGTTGAGCCGCGCTCTTTTGCCCTCATCCTTCGCGAGCGCCCAAGGCATGGTTTCGTCGATATACTTATTGGCGCGGCGGAAGAGCGAGAAAATTTCCGTAATCGCGTCCGCAATGTGAAAGCTGTCCGCTTTTGCGCGCACCTTTTCCGCCGTCCCGCGAACCGTCGCCTTAAATTCGGCGTCGGGATCTTCCTCCGCGGAAAGCCCCCTTTCCACCGTTCCGCCGAAATATTTGAAAATCATGGCTACCGTACGGGAAACGAGGTTTCCGAGCACGTTGGCGAGTTCGGAATTATAGCGTTCCGCGACGAGCTCCCAGGAAATCTGACCGTCGTTGTCGAAGGGCATTTCGTGCAGGACGAAGAAACGCACGGCGTCCACGCCGAACAGCCTTACGAGGTCGTCGGCATAAATTACGTTGCCCTTGGACTTGGACATCTTCCCGTCCCCCTGCAACAGCCAAGGATGGCCGAAAATCTGCTTAGGGAGCGGCTCGCCCAGCGCCATGAGGAAAATCGGCCAGTAAATGGTATGGAAACGAATGATGTCCTTGCCGATGAGGTGCAGATCGGCGGGCCAATACTTTTTATACTTTTCGCCGTGATTGCCGTCCGCCGAATATCCCAGCCCCGTGATATAGTTCGTCAGCGCGTCCAGCCAGACGTACACGACGTGCTTCTTGTCGAAAGGCACCTGAATCCCCCACTTGAACGAGGTTCGGGAAACGCAGAGATCCTGCAACCCCTTCAAAAGAAAATTGTTCATCATTTCGTTCTTGCGGGAAACGGGCTGAATAAATTCGGGGTGAGAGTTGATATGCTCGATCAGCCTGTCCGCATATTTTCCCATTTTGAAGAAATACGCTTCCTCTTTCGCGGGTTTGACTTCCCTGCCGCAGTCCGGGCATTTCCCGTCCACGAGCTGGCTCTCCGTCCAGAAAGACTCGCAGGGCGTACAGTACATGCCCTCGTAATAACCTTTATATATATCTCCCTGATCGTAAAATTTCTTGAAAATTTTCGCCACTTCCGCTTCGTGATACTCGTCCGTGGTGCGGATAAATTTGTCGTAGGAGGTGTTCATCAGGTCCCAGATCCCCTTGATTTCACCCGCCACCTTGTCTACGTACTCTTTCGGCGTCACGCCCGCCGCGGCCGCCTTGTCCTCGATCTTCTGACCGTGTTCGTCCGTTCCCGTCTGAAAAAATACGTCGTAGCCCTCTTTGCGCTTGAACCGCGCGATTGCGTCCGCCAATACCGCTTCGTACGTATTGCCGATATGCGGCTTGCCCGAAGTGTATGCGATCGCCGTCGTGATATAATAAGGCTTCTTCTTTTCTGCCATTTCGCCTTTTCTCCTTTTTTTCGGATTCTTATACGAAGTTTATTATACACCATTCCCGCCGAAAAGTAAATTATTTTTGCGCGATTTTTCCCGATACGCCCGCAATACGCCGCAATCCCCGACAGGTCTCCGTCCCCGCGGCTTAGCCTTTTCCGCCCTTTTGACATACCGCGGACAACCGCGGGCATATAATAGGACATGAACGCCGTTTTTGCAGCCATTTTTATTCTCTCCTGCGCCGTCCTCCTCTTCCTCGACCCCGCGGGCTTTCTGCCCGCGCTCCTCGACGGAGCCTCCAAAAGCGCCGTGCTGTGCGTTTCCCTCCTCGCCGCTTACGCCGCTTGGCTGGGACTCATGAAACTATGGGAGGAAAGCGGCGTCACCCGCGGAATTTCAAAGCTCCTCCGCCCCGTCTGCAAAAAACTTTTCAAAACCCGCGACGAAGAGGCCCTCTCCGCAATCGGCATGAATCTGTCCGCCAATCTCCTCGGAATCGGCGGCGCCGCCACCCCCTACGGGATTCGCGCAGCTACCCTGCTCGACAAAAGCCCCGACGCGCGCTACTCCTCCTCCATGCTCTTCGTCGTCAATGCCACTTCCCTGCAACTCATCCCCACCTCCGTGGTCGCCCTGCGGCTCTCCGCGGGCAGCGCCGCCGCGGCGGACATCATTCTCCCCACCATGCTCGCCACCGCGTTTTCCACCGTTTTGGGCGTCCTTCTCGTCAAATTGTTCGTGCCTACGGCCGCCCGCAAAGAAAAACGCCTCCTCCGCGCGAGAGGAAAACAAAAATGAAATTTTTTACCCTCATTATTCCCCTCATCTTCCTCCTCTCCTTTCTCTTCGCCGTCTTCAAAAAAGTCCGCGTATACGACAGCTTCACCGAGGGCGTCAAGGGCGCTCTGCCCCTCGTCATGTCTATATTTCCCTATATCGCCGCCGTCATGATGCTCACAAAGCTCTTCGAAGTCAGCGGTTTGGAAAACAAACTTGTTCAACTGCTCGCGCCCCTCTTCCGCGGACTCGGTATCCCCGAAGAAATCGCACGGCTCGTCCTCATAAAACCCCTGTCGGGAAACGGCTCCACCGCCGTCCTCTCCGATATCCTCTCCCGCTACGGCGCCGACAGCTACGTCGCCCGCTGCGCCTGCGTCGCTTACGGCTCCTCCGAAACCGTCTTCTATATCGGCGCCGTCTATTTCTCCGAGGTCAAACAAAAAAAGTTTACCGCCGCCCTCCTCATCTCCCTCTTTTCCTACTTCGCTTCCGTCATCCTTTGCTGCTTCCTCTGTAAAATCATGTAAACTGTTAAAACTCGGAAATAATGTAACTGATTTACAAAAATCTTACATTTATCCTTTTTTAATTGTGAAAAAAATGTGAAAGTGTTAATTATTTTCATTTTATGATATTTTTTAATCGTTTCAAAAAAATTCAAAAAATTTCTGAAAAACAATTTACTTTTTTGTCGGAATATAGTAGAATATACTTGTAAATCAAATGAAGGTACTCCTTCCGAAAGATTTACTCAAAAAAGCTCATCATTTTCCCCCTTATCATATAGGTAGTTCCCTCGGAACCGCAAGGTTCCGGGGGGATTATCGTTTTATCGGTTTTTTGCGGCGGAGAATACCGCCGAAAACGGCAAAGCGGCTTTTCCTGAAAAACGGGAAAAGCCGCTTTTTTATTTTCCGAAGAAATTATTTCGCGCAGTTTGCTTTCAAAGTAGCGAGGTTCTCGCGGATTTCCTTGGGAAGTTTGTCGCCGAAGTTATCGTCGTAATACTTCTCGATTTCGTCCGCTTCCGCCGCCCAGCGAGCCTTATCGACATACAGCAGTTTGTCGAGGGTTTCGGGGGTGACGTCGGTATTTTCGATGTTGATGTCCTTTGCATAAGGGACATAACCGATCGCCGTTTCCTGAGCGTCCACTTTGCCTTCGCAACGGTCGAGAATCCAGTCGAGGACTCTCATGTTGTCGCCGAAGCCGGGCCACATGAAGTCGCCGTTTTCGTCCTGACGGAACCAGTTGACGTTGAAAATCTTGGGCTGTTTATCCGCGGGGACTTTCTTGCCCATGTCAATCCAGTGCTGGAAGTACTGATCGACGGAATAGCCCATGAAGGGTTTCATGGCCATGGGATCGTGACGGAGCACGCCGACTGCGCCGGTCGCCGCGGCGGTCGTTTCGGAGGACATGATCGTTCCGACGAAGGTGCCGTGGTTCCAATCTCTCGACTGGTAAACGAGCGGAGTGGTCGTCGCTCTTCTGCCGCCGAAGATGATCGCGGACAGAGGAACGCCCTTCTTGGAGTTAAATTCGGGCGAAATGCAAGGGCAGTTCGTCGCGGGAGCCGTGAAACGGGAATTGGGATGCGCGGCGGGATGCTTGCCGTCCGCATTGGTTTCGGGCGTCCATTCGTTGCCCTTCCAATCGATGAGGTGCGCGGGAGCTTCTTTCGTCAGTTTCTCCCACCAAACGGTATTGTCCTCGGGATTGTAAGCGACGTTGGTGAAAATCGTTCCCTTCTTGGTCGCCGCGAGCGCGTTGGGGTTGGAATGATCGTTGGTGCCGGGAGCGACGCCGAAGAAACCGTTTTCGGGGTTCGCGGCCCAAAGTCTGCCGTCCTCGCCCACGCGGATCCATGCAATGTCGTCGCCGACCGTCTGAATTTCATAGCCCGCATCCAAATACTGCTTGGGGGGAATGAGCATTGCGAGGTTGGTCTTTCCGCAGGCGGAAGGGAATGCCGCCGCGATATATTTTATTTCCTTGTCCTGAGGGCGCTTGCAGCCGAGGATAAGCATGTGCTCGGCCATCCAGCCCTCGTTTTTGCCGAGGTAGGTCGCGATACGCAGCGCGAAGCATTTCTTGCCGAGAAGCACGTTTCCGCCATAAGCGGAGTTGACGGAGATAATGGTATTATCTTCGGGGAAGTGCATGATATATCTCTTTTCGGGATCGACGTCGCACTTGCAGTGGAAGCCCTTGACGAAATCGCCGTCTTCGCCCAGCTCGTCGAGGCACATCGTGCCGACTCTGGTCATGATTTCCATGTTGAGAACGACGTAAATGGAGTCGGTGACCTCGATACCGATCTTGGAGAAGGGGGATCCGACCACGCCCATGGAATAAGGAATGACGTACATGGTTCTGCCCTTCATTTTGCCGCGGGCGATCTCCTCCACCATTTTGTAGGCCTTATCGGGCGCCATCCATTTTACGATGGAATGAGGCATGGCGTCCTCTTCCTTTCTGCTGCAAATGAACGTTCTGTCCTCGACGCGAGCGACGTCGTTTTCGGCCGTTCTGTGCAGATAGCAGTCGGGAAGTAACTTTTCGTTGAGTTTGATGAGCTCGCCGGAAGCGACCGCTTCCGCGCGGAGAGCGTCCCTCTGCGCTTCGCTGCCGTCGATCCAGACGATTTTGTCCGGCTGAGCGAGCGCCGCGCTGTCTTCGACGAATTTAAGCACTTTCTTGTTCTTAGTCATATCGGTTATCTCCTTTGAACATTTTTTCTTAACTTAATTAGGCTTGTTCATAGAACGCCCGCACCGCACGGAAACGTCCGACGACTGACCGCCGCCGAGGCCGTAAAAGGAAGGAACTTTTCCGTCCGCCCTCCGCATCTTCCGACTTCTTTCGGGCCGAGGCTTTATATAAAAGCCCTTTTTCTACCGATTATAAGTATACCACAAAACTCCCCGATTGTAAACCGTTTTGAGATAAAATTTTTGTAAAAAGATTTATCGCCGGATTTTCACAACTTTGTCTCATTATTCCTAAAAACGGACGGGGCAGGAGCGTATTCAAAAAAATTTTTGGAAAAAAACGGAAAAAAGTCGGCAGTATGCACTTGTAATTTTTCAAAAGCGTGGTAAACTATTTGCGGAAAGAATATTTAAGGGGGAAAGAAAAAATGGACAAATACATAGACAACAAGCTCGCCGAAGAAATGGATCTCATCGTCCTCACGACGGACACGCACGAAAAGCAGGGACTCCCGAAAGGGAGCGTAGGGACGCTCATCGATTCGTATACGGGACACGACAAGCCGCTCTACGGGGATTTCCGCAAGGGAAAAAAGCACCTCGAAACGGCGCTCGGACTGCACGATTTCCGCGTTCTCGACCCCGACAGTCCGCGGGACATCGGCATTATAGCCTCTTATCTCCGCAGCCGAAAGCAATCTGAAAAAGCAGTGCGCCCCCGCCCGAAATCGGGCGGGGGCGCATATCGCTTTAAGGGTCAGGCCTTTCAGCAAAGAATATCCAAAAGCTCTTTCAGGGAAGAAATTTCGTAATCGGGTTTGACGTCGGAGCGGTTTTCCTTCCGTTCTGCGTTCAGCCAGCAGCTGTCTATCCCCGCGCCCTCCGCGCCCGCGATGTCCGATTGCAGGGAATCGCCGATCATGAGACACTCGCTCTTTTCGGCGTTCAGATCCGAAAGCACGCGGAAGAAAAAAGCGGATAAGGGCTTGATGACGCCGACGTCCTCGGATATATACAGTTTATAGATATACTTCTCCAAAGCGCGGAGCCGACCCGTCTGGATACTGTGCAGACCGTTGGTGGCGACGCAGATCCGATACTGCCCGCCGAATGGCTCGGCCAAAGCGAACAGGACTTTTTCCGCATCCTTCACCTGCGCGCCGCCGTCTTCGAGATAGCGGAGAAACTTTTCCCCCGCTTCGCGCGGCGAAATCGGGCGAACGGGCGGAAATTCCCGATAAATGCGCGTAAACAGCAAATCCAGATGACTGCGGTATAAATCGTGATACGTCCTTTGAATGCGCTCGTCGTCCACGTCCGAAAGCCCCGCGTCGTCCCATGTTTTCTCCGAAAGCGCGCGGCAGCGGTCGAGCATTTCCCTGCTCGTCGCCATGCCGCATTCCGCGAAAATGCGCTTGAACGCCTCCCGCTCGTCCGCCGCAAAATCGATGAGCGTATGATCGGCGTCGAATATGAGATACTTATACTTTTTCATGTCTCCCTCCTTTTTTCGCGCGGCAGACTCACGTCACGGGCTCACCAATCCTGCCGCTTCAAAGATTTATCCTTCACATCATCATAATATTCAAAATATTTCTTTTTGAACTCCTCTTTCGTGAGCGGAGCGTCCCGTCCCTCCCGCTGCATGCGTTCGATCAGTTCCGAGAGCTCGTCGGGCGTAAAATCCGCGATTTCCGTTTCGCCTTCGTAGCTTTCCAGAAATTTCAGCAAATCGAGTTTCGACATATCCCGTCACACCTCTTCTTCAAAATATTCCACGTCCCGCGGAATGAATCCGTAATAATACGCCTGCGGCAGGAGCTTGTCGCCCAGCGCGCGGTGCGCCTCCTTCAACGCCGCGAGAAACAATTTCCCCTCCTCGTCGTTCTGCACCGCCGTTTTGAGCTGGGCATATCCCGCGTCGGAAATTTCCGCCTTGCCCGTCCGAAAACAGTATGCGTAAAATTCCCGCGCCGCGCGCATGACCGCCGACGATTTTTCGGATAACTTCCGCCCGTTCAGCCACGAGAACAAAAACGGCTCCTCTTCGTCCGAGGCTTTTAACCTCCCCCCGCTCCACTCTTCCGATTCTTTGAGAGAAAAGGGAAAAAGCTGATTCTTTACCCGATAGACGTTCCCCTTGTAAACGACCTCTTTCAAGGAACAGGTATTATTGGAATCGGCGAAAGCGCTCCACACCGCGCAGTCGGAAACAAATTCCTCGCTCGGCTCCCTTTCGGGGGAATAAAACTGATCCCGATTGTTCGACCATACCGCTTTCGGCAACCGCCGCACCGCGTGTACGACCATGGATTTCCCGAAGTTTTCCTCCGTCACGGAATACGACCCCGCGCTGGCCTGCGGCCCCGAAAACAGAGCCGTCTGGTTCTGGTGCTGAAAGTCGTTTCCGCAGCACATCAGAGAGCAGAGAAATCCGTCCGCTACGCGGTCCCGAACGTCTATATTCCGCTCGGAAACATGCGTCGCGCCCGTGAACGGCGGAAAAATTTTCGTCGTCGGGGGACGCCGCACCCAGGCGCTCAACAGCTTTCCCCTGTCGCCCGTATACACCCGCTTCACGCCCACCTTGCGCGCTTCGCGGTCGAATACGTCGAACACGAGTTCCTGGCTCTCCACGGACGCAGGCTTTTCCATGTTCCACACGGCAAACGCCACGGGGAAACGCCCCTTGCTGCCCTCGAAATTTTCCGAGGAAAAGAGAAAGCCCCGCTCCGCCGTATAACGGAAAAATTTTTCCCTCAGCTTCCTGTCGTTGGGCGCGTTGAGGTATTTCAGCGTCGAAAACAATCCCAGCCTCGCGCGCTTGCCTTCAAATTCCCGCGAAATGCGGAAAAGAAACTGGGAAAACAGCTCCCGCCCCGTCTCGCCGAATCCGCTCATGCGCATGACTTTGCCGACCTTCGTATCCGAAACGCCCGTCTTGGAGCTCTTTCCCGCCGAAAAGGCGGAACGATTACTCGTCGCAAAGGGCGGATTGATGAAAATCAGCCATTTCAGGCGGGGGTTTTTCAAATCCCGCCGCAATTTTTCGGGCATCTTCAAGGGAACGACTCCGTCCGCTTCCTCCCCGAACAGCGCGTCTATATCGTCGTTGAGATAATCGTACTGAAACACTTCCGCCGACGGGAAAATCCTGCGGCAATAATTCGCGTCGTCCTCCGAAAGCGTCGATATGTACGTATACGGCAGCGCCGCCGACGGGAGCGTAAATTCGAGATTCCCGCTCCCCGCCGCCATGTCCCAGATCCGATAGCGCCCGCTTTCCAGCTTGTCCCGCCCTATCGCCTTGCGAATATATTCGTACGCCTTCGCCGCAAACGGTATGGGCGTATAAAACTCCCCCTCGAACCGACGCGCGAAATCTTCGCTCAGACGGTCGATTTTCCGCCGTATCGCAAAAATCGTCCGCTCGTCCGTCACCCGCTCGTATACGCTCCAAAAATAATTGTATTCGTATGCGGGCAGGCTCTTTTTTACTTTCTCGCCTCCGAAAGTGAACTCCACCTTGCCCCCTTTGTTCATGGACTTTCCCCGCTCGATGTCCGAGAGGAAATATTCCGCCAGCTTTCTCGTCTCCCCGCTTTCGACGAACGATTCCGCAAACAGCGACGCCCAATATTCGTACACTTTTAAGAAATTGTTTTCGTCGATGGTTTTCTTTTCCCGCTCGAACATGGAGAGCTGCACCGCGTTGATCCTCGAAAGGACGGCCCGAAACGCCTCCGCGCCCGCGGGCTCCGAAAGGGAAAACACCTTTATGCGCGAGATCGCGGGACTGGCCGCGAGGTCGGAAACGAGTTCGGGCGACGGCGCGAGCGGCGTGCGATCCCAATCGTACTCCGCGCCCGAACGCCGCTCGTAAAAGCGCGCGAAAGGCTTTACTTCCGCGACGAACCCTTCGCCGCGGCACACCGCGCAGACATAGGGCGGGATCGGACAGGCGGACTCGCCGTATTTAAGTTCCCGAAGGAAGTACAGTGCCTGCGCCAGAGAAGCGGCTATGCCGTCCGCCCCCTTCGGGCCGGAAAATTTCTTTTCCCTGCGGAATACATACAGGGTGCGTTCGGTACAGTCGAATTTCTGTTTCGCAGGAAAAACGAGCCCTTCGGCCGCAAAAAATGCCGCGCGGACTTCCTCGCGCGTTTTACAGGCAAGCAGTTTTTCGTAAAATCCGTTCATATCGATACCTTTCTCCCTCGTATATCCTTCCGCTTCTCAGTCCCTTATAACTCGACGGAAATATATTCGCCGCGGCGGGGGACAGTGACGCAAGAAAATCCGATCTTTTTCAAAGCGGCGACGACCTTTTCCCTCTTGTCCAGAACTCTCGACACGTCGTGCGCGTCCGAGGCGAAAGAGACCCGTCTCCCGCCCAATTCGTAATACCTGCCGAGAATATCCTCGTCAGGCAGAAAATCGCAGGGCGCGCCGTAACTCGAACTGTTCACTTCCAGAATTTTTCCCCGTTCGATAATGCGTTTTAAAATCGCATCGATTTCCGTAGGGTAATCCGCGTAACGGAGCCGTTTATCCTCATACGGAGCGCAACGCATACAATACGTGAAATGTCCGATAATATCGTAATCGTAGGGCGCTTCGACGCTGTGTTTTACGCGGGCGAGATACTGCGAATAAATTTCCCGTTTGTCTTTCAGCTTTCCGTTCCCGTCCAAAAATACCTCGGGGTCGGAATAATCCAGAACCCCGTTGGTATGGACGCTGTTGACGATAAAATCGGGACTGTAAGCCTCGATCAAAGCCCTATATAACGGCGCCGCCGCGGGATTGTCCGTATATCCGAATTCCCCGCCGACGAGCACTTCCATTTTTCCTTCGTACTGTCTTTTCCATTCCCGCGCGCGGGAAAAATACGCCTCCGCATCCGTATAAGAGGCTTCCGCTCCGCCGTAGAACGCAATCCTGTCCACCTTGTAATCATAGTCGAAATGTTCGGATATCCCGTAATACGCGGCTCCCTTTTTTAAGGCGGCTTTTAACATATCCCCGATGTCGCTCCTGCCGTCGGGGGAAAATTTCGTGTGCGTGTGCACGTCCGTCAATATCGTTTTCATGACTTATATTATATCATATGCGCGTAAAAACGGCAAGCGGCGGGAGTGTTCTTTCCCGATTTTTAATAAATCTTGACGGTTTTTATAGAAAAATGTATAAAAATTTTTCCTATTTTTCCGTTTTTATGAAAAAAAGCCCGTTTCTCCCCTCTTTTTTCCTGTTTCTTCCTATATTCTCAAAATTTATTAGTTGATTTTTGCATAAAAAATCGTTACAATTAATATACAATCAATTTTACGGAGGAAAATCATGAAAAAATCTTTAACGACTGTCGCCATGGCATTGGCGTTCACCTTTTCAATTCTTGCAATCGGCGCTTGCGCGAAAAGCCCTTCCGACGAAGCGGACGGCAACGGAACGGCGGCCGAAGATTCGGTCGGGACGGGAGAAACTCCCGGAAGCGGAGAGAATGAAGGAAGCGGAGAGCAAACGGGAGACGGCGGAAGCGACAACGGAGCAGAAAACGGCGGAGATACGGGGAACGAAGAGGAGACGGCGCCCGAACCCGAGGACAATTATGAATATTACATAACCTGCAAGAGGGACGGAGTGAATATCCGTTCGGGCGCGGGGACGGAACATTCGGTCATCGGAACGGCGGAAAAGGGCACCACGTATGTGCTTAGAGGAAAAGTGGGAGATTGGTACAAAACGTACTATAAAAATCAGACGGCCTACATAAATGCTTCTTATTTCGACGTGTTCTCGATCGAAAAGAGCGAAAACGACGCTGTGGAAGAAGTTCTCGAAAAAGGCTATGCGACTCTGGGCGTCCCTTATGTCTACGGCGCCGTGCGTCTGCACGACGGATACGGAAATTTCCTCAAAGGTTTCACGACCTCGAAATTCGACTGTTCGTCCCTGGTACAGTACGTCTTTTACGAAGGCGCGCAGGTGGTGTTGCAGACCACTACCCGACTTCAATCGGTACAGGGAACCTATGTGCCCCGTTCCGAACTCAGTCGGGGAGACAGCATCTATTTCACCAATTCGGTCAGACAGAACTATACGGGAGTGGAACGAATCGGGCATGTAGCGATCTATCTCGGAGATAACTACATCCTGCACACCGCGACGGATTACGCGCGGATAGAGCCCATCAGCGCGAAACGTTGGAGCTACTACATAGAGACCCGCAGATTCGTTTGAATAAATATGCAAAACAGGTAACCGCGGAAAAGCGGCGGCCTCAAAATAAAAAATACGCCCGCGGCGATTCAGGGAAATGAACCGCCGCGGGTATTTTGCATTCTTCCGATTAATAAGTGTATGTTACGGCAGAAGAAATAAAAAATGCGAGCACAAAAACGAGCACCGAGCAGACAAACACGCAGCGGCTTATTCCCTTGACGGTCCCGCTATCGTTTTTGACGATGCCGACTGCGGAAAAAATGACCGATACGGCAATCAGAATAAAGCTCAGATACATCAGCCATTCGGCGTCCAGCGATTTCAGATTAGCCCACGGGCTGCTGTAATCCTCCACTTTTGTCGTAAAAAATTCCCCCGTTTCCTCATTCATTGTGGGAATTTTGCCCGCATAATGAAAAAAGTTTATAAAATACATGGGAATAAGCAGGATATTCAGTACAATTTGTATTGCGGATACAATTTTACTCTTCATATTTCCCCTCCTTTGCGCTTCGTAAAACCACATTTCAGATACGTTCTTTCAACAGATTGCCGCGCCGTTCTCTCCGTAGTCTCTTCGGTCGGTTTGCTTCGCGGTCTTTTGGTCGATTCCGCGATTTCAGTTCGGAAGCCGCGCGCGCATATCTCGGAAAAATTTTTCCGCTTCCTCCTCGGGGATGGAAAAGGGAATGCCGTAAATATATTCGTCGAGCGCGGCCGCCACGACAGGAACATATTCTTTCGGAAGATTTTTTAAGGCCCAGTGCCCGCCTTCCAACTTGGAAACGATCCGATCTTCCCGCAAAAAAGCCAACGTTCGGCAAAGAGATAAAACAGCGTATCCGAAAGCCTCCGTTTTCTTTGGCGAATCCGAAATGTCCGTAAGGAGACTGTCTATATAATCCGCGCGCGGGACGTCCCCGAAAACGGACGATACGGAACGGCCGCGAATCGTTTTTCCGACGGCTTTCGTCACCGTAAAATGCGCCGCGAGGTCCTTGTCCGTGCCGTGCATGGCCGAACAGTATGCCTGCGGCGCGATTTTGTATTTTTCTCTGTGCAGCGCGGAAAAGTGCAAATCGAAGGGCGTAGGATAAACAAAATCCCGACAGTCCTTTTCGGAAACCACACTCATTTCAAAGCCTCTCGCGGGCGCCTTATCCTCCAAACGCGTCAGAACGTCGAGCAAAGCGACCTTTTCATTTAACGCGAGCGCCGATTTTGCGACGACCAGAAAATCGATGTCGCTCCTTTCCCAAGAAAAGCACCCGAACGCAAGGGAGCCGTGGGCATAAATTCCCACGAGATTTTTACCGAGGATTTCCTCGTAACTCCCCGCCACGGTATCCAGTAATGCCAGCGCGCGACTGCCCGCTTCTTTATAAAGGGAAGTCATTTTCCTTTTTCGGAATCGGTTTTGTCCGAAAACGCTTCTTCCGATTGCGCCGTGTCCGCTTTGCCGTCAACCGTTTGCGGCTGTTTGGAAGGAGTATTTTGCCGCGCTTCCTCCCCGCCGTTTTCGGGCTGTTCCGTCCGAACTTCTTCCCCGTCCCGTTCGGACGGTTCCTTCGTATCTCCTTCGGATTCTTCGTTTTCTTCGTCTTCTTGCTCTTCCTCGACGGGCTCGTATGTCTTTCTCAGTTCCTCTTCCTCCGCGGCGGCAGAGCGGGCGACGGAATCGAAGTCCTCGCGGGAAATCGTCCCTTCTTCCAGGAGCGATTCCGCATAAGTCTTATCCTCCGTGACGCCGAGATAGCCCTTTTCCCCGCGAATCGTCTTTAACAACCAAGAAAAGAAGATTTTCAAATCCCCAAACAGGCTCATGCGGCGGGCGTAACGGATGTCGGAATGGAGCATTTCCTTATAGTCGGTCTCCTCATCGCCCGAAACGACCAAGGGATTGATGAGGCCGGGCCGCACGGAAAAACGTCCCTCGTCGTCTTCCGAGACGAAAGCGGCGTCGATAAAGGAAAACTTTCTGACGCCGATAAAGCTCAGGCGGCCGCAAAAGACGTCAAAGAATACGGGCAATTTATAAAACCGCGTGCGTCTGAGCCAACGGCCGTAGCTTCCTGCCTCGTTTCCGTCGTCGTCCGTCGTTCGGAACAACCTGAGCGCGATCGTTTTGGCTTTTTTGCCGACATAAAATTCATGCGTCACGAGAGAGCGCATGTTTCCCGTGCGTTTTTTATAAATTTTCCCGCGCACGAGAACGGCGAGATAGAGCGGCGAGAGTATCGTCATACAGACGAGCGCCGCCACCGCGTCCCAGAAGCGCTTGAAAATCCAGCGGTAGGCAATCGCCATGACAACCAGCGCCGCCGCCACGTCAAACGCAATAAACAGCGCGAGACCATACCACGTTTTCAAAAATTCATCCATTGGAAATTTCCTTTCCCGATTCCTCGGACGAGGGCGAAACCGCCCCCTTTATCATCATTTCGGAAGAGTCCTCGTTCCCGAGTTCTTCCGCCCCCGAAGCCGAGAGCGTCCGCTCCGCCACCTCGGCGATTTTCAAAAGCACCGAATCCTTGCCGTATCCCGTCTGCGCACTGGTGGCCAGGAGATTTTCCGTACCCAGATACAGATCCGCCGCTATCGCCTTGACGTGCTCTTTCAGCTTCATTTTCGAAAGTTTGTCCGCCTTTGTCAAAACGACGGTAAACGGAATGATGTGATAGTGTAAAAATTCTATCATCTGCATATCGTCCGCCGTCGGATCGTGCCGACTGTCTACCAGCAAAAACACGTGCGAAATCCGCTTTTTATCCGCGAAAAAGGCGTTCAGAGTCTTGGCCCATTTCTCCTTTTCCGCCTTCGAGACCCGCGCGAAGCCGTATCCCGGCAGATCCGCCAAAATAAACGCTCCGAAATCGAAATAGTTCACCAGCCGCGTCCGGCCGGGTTCGCTGCTCGTCTTTGCCAGCTTTTTTCGGTTGGCCAACATATTGATGAACGAGCTTTTGCCCACGTTGGATTTTCCGCAGACGGCGATCGTCGGTTTATCGAAAGAGAGAAACTGCTTTTCGTTCGCCGCCGAAGTGATAAACATCGCGTTTTTCACGACGAGGGGCGCACGGAGCTCACGGGACGGGAGCTCTCCGCGAGGTGCGGGCGTCGGTTTTTCATTCGTCTCATACATGGGCATAGTTTCCTTTTATTTTTCAGCGGCAGCGGACTCCGCCCGAAAGAGGCACTCCGTCGTCGCGCACGGGCAGAACGGGTTCTTTTTTCGGCTTTATCCGTTTGGGCTTCGCCTGTTTGAGCTGCGGCGGTTCTTCGTCCTCCGCTCCGCGCACGGCGAGAGAGAATACTTCGTCCGCATCCGTCACGGGAATAAAATTCAGCTCTTTGCGCACGCTTTCGGGGATTTCCTCGATGTCCTTCTCGTTTTCCTTGGGAATAACGATATTCTTAATCCCCACCCGCCGCGCGGCGAGCGCCTTTTCCTTCAATCCGCCGATGGGAAGGACTTTGCCGCGGAGCGTGATTTCCCCCGTCATGGCAATATCCTTTCTCACGGGGCGTCCCGTAAAGGCGGACAGGATAGCAGTGGCGATCGTGATGCCCGCGCTGGGTCCGTCCTTGGGCGTTGCGCCTTCGGGGACATGGATATGAATGTCCGTCGTCTCGAATTTATCCGCGGGAATTCCGTATTTATCCGCATGAGAACGGATAAAGGAAATCGCCGCCAAAGCGGATTCTTTCATGACGTCTCCGAGTTTCCCCGTCAGGCGGATTTCCCCTTTGCCGTGCATCGCGGAAGCCTCCACCGTCAGCGTGGTGCCGCCCACGGCCGTCCATGCCAGTCCCGTCACCGCGCCCACTTCTTCCTTGCCGCGGGCTTCGTCCGCCTTGAAACGAGGCGCGCCCAAAAATTCCTCCGCTTTCTTCCTGTCCACTTTTACCTTGGGCAGGGTTCTATCGTCCGCATAACGAACGGCAATCTTCCGGCAGACCGTGCCCACCGTGCGCTCCAAAGTACGCACGCCCGCTTCCATGGTATAGCCTTCGATAATCGCGCGGATTCCGTCCTCCGTAAATTCCGCATTCTCCTCCGAAAGACCGTTCGCCTTTAACTGCTTGGGAATGAGATACCGCTTTGCGATTTCCGTCTTTTCTTCCAGCGTATATCCCGAAAGTTCTATGATTTCCATACGGTCGCGCAAGGGTCCCGGAATGGTGTCCAGCGAGTTCGCCGTCGTGATGAACAGCACTTTGCTCAGATCGTAGGGAACTTCGAGATACCTGTCGCGGAAAGTGGAATTCTGCTCGGGATCGAGCACCTCCAAAAGCGCGCTGGCGGGATCGCCGCGCATATCCGAAGAAATTTTGTCGATTTCGTCGAGCAGGAACACGGGATTGACGGAACCCGCGTTTTTCATGGCATAGATAATCCGACCGGGCATGGCGCCGATATAGGTGCGGCGGTGTCCGCGGATTTCCGCTTCGTCCTTGACGCCGCCGAGGCTCATGCGGACGAATTTACGATCCAGAGAACGCGCGATGGAACGCGCGATGCTCGTCTTTCCCACACCCGGAGGCCCAACGAAACAGAGAATGGGCGCTTTCATGTTCCCCGTCAGTTTGAGCACCGCGAGATATTCGGTAATGCGCTCCTTGATCTTTTCAAGGCCGTAATGATCGGCATCCAGCACTTTCACGCAGTCGGAAAGTTTCTCCGTGTCCTTCGTCTCCTCAGTCCAAGGCAGATCGAGAATCCAGTCGAGATACCCCGTAATCACCGTGTATTCGGGCGAGGAGGACTGCATTTTATCCAGCCTGTCCAGCTCTTTGAGGCACTTCTCCTCCACCTCTTCGGGCAGCTTCTTCGCAAGAATTTTCTCGCGGTATTCGTCCTCTTCCTTGCCGTCGTCCCCGAGCTCCGTATGAATGGCTTTGAGTTGCTCGCGCAAAAAATAATCCTTCTGCGAACGGTCGATGTTCTGGCGGACGGCGGAAGCAATTTTCTTTTCGATCTTTGCGATTTCCAGCTCGTCGTTGAGACAGCGCTCGAACAGTTTGAGCCTTTCGATGACCGATTCTTCTTCCAAAAGCTCCTGCTTGATTTCCAGGCGCACGCGCATGGCGGAAACGGTCATATTGATATAAGTATCGGGGTCGGAGCAGGCTTCCAGCTGAGAGAGGATATCCTTGCCGATTTTCCCGTCCGCCATGAGCACGTCGCGCACCATTTCGCGCGCGGTGCGGAAATAGGCCTCCTCCAATACCTCGTCGCCGTGTTCGGACAGAATTTCATCCGTCACCGCATAATAATATCCCGACTCAAACTGAACGGAGCGGGCGCGGGCGCGGTACAATCCCTCGGTGAGAATCCGAAGCGTTCCCCCGGGGAGCTGCGTCACCTGCTTGATGCGCGCCACCGTACCGACGGAATAGATGTCGTCCGCCGTGATTTCGTCCTTTTCCGTCTCGCGCTGCGCGCAGATAAAGAGCAGTCTGTCCGCCGAAGCGGTCGCCCTGTCGATCGCCTTTAACGTAATTTCCCTGCCCACCTCGAACGACGTGAGCGTATCGGGAAACGCCACCTTGCCCCGCAAGGGCACGATGGACAATATATTTGTTCTTTGTATTTGCTTTTCAGTATAATTTTCCATATAATTATTTTTACCCTTTCACTCCTCTTTTCAAACAATCCCTTTCACGATAATGCAAAACGCCCTCAAAACGGGCATAAAAACGAAAAAACTTCTTTATATATTTATTATAACACATCGCGGGCGAAAAGGCAAAGAACTTTCCCTGAAAATTCTTTCACATATCTTTACAACCTGTCGTTTTTCGTCGAATAAAAAAGAGTTTTCCTTCAAAAAATTTTTGTTTCCCTGTTGACTTTTCGTTTTTTTATGTTATAATGAAATCAGAAAAAAATAAGGAGGATATATGAAAAAGAAAATTTTAATCATCATTCTTCCGATTGTCCTGGTGCTGATTGTCCTGACGGGAATATTATTATATGTATATCTTCCGCCCAAAGACTCTAATTTCCGAATCGATTTGCAGGTAGACGATATCGGATTCGACGACGAGATTACCTTGGTTTCGGACGACAAATCGGGCAACATGGTCCTTTCCTGCAAAACGGGAAAAACGCTCAATTTTCGGCTGCTTTTCATGCACAGGGACAGGAGAGAATATAAAACCGTTTATCGCGGGGAAACGTTCATGGACATAGAAATTTCCCTAGCAAATTCCCTCGTATATTCTCCCGATCGCTCCGAGACTCACGAGCTCACCCTTCCCAATATCAAAGGACTGCGGTTAAACTGGTCGATCGACAACTGCACACGGGCGTATACCTTTGAAGAAAAGGGAATCTATACGATCGTTGCGAAATCGTTTTTCCGGACAAAAGGCAGGGAATTCGCCCCCGTTTCTCGCCCCGTTACCGTCGTCGTCGGTCTATTTGATTCGTAAAACAGATCGTCCCGATATACACGGTCGCGCAAACCTGTAAAATATTGGACGTTGACGCGAATTATATCCTTTGTCAAAACTAAACCGACATACAAAACCGCGGCGCGAAAAATTTCGCGCCGCGGTTTTTTCCGCGCTTTTTCTGCCATTCCCGCGCTTTAAGCGGATTTTTGTTTATACACGATTTTCGGCTTTGCGCCTTCCGTCAGACATTCCTTGGTCACGACGACTTCTTCGACGTCCTCCTCGGAAGGAATCTGATACATGACGTCCGTCATCAGCCCTTCGATGATCGTTCTCAGTCCCCGCGCGCCCGTCTTTAACCGAATCGCCGTCTGCGCGATTTCCTTTACCGCGTCCTCTTCGACCGTCAGCTTCACTCCGTCGAAGCCCACCAGCTTCTGATACTGCTTGATGATTGCGTTTTTCGGTTCCGTCAGAATCTTCACCAGCGCGTCCTCGCCCAACGGGTCGAGATTGACCACGATGGGAAGCCGCCCGACAAATTCGGGAATCAGCCCGAACTTCGTCAGATCCTGCGGCTTCACGTCGTCGAGCGCCGAATAGTCCACTTCGTCCGCGCCCAGCTTGACCTTGCCGCCGAATCCGAGCGTCGTGTCGTCCTTCCTCGACGCCACGATTTTATCCAACCCCACGAACGCTCCGCCGCAGATAAATAAAATATTCGTCGTGTCGATTCTCAGGCACTCCTGCTGGGGGTGCTTTCTTCCGCCCTGCGGCGGCACCGAAGCCATCGTGCTTTCGATGATTTTCAAAAGCGCCTGCTGCACTCCTTCGCCCGATACGTCGCGCGTAATCGATACGTTTTCGCTCTTTCTCGCAATCTTGTCGATCTCGTCGATATAAATGATTCCGCGCTGCGCGCGCTCGATATCGTAATCGGCGTTCTGAATGAGCTTCAAAAGAATATTCTCCACGTCCTCGCCCACATAGCCCGCTTCCGTCAGCGTGGTCGCGTCGCTCGTGGCGAAAGGAACGTTGAGGATCTTTGCGAGCGTCCGCGCGAGCAGCGTTTTACCGCATCCCGTGGGCCCCAGAAGCAGAATATTGCTCTTCTCGATTTCCACTCCGTCGTCCGCCTTTTTCGACTTCATGAGCGAATTTATGCGCTTATAATGGTTATACACCGCGACGGAGAGCACCTTCTTCGCCTTATCCTGCCCGACGATGTATTTATCCAGCTCCGCCTTAATTTCGGCGGGCTTCTTCAAGGGAACTTCTTCCGTCTTGCTCTCTTTGTCGAGCGTCTCGTCCACCATCGCCTTGCAGATATCCACGCAGTCGTCGCAGATAAAGACTCCGCCCGGCCCCGCGATGAGACGGCGCACCTCCTCTTTCGATTTACCGCAGAAAGAACAGCGTTGTTCGTTTTTTTCCATGTGTCACACCCCGTTGATGAATTGAAAAATACCGCGCAAAGCTCCTTTTCCCGAAACTTTGCGCGAGCGTATTTTTTATGTCCCGTATCCCTTGAAACGCCTCAGCGCCTCACGAATACTTTATCGATAAGCCCGTACACCCGCGCTTCTTCCGCCGAAAGGTAGTTGTCCCTGTCGGTGTCCCGCTCGATGGTGGCGATGTCCTTGCCCGTATTCTCGGAAAGGATTCTGTTCATCTTCGCCTTCGTGCGCAGGATATGCTCCGCCTGAATCTTGATGTCGCTGGCTTGACCCTGAGCTCCGCCCAAGGGCTGGTGAATCATAATCTCCGAATTGGGGAGCGCGAACCGTTTGCCGCGCGCGCCGCTCGACAGGAGGAACGCACCCATGGACGCCGCAAGCCCGATACAAATCGTCGATACGTCGCACTTGACGTAATTCATCGTGTCGTAAATCGCCATGCCCGCCGTCACCGAGCCGCCCGGAGAATTGATATACAGATTGATGTCCTTCCCCGGCTCCTTGCCTTCCAGATAAATGAGCTGCGCCACCACCGTATTCGCTACCGCGTCGTCGATTTCGCCGCTCAAAAATATGATTCTGTCCTCCAAAAGTCGGGAATACAGATCGTACGAGCGTTCGCCCGTCGAAGTGCGTTCCACGACATAGGGAATCAGAACGTTTTTTTCGTTCATTCCTTATTCTCCTCTCGATACATTTCGTTGTTCGCTTTCAGGAAGTCGAACAGCTTGGTAATGATGATGTCGCTCTTGATATAATCGAATTGGCGGGGATCCATGCTCTTCTTGTATTCCTCCGCGCTCTTATCCACGGACGCCGCCTGCTCGGCAACCTTCGCGTCCACTTCCTCTGCCGTCGCTTCGATCTTCTCGTCCTTGATAATCTGAGAAATGATGAGCTGGTTCAAAACGTTCTTCTTTGCCTGCTCTTCATAGTTCTTTCTGAAATCTTCCTTGCTCACCTTGATGAAATCGAGGTAATCCTGCAATTTGAGCCCCTGATACATCAGCTGATATTCGAACTTCTGAACGAGTCCGTCGATTTCCCGCTCGATCATCGCCTGAGGGATTTCCGCCTCCGCGGTCGCGGAAATCGCTTCGAGGATGCTGTTTTCCGTCGCGTCGAGCGCGTTCTTATCCGCCTGCTTTTGCAGTCTCTCTCTCGTCTTTTGCTTATATTCCTCGATCGTCTCGCTGCCCGTGGCGTCCTTGATGAACGCGTCGGTGAGTTCGGGCAATTCCTTGCCCTTAATGGAATTGAGCTTGACGGCGAAAACGGCATCCTTGCCTTTGAGGCTCTCCGCCTGATAGTTTTCGGGGAATTTGACGTTGACGTCCTTTTTGTCCCCGATGTTCATTCCGACGACCTGATCCTCGAAGCCGGGAATGAACTGTCCGCTGCCGAGCGTCAGATCGAAGCCCTCGGCTTCGCCGCCGTCGAACTTGACGCCGTCCACCGTGCCGACAAAGTCGATGTTGACGATGTCGCCGTTCTGGCAGGGACGGTCAGTGACGTCCACTTTGCGGGCGTTGCGGTCGCGGAGTCTGTCGAGTTCCTTGTCGATGTCGGCATCCTTTACAGTATACGCAAACTCTTTGATTTTCATACCTTTGTAGGAGCCGATTTTCACTTCCGGCTTCACGGGAGTGACCGCCACCAGCGTCACGCCTTCATCGGAAAGGTCGTCCACGGAAAGTTCGGGATCGCCCACGGCCGTGAACTTCTTTTCTTCCTTGTCGAGAATCTTCCCGTAGTTCTCGGAGAAGAGCACGTTGAGCGCGTCCTCGAAAAACACGCCCTTGCCATATGCGTGCTCGATGACGTTGCGGGGCGCCTTGCCCTTGCGGAAACCGTTGACGGCAAATCTGCCCTTGGTCTTTAAGTACGCCTTGTTGAGCGCGTCCTTCCACTCGTCCTTGTCGAACTTCATCGTAATTTTTACCGTGCTTTTCTCTGCGGCTTTTGTTGTGTACTTCATGATATCTTTCTCCTAAAAATAATGCTTCTTTTTTCTCCTTCGATAGCCCGAAAGGGATTTCCCCCACCGTGCAAGCTACATTTTATCATATTATTCCGAGAAAAGAAAGCATTTTCGTTTACAATTTCCGAAATTTACGCTATAATTTATGAAAAACGGCCCGTCCGAAAAAATTTTTCGACTTTGTTCGGGATTTTTCCGCGTTTTTTCGCCGTCGGGCTCCCCAAGGAGGAAACATGCCTCAGGACGCTTTCCATATCCGCCGCTCCGCCGCCGAACTCGACGCGGCCTTGAAGGGCGGGAAAATCAACCGCGTCTCCCAAGCGGACAAAGACGAGGTTACCCTTATTATATACACCGGAAAATCGACGGTTAAACTCGTTTTGAGCACAAATGCTTCCAACGCCCGCGTCTGCCTGTCCGCGACGGAGAAGGAACCCGCTCCCGTCGCGCCCAATTTCTGCATGCTTTTGCGCAAACACCTCCTCGGCGCGGAAATTTTATCCGTCTCCCAACACGAATTCGAGCGCATCGTGGAAATCCGCCTCCGCTGCACGGGAGATTTCTCCCGTTGCGAGCGGGTGCTCGTCTGCGAAATCATGGGCAAGTACTCCAATCTCGTGCTGACGGAAAACGGAACCATTCTCGGGGCGCTCAAAACGACGTCTCTGGAAGATAACGTCAAAAGAGTGCTCCTTTCGGGCGCGAAGTACGTCTATCCCCTGCCGCAGGACAAGCTCTCCCCCTTCGACGCGGAGGGGCTGAAAGCGAGAACGGAGGCCTTCCGCGCCGCTCACGAGGGAAGCGGGCGGGAGGAATTCGCAAAATTCCTTTTCGAAAACGTCGCGGGGCTGGCTCTGCCCACCGCGCGGGAGCTCTTAAACAAGTACTCCCACGACCGCCCCGTCTGGGAATTTGTCGGGGAATTCTGCGCCTCCTATCCCTCCTCGCCCTGTCTGAAAAGGGAAAACGGGTTCCCGACGGACTTTTTCGCCTTCCCCGTGGAAGGCGGAATCCCCATGCCCTCCCTGAACGAGGCGGAGGACGCCTATTATTCCGCGAAAGAGGGCAGGCGCGCCTTCGAGGACAAAAAGCGGAAGCTGGAATCCGCCGTCCGCGGACTGCTCAAAAAACAGCGAAAAAAATTGCAGGACACGCTCGAACGGCTGGACGCCTGCTCGGACATGGAAAAGGAGCGCGTCAAGGGCGAACTGCTCACGGCGAATCTCTGGCGGATAGAAAAGGGCATGAAGGAGCTGGAAGCGGAAAATTGGTATTCGCCCGACGGGGGAACGATAAAAATCGCGCTGGACGAGCGGCTCAGCCCCTCGCAGAACGCGCAGAGATATTTCAAGGCGTATCAGAAGCAGAAACGCACGCTCGACGCACTCCTGCCCCGCAGGAAAACGGAGGAGGAAGAAATTTCCTACTCGGAGAGCGTCCTTTCCTCCCTCGCCGCGGCGGAGACGCAGGACGACCTCAAAGAGACGGAGACGGAGCTCGTTTCTCTGGGGCTCGTAAAGCCGCAAAGGGAACGGGTAGGCGCAAAGAAAAAGGAGACCGTCGTCCCCTTCCGCGAATACGAATATATGGGCTTCCGCATCTTCGGCGGGAGAAACAACCTGCAAAACGACAGGCTGCTGAAAAGCTGTTCCCCTTCCGATATCTGGCTCCACGCGCAAAAATACCATTCCTCGCACGTCATCGTCGCGGCGGAGGGGAAAAAGGTCCCCGAAGAAGTCCTCTTATTCGCCGCGGAAATCTGCGCTTACTATTCGGACGGGCGTTCGGGCGGCAAGGTGCCCGTGGATTACTGCGAGCGCAAACACGTAAAAAAGCCCCCCAAATCCAAGGCGGGCTTCGTCGTTTACGACAATTATAAAACGCTGTTGGTGGAGCCGAACAAGCACGAATGACCGGCTCCTTTCGGAGCCGAAAGCCGTTTTTCGGATTTATTCTTTCCGCAACGTCAATCCTTTTCGGTTTCGTCTTTCTGAGGGTTTACCCCCTCTTTTCTGCAATTTCCTCTCGTTTTCCTCGTCTCCCTTTGTTTCCGGGTTTTTCTATCGTTTTCCATGTTCCCCTTTTCCGCGCTTTTCAGTTCTTTTCTTTATAAATTTTTATCGTATTCGAATCGGGATAGGGAAATTTAATTCCTGCGACCTCCTCCACCGTAATTACCGCCGGAAAATCGTAGCGATCGCTCGTAATGTAGAGGGCGTAGCTTCCGCTATATTCCCCGTAATACCGAATAGTAAAGCTCTCCGCAGGAATAATGTCTCCCCCATGCGAATACTCTTTCGAGGCAAATTCCCTGATTCTCTTTTCCGCCGCCGCATCCAATTCGGGACGAGACTGCGCGCCGCCGCGATAATCGGCGATTTGTTTTACGTCCGCTTTCGTCAGCCAGCCGTTTTCATACGCTTCGGTAAGGGAGTAAAATCCCGTTTCAAAGTCCGTCTTTACCTGTTTTTCCTCCCGACACCCGCCGAAGAAGCACAGGCACGCCGCCGAAACGGCGCAAAGCAAAAAAACTTTCTTTTTGCCCTCTCTCATTTTTCCTCCTCCCGCCGCCGTCTCGGGCGGCTTTTTTCTTGCGTTTTTTCGTTTACCTGCCGAACCGTATCGACCAATATTCGGGGAAATGTCCGACGACTCCGCCGTAAATCATCATCACGAGATAGTCGGCGGCAATCATGATTCCCAAAACGAGCGCCAGCCAAAACGCCACCTTCTGAGGGAGCTTTTCCAGCCAGGCAATCGCGGGGCGGAACACGAAGTGCATTAACAGCGTGATTCCCGTCGTAAAGCCGATCGTCGTGGGAATGCTCGTATATCGGGTGATATGCAGGGGAATATTCAGATAGTTCCACGCTTTTACGCCGAACAGTTTTTCAAACAGGAGCCCCACGCTCATTTCCCCGAACAGAATGAGCACAAACACTACCGAACAATAAATAACCACCCGCAGCGTATGATTGCGTTTGGTATTTTCGGGGAGAATACGTTTTTTGAAAATGCGCATTTCCGTGGGAGTCCCGAACACGAAATACAGGACAAAAATCCCGAACCCGTAAGCCGCCAGAAAGGGAAAGAGCTGATGTCTCGAATCCAGCACCCCGATAGAAATGAGACGGAATAAATTCTCCACGCACCAGCCCATAAACGCGGCTATGTAGCATATGAGGAGCAGCGTGCTGACGCGCACGCCGAAAATCCGCTTTCCCGAATCCCGCTTCGCTTCGGCGGGCGTTCCGATTCGGGAAGCCCGTTCCGCTTCCACGTGACCGCCGAACCGAGAATCACTCTTTGTCTCGTTCTGTTCCCCTGTCCGAGAAACGTATTCTGTTTCGGTCTGTCTCCCGACACAGGAATTCTGTTCTTTTTCAATACCTTCTTCCGCTGCGGAAACGGCGGATTCCTCTTGCGTTTTCGGGGATTTCTCTCTTTTCATGACTCCTCTCCCAGCATATGCCGCCGACGAAGCGGAGCAGGAAAACGCACCGATTTCGGCTTACTATAATAGTATACCATATCATGAAAAAAATTGCAAAGAAAAAAGAGGTAAAATCCCCTTTTTTCATAGCCCTTTCACCTGCCGCCGCGCCCGTTTCCGAACAGGAGCGAACATGGCGACAGGAAACGTTCGGCGGCAAGCTCATCTATATCCGCCGTCACGATTTACAATTTTGTCACCGCGCCTAAAAAAATCGGATAATTATTCTCCGTATCGATAATCGCATACACGAAGGGGCGGTCGAGTATGACGATTTTTACGGGAATTTCGATCTTATCCGGGGCAGCAAATCCCTTCATTCCGATTTCCGTCACGGCGGCGGCTTTCGTACCCGCCTCGTCCACTTCTATGCGCGTCTTTTGCAGCACCTCTCCGATATAGACGTTTTCTTCGGGACATAAATCGAACATATCGGAAAAATCGGCTTTTGCCGCGTCAAACGCAGTCGGCATACCCATGTCTTTAAGTATACCGTTCGCCGTCACGGAAAAATCGTAAGAAAAGGCGGGCATGGTGCAAATGACGGACTCTCGACTCGAATGCCCGAAAAGCCCCTGCCATTTTTCTGCGGAGAAGCCGGCCACGTATTCGTTTATCGAAATTTCCTCAGCGGGAAGAAACGCCGCAAAGGCAAATTCTCCGCCCTTATACGCCTTGACAAAGCCCGTCGTGTTCTCGTCCGAAAGGTAAATCCCCTCCGAAGATTTCATCGTTTTCACACGAGAAGCCGTTCCGTCCGCCGCGGTAAACATACCCTCCGCGATGTCGGATTTTTCGTATTTGTTCTGCCATTCCCCCGAAAAATACAGGGCGTTTATGAGATACGCCACCGAATCGGGAGAAATTTCCTGTATGAGCTCTTTAATCATTCCCCGCGTGGCGTTCTCCGTCCAGGTGTTGATATCCGAAACAGTCGTTTTATCGAAGGGCGCGGCGTAGATTTCCGCGTCGTAATAATCCTTATTTCTCTGCAAAAAGTCCGCATTTGCCTTTTCCTTCATCGTATCGCGAAGCCAAAGGGAATCCGCCACTGAAAGCGCTCCGCTTTCAGCCACCTTGTCGAGATAGGCGGATAATCCGACATTGAGAGATTCCTTAGACATGCCGAGAACCCGTTCCATCTCGGAAAGAGTCTCCCCCCTTGCGCCGTTCGCGGTCATCGCCAAAGCGGCGGCGAGGGAAAGGGGCGAAACCAACGTGTTCCCGCCCGTATACGAGCGGCGGAAAAAATCCGTCGAAAAGGCGAGATTATTTTCCGAAAACTCCCCCGAGTTTCCCGTCCGCACGGACTTATCCGCAACCAGCGAAGCCGTGAGGGAAACGGCATTTTCGGACAGAGGCTTCTCCCGATATTCTCCGCCCGAACACGCGCCGAACAGCGCCAGAGAGAGCGCCGCTGCCGTACAGGCGAATGCCTTTTGTTTCCTGTTTTTCATAATTTTTCCTCCTTATTCTTTATCTTTCCCGATTTTTGCCCTTTCTACTCTTAAAGACGAAAAAAAAGCCGTCTTGGTTGCGTACTTTACTATTTTTTTCACATTTTCAAAAAAAAGTCGAAAATCGGCGGGACAAACGCTTGTGTTTTCAGTCGTTTTCGTTATAATTATTGCTGAAATCTTTATCGGACGAAAAACAAATAAAAAACTATGCACAAAAAAAATCCTTCCAAAAACTTTCTGAGCACAGACGCGCCGCTAAAAGTCGTCCTCAAACTTGCAATTCCTTCTATGTTGGCGCAGTTCGTCAACGTATTATACAGCATCGTGGACCGAATTTATATCGGTCACATGCCGGAAGTGGGCTCCCTCGCGCTCGCGGGGGCGGGAATTTGCGGCCCCATCGTCACGCTCCTTTCCTCCTTCGGAACTTGGGTGGGATTGGGCGGCGCCCCCGCCATGTCTATCAAAATGGGCGAGGGCGATTTGAAAGGGGCAAGAAAAATCCTGAATAACGGCGCCATGCTGCTCGCGGTAATGTCTGTCCTGCTCACCGCCTTCGTCTTTGCGCTGAAAGCGCCCCTCCTCAAACTGTTCGGCGCGGGCGGCAACATCGCGGGATACGCCTCCGACTATCTCTCATGGTACTCCGTCGGCACCGTTTTCGCCGTCATGACCACAGGACTCAACGCCTATATCGTCGGACAGGGACACGGAAAGGCGGGCATGGCTACCGTCTGCATCGGCGCCGTGGCAAATATCGCGCTCGACCCGCTCTTTATCTTTACTTTCGGCATGGGCGTCAAGGGCGCGGCGATCGCCACCGTCATTTCTCAGTTCTTCTCCGCACTGTTTACCGTCCTTTTCCTGTTCAGTAAAAAAGTCGAAGTACGGCTGGGCATCGGCGGCTACGACAAAAAAATCATCGGAAAAATCCTGCTCCTCGGCTTCTCCCCCTTCATTATCATCGCCACCGATTCCGTCATGATTCTCGCGCTCAATAAGGTGCTCCGCACCTACGGCGGCGAACGCGCCGACGAGCTCATTTCCGCCGCCACCATCATGCTTTCCTTCATGCAAATCATCACCCTGCCCCTCGGCGGGATTTCCGGCGGAACACAGCCCGCCCTGTCTTATAACTACGGCGCAAACCGTCCCGACCGCGTCAAAAAGTGCGAGGGCTGGATTCTCGGCTCGTGCATTCTCTACACGGTCGTCATGTTCCTCGTCGCGCGCTTCGCGGCGGGCGGCGTCATGTCTATCTTCACCGATGACGCGGCATTAAAGGCGGAAAGCGTGCGCTTCATTAAAATCTATACCCTCATGATTATCCCCCTCGCCTTTCAATACGCTTTGGTGGACGGGCTCACGGGATTGGGAATCGCGCCCGTCGCCATTACTTTGTCTCTGTTCAGAAAATTAGTGTTGATGCTGACACTGACCCTTACCCTGCCCCGCTTCTTCGGTGTGGAAAGCGTATTTTACGCCGAACCCGTTTCCGACCTCGTCGGAGGAATCGTCTCCACCGTCGTATTCTTCTGCCTCATCAACAAAATCCTGAAAAAACGCGACCTCGCCGTTCGCGCACAGCAGCAAAACTCGATTGTAAAATAGAAGGAATAAAACACGGAAACAAGCAAAAAAGCAAAAAAAGAACCTCCGAAAAATAGAGACGGCGACGAGCGAAAGAATGAGGGCACGAAAAAAAGAAAAATTTTGGAATAGTCCCTTCTTCGGGATTGCCCCGATAAATGGAAATTTTGACGCAAACGAAGCCCCGACTCATTCTGTCGGGGCTTTTTTATCCATTATTTATTTACTGCGCTCAAAGAGAAATCGTCGATGGTAAACACAAAACCATTAGCATTTCCGCCTCCGAAAATCATGACGCAATCCCATGCCGCCGAGGCAGTCAGTTCAAATTCCACGCTCTTCTGCGTACCGACGGCAGTATCTTCGCCGTTAAACTGCTTATTGACTCCGCTGCCGAGCTGCACATACATTTCACTTCCCGTCGGATTGGCAATGACCGTATACGTCAACGAAATCTTATAGGTTCCCGACGGATTATAATCCCAAGAATCGCTGCGAATCTGTATCCCGCCATAAGCGCCCTTGCTCTCCACCAACAACACGTAACCGCTGGAAAGCTCGGACTGATAGCGCGCCTCGTTAGTGAAGCCTATGGCACTGGAATTGTTGATATCCATATAATACTTTTTAGACTCATCGTAAACGGGAGCCGTTTGGGAAGGAGCCCCCTCGCTGAGAGTCCCTTCTCCGCGCGTATCTCGCTGAATGAATATATCGTCCAGCGTAAACGAACATTCCGACGACGCGCCGATAAAGATTGCGGCTCCGTCTGTATCCGCCGTAAGATAGACGGTCTTTCTGCCCGAAGCGCCCTGCGCGGCATCAAATTCCACCGTTCGTTCGCCCTCCTTGAAACCGATGAACAGTTTGTTACCTGCACCGGAAGAAGTCACATGATAGGTAAACGTTACAGCATATTTCTTTCCGGTCGAAACGGTGTCCTTATGCTTAAATTTCACGCCGCCGCCCGCGGGAGTCGTGACGCTGAGCACATTCCCCGACGAGAGCGTTTCTATTTTCTCCGAAGCGCCGCCAAAAACGTTTCTTTCGTATAAGGGAATCTCGCTTTCAAACGATTCATAGGCTCCGACCGAGCTCATATCGAGCCATTCGGCTTTGACGTTATCGAAAATCACCTTTATCGCACCGTCGAAACGGACCGTCAGATGATATGCCTTATCGGATTCAGGGGTAGAGACGCGCAGCCTTGCGTTCTTAATTCCCGTACCCATGTCTTCGACGGCAACAAATTCGCCCGCAGTGCCGTCCTCGGCGGTAAACCCGATTGATATTCCCGCTCCTTCCAAAACGGAATAGGAAAATTCTACCGTAAACGACTCTCCCGCCTTCGCCGTCGCTCCCATAAAGGCAATTTCCCCGCTTGAAGAAGATTCTGCGTATACGGAGTTTCCGTCTATGCTTTTTCCCTTTTCATCCGTGATTTCAAAGGAAGTCCCGCCCGACGCCTCGGGATAAAGTTGACGGTTCAAAACGGATTCGAAATTTTCATCGACCCTCTTGCTCTGCATATCGAATGTTTCGCCCCGAATTTCGGAAGAATCGGGGGAAATCCGTTCGACGGTCAAATTATCGATGAGAATTTCTACGGGGGAAGCGTCGGGGAACATCATGAGAAAGGCGTCTTCTGCATTCCCGATTTCGAGAATCCCTTCCGCCTTCTGCCACGTCCCCGCTTCCACATTCGTCGGAATCTGATAGAAGGAATCGCCTGCCGAGGAGCGGAGCTGCACGTAAAAGGTGTTGGGAATCGTCCTGAAAGCGTAATCGAAGCTGATTCGATAGATTCCGCGGGGCGAGAAAGACATTCCCGAAAAATCGGTGCCGAGATAGGTTCCGTCGCTCTTGATTCTCAGGACGTTGGAATCCCTTGCTTCTTCGCGGTAAATATAATTGTCCGTATTGCCGTGCGGAACAAAGATGAGATTTTTCTTTTCCCCGACATCCGCTTCAAAGTCTTCCGTAAAGGACTCTCCTTCTCCAAGTTCAAATCGGCTCCCGTAATCGGGATTGGTCCCGCCGACTGTCTCCGACGCCATATATAATACGGGAACGCCTTCCGCGTTTTCACCGGTCGACGCCATGGGAATGACCTGAAAACCGATATACTTTCCGAGCAGCTCCGCCCCTATCGTCAGTGTCTTACCCGTATTTTCGAGAATCGTCTTATTCATTCCCGAAGCGTTGAGCGCGACAAACCATTGGATTCGGGATTCCCCTTCGGGGTCGCCTTCATAATCGGTATATACATAGCTCGCCGTTACCGTACTTCCGACGGCGATTTCGCCGTCGAGCGCAAGCCCCGACGCCACAGGACGGGAATCCTCTCTCGTGACCTTGATATTGTCTATCACGAGCTCCCCCGCATTGTTTCTCGGCATAATCATAATATAATATCCGCTGTACACGCCGAGCGTAAACGTATGCGTGAGCTTCCCTTTTCCCGCCGTCGCGCCGAACGTAGCGAAAATATCGCTCGCCGCGCCCGCGGTGGAGTCGCGGAATTGAAAGAAAAAGTCATCGGACGGCGTAATGACGTTATAATCCATTTCTATCGTATACGTCCCGCCTGCGACAAATTTAGTACCCGTCAGGCGAATCCCCGCATAATTGCCGTCCGTCTCTATCCGCAACGATTTTCCTTCTATGGCATCTTCTCCTTCGATTACCTCAAAACGGGCTCCGTCACTGACTGCGGAAAGCCTGGAAGTAAAATAATTTCCGTCGAAGGTTTCCGTAAAGCTCTCCCCTGCTTCTATCGCCCTTTGTTTTTCCACAAGTTGTTGCCATTCCTCATCTTCCGGAAAACGCGGGACTTCCGGCTTGTCGCCCCGCGACGCGGACGCATGTTCGTCGTCGATGAGCTCGCTCAATTCGGGCGGCTGAGGGACGGGGTCAGGTTCCGGCTCCACCCAAGAAGAGTTTGAGGACGAACTTTCCGAGCTGTCAGCCCCGTCGCCTTTCGCGCCGCAAGCGGCCGAAAAGAGCAGAGTCCCGCACAGCAAAAAAGCGCCGAATTTTTTGAAAAGTTCCTTCATGACTGTTCACCTCCCGCGATAAATTTAATCTTGGGCATGCGCTTGGGTATATATTTATTGAGCTCCACCGGCGCATCTACATTGGAAATCTGAATGAGGGACGCCCCGTCCGCGTCGCTGTCGGCAAAGCGGATGGCGAGGCTGATTGCCTCTCCGTTTTCAATCTTCGCCAAAATATCGGGCACTACCGTAAACGGAATAAACACTTCTCCGCAATAACCTTTATTGTCCTCCTTTACCCAAAAGCTCATTAAAATTTCTTCTTTTTTGTCCAAAATTTCAACGCTCGTTCTCGCCGCAACTACCTGACAGCCGCCGCAGGAATCGTCGCCCATAAACAACTGCATGCAGGTCGGATCTTCTACTTTGAGACCGGAAAGGTTTTTGGAGGAGTCGGTATTCTGCGTCATGAAAATTTCCACGCCGTCCCCGTTCCAATAGCTGTTGGGAACCCAAGAAAGATGGTCGTCGAATACGTCGTAAGCAATGTAAATTCCCGTTTCGTCCCAAGCAAATTTGACGGAATTGATTTTAATGTCCTCATCGTTGAGCTCTACCTCTTCCTGCTCGTTGTTGGACGCGCCCACCATTTCGATCGGCGTCCCTTTGTCCGCCCAATCGGAAAGAGATTTATCTCCGACCGTTATACTGCCGGCACCGACCTTTTCTACCTCCGTCGTCGTGACGTCCGCAGTAACGATAAAATCTTCCGCGGAAAGTCCTTCATTATCACTGACGGTCAGAACGTTTTCCTCGCAGTCTTCCGCGATTCCGGGATTGAAATCGGTGGAAGCGGAAAGCAATTCGTTTTTGGAAATGGTCACTGAACGCACCTTTCTCATGATGACGCCCGTCTTGTTCTGAACCAATCCGACATTGGAGATTACGTTATGCGTAAAGGAGCTTGCCTCCACGTCGCAATACATTACCCCCGCGCAGCCGGTGTTAGCAATGAGGTTATTCTCCACGGAAATGTTTTTCATGATTCCCGTTTCCCCCTCCGCGCCGTCCGGTCCGTAGCAGTAAGCTGTAATCGCCGCCCGCGCACCGCCGCTCAAATTCGTGGAAATAAATTTATTGTTTCGAATGATTAGGTCGGACGTGGGCATCGCTTCATACCATTCGGACGTATCGGATGTGAGCAGAATCCCCGCGTCCGTGAGGTTGGCAAACAAGTTGTGCTCGACGGTACCCCCCGCAGCGGTCTGAATGAGGATTCCCCGACAGCGTTTATTCCGCACGATGTTGTTGGAAAACGTTACTTTCGCCGCATGGGATTTATTGACGACCATATCCCCGACAGCCGCTTCCGCGGGCAGAGCCTCGGAAAAGGTGACGTCGAACCCGCCGTCCGAAGTGCTCGGCACCACTTCTTCGACCGTGAGGACACATTTTTCCGTCAGCGTTTCCCGATTGACGATTGCGAGTGTATCCCCTTTCGACGGAGAGAAATTATAGTCGCGTTCGTTGACGATATGTATCGTCCTTCTTTCGTTGGAAATTTCTTTAAGCGTCGAATAAAAACCGTGAACATTGAGCGCGTCGTCCCCGCAGTTTTCAAAAAGGCTGTTCGTGACGATTACTTCACCCGCCGTTTCCATCAGATGAATCCCGTCCGCCGTGACGGACATGAGTCGGTCCGTTTCCGGTTTGAGCATTACGTTAAAATCGTTGAAATACAGATTGGTGTTTTCCCGCCCCATAAAGGCCATACCGGGCGAGCTGTAAACGTTGACGTGCTCGAAATAAGCATTTTTACAGCGTTCCGCCGTAAGGGCGTCATAGGAATAAATCTGATGTCGCAAAATGACCGTCGTCCCCGCGGGGGAGGCTTTATAGGATTGTGAAAAACGAATTTCCAAAGTTTGCTCGCCGAGATAACGCACATATTCGACCGTATAATAGATGTCGTTGCCGCCCGAAAGGGGTGCGGAAGTCCTCGTATTGTACTCCAAAAGCCCCATGATCTGCGTCGATTCGTCTACGGGATAACCCTCGTCCACCTTAATTTTGAACGTTCGGCCGTCCGTTTCCAAAATCGTCCCCATCGAGAAAGGCACTCGTCCCCAATCGATATTGATTCCCGTCATGCGGAAATTCTCTAAGTCCACTAAGTGAAAGGGTTTGAACATGCCATGAAAATACAAATTCGTGTTATCCCCGCGCAACGTCAAATTATCGATCCCCTCGATGACGACGGCATAATCGGGATGTTTTGCGCTCATGCCCTCAATAAAGTCAAAGTCACCCGCGGGAAGCTCCAAAATGACGGGCGCGCCGTTCTCCGCGCGGGCCGCTTCCAGCGCTTTTCCGAAAGCGTCGGTGTCGTCCTTCCTATCCGCCCCGTTCGCGCCGTAATCCTCCACTCTGATAATTTTTGCATTCTCGTCAGGGGCATATCGGCTCTCGTCCGATTCAAAAGCCTCTCCGTCTACTCCCACAATCCAAGGATTGCTCAAACCCGGGTCGGATAATGTCGTCTCGTTGTCCATATCCAACGCATAAGCCTGCGCAACTAACTCGTCGATATTCACGCCGTCCTGTCCTCCCATTCCGTTGCGGAGAAGAGGGCCGCTCGTCGCCGCAACCAATAAAACGCTCAAAGCACACACGCATGTCTTTTTCAAAGTTTTCGTCTTCATTGCCTCCCCCCTTATTCCGCCATATAGCGATCGTATGCGTTTTGGTAAATCTCTACATACCGATCCACCCGCGCAGCCTTCAAGTCCGCAACAAACGCATCGAAATCGGCGCGCGTCAAATCTTTCTTCGCTATCAGGCGCGTCTCTTGCGATTCTACCAAATTATTCAAATCGATTTGCAGTGTAGACAACTCTATCGATTCCTCCGAAGTAAACGTAACGGAAGGATAGGGAACTTTCAAATAGTCCATGTATCCCGCCTCCTCCACCGCCTGATTGATATTCTTCACCTGAGGAGTACTGTCTTTCAGAACAAAATCTCCGTTCCAATAAGGAATCGTCCCCAATCCGACGTTCGGAGTAATCGTGCCGCGATATTCCTCAATGTCCATTCCGTCGGGTACGTTGAAGGTCCAACTCGTGTGCGCCTCGTCGTCCCAAGTCCAATCTGCCCCCTCTTTTCCGAACGATTCCAGCTCAGAGCCGAGCTCGGTATAGAAGAAGTCCATCCAACGTACAATTTCCCGCTGATACGGAGAAGTCGACCGAATGACAATCGTATCGGGAGAGATGTCATTTCCAAACCCCAGCCACATCTGTTTTTGGTTGATGTCGCTCGTGAGCGCGGGGACTCCCGTATACTGTGAATCGAGGTTATTGCCGACAATCAGGTATGCGGCGCCGCCGTCAAAACAGCCGACGATGCCCTGACTGCCCTTTTGCGCCAAGTCTTTGTCCTCGCTCATACTGAACACGTCGTTATCCAACAACCCCTCTCTGTACAATTTATTGGCGAATTGCAGATATTCCCAATAATTCTCCGTAGTAGGGACGAACACAACCTTTCCGTCGTCGCCCACCTCGATACCCGTCGAAACGTACCCAAAGGCACTCATCAAGAAATTGCGGGTCTGATTAAGGCCCACCGAAGAGAGCGGAATTTCGTCTTGGAAGCCGTTGCAGTTCGGATCCTGTGTCTTGAAAGCCTTCAAGACCTCATAAAATTCGTCTATCGTCGAGGGCATTTCCAACCCCAGAGTATCCAGCCATTCCCGATTGATAAACTGTTTGAACGTGAGATCGCGGGGCACCGTATTAATGGAGGCGAACGAGTAAATTTTTCCGTCGCCGAGCGTCGTACGCTTTTCAATTTCGGGATTTGCGTCCATCAATTTTTTGTAGTTTGGAGCGTATTCCTCGATCAAGTCTCCGATTGGCTGAATCATGCCATGGGAAGCGTAGGTGGTCTGTTCCTCCAGCGTATTCCAGAAAAGGAACGCATCGATGGATTCATCCTCCCAGCTTGTCGAACGGAGCTCCTGATAGCTTTCGGTGTTCGCCTCTACAAACTCGACGTGAATATTGGTAATCTCCTCCATTTCCCTGAACAGGCGCATATCCTTGTAAGCGGAATGGAGTGCATGCCTCGGAACAAACATTTTAATAGTGACTTTTTCTTTGACAATTTGCGGATTCGACGTATCCGCGATGAAATTGTCGGGATCGTAATCGCCTCGCCCGTCTCCGCCGCAAGCGGCGAAGCTCGAACAGGCCATGGTGGCACAGAGCAGAAGCCCCAACAGTTTTGTGATTTTTTTCAAGGTTTTTACCTCCTTACCTTAATTTTTTCTATGCTTTTGAAATCAGCCCTTTACGCTGCCGATCATTACGCCCTTGATAAAATACCTCTGTAAAAACGGATAGATAAATAAGATAGGCAGGGTTGAAACGACTATCGTCGTATATTTAATCGCTTCGGACATGTACGCCTGTTCGATGAGGCTGCCGCCTCCCCCGCCCGCCATGGACGAATCGGATTTGATGAGCACTTCTCTCAAAACCATTTGAAGCGGCCATTTATTTTGGTCGGGGAGATACAACAGAGCATTGAAATAGGAATTCCAATACGCCACTGCGTAAAACAGAATCATGACCGCAACAATCGGCATGGACAAAGGCAGGACGATCGTAAAAAAGATCCGAAAATCATTCGCGCCGTCTACCTTCGCCGCCTCTTGAATTTCCCATGCGATGGAAGAGGACATGTATGTTCGCACGACAATGACGTTCCATACGCTCAACGCGCCCGGGAGAATAAAGCCGAAAATATTATTCATGAGCCCCAGGGATTTGACGATTAAGAAAGTGGGAATCATGCCGCCGTTGAAAAACATCGTAATCATGAAAATCGTCATCAGGACGCCGCGAGGACGAAAATCTTTTCTCGAAAGAACGTAGCCCGCGGGAATGGTCAATGCACAGCTAATCAGTGTTCCCAAAACGACGTAGATAATCGTGTTCATGTATCCCCGCCAAATCATCGGTGCTTTGAGCACCTTTGCATAAGAGCTGAAATCAATGGCGGTGGGAAAAAGAAATACTCTCCCCATATATACGTCCTCGGGCGGAGAAATCGAGCAGGACAACACATAGATTAACGGATAAATCGTAAGTAATGTCCAAACGGCGAGTATCGAATACACAATTCCTTCAAAAATGCGATCCTGTCTGGAAATTTTATGCTTTTTTCTCCCGAATCGTCTCTTTTTCTCTGTCCGAACTTCTTCCGAAGCGATGTGTTGATTCGGAGTTTCCGAGGTTTGGATTTTTTGTCTTTCGGTTTTTGTCATGGGCCACCTCACCATAAAGATTCTTTTCCAAGAAGTTTTGCCACAAAATTCGCAAGCAACAAAAGCACAATATTGATTGCGGAATTGAACAGTCCGACTGCGGAACCGAACCCATAGTTTTTATATCCCGTCGCAGCAATCGATACTTTATACGCATAAGTCGCAATAATCTCCGACTCGGTCAAATTGGAAGAAGTCTGCATGAGATACGCCTTCTCAAATCCCACATTCATGATTCCGCCCATCGCCATAATAAAGAGAATAATCGCCGTGGGAAGAATGGCGGGCAAATTGATGTGCCAAATTCTCTTGAAGCGGCCCGCCCCGTCTATCGTCGCGGCCTCATGAAGCGAAGGATCCACCGTCGAAAGCGTGGCGACATAAATGATCGCCCACCAGCCGCAGCCCTGCCACAGCCCCGAAAAAATATAGATAAAATTGAAGGCCGACGGTTCGTACATCCAAGCCTTCGGCTCTATCCCGAAGAGTCCGAAAAACTTATTGATGACGCCGTAATCGGCGTTTGTAAAGGTAAAGCACATTCCTACCGTCACGATGACGGAAACAAAATAGGGGGCATAGGAGATCGTCTGTACCGCCTTTTTGTACCAAGAATGGCGCACTTCGTTGATGAGCAGCGCCAACACAATAGGAAAAATTGTATTTACGGGCAAAGAATACAGACTGAGCTCCAACGTATTCACGAGCATGATATCAAACCAATAAGAATTGAACAATGCCTTAAAATTTGCCCAGCCTGCCCACTGACTGCCAAACACGCCCAGGACGGGATTGTAATTCTGAAAAGCAACCACCACGCCGTACATCGGCAGATAACAAAAAAGGACAAGAAAGACGAGCGCCGGCAGAATAAGAAGATAGAGCTGCCATTGCCTCAGTCCGAGCTTATTGACCAGCTTTCTTTTCCAAAGAGCTTTCTCCATAAATACCTCCCGATAAAATGGTTATCAGATATTCGTCAAACACTTCTCTGCCTTCATAATTCAAAAGGCAAAAAGCCTCACGGCCCTCCCGCGATTCTACCGTTCTTCCCTCGTCCGTCACCGAAATTTTTAATTTTTCGCCTTCAAAGCGTTCGGGAAAACGCAGATAATAAACGGGGAGAAGGTCGTATAGAATTCCTGAACTCGTCTCGACCGGATATTTTATCGCACCGCCAACGTAGTCCCGATGCCAAATTTCATAATTTTCTATCACGGCACGTGCCAGCGGCGCTGCCGATTGACGAATCTTTTGAAAGTCCGCTCCGTCGACGATGTAATCTCTGCAAACATCCAGCGGAACGAGGGTTATTTTCGCACCGCTCGCGAGTACATTCCGAAATGCTTCGGGATCGAGGGCGGCGTTACATTCCGCGGCGGGCTCCGATTGATTGATATATCCTTTCCGAATCGCTCCGAGCATGGCGACGATATTCAGGTGCGGGAAAAGGTCGGGATACCTTTTTGCAAGCTGCGCCAAATTGGTCATGGGGCCCAAAGCAACTATCGTGCTTCCCCTCTCTGCCGCATCAATAAATTCCTTTTCAAAATTCGTCGGATATTCCGTTTCTTTTCCGACCCAAGCGGCCTGCGCACTGCATTGCACCGCCGAGCCCTTTCCCGCCACTACGGGAATCCTTTTTCCTGCCGCTGCCGCGAGTTTATCCACCAGCGCACATTTATATTGTACATCCTCGCATACGGTCATCACGAGTTTCACGTCGAAAATCGGATCGCCGAACATCGTCGCCAGCGCCCAAGTATCGTCTATATCCGAACCGATGTCGGTATCGATAATCAGAGGTAACTTTTTCATAATTTTCAAAGGTATTCCGGCAACCAAGCCTTGTGCGCTTCAAAGAGGTCGTCGCAGAGAGATTTGATTTCATCGAGCGTCAGCTCGGCAGAAGTATGAGGGTCGAGATATGCCGCGCGGTATACATCCTCTTTTTTACGGGAACGCGCCGCCTCGATCGAAAGCAGTTGAACGTTGATATTGGTACGATTGAGCGCGGCACACTGTTCGGGCAAGGGAGCATGTCTGACAGGCTGAATCCCGCCTTGATCTACCAAACATGCGACTTCGACGCAGGCCTTTGAGGGAAGATTGGGGATAAGTCCCTCATTGATGACGTTTCCGTGAATACGGCACGCTTTATCCGTCACGGCCGATTCGATGATATACGAGGCAAACTCCTTGGAACGGGTATGCTCCAAATCTTCGGACAAAAGCTTCTCCTGGATTTCGTTCCATTCTTTAATTTGCTTTTCACAACGACGGGGATATTCGTCCAAAGGAATTTTATAGCGGTCAATCAGCTCCGAATGGGTAGCCTTGATAAAATAGGGAAGATATTCCGCGGTATGCTCGCTCGATTCCGTATTATAGTACCCGAATCTATGCATGATTTCATGGCGAACCAAGTCCCATGCCATTGTTTCGGTGTACTCTCCCGATGCAGAGCGACGCTTAATTTCGGGATACATATCCCGTCCGTTTTCGTCCTCTATCTTCAAAAGCCAAGCCTGATGATTAATTCCCGCTATATCCCAGCGTGCCTTGTCTTTCAACGCCTCGGAAAAACCTAACGATTTGAACAGTCCCTCTACGCAATATTGCACGCTGTGACAGAGTCCTACCGCGTTTAAGTCAAGTTCTCTTATACAGTATCCCGTTATCATCGCCATAGGATTCGTATAATTGAGAAAAAGCGCGTTCGGACAGACTTTATGTATTACCTCCGCAAACTGTTCTAAAACAGGTGCAGTCCTTAAAAAACGGAAAATTCCTCCGATTCCCAAAGTGTCTCCTATGGTTTGGCGCAAGCCGTATTTTTTCGGAACTTCAAAATCCGTGACCGTACAAGGCTTATACCCCCCGACCTGAACGGCATTGACGACAAAATCGGCGCCCTCTAACGCGCTTTTCAAATCGGTATACCGGGCGATACGCGCTTTTCCATAACGACGATTGATGTTGTTCAGCATTTTGAACGAACATTCCAGCCGTTCTCGATCAATATCATATAATGCAATATCAAACTGTCCGAGAGAAGGCGTCAAAATACAGTCGCCTAAAACATTTTTTGCGAAAATGGTGCTTCCGGCACCCAAAAAAGTAATTTTCATTTTATAAAAATCCTTCCTTCCCTGTTTTTTCGCTTTTAGTATAACCTCCGCGAAAATAAATTTCAAGATAGAAATGTTGAATTTTATTGGCGTAATGTTGACTCTTATTCTTTTATAACAAATAAAAAACACCCCCTCCCCGCAAGTTTTTAAGGGGAAAGAGGGAGTTAAAATAAATATTTTATTGTCGAATCTCGCCATAAAGGAGCTTCCCGTCCAAACAAGAATAACCTTCTCGAAAATATTTCAAGCCGCACGAAAGCTACCACGCATGTTTCGAATAACGTTCCAGGTCGGCGAGCACATCTCTCGGGATTGTAAGATTGTAACAATTCATAATATAAGCTTTATCCTCGGCTTTCGCATATTCGTTCGGGGCAACGCCGGAGCATTTCCGAAAGACCTTACAAAACCAGCCGTAGTCGGTAAAGCCGCTGCGGTTTGCGACTTCGCGGAGCGTATATTTCCCTTGGTCGATGAGTTGACATGCTTTATAGGTTTTAAGACATTCGATATAAAAAGAGGGAGATTTTCCGACAAATCTCTTGAACAGCTTAAAAATGTACGTGCGATCGAACCCAAGGTCGTGCGCGATTTTCTGCACCGTTAAGTCTGAACAAAAATGTACTTCAATGTAATTGATAATAGAATAAAAATATTCCTGCGCCCTATCCGAAAGGTCATTTTTCTGTTTGGGAAAAGTCCTGAGAAGCCATTCTATAAATAGATACAGATACCCCAAGGAAAGAAATTGCGGATAATCGGTATTTCCTGCTCCTTCGTATATTTTTTCTATCAATCCCTTACATTCCGCCTCCGGAAGATTGACGACGGGAGTCTCCGAACCGATGGAAATGTGATTCATAATGTCCTTACCCTTGGCTCCGCTGAAAGAAATCCATCGGTAAATCCACGGTTCCTCTCCGTCCGCCTGATAATACACATAATCGTCCGGACCCATCACGAAAAAATCGTCTTTCCCGATACAAAAGCGTTTTCCGTTGATATTTAGAATCCCTCGCCCCGATTCCACATAATGAAACGTCCAAAAATTCCGCGAACCCGGGCCCCATTTATGTCCGGGGTCACATTTTTCATACCCCGCCTCGCCTATCGTCAAATCGTGACTGAGAATAATGTTCGGGCAATACGCCTTATAGCTCTCGTTTTTCCAATATGATTTCTCGTTTCCGGTCATCTTTATTTCCCCTCCCCGATTCTAATATTGCTATATTGCTCTTTGTTCCCCTTACAACGAAGACCTCCACCTTCGCTTGCGGGGAATTTTCACAATGCCCTTTTGACTCGTCAATTTAACTGCTTTTGATTATAAATCGAGAATATTCCTTTTTTCCTTATGTATTTTCGCACAAAAATTTTTATCAATGCGACTTCGATTGATATATGCTACCACATCGGGAGAGAAAAAGTTTAGGCACCCTTGGTCCGTAAAAGATACCCCTACATTTTACAGGCGCTTTTTTACCCTATATACCGATACATCAAATAATTTCGCTATGAACGGATATGGAACGGCCCTCCCCATAGTCTCAAATCCCCATAGGGAATTTTTTCGAGAATAAGCCTCTCCCCGTTTTCCTTGCGTTTCTCATACCGCGATACGTATCCGTTTTGAAGCTCGGATTTACAAATACTATATATTTTTCTTCCAAATTAATTTCTTCTGCCTGTTATTCATTCAGCCAAACCTCTCTTTCGGCTTCAAACTACAATGCATTCTTCCATCGTTTTTTCGCTTATCTTTTTTCTCATTTTGTTATTTTATGTAAATATAATAACACAATTATCCAAAAACCGTCAAGCATTTCAATTTGATTTTAATTTTTTGGACCTTTTCAAAAATCCGGCTTTTACCATTTTCCCATTTCATTCTTTGCTATATATAGTAAAAAAGAGTGTTCCCCGTTCTTTGGGGAACACTCTTCCCTTCAAATGAAATTTTAATATTTTGGGAGATCCGATAGCTCTAAATCTGACAATTTTTACTATCCGACCGCCCTACTTTGACGTTTTTGAAAATGTGGGCCTCTCAAAGGACTCTATCGTTTATTTCCGTTCTCTACGCTTTGCAAAAATCAACGAGCCAGCCGCGCCGAGTACCGCGGTAATTGCTACCATGCTGCCGCCGAAAATCAGATTGCTCCCGCAACCTCCGTCCTCGGAAGAGCCCGAAGAACTGCCGGAATTTTCGGTAGAGTCCCCGTCGTTCCCGCCGTCCGCGGGAGCTGTAATGGTATACGTTTCTACCGTCTCTCCGTCCTTGGTGAGAATGAGCTTACAACCCGTCGTCAGCTTATCTCCCGCAGCCAAAGCGCTGCCGTCCGCCTTTTGAAGCGTCATCGCATACCCTTCGCCCGCATACACAAATTCTTCAAATTCCTCTGCGGTCATGCTTTCGCTCAAAGTGATAGAGGTGCCGTCAATCGTAATCTTATCCGAAGTATTGACGAGCTTTTCCGTCTCCTCGCCATCGTCGATGATGACGGACAACTCCTCCTCGCTCGTCTCGTACATAGATACGGCACCGATCTGCACGCCGCCCTGAAAACCGAGGTCGGGATCATACGCTCCGTCGAAACCGACGAAAATTTTATACGTTCCGGACGTTTCGGGGGTAAAAATCAGGGAAACGGGCATATACGCATTATCGCGTTCCATGCGGTACGCCGCGCGGGCAATCGGCTCGCCCGTTACCTCCGCTCCTTCCTCCGTCTCCGTCGCAGGCGTAGCCGTGAGCACTACGGGACTATATAAACTATCGTACATCGTGCTTGCCGTTCCGGAAATATAGGGACGGATACGAGCCGTCATTTTATACATCTGTCCCGCTTTGAGCTCTACCACCTGATAGATGCCGTCCCCGGGATTCCATTGGCTCAGCCAAATATTTTTGCCGCCGTAAAAGCATTTGGAATCGTCCGTATCCACGCCGACCTGACTGCTTCCGCCGACGAGCCACCAGCTATCGTCGCCCTTTTCAAAAGTTCCGTTCTTAATGAGATTGGTCTTTCCTTCGGGCAAGTCCTCTCCCACTTTGAAAAATTTGGTGTCGTCCACATACAGCCCCACGCCATAGGAGCCCGCCGCCTCTTTCACGGAGCAGGTGACGTATACATAGACTTCGGTAAAGTCACCGACGTTGCAGTGCGTGGAAAGAGTCGTATATCTCGTAGCGGAAATATCTTCTCCTTTCATGCGGTTTAAGGCGAGCTGTTCTTCGCTTCCGTCGGCGTTAATCCCGCTGATTCCGATTGCGCCCAAGGAAATATCGCTGTATTCGTTGATCCATTTGGATACGGACGCATAGAAGGCGTAATACGAATCGGGTTCGACCTGCACCTTTTGTTTGACGGTAATGGAGCCGTCCATAACGCCCGCGTCGGCGACGAGGTACATCGCTTTTTCGCCCTCGCTGTTCTTATCCTGCAATTCCGAGCCTGCGGGCACGAGCCCCGCGGGGACGGTATCGAAGCCGTAACCCATTCCGTTTTCCGATTCGCCGACCCAAATTTCCTTGTTTTCGGCGTCCGAACCTTCAAAGCCTGGCTCTTTGAGAAGATTTTCGCTGCCCGGCGTAATGACGTCTTCCGCCAGCGTCAAAGAGACGTTATCGATATAGGCGGTCATCTTCTGCAAACGGATAAACGCGCGCAGGGAGGTATGGTTTCCCGTATTGAACACGCCGGAAAACAGGCTGTATCCGTTATAGTATTCCCATTCGTCCTCCTCGTTCGTCTTTACGCGGTTGGTATCCACGATATTATCCGCCCAGCGATGCTGCTGCACGTACATGGTTTCGTCCTCCCGCTCCTCGCTGGCAAAACCGAAGTAGATATTCGCGCTGCCCAGATTCGTCGTGGCGCTGCGCAGGCGGAAGGACAAAACATAGTCGGTATTCGCATATACGTCTACCACCTGTGCGATTTCGGGATACCCCGAAGAATTCCCGGGCGCCGTAAGTTTGATGGCCTGTTCGCCCGCATAGCTGTCCTCGCCCGAAAGAATGTCCCAAGAACCGCTCGCCGCGGACGAAGTCGTATCGATGAGCCAGTCCCCGGTATCCTCTTTCGTCACGTCCTCAAAACCTCCGTCCGTAAAGAGATTGGACGTCGTAAGGCCGGAAGTGTCTTCGCTGACAGTCGCCGCTTTCGCGGTCAGTCCCCCGAATGCCGATGCGGCACACGTCGCCGCAAAGGTCAACGCCAATGCAAGTTTGGCCGCATTTTTGCCGAATTTTTTCATAAAATTCCTCCTGTTTTTTTATTTCAGATTTTGAAAAGCTCAAAATCGTCTACCCTGAGTATCTCCGCCGACGAAGAACCGTTAAAGCCTACTCCGACGGTGACGGTCGTCTGTTTTCCCGTGCGGAAATTAATGGTGATTTTTGTCCACTCTCCGCACTTTTCAAATTCCTTGCTGCGAATGGTGCTGTCCCCCGCCTTTGCGAACAATGTGATTTTTGAATCGAAATCTTCGTTCGTGCGGACCATGCAGGAAAGGCTGTAATTGGTCTGCGCCTCCAAGTCCACGGCCTGAGAAATGTCCTGCCATCCCTTGGAGCCGGTCAGCAACATACAGGTCATTCCCGTATAGGCTTCCTCTTTCATGCTTTCCGCCTTTACCCTTCCGCTCGCCGTCGTCGTCCAATTATTGTGGGGCGTACTGTTCAAATCGGTATATTTATAAGTGACGTGGCGCTCGAAACCCGGATCCTGCAAGACGCGCATTTTATCCATTTCTTCTTCGGAAAAAGTCACTCTTTCCATCGGTTCGGGGTTCTTGCTGTTTTTATAGGGGCCTATCTCCGCCTTTTTCGCTTCTTCGGGAATGACGAAGCTAAGCTCGTCGTCCACATACGCCACTTTGCCGCCCTGCGCGGGAAGGATTTCCTCCATGAGTTTCACACAGGTATCCACGGTTTTATCCACCGTCATGTTCGTATACTTGAATTGCTGATTTTCCGTAATTCCCTGCTTATAGACGTCGTCCAGCGCGTCATAGCCGATAATTGTGGAAATGATGCCGAAGGACGCCGCGGCCGTCGAATCCGCGTCGTTCGCGCACTGAACGGTGATTTTTGCCGATTTCAGAGGGTCGCCTTCGCCGTAAAGAAGCCCTATCACCGTGAACGCCGTACACATTTTCGCGTCCAATAAAATCCCGCCGCTGGGCCAGGGAATCCATTGATATTCTTCGCCCGTGTCGTTGAGGACGTATTTCCCATAAATAAATTCAAACGTCTCCTGAGCCGTCTTCCCCGCGTCGTATTTGTCGAGCGTATCCTCGATGACCAACGCCGTCCAGGAGTCTTCCGGGACGGCGGCGAGGCCGGCCTCGATAATCGCGCGCACGTCGTCGGTGAAGAAGGCTTCGCCGTACATGGCGGCTATTACCTGCGCGCCGTAAATTCCGTCGCCGTAGGTACAGATCTCCGCAAATCTCTCCACGATCTCATTGGAATACCCCGTCATGTTGAGTCCCAAAAATCCTCCGAACGAAGCGCCGCACTGATAGGAATTTCCGTCGGGAAACCAAGTCGTCAGATCCCCGCCCGCGGAATATTTGGGATACCCCGAATACGGGGGCGCATAGCCGCGCTCCATCACGTCGTTGTTGGAGCCTATCCAATACTCGAAATCACGGTTATACATATCGATTCCGAGTTCCTTGCTCGTCGCATCCAGTCCCAGCTTATCGAGAGCTTCGATTGCCGAAATCGACAGATAGAGGTCGTCCTGATTATAACCTTCTATCTCCGTCTTTGCCGTCCATTCGGGCAGGCTGGATTCGTCTATCCACATCTTTGACTTAAATTCCCAAGGATACGCATATCCTACCCCCGCCATCGTCCCGACAATGGCGCCCTTTACCTTGTCCCGATAAGTTTCGACGGAAAGTACGGACGTCGTTTGCGGCAAATCCGCCGAAGAAATATGTTCGTAATTGTCCGTATCTCCGCCGCTCTCCGAGGACGAGGAAGGATTCCCGCCGCACGCCGTCAGCGCAAAGCAGGCCGTCATGGCGACGCACAGCACACCGATGAGTCTTTTTTGTTTCATGTCAATTTCCTCCTGTTTCATTGACGTCGAAATAATTTATCTTCACGACGCTGCCGTCCAAAACGGCCGCGCCGATACAGCCTTCCGAATAGCAGTCTCTGTCCGCGTATTCCAGACGAACCCCGCAGGCCTCGGCCTCTATTCTTCCGCCCGAAACGCGCACCGAAAGTTCGATGGGAGAACCGATCCGATAGGGACAGGCAACCGCCGCGAGCGTTTCCCGCGTCACCGAAGGAGATAATGCTTCTCCCCTGTCCCGCTTTGCGACGCGCTTTTTTACGAGCCGCATTTCTCCGTCCGCGAAGAATATCCCGTAGCTTCTCGACACGCCCTGGACGCGGAAAAGTATCCCCGCCGCGTCCCCGAGACAGAGCGTCAATTCCGCCTTTAACGTAAAATCCCGCAGGGGAAGGGAAGTATATAATTCCCCTTCGTCAAAACAGCGGCCGAACAAGCTCCCCTCTTCCAGCGTCCAGAGTCCCTTGAAATAAGTACAGCCGCTGACTTCTTTATGTTCGAGGGAGTAATCCTCGATATATTCGCGAGAAAAGTCTATGCGATAATCAGCCCCGCCGAAAACGCCGAATCGCTCGATACAGGCCTCACCTTCTATAAGCAGTCCCACGCGGTCTACCAGCATTTCCCGCCCGGCGTCGATTTTCAAAGACAGTACACTCTCGCCGACCCTCGAACAGAAAATCTCGCCCGTATGTCGGTCCCGATAGAAAAGCCGGACTTTTCCGCCCTTCGCTTTCACCTTCGCGTACAATGTATTACCGGGCACGACAACGGGAGAAAAGCAGGGGTCGTAACGGTTGTCATGCAAATCCGATTTTCCATAGTATGTCTTGATATAAACTTGCGTCTGCGTTTCCGCCTTTACTCTAAGCCTCCCTCCGATATTTTCAAGCAATGCGCCCTCGGCACGGAAACCGTGCGTACTTCCCGGAAGGGCAAAGTCAAAATCGAACCCCTTAGCCGTCGGGAAATATCTTGCATCGAATCTGCCGGCGGTCGGAGAATTTTTCGTATCCGAAGCCTTAATCGTCGGGGGATTTCTCGTAACGTCGATGTTTCCGCAATCCGCCGCCTTTTCCCGGATATTTTTATCACAATCGCAGACATTTTCTCGCCTCAACGCATACCTGCCGTCATAGCTTTCCCCACTCAATTCCACAGCCGCGGCGGCGATGCTCTTGGACAGAGTAGGAATATCCACGATATTGGAGGCGCCCAGGACAGAGGAACAGAGCGTCGTATCGTTTACGGGAAGGCGCCACTTTTGTCCGATTTTTTCAAGGCCGCAGAACACGCCCAGAATCGTGCCCAGGTTTCCCGCGTTACAATCGGTATCGAATCCGCTGTAATTGGCGATTTTCAACGTCTTTTCAAAATCTCCTTCCCCGTACAACAGCGACATGACCATAATTGCCGCATTGGGAATAATATGGCAGTTTCCACCGAATTTATCCTTCCAATAATGCCGACGGATATATTCGAAACATTCCTTCTGCGAATTTTCTTCCCCGTGAAAACGGATAATATCTCTCGCCATTTTCGCATAGTCGCAGTCGAAGGGAATCGTCGAAAGCGCCGAGGACAAAATTTCTTCTATGCCGCTTGCCGTAAAGGCGGACGCTATACACGCCGCCACGAACCGACCGCCGTAAACGCCATTCCCGTCGTGGGAAACGCGTGACGCCTTCTCCGCTAAATCCGCCGCTGCGCAAGGCTCGCCCGGCCACACGAGGCCCCAGATGTCGCTGAAAATCTGGCCGCCTATCTGTTCCGCCATCAGTTTGCCGTTCTGCAACATACTGCCGCTGCGCGGCGGGAGGATTCCCCGCGTCATATTCAAATAAGCGGTGTGTTCCGTGCTCACGCCGTACCCGCCCCACCAATAAAAGCCATGCCGATAAGGCGCATAATTGAGCCACCCCTCCCCGATTTGCGCGGCGGTGACGTTTTTCAGATCGGGACAGTCGAGAAAGCCGCGATAGAAGAAAACGGGACCATTGCTGTCGTCGTCGGCCGCGAAGTCGCGGTAATCGACAAAATATCCTTCCTCGCCCGCATATTTTTCGGCTATCTGTTCCGCCGTCCACATCTCCACGGGCGCTCCGTAGCGAATCCCTATCGCTTTGCCGAGCCAGCCCGCATAAATTTGTTCTACGATTTTATCGGTTATCTTCATAAATTTACTTTACACCTGTAATTTTGATTCCCTGCATGATATAGCGCTGCAAAATCAACAGCAGAATGACGAGGGGAATACACGCCACCGTACTCGCCGCCATCAAAAGATGCCAGGGAATAGAGCGGTCGGGTTTGAGATACACCACCAGCTGATTGATTTGATACAGAGCAGGATCGCTGACCACCATCGCGGGCCAAAGATAGGAGTTCCAATAGCCCTGAAAGACACTGATTCCCATAATGACAAAGGGAGTGGCAGACATGGGCAGGAAAATATTCGCGTAAATCTTGAACCTTCCGCACCCGTCTATCCGCGCCGCGTCTTCGAGCGACGTCGGCATGCCGAGATAGAACTGCCGATAGAAGAAAATCGACCACACGTACACCACGCCCGGCAATATGAGCGCCACGACGTTATTCGTCAAATGCAGCGTGCTGACTACCTGAAAGCAGGGAATTAAAATGGCAATATTCGGCACGAACATCGTCACCGCGTAGATCGACCACAATACCTTCTTGAAGGGAAACTCCAATCGGGCAAACACATAGGCGGCGGAGGAATTGATAAATAAGCTCAAAACCAGCGACGTCAAGGCTACCGTCAGAGTTAACCCCAGCGCTCCGACGAAGGACGAGCCCTGCGGGAACAGGAAATAATCGGGATTGGAATAATCCAGATTCTGATAGGTAAACAGCAGTTTATAGTTTTCAAACTTCCATTCCGAAGGGAAAAAGCGGAAGGGTGTAGCCAAAACCTCCGTTTTGGACTTGAAGCCCGAAATCGCCATCCACAAAAAGGGAAACAATCCCATGCACGCGATGATGAGTCCCAAGACAATCAACACCGCGGAAATTATTTTTTTACGCATAGCGGCTCACCTCAATCCAAAGATTTTTCGGAGTTGACGACGCGGAATACCACGGAAGATATAGACGTCAGAACAATCGCCACCAACACCGAACCCGCATAGGTCATTCCCAAAGTATCGTCCCAGGTAAAATGATAATAGAGATACCCCACGGGCCCCTGCGTCATGTCCAAGGGACCGCCGCCCGTCAGGACGAAGGGCAGCTCGAAAAGCTGAAAGGTGGAAACAAAGCTGGATATGAGAAGATATACCCCCAGATTGCGCATGGAAGGAATCGTGATGTGCACCATCTGTGCGAAAAATCCCGCTCCGTCCAATTTTGCAGCCTCGTAATAGTCGCGCGGAATATCCAAAATTCCGCCCAGCATGACCAGCGTGGTATAGCCCAGACCGTTCCATATCGCCGCCACGGCGACGGAGAACAGCGCCCAGCGGGGTTCTCCCGTCCAGCCGATGGGGGCAACCCCGAATTTGCTCAACAAATTATTGAGGAAGCCGCCCGCGTCCGAAGCGTAAATATAGGAAAATATCGCTCCGACGATAATCCCCGAAAGAAGGCAGGGCATGTATACGGTCACCTTGACGAACGAGGAGAGATGTTTGGGAAGCTGTATGACCAGATGCGCGATAAAAAACGCAAGAATCAACTGAATCGGCACGATTGACAAAATAAATTTGAGTCCCACGCCGATCGACTTCCAGAACTTTTCGTCGGTGAGCACCTTCGTGTAATTGCCCATGCCCTTCCACATCGCGTCCATGTAGGCGCTGCTGTCGTAAAAGCTGTTCACGACGGAAATCACCAGCGGCGCTATCACGAAAGTCACCAGCAAAAGAAAGGAAGGCAGCAATACCAGGTACGCGGTCAACAGGTCATCCTTTTTCCAAGCGGACTTTTTTCCCGTTTTCGTCGTCATCTTTTTTACTCCTCGGCCTTATAGCGGGGATTCGTACCCGCGAGGCCGTCCGATTCTATGATTCCCTCCAATTTCGACTGCAAAGAGGCCAGCGTCTTGTTCACGTCTATCGTTCCCATGATTTCCACCGCGTTCAGAGAGTCGGCAAATTCTTTACTGATTGCCCACGGATAGCAGGGCTCCGCGACCGCATACGGCAGAACGTATTCCGAAGTAAAGGCCCGGAAAGCGTCGTTTTTGGATTCCTCGCGGGTGTTCAGCAGTTCGTCCACGCTCTTTCTCGCCGTGAATTTGGAAAATCCGAGTTCCTTGAAAAATTCGTACATATATTCGGGGTCGCCCGCTAACAGCCATTCGATAAACGCCCCCGCCTCTTCGGGGTGCTTGGCGTTTCCGTCCAGAGAAAATCCCCAGCCGCCGAGCGCCGCCGTCGTGACGCCTTCCGTCTCACCCGTCCAGGTCGGACACACCGCATAGCCGATATCGTCCACCTTATCGGGATAATCGTTCTTTAACTGCCCCATAGCCCAGGAGCCGCTCAGCTGCATCGCCACCTTCCCCTGCCCCAAGGGCGTGATTTCTTTATAACTGCTCGACGCCACGCGAATGGTCAGGTTTTCCTGATAAATCTTTCTGAATATCGTGAACAAATCCCTGTAATAATCATTATTTACGTCCGCAGCGTCCCAATTGTCGTTGAGAAGGTACTCCCCTTTCATCGCCTGAAATCCCCACATGACCCAGCCGAGATCCTTCGCCGCGGGCATTTCGATTCCGTAACGCCCTTCCTTCGTCAGCTTCTTCGCGTATTCGTACATCTCCTCCCAGGATTTCGGCGGAGCGTTCGGATCCAACCCCGCTTCCTCGAACGCGCTCTTGCTGTAAAACAGCATGGAATACGGCTCGACAAAGGCGGGATATACGTAATGTTTTCCCTGCACTTCCACCATTTCCTGCACGTTCTCCGAAAGGTCGTCCCATACTTCGGGCGACATGTATTCGTCCAGCGCCGTGTAGTTCCCGAGCATCGCTTTGGACGGAATTTCCGCATAGTTCACGAAAATAATCTCCGGCGCCGTGCCGTTCTCCTGCGCCGCCTTCAACTTCTGATCCCAAACGTCCTCCGGTATAATCGACAGTTCGATGTACGTGTTCTTCTCGTTCGTCTCATTGTATAAGTTCGTGTACTTCTGCAACCATACGTGCGTCTCCGTCTCCGAAAACTGCGGGCTCCAAAAAATAACCTTCGTCTTTCCCGCCGCGGGATCCTCCCCGCCTCCGCAGCTTGCAAGAATACTCACACTCATGCCGACGGCCATCGTTAAACACAACAATTTGGTTAATACTTTTTTCATAGCTTACTCCTTACCAATTTATTTTTTGTTTTATTCCTTATTTTATTTATAAGTGTATACGTTTACATTTTGTTGTATACGTTTACATTTCAGAGTAAAGAAAATGCCCGAATCCTGATCGGGAAACAAAAACGCTCAAAGAGGGCGTGTCGAATTTCTGACAATCAGCCGACGATCGCAGAGACACTCGCGGGGATCGCCGGTATAGGAGCCGTCTATACGGCTGAACAGCAAGGACATTGCCTTTTCGGCAAACTCGCCGCTGTCGTTGGTGACGGTCGTAATGGAGGGATTGAAATACTCGGCGTATTCGATGTTGTCCATGCCGACCACGCTGACGTCGTCGGGTACCTGTATGCCGTTTCTCTGAAAATACTGCATGAGCCCGATGGCAATCATATCGTTGGCGCAGGCGACGGCGGTGGGCATTTCGGGAAGGGAGGAAAAATATTCCCCCGCGGCGATTCCGCCCTGTACGGTGAAGGCGCCCGCAAATTCGTATTCCTTTCGTATGGGAAGCCCGTGTTCGTTCATCGCGCGTTCATAGCCGGAAAGGCGGCGTTTGTTGAGAATGGAATTCGGCGTCCCGCCCGCATAGGCGATCCGAACGTGCTTATAATCGATGAGATGCGAGGTACCGAGATATACCCCCTGCCCCTTGCGGATTCCGTGCACGGTGTCGAAAATCATCGCGCCGAACGTATTCGAAGTCACGACCGCAATCGGAAGAGACATGAGCTGGCGGATAATCTCCTCGTCGTCCGAGGTGGAACAGAAAATCAGGCCGTCGCAGCCGAGTTCGGTAACCAGCCGCACCGCTTCCAGCTCCTTCTTCTCCTCCTCGTTGGTATTGAAGAGAATTGCGGTAAATCCCTTATCGTTCGCCAAACGCTGTACCGTTGCGTAAATACCCGCATAATAAGGGTTCCGAATATCGGGAACAACCACCATAATCTGCATGGCGCGCTGTAACTTCAACCCCCTCGCGATTCGGTTCGGCCGATAGGCGAGCTCCTCTATCGCGCGCTCTATCTTTTCCGCCTTCTCCCCCGTCACGAACGTTTTATTGTTGATGTAACGAGATACCGTAGCGTTGGATACACCCGCAACGCGGGCCACGTCGTTTATCGTTACAGCCTTCTTTCCCTGCATATCGGCTCCTTCATGTATACGTTTACATCTCTGTAATAAAATAGTAGCACAGAAAAGAGGCGTTGTCAAGTCTTTTTTGAAAATTTTTTAATTTTTTCACAAATTCTTTTTACTCTCCTGGATTTTTCAAGAAAAAATTATACAAGGCATGCAAATGTAACATGCCTTGTATCTTCATATTGCTATTTTCTCGAATAACCGCCGGAAAGAAAGCCGCCGACGTTGTTTTTCCTGCGTCCTGCTTGTTTAATTTCCATATTTTACAAAAATTATTCGGTGAGTTCGACGTCCTCGTGCGGGACGTTCTCTTTAATCAATCGAATAAAGGTTTCAGGCGTAACGACCTCTACATCGTCGTCGAGAAGCTCCACCATTTCCACCACGTCGGAATATTCCATCGACCAAACGTGGAGATTGACATAAGTATATCCCTCTATCGTCGTGGCGTCGGCGGGATAGGCGTTGATCTGCTGCGCGATCGCTTCGGGGGAGGAATTCCACATCGTCGCGCGGCAGGAGACGAAGGGCTTTCCGTTGTCCGACCAATACACGGAACCGTGTTCTCCTACATAGCTGTCGCTATAAGTGCAATAGAGAAATCCCTCTGCATTTTCCATAGCGGCATAGGCCTCTATCGTGCTTTCGGGCAGACCATTGTCGAGAATTTTGACGACAGACAAATCCAAGGCACCCAAGTATTCATTTAATATCGAACAATATCGCTTTAAGGACTCCGCGGAATAGGACATCGGATAGGTATAGCCGAGGCCGGAAACACTGCAAACAAACTGATCGCCCGACTTTGCATTATCATAAGTATGTTTGAGAATATTCGGGCCGAGGCTGAGGAGTGCAGGGCTCACGGACCAGCCCATCGGGAAATTCCCGCGCTGGGCGCCCATATACTTTTTATCTTCGAAGGTACCGCCGTACCAGCACTGCAAATTGTCTCCGTCGCTGTTTACGATGGTAATGTAGTGTTTATTCGTCGAATACTCTTTTTCCGTTTCCTTGTTGGGCTGTTCGAGATAATCTATCCCGAAAAAGTCGGTACAAGAGAATACGGACATGTTCAGACAATAATCGGAGGCCAGCGTAAAGCTGCCATATCTAGAACTGAACGCTACGTCCGTTCCCTCGTCGAGGGGACACCAGCCATAGACGGCACACTCACGGCACCAATCCTGTACTTTATTGCGGAAGGTCAGGGAGGCGGGCTTTTTATCCGTCACGAAATAGCAGTAATATTTACAGGCTATCGCATAATCCGTAAGGAAGATATTGGAGCCGTTCTGTTGAACGAGTCCGCTATTATCGAATTTGTCCTTATAGGTATCGAAACATTCCTCCTCGCTCATCGTCGTCGCGTCGCAGCGCTGGACGAGCCCGTTTTCCTCCGCCCAAGTTTTTAAGGAAATATCTATCATCGCGAGTCCCTCCACGCCCGCAATGCTGCGCGCGCAATTTACCGAGGCGCTCACCGATTTATCGAACAAAACGTAACCCGTACCGATATTCTCCTTATAATCTTGGAGCATTTCCGATAAAGTTACATCGCGGTTTTTCTTGCCGTACTCCGTCTCTATTTCCGAAAGCCAAGTTTCATAAGACCCTGTACGGTAATGATAATACTTGGATTCGCCCTTCTGGGCAAACAGTCCTTGAATGGATTCCGCCAAGAACTGTTGTTCCGTCGAAAGGTTTTCCGCGCGGCCGTAGACGAGCAAATCGCCGGAAGTAATCGTCATTTTTTTGAAATATCCTTCATAATTTTCCGTATCCTCGACAGAAGAAGAATTTCCCGAAGTCGAATCGGACGAGGAGGGCGAGCTCTCATTTTCTCCGCCGCCGCACCCCGCAAAGGCCGAGAGCGCAAAGACGGACGCAAGTCCGACAATCAGGCCGTATCTGAGATATTTTTTCATATATTCCTCCATATCGTCGCGGGCGCAGCCTTGCGCCCGCGAACTATATTTTCAAAACCTGTATTCAAAGACCGAGCCTCATTCTGCGTCTTTTCCCGCCCATTCAATGCGGAAATAGCTCAGGTTGAAATCCTGACCGGTTCCGTTGTCGTCGTTGGCGTTGTCGCGGACTTCAAATACGAACGTCACTTCTTTGCCCGAAAGGGATTCGATTCCCTGAGCCGCGCACAACGCGGAAATATCCACCTCTTTGGCCTTGATTTGACTGCTCGTTGTCCAATCGATGACGACGACATATTTGCCGTCCACGTACATCGAAAGTTTTGCTTTTGCTCCGCCCGCAATTTCAACGGAGACTTTCAGCGCGTCCTGCGTTTCGGGCAGAACGACGTTTTTCGCGAACCATACGTTGGTATTGCCATTTCTCTTTTCGTTTCCGCCGCCGTCCGAAGCGTCCACCTGCAACGTTCCTTTAGGCTTTAAGGTCTCTCTGTCATATGCCGCCCAATGATAATATTGGCTGGTCTGGAATTGGTCGCCGAGCATCCAATCCTCTGTACTGCCGTTTTCAAATTCGTTGGAATAGACGTCCTCGCAGACCGTATCCTCGCCCTGTACGATAAAACGGTCGGTAATCGAGAAATTATCCAGTTTTATGGAAATGTCGTCCGTCACTTCCAGCACAAAGCTCGCTTGCTTGCCGTTATAATCCGGGAAATACTGTTTCAGCGGGAACGCGAACGCCTGCCAGCCGTCTCCCGTCACAATCGGGGTTTCCGTCCCCGAAACGCCGCGGAGCGTCGCTTGCTCGATCACCGTCTTTTCCGTTCCGTCCACCGTCATTTTCAAGCGGAAGGAGGTAGTCGCAACAGGATCGGTACTGTTTGCACGGGCATAGAACGACACCCATACATTATCCACGGTCGGAAGCGTAAACTCCGCTTTTTCCGCCGTTCCCTTCGCCGCAATTTCTATGTTCGTCTTGAAGGAGGGATATACGTCGGAGGTAGCGACATCGGAAGAACGATAGGTGACGTCGCCCGTCCAATCCTCCTCCCAAAGCAGGAAGTCATTAAACAGCGGGTCAGTGGGAATCCAATCGGGGTGCTGCTGTAATTCGCCGTCGGTAATCGTCGCCCCCGAACCCGATTCGGGCATCACGAAATGGTCGACCGTATCCGCTTTATCCGTCACGCTGTCCGTCATCATATTTACGATTCTGTCGAGCGAGACGACCTCGACATTATCGGAGAGCATATTGACGATCGTGCGAATATCCGAATAATTATGAGACCAAGGGTGCACGTTGATGACGGAATAAGCATCCGTCGTCGTGACGTCCGTACCCGTCTCGGTAGAGGCGTATTTATTGATTCTCGCCGCGATATAAGCGGGCGTGGTGCTCCAAAGGGAATCGCGGGGCACGATAAACGGCTTTCCGTTCTTCCAATACACGCCGCCCGAATAGGCCCCCTCAAAGTACCTTCCGCCGTTGAGGACGAGCCCGCCTTTCAGCGCTCCTACGGAAGCATAAGCGTCCATCGTCCCGAAAATGCCTCCGTCCTTGTAGTTTTCCGCACCGATAATCGTCGTCACGCTCAAATCCGCACGGCGGAGATAAGTATTCAGCTTTCCGAGGAAATCTTGCATGTATTCCGTTCCGGAATTATAGAAATTCCCCGCATCGATATAGCCCTGACCGGAAACCGGCGCGCAGAAATAATCGTTTTCGGTCGTAATATCGCCATTATACGCCGCATTCATGACCAAGGGCATCATATCCGAAAGAGAGGGCGTAATCGACCAAGTAACTGCAAAATCGTCCTGCTCCCGCCCCGTAGCATTCATGTAGCTGGTGGAAAAGATAGCCGTATTTTGCCAATATTGTGCATTATCCCCGTCCGAGACGACAAAGGCGACATAATGCTTTCCGCTCTCTGCGGGTAAATCCTTATCGCTGTTCGGCTGGGTAAATCCGTCCTCGCTCCTGAATTCCTCCGCCACGTGGAAGGTCAGGTTCATCGTGTAATCGGTAGGCACGAGAAATTGTCCGTACTGACTGAACAGAGCAACGTCCTGCGTCTCGTTGTACGCATAACCGATGATGGGAATATTCTTATCCAAAAAAGAGTGAATATTCTTTTTCAAAGTATTGTTGATCGTCGTCGTGTTATCGTAATAGACGTAGAGATACTTATACGTCACGCCGTAGTCGCGGACGTAATAATTCGTTTCGCCATTCAAATCGTAATCCTGATGCACGAGCCCGCCGCTCGAAAGTTCGGTCATACAGGCGTCGAAGCACCATTTATAGCTCCACATTTCATTCGTGACGTCCATTTTTTCCGTCAGGCCGTATTCTTCAAATTCCTCCTTGTCATCCGCGGCGACGGGTAAAAATCCGGTAATTCCCGCGAGCGTGGAGGCAATATTGACCGAATAGGTATCGGGATTATAGAGGATAAAACCGGGCGTCGCGTATCCTGCCTTCGCGGGGTCGGTCTCCTCCTCGCTGTAAGCGTTGTAATAGCCCGAAGCGTCCTTAAATCCGGAGGCGAGGTCTATACCGCTCCCCCACGTTCCCGCCTCGACCATTTCGGACCAAGCGTCCATATACATGCCTACCGCATCCTCTACCGTGATGCTTTCCGAAGCAACGCCGTACTTTTCCGTCGCCTCGTCGAGATAGTACATATCCGCATTGGTGCCGTTGGTCATATACTTTCCGTCCACGTAGAAGGTGACCTCTTTCCGCGCGAATAATCCTTGCAGCGCCGAGACCGTATTGAGCGTATCCGCAGACATGCCCCCTTCTTTATTGAGGACAAAAACCTTTTTATCCCCGCGGAGCTTTGTCGTATTATAATAGGAGAAATCATCGTCTCCCGTAATGTCTCCGATCTCTCCGCCTCCCGTATAATCGGGGTCCTTTTCGCCGCATATCGTGCAATAGCCGTTGACGTAGTTGTGCGTATGTTCGGCGCTGCTGTTTCCGCCCGTTTCACTGCCCGAACTGTTCGAGGTTTGGCCTTCGCCGCAACCGGCGGAAACCGCAATCGAAAGCACGGAAAGAAGCGCCATTAACTTAAAACCTATCTTTTTCATTTTCGATTTTTCCCCTCCTTTGAGGATATTTTCATCGCGTAAATCGGCGAAGCGTAAATCGGACTTGAACCGATTGACTATCGCTTCCGCCAAGGCCGATTCTTTCATTTCAGGCCCGCGATATTGCTTTGATTGAGAATATATTTTTGGAAGATGAGATACATGATAATAATGGGAACAGTAATGAGAATCATGCCCGCGGAGCGAACATAAGTATCCGCATTCCCGCCGAAATTGGGATAGAAACTCTGCATTGCGAGCTGTAAAGTATACAGCCAGCCGGAGCCGGAAGTCGTATAGAGAATCATGGGGAAGAGATACTCGTTCCATGTCCCGATAAAAGTCAAAATGACATAGGTCATAATGATGGGCACCGACATCGGGAAAACGATGACGATGATTTTCTTAAACTCACCGCACCCGTCGATTCCGGCGGCCTCCAAGACGCTGTCGGGAATATTCGACATATACTGCTTTACTAAAAATATCCCGAATACGTTGACGATACCCGGCAAAATAATTCCGAGAATACTGTCGTTGATCCCGAAAAAAATCGTAAGTTTATAGTTTGCCGCCAATAAAATCTCTCCGGGAATCATCAGAGTCGTCAAAAGGAGCGTGCTCACAAACGCCTTTCCTTTGAACTGCATCTTTGCAAGGACATACCCGACGAGCACGGCGACAAATAAACTGAGTCCCGTAAAAGACACGGTATGCAGGAGGCTGACGCCGAGCGCCTGAAAGAGCCTGGCCGACTCGATGACCGTCTTGAAGTTGACGAGGGTAAAATCCGCGAACCAAATGTAAACCTTTCCGATTTCGGGAAGAAATTCCGGAGAATGTGTAGCGTCTATCAGCTTTATCCAAAAAGGAAAGGTCTGAAAGAAAGCCACTATCGCGAGAAATACGATACTGATTATTTGAAAACGCCTGTCTTGGCGGCGCTGTGTTTTTACGCTTTTTGGCGCGGAGCGCATCGACTTTTCGCTATTCAATCGTAGACTCCTCCTTTCCCGCTATTTTTCTTTGAATGATAGAAACGATTAAAATGAAAATGAACAATACAAAGGCATAGGCACACCCCTGCCCCACTCTCGACGGAGCCTTAAAAATTGTATTATAAATGAGCAGCATTACCGATTGCGTGCTGCTTGCCGGCCCGCCGTCCGTGACGAGCTGCATAGGGCCGAGAATCTTAAATCCGTCGATAATGGATAAGAGCGTATTGAGCACAATCGCATTTTTCATGAGCGGCATAGTCACTCGGAAAAAGATTCTGAACCGGCTGGACGTCTCCAAGCTGGCGGCTTCGGTATACGTCGAAGGAATGGAAACGATAGACGCATAATAAATCAATAATTTTTGACAGAAGCCGAAAAAGAAGGGAACGACCATCAGCGCCCAAATGGCGGTATTGGAATTTTCCAGCCATTGGACGGACGAGCCGCCGAAAAACATAATGATTTGGTTGACGATGCCGGAGGAATCGGAGGCAAACAGCGTCTTGGAAATATCGGCGCCGACGACGGCGGAAACGAGGGAGGGCCAAAAGAGAAAGGCCAAAAAGAACTTTCCGCCGCGCTTCAAGCTCTTGATGAGAAAGGCGCAGAGAATCCCCATGACGTTATTTCCGATCATCATGACGACCGTCCAAAGGAGCGTGACCTTCATTGCATTCCAGAACGCCTTGAATTGAGAGGAGCCCGCCGTAAAGATATTGATGTAATTTTGAAAGTCAATTTTTGTAGCGAACTCCAAGCCATAGCCGCCGCGCATATTTGTGAAGCTGGTAAAGAACGCCCAGAGCAGTGCGACGACGAAAAAGACCGTCCACCAAAGGAGCGGAATCCCTATCAGCGAATAAGCGACGATTTCCCGCTTATATTTTTTTGAAAAGGGCTGTTTCTTTTTTCCGGCGACGTTTTTCATTTTTGAGCAAGACCTCCCGTCACTAAAATTTATCCGCCTCGGTTTTATTCCGAATAAATATCTTCGAGCGCGGAAGTCACCTGATTATGAATCCCGATGCACGCCTGCCGAACGCCGTCCTCTCCGTCGTAGGTTCTCTGCACGAGGTTCGTGACGAAGGTTCCCAGCACGGATTCTATATCCGTCCAAGCGGGCGAGCCGGGACGCACGACGACATTTTCGAGCTGTTCGACGTATACCTGCCATACGTCTCCCGAATAGTAGTCGTCCTCAATGGCGGTTTTTGTCGTAGGAAGAAGGTTTTGCGGCGTGGAGAAGGCGAGCTGATATTTGTCGTTAGAAGCGACGAACTTCACGAAGTCCGCCGCCAAAGCGGAATTGCTGTTATTGGTGACGACGAGACTGTAAAGTCCCAGCGTCGCGCCCGAATTTCCGCCGTCCGTGAAGGGAATCGCCGTCGTATATCCTACCTCCCAATTATACGCCTTAGAATATTTTTCGTAATCGGACATCTTCCAAGGTCCCATTTCGATAAATCCGACCCTTCCCGATTCAAATTTCGCCTCTGCGAAGGTGGGAGTCGAATACTGTCCCAGCTCGTATAATTTAAGCGCCGCATCCATGCAGGGTTGCGTATTGATGAGGCTCTCTTTCAAATCCTCCGAAAGGATTCCCGTCCCGCCGCTCCGATTGACATAGGCGAGATAGGTCATGGACGCCATGGAAGTGTTCCCCGTCCCTGCGGGAAGCGTAACGGCATAATAGGGATCCCCCGCCGTAGAAGCGTCGTTGAGCGCGTTTATCTTTTTTGCAAGCTCGATAAATTCGTCGTAATTTTTCGGCAGCACGATTTTATCCGTCGTCGTATTTTGCGCCTTGGCGATCAACGTCTTGTTGTAGACGGTAGCGAGAATATTGGCGCTCATGGGCAGCGCATAGAGACTGTCCTCATAAAAATTCGCGTCCCAAAGCGTAGAGATAAAGGTGTCGGACAAAGACTCGAACCCCGCGCTGGAAAGATTGGCTATGTATCCGTAATAGGCGAGCATCTGTACGTAAACGTGATCTACGTAAGCAATATCGGGTGCGGAGTTGCCCGCGCAGGCGAGCATATACGCCGAATAGAAATCTGCCGTGGATTGACCGATAATTTCGATTTCCACTTTGGGATTTTCTTCTATATAGTCCGCTTTTGCCTGCTCTATCGCCTTCATTTCCACCGTAGAGCCCGGCCACCAAATCGTAATTTTACCCTCTTTGCTGGTCAGCTCTCCGATGCTGTTATCGCTCGTTCTTCCGCCCAGCGTACAGGCCGCGCCGGAAATCGCCGTCGCGGCAATCAACGTCACGGCACAAATCGCGGAGATAATCTTTTTCATGTCTGTTCCTCCTTTTTGAACGGAGCGGAAACCCCTTCCGCCCTCTCTTTTCTCCCCGTCCGCGTTTCCGCGGACGGGGCCTCTTTTTCTTAAACTCAGCTTAAAGCTATGCTCGTAATGACGCAGTGCGAACCTTGATCCACGCCGATACGGATTTCTATTTTCTTTCCCGCATAAGCCGAAAGGTCGTAGGTATATGCCTGCGGAGTTTCGTATTTCTTGTCGGTCGTATCCAGCTCTACGGTATCCTCTGTCGCGCCGGCCGCCCGAATCCGAACCGCCTGACCGTCCACCATGACGGCGACATACATTTTCGGATTGGTTTCATTTTCGCGGACGAATACCCGCGCGTTAACCGTCAGCGTTTTGAGTCCCGTCAAATCCACCGTCTTGGAAAGGTAACCCGTGTTACGAATATCCGCGCCCTCTCCGACGCCGGAATCCCAGTCGCCCGTTATCTTCCAGCCCATATATTCGTCGAGAATAGCGGCCTTATTTGCCCAAGAAGTTACTTTTGCGACGGTAATTTTCACTTCGCAATACACTTCGGGGGAAGACTTTAAGGAAATACGCACGGTATAATCACCGAGGGGCGCATTTTCCGCCGCCGTGAACTTTCCGTCCGCGAGCGTATAGGAGCGTCTGTTGCGGTTTCGGGCTTTGCCGTCACGGAGAACTGCGTTTCCTGCTCCGCGGGAATCGTATAATAGTCAAAAGTATAGCTTCCGCCCGCCTCAATCGTCGCGGCGGTTTCGTTTGCCGTCACTGCCGTTTCCACGGCGGAGACGGTCACGGTCACTTCAAAGGTCACATATTTATCGCTGCTTCCGTAAGCCAACGCTTTGACGAGCAATTTTGCCGTTCCGTTCTTGACGGGAGTAATCGCGCCGTTTGCGACGGTGAAAATCGTCTCGTCGGAGGAAGAGAGCTGAATTTCGCCCGTTTCTCCGTTGTTCAAAGCGGGGAATACGCCCCAAGGATACAGCGCGGCCGCCGTCGTATTGCTGTAAAATGTCTTTGTCGTCAATTGCAGAGACACCTTTTCGCTCAAAGAACCCGTATAGGTGAGCGTGAGCGGCGCATATACGCCCTCGGCAGTATACGACCCTTTTCCGTCTCCGCCCTTTCCCGAAGCGCTCACCGTCCAGCCGTCGGCCGCAAGGGAGGCATTCGCATACATTCTATACGTATTATAGTCGGCTTCCACTTCGCCGTCAGGCGCGGGGATTGCTCCTTCGGGCATTTCCGCCGAAAGGGTGATTCCGCTGAGATACAGGTATCCGCCCGCCGCGGAATCGGAATCCTTCGGGAAGTTGCCGTTATTCTGTAAGCCGCCTACCATTTCAAACAACACGAGGATATTTCTTCCCGCATAGGCGCTCACGTCGAGGGAGAGCGTATACCATTCCTCTTTTTGCTTCCAGCGGCTGGCGATCGTCGTCCAATCGAGGAGCATATCCACAGTCCAGTTCTCTCCTTCGAGATAGGCGACGCGCACGCGGATATTGCTGCTTTCGAGGTATCTGTCGTCGCTGTGCCCGTGTACCTTGAAGCTAAAATACTTCATATCCTTCCCGACGGAAATGAGGTTATAGCCGATATTGACGGGATTTTGACTATTCGCCTGAACGACATGGCTTTCAAACTGTATCGCATCGCCGTCGGTATTCCATTTTGCGTTTGAATGTCTCTTATCTACGGTATTGAAAACAAATTTCTTCAAACCCGCCGCGTTCGTCCAGCTTGCGCTGTCGTCTGCGCTCAACATGGCTGCGGAGGTTTTAGTGACGTTCGTCCCCACAATCAACGATTCGGCCGCATTGTACGCGCTCACCGCGACCGTGAAGGAAATCGCAAGGTCGGGATTGTCGTCCGGCGCAATCGTGACCGTCGTCGTTCCCGCTCCGATAAACGAGAATTCTCCGTTTTCAAAAGCGACTACTCCATCGGTGCCCATCGCTACTTTATAGGTCGTCACGGACGCATTTTCATTTGCCGTAAACCTGAACTCAAGCGCTTTATCCGTATAAATCCCGTCCTCGTCGAACGTGGCGGCAATCGTCGCACCCGACAGCGTATCCGTACCGTAATGGATTTCCCGTTCTCCGAGGTAAAGCCCGCCGTCAAATTTCGTCAATGCAGTATATTGTGTCACCGTGAGCGTAAATTCCGCGGTCGCTTTTGGATTATCCGTAGATGCCACTACGATTTTATATTCCCCGACGGGCGCATCTGTGGCGATAGAAATAACGCCCGCGCTCGAAATAGCAATTCCGTCCTTACCTCCTTCGGGCGCATCTGCAAGCGTATACGTCAAAGTCTTATAGGACGCATCGGAAGGAGTCACAGTCGCGTTTATGGTATAGGTGCCGCCTTGCCCCACAGAGGCCTTGTCACTCGCAAGAGAAACGCTCTCCACGGCCTTATAGCTGTTTATCCAAAGCCCCTTGAAATGCAGCTCGCAGTTGTTGTCCGTCTGCGCCAAAGAGGTCTCGATGACGATTGCGACGTCGGAATCCTTAAAGTCGTCGGGAATTTGGTACTCCGCATACGGCTTGCCGTCGTCCAGAGGTTTGCTCTTCAATACCCAGCCGTCGGTAACGCACTTTGCAGTGCCGTCCGCCTTCACCAGCGTGATACGATAACTGCCGAACGTCTTGTCATTGTTGCCGATTGCTACCGTCATCGTCGTAGCCGTCGCGGGAATATGCGCCTTCGTCCAGGTCAAAGCCGTCACTTCCCCCGCGGAAAGTCCCGTCGAAGAATCGATTCGGGTTTCCAGACACACCCCGTAAATGCGATCTGCGGTGCCGAGATAGAAAATCTTCTGATTGCCGTCGTCACCGTCGGGATTGGCCGTAGTTTTGTTCATTACGAGTCTCCAATCTCCGAGAAGCCCCTTCGTATAATCCAAATCGTCGGGATTCGAGTCGAAATTCCAATTCACCTCGGTATCCGCAGTCATGGAATCGAATTCGCTCTTCAAAACGCCGTTATACAGCGTATCCACGACCTCTACTTTGATTTTTATTTCCGCCTCTCCGGAAGTATTGGACACTGTGAGCACGGCCGTTCCCGCCGCGTCCGCCGTCCAATTTCCGTCCGGACTCAAAGTGAAAATTCCCTCTTTATCCGCCTGTATCGTCCACGTGGTATCCGTCGCTTCCGCAGGAACGGGTGTAAACGTCATCTTGTAAAGGGACGCATAGTAGGTCAGATTGAGCGGAGCCTGCGCGCCGCCCATGACGCTCCCGTTTAAGAGCGCCTCTCCGCGCCCCGCCATGCCGTCCGTCATATTCCAAGAGGTACCCTTTGCCGTCTTGAAATAATAGTCATAGCCCTCCTCCTCGCTTTCGGGCAGATTCGCGGTAATTCCCGTAAGTTCAGTATATTCCTCTACCGTCACGCGGAAATAGACGGTTAAATCGCCCGTGTTCGCCTTGCCGCGGAGCGCATATTCCCCCGCCGTAGAAGAAGAGAGCGTCAGCGTATTGCCGCTCTGCTCGGCGGTGAGGTCGAGCCCGCTGTTTTCTGTAAATGTACCTTCCGACAAAGTCCCCACCGTCCAGGTGAAGGCTTTATCTGCATCCGACGGTCTCACGACCAAACTATGTACCGATTGCTTTCCGGCGGAAAATTTCACCGAATAGGGGTCGTCCGCTTCTCCCGCGCCGCTGTCGTCCGCGAGATTGCTCACGCTCAGCCCCGTGGGCGCCACCGTTTCTTCGCCCTTCGCGGTCACGGTCACCCGAATGTTCACGTCCTCCGCCTTTTCCGACGACTCCGAAATCGTCACCGAAGTGCTGCCCGCCGACAGCGCTTCGAGCGTCAACGTCGTCTCCGTGACCGAGGCGGAAACGACCTTCGTATCCGTTACGGCTACCGTAAAGGCATAATCGGTCAACGTTCCCACGACGAGCGTATACGTCCCCTTCGCCTCCTCTTCCAGCGTCAGGGAATAAATTCCCTCCTCGTCCGCCGTCTGTCCCGCGATGAGAATCTTCGCCTTTGTTTCCTCAGCACCGCCGCTGCTGTCGCTGTCGGAAACCTTCTGCGAACATGCGGCAAATCCCATCGCCGCACACAAAACAAATACAAAACCGAAAACCGTTCCTATTCGTTTCATAATGCTACAAATTCCTCCCTTTTGCGCGTCTTGCGCATTTTTTTTGCTTCGGACGGATATTTTCTTTCATACCAAAAATATCTCTCCGTTACAATCTTGTTAGAAAACCGTTTTTTTGACGAGGAAAAATAAAACGGAGCGCCCGACTTGCGTCTTTGCTGTAACTCACGACACAACGATTCTGTTCTTTCTTGCCAAAAGATTCCGAACGACACTCCATCTTGCGCGGCGGTCCCGTACCGCCGCTCATCTTTCCCCGATAAGTTTTTTTACGTAATACGCTGTATTACGTAAATGGGGACGTCCCCATTTATTTTTTCTAAAAAAACATAGAAAACTGTTTTTCTGTCCTTATTGTAACACGGATTTTGTTCCTTGTCAATAGGTTTTAGAAAAATTTTCTTGAATTTTCAAAAAAGTTAAAAAATCAGACGGTATAATAATCGGTACAAATTTTTTTGACGCTTGTATCGCCCTCGATTTCGTCGAGGAGAGTATTCACGGCAATTTCTCCCAATTTGACATAATCCTGACGGGCATATTCCCAAGAGACATCCGCGCCGGCGTCGTCCTCACCGAGGGAATAAATTTTAATATCGGAAAGAGGGTCAAGCCCTGCGGAGCGCGCCGCACGAGCGACGCCCCGAGCTACGGTCCCGTCGGAGACTACGAAGGCCGTTTTCCGCTCCATAAAGGGGGCAGCGCAGCGGCAGCCTTCCTCCTCCGTACAGGCGGAGGTATAGACGATTTGGAAATTCGTCTCTCCGAAGGCGGAGAGGGCTTCGGAAAAGCCCACGGCGCGGTCTATGGAAATAGTTTTATCCTTTTCGCTGTTGATGAGGCAAAGTCTGTGCCAACCCTGTTTGTAGAGTCGCTTCACGACGTCGGAGACCATTTTGACGTTATCGATGTCCACATAGCTGATTCCGACGGCCGCGGCGGGGCGGCCGATAATGACGCAGGGGATACGTTGTTTTTCGAGCTGAGAAATGCGGGCGTCATCTACGAGCGGCGTCATGACAACGGCGCCGTCGATGGGCGCTTTATCCCGTTTGAGCATTGTCAAAACCGAGCTTTTATCGAGACCGCTGTATACGAGGAGATGTTTTCCCTTTTTCGCAGCGGTACGCAGGCAGGAAACGATGAGGTCGGTATAGAAGCCCCGGTATTTGACATCGCTGTCCTCTTCGAGCACCAGCGCGACGATATTCGTGCGGCCGCGGGAGAGGGTAGAAGCATAAAAATTCGGCTGAAAATCCAACTCTTTACAAGCGTCCATGATTTTCTTTTTGAGGTCGGGACTGACGTATTTTTTATCCGTCAGCGCATTGGAAACGGTGGATTTTGCCACTCCGCATTTTTTTGCAACATCGTTGATAGTAATCATTTTTTCCTCACATATTCCTTGACGAGCGAAACGAGTTCCCCCGCCGTCACGATTTTTATATGTTTATCCAAGCGGGAAACGAAATAGTCGAGCGCTTCCATATTCACCGTCCAAGGGTGGACATTGACGACCGTATATCCCTTTTCCGAATAAATATCCGCGGGACGAGCGTCAAATTTTCTCGCGATTTCGTCCAGCCATTCCTTCGTCACCGCCTTGGGGTCGCCCGACGGGTGCCAGAGGGACACTCCCACGCTGACGAAGGGTTTTTCGTTTGCCCAAAAAATTTTTCCGCCGCCCGCCTCATAGCGATCGGGGTCCAACTGCCATATCCCGCCGTCGATATTTGGAAAGGCGACGAACGTTTCCAGCCTTTTCTCCGCGTCCGTTCCCAAGTTTGCGAGATTGTCCAAAAGCGCTAAAATACGCATATCCGCGCGAGACATTCCCTCCGCCGTCCGACGGGCATATTCTTCGAGATATTCTTCGGGATAAGTCATACAGTTCGTATAGCCGATTCCGGATACTCCGCAGATAAATTCGTCCTTTCCCGCTTGCGTATAAATCCCTTCCAGAGCCTCGGGACATACCTGCGTGAGTATGGGCGCCGCCGTCCAGCTCACCTTATAATTCTTTTTTCCTCTCAGGCGCTGTCCATAGACGCTCTCGCGAGCGAAACCGCGTTCCAGCCATTGAACATTATCCCCGTCGCTGACGACGAATGCAATATAATGCTTTTTTTCGTCTGCGCGGCATTTCGGATAGTGCCTTTTTTGGCGCAGAAAAACGGGCTTTTCGCGGTATAGATAGCTATGATTGAAGGACCAATCGCAGGGAATGAGATAGTCTCCGAAGCGGGAAAGCGCGGCGACAAACTCAATCTCATCCGTCGTCCAGCCGTATACGGGCACATTTTTATCCGCCCACGCGAGCACTTCGGACAAAAATTTCTCGTCCGTATCGGGGCGGGCAAAAAAAGTAAATGCACCGCGGCAAACGGAAAAATCCCTCAGACGATTGCGAAATCCCTCCTTTTCCGTCACCTGATGCACGAGGCAGTCCCGCCGAAGTCTATCCCGAAATTTCAACCATACGGCACGTTGGCGCTCCGCGGGCGTACCCTTGAAATTTGCCGCGTCAAACTCTACCGACAATCCGTATTTTCCGACTCGTGCCAAGAGAGTGCGCGGAATCCCCAGAAGTCGGGAGGCCGCACAGGCCGTCGCCGCGAGATTGATCGACTCATCTCCCGGCGCGTAATCGTATACCGCCAGCCCCTCAAACTCGCCCGACGTCTCTTCGAGAAGCTCCCACACGGAGCAAAATTCATGCTCGTCCGAGAGGTAATCCATATAATATTTTGCACCGATATAGACGCGCCGCGCTCCGCGGTTCAGCGTCCCCTGCATAAACTGCGCCAACGCCAGTTCTTCTTCCGTCAACCCTTCCGTGCGGATAACGTTCGTCATGCTTTCCCTCTATTTTCTGCGAGCGATTTCCGCCAAGCTGCCGCCCTGCATCAATTCTTCATAACCGATTTTATTGCGCATGTTTTCCGCGTCGAAAGCCGCTTTTTCGATAAGCAGCGTCCGACCGTTCGCCAGCCGTACGGTCGCTTTGTCGAACAGGGGCAGGCTCATGGTGAAATCGGGACGGGAAGGGCACATCTGATAAAATCCGAGACAGCTCAAAATCACCCATGCCGCCATTGTGCCGTTATCCTCATCTCCCGGAAATCCATCGACGGTGTCATGAAAGGCCGTCATCAGCCTTGCCACGAGCTCCGCCGTCTTTTTTACGTCGCCCAATTCGCTGTAAATATACGGAACATGAAAGCAGGGCTGATTGGAAATGGCACATTGTCCGAAATCCGCGTCCGCGAGCTCGCTCATTTCATGAATTTCCCCGTTATACCCGCCGATGGAATAATAGCGCGGCGCGGTCAACATTTCGTCGATTTTTTCCGCCAGCTTCCCACCGTATAAGTCGTTCAGGCCCGAAATATCGTGATAGACGGCAAAAGAGCTCTGCCACGCCGAACCCTCCGTATAATCCCGACCCCATGCGTAGCAATCGAAAACCTCGTCGCGGAAATTCCCCTTTTCGTCCCTGCCGCGCATGAACCCCGTCTCCTTATCGAATAAGTTCCGATAATTCTTCGCATAGCGGAAATACTTTTCGGCCTCTTCGCCATGGCCCAATTTTTCCGCCGCTTTGGCGATGCAATAATCTCCATAGCAGCAATCCAGAGTTTCATTGACGCTCTCTTTCGCCGCGGTATACGGCACATATCCGAGCGCTCTGTATTCCTCCGCGGCGACTCTTCCTACGCCCGCTTCGCCGGAAAAGCTCTCCCCGTCGTGCAAAAGCGCCTGAAAAATCTTTTCCGAAAGCTCTCCGCCCACAATCTCCTTGACTACCGCATCGGCCATCGTCGCTTCTACCAGCATGCCCGGCATACAGTTGAAATTGTCGGGACAAAGCCACTTCGGCAACCAGCCGCTGTCCTCATAATAATGATAGTAGCCCTCCGCCATTTCCGCATACAATTTTGTATCGATAACAGAAAGATAGGGGTACAGCGTCCGATAGGTGTCCCAAAAACCGTTATCCACATATAATACGCCGTCCGCCGGCTTTCCCGTTTCTAAATTCAAATGGCGGATTTTTCCCTCCGCATCCGTCTCATGAAATTTTCTCGGCCACAAAAAGGCGCGGTACATACACGTATAAAAGACTGCTTTGCGCTCCTCGTCCTTATCCTCTATGTCGATTCGGGATAAATACTCTTCCCATTCCGCTTCCCCCGCCGCGCGGACTTCTTCCAGCGTGCGGTTTTCAAGCTCGCGCGCATAATTGAGCTTTGCCTGCTCCGCGGACAAAAACGACGTCGCAAACCGACATTCCGCCACCTTTGCGTGCATCGTCAGCGAAAGCGCGTTTTCTCCTCGCTCCACGGAAAACGGAACGTCCGTTTTCACGGCAAAATATTGCCGCAATTCCCCGAATCGTACGGTATGTGAACAAGAAGTCGTATATCCCGTCACAAAACCGCTCCTTTCGTCATATTCAAAGACAGTCTTTCCGTCTCCGATGAAATTGATACGATTTTCTCCCTCCTCCGAAAAAGAAAAGCGAAAAACCGCTCCGCTGTTCGTAGGCGAGAGCTCAAAGGTATAGCGATCCCTGCGTACATAGCCCTTTATATATGCCGGCTGAAAGACGCAATTTTCATTATCGTAGGAAGACCAGCGGCGCTCCTCGTCGAAATAGAGCGGCCCCCTCTGCCCCGTAATGATCAGATAACCGTAATCCCCCACCCATGGAGAGGGTTGATGCGTGAGCCGAAGTCCCTCAAAGCTCTTGGAATAGGGAGAATAGAACCAACTCCCCGCGGATTTTTCGTTCTGTATGGTAAACGAAGCCATACCGTGCGGCACCGACGCTATGGGCAATACGTTGCCCGAAGAAAAACGTCTGGTGTTGAAAGTACCCATCTGAACGTTTACATACTCGTATTTGTTCATATCTATCCTCTTTTCCCTTTCAAAATTACGGCTTCGGAGCGCTTATCCCCATCGCCTTTTTCTCCATTATAATACACAAAGTTGCGTTTGTCAATAGAAAAAACCGTTTTTTTGGACTGTTTTATTGAAATTTACTTTTGTAGTCTTCTAAAAATTCGAGAAGAGAAAACAGTTGACTTTTCCGCCAGACCTATTATAATATAAAATAGTGAAGCACTTTTCAAATCGGTTATAAAAAAATTCTTCTTGTAAAAGATTTTCACCAATAAAAATATATTTTCAAACGTTTAATTTAGTGAGAGAAGATAAGGAATATAAAATGGAAAAGAAAGAAATAGACATGCTGATGAAAAAAGTTGCGAAGGGCGATACCGTCGCATTTGAGCGACTGTATATAAATACCGCGAAAGGAATTTTTGCCTTTGCATATTCCTATTTGAAAAATTACGCCGACGCGGAAGACGTCACTCAAGAAGTTTTTCTTGCAGTAAAACGCAAAGCATTTCAATATATTCCGGGCACAGACGCCCGTGCATGGATATTTCAAATTGCAAAAAATTTATCGCGCGACGAACTCCGTCGACGAAAGCGACGGGCCGATCCCTTAGACGGGGTTTCTGAAATCGAATTTGCCGTCGAGCCGCGGCTTCCTCTTCTCAATCAAATGACGAACGTTTTGGATGAGAGTGAAAGAGAAATCGTAATTCTACATGCAATTTGGCAGTATAAACATAGAGAAATCGCAGAGATTCTCTCCCTTCCGTTAGGAACGGTTACTTGGAAATATAAAGCTGCGCTCGCAAAATTACGCGTATTTTTGGAGGATGAAAAATGAAAAAAAAGGATTTTTTCGAACAACTGAATCGAGAGCTCGAAAACGCCCTTCCTCCCATGTCGGAGCGGCTAAAAGACGAAATCATTCAAACTTCCGCCGATCGTTTACCCGCGCGTTGCGACACAAGGACAACGACAAGTAAACGAAAGCCCTCTCTTAGATTTGTCAAAATTTTTACCGCTGCGGCGAGTATTATTCTCTCGTTCATCATGCTTTTTTCCCTTTTCGGAAGAAATATTTTTCTTCGCGGCGAAGAATTTGCCGTCATGCAAATAGACATCAACCCGTCTTTGGCGCTGACGTTGGACGAAGACTATCGAGTAAAAAAAGTAACCAGCCGAAACGAGGACGGAGACGTTCTTCTCCAAGACAAAACCTTCGCCGAGTCTTTGCAGGACAAAAGCGCGGAGGAAGCGGCACGCCTTATCGCGGAACGCGCCGCCGCAACGGGGTATATTCGCATTTCAGACAAGGGTACCGCGGAAAAATACAACAAAATAACCGTATCCCTTTTCAACAATCGGGAAAACGCCTCAAAAGAGGCGCAAGGCATACAAAACGAACTCGTCGAATTTTTTAACGATAAAGGCGTCTACGTATATATAGAGACGTTTTCCGAAAAAACGCCCGAAGCGGAAACCCTGACAAACAAATACGATACTCTCCCCACTCTTTGGTACGATTTCAAAACAGAGAGCGCAGATATAGCTGCTTTGACGTCTTTGGCGGAAAAAACTGTTTACGATTACGCCGCAGATCTTTTGAAAGATTCCCTTGCGAAATATGACCTTCTGAACGAAATCGGAAGAATCAACAAAAAAATTATCGCATTGCCCGAAAATTCCGGCGGAGAAATTTTCGGAAACTATTGGACGGTCGACGAAAAAATTTTGGGGATTGAGGGAAATGCGCTCTTTGCGCAGATGTCTCCGCTCATCGAAACCCTGTATATTTTATACGGAATCGATTGCCGGGAGCGCGGGCTTATTCACGGTAGCGTATCCTATCAAAAATATAAGGCGGCTTCCGATTATTACGAGGCCATTCTCGATGAAGAAGATATGGAAGATCTCAGAAAACTCGACGCTGAGGGAATCGACGAAAATTCTTTCGGCGGTATCGAAAATCTTCCCAGACGTTTAAGATTTTATTCGCTCGTCGCAAACGACTTTTTCGGAAAAATAGCCTCCGATATTCTCGACGGCGCAGTACAAACGGCAGAAAAACTTTTAAACGATATTTCCGCTTTGGTCAGCGATCGCGCCGAAAAGAGAGAACAAAAATTTTCCGCCCTGTTTTCGCTCGAACGTAAACCCATCTCGGAACAAGAATACGAGGATTTTCTCCAAAGAATAGGTAAAAAAGAATAATTTATAAAAAATTTCTATTTTTTCCAATAAAACTCCGCTTCCATTTCGTTTAATGTTCGAACCCGGTCAAAAGGAACCACCGGAACAAAAAATGAAATGAGGTAAAATTATGAAAAACAAAGCCCTGAAATTTTTAGCGGCAGGAACCGCCGTAGCGATGATTTTTTCTTTTGCGGCATGCGGCGACACCCCGAAACAGGCGGAAGCAGTTTCCTACGTCGGAATCGACGTCAACCCCTCCGTCACTCTCGTTCTCGATAAAAACGACAAAGTCCTCTCCGTCCTCGCGGATAACGAGGACGCACAGGTTCTTCTTCTCGAGACAGACCTCACGGGCATGAACGCAAAAGACGCGGCAAAAAAGATCGCACAGCTTTCCGTCGAACTCGGATATCTCAATCAAGATAACCACGGGGTGAACATTTCGATCGAAGGCAAGGCGGACAAAGACGAACTTACGGGCGATATCGAAGCCGCTTTCAACGCCGAAGCAGACGGGCTGGGGCTTACTTTCTCTACCGAAGGATTGTTCTCCGTCAACAGACGGTTCGAGTCTCTCAAAGCGGAATATAAAGGCAACGCCGCCATTGAAAATCTGACATTGGGCGAATTCCGTTTAATCCTTGAAGCCAAGAGCGTAGACGATACCCTTACTTTTGAAGCGGCGGCAGAATTGGATCTTTCCGAGCTTCTCGCCCTAATCAATCAGAAAGCCGAAGAAATCGAGCCCTATGCCACAGCGGCGTATATTGCAGCCAAAGAGTCGGCAACTCGAACCTATGAAGCGGCGAAAGGGCAGCTTACAGACGCTTTATGGCTGACCCCGTACATCAAATATACTCCGGAAATTCTGCTCGGACAACGCGTGCATTACGGTGCAATTTATAACCTGTATACCTCTTCCGCCCGCACGCTCGACGCAGGAATCGCCGCTGCGGAAGCCGTGGCGGAAGCAAAATCGAAAACAGCGGTATCCGATGCCACGCTGGAAACGATCGCAGCCGCGCTCGGTATGTCGGAAGAAGAAAAGGCGGCATTCATTAAGCAAATTACAGACAACGGCAAGACTGTCGCCGCACTCGACAATTATCTCGATATTTACTTCAAAAATATGACGAAAGAAGAACGCGCAGCCATCGCACAGAAAATCGCGGAAATCACGGCAGCCGTGCAGGCGGAAGCGGATAAAATCGACGCGGCAATCGCCGAAGAATACAAAGCAGCCTTCAATCGCCTTTGCCTCGATATCGTCAATTTGATTCCCGAAAGTATCCGCAACACCGCCGATACGTATTTTAAGGAATTTAATACGCTCGTGGATTCCCTGAAAGCGGCGACGGACGGTAAAGAACCGCTTCCCGCGGCGCACGCAGCGCAGGAAGCGCTGGAAGCTAATGCGGCAAGAGTTCTCATCACCATGAAAAACGACCTCACGAAGGAAGAAGTACAAACAGTCGAAGAGGCTATACAGAAGCTCAACGACAAACTTGCAGAGGCAGAAAAACAATGGAAAGACGCCATCGCAAAAGCGGAAGAGGAAGCCAAAGCCTATCTCGAGTCTCTGAAAACAGCGCGCACGGAAAAAACAACTTGATCAACAAAGCTCATTTCCCCTGAAAGTTTATAAACACCCAAGAGTAAAAGAAGCCGTGCCGATTTTTTCGGCACGGCTTCTTTCTTTTTATTTTCTAAAACTCTATTCCGAAGATCTTTCCGTCCGAAAACTCTTCCCGCAGCAGACGAGCGGCGAATTGCCAGCGTTCCTCGACGGTCGCTTTTTTCAGCAGGTGTTTCCAGAAAAATTCGCGGAATAATTTTTTATGACGGAGGCGGAGATTGGGAAAAATATACTGTCCGTTTGAAAAGACGACGAAATTTCCCTCCCCGCCGCCCGAAACCGAACGAAAATCGAGGTAGTCCCGCCCTTTTTTCAGACGATAAATATAGACGCAGGAGGAATCGGAACCCTTGTCGTAGAGATATTCATATATAAATCCCGCCTCCAAAAGAAAGGAAAATTCCCTTTCGATGACGTCCTCGTAAGGCTTTTCTTCTCTATACGGCTTTTCCGTTTGATAAGATTTATTCGTTTCCTGCGGTTTTCTGTCCATGCTTCCTCCTCTGCTTAGGGGCTCGGCCGTCGCCATATATTTCCGCGCCGCGCAAATCGTCGTTCGCGCGGCGCAGATAAATGGTCGTTCGTACGGATTATTCGTGCGTCAAAATTGCTTTAATGCGGCGGATTCCCGCGCCGGAGCTCTGTTCCTTGACGATTTTGAACGTCCCGAGCTCGCCCGTCGAAGCGGCGTGAGGTCCCCCGCAGATTTCCTTGGAAAAATCGCCGATGGAGTACGTCTTGACGCGCTCGCCGTACTTGCTTTCGAATAAGCCCGTAAAGCCCTCCTTTTTCGCCTCTTCCAGACTCAGTTCCAGCATGACGACGGGGATATTTTCGGAAATCTTTTCGTTGACCAGTGCTTCCACCTTTTTAATTTCCTCCTGCGTCATGGGACGGGGGAAATTAAAATCGAATCTGAGGCGCTCTTCCGTGATGTTCGACCCTTTCTGATTGACGTCCTCGGACAATACCTTTTTCAACGCCGCATGTAAGAGGTGCGTGGCGGTATGGAGATGCGTGGTCTCCTCCTTATGATCCGCGAGCCCGCAGGCGAATTTCTGTTCGCTGCCCGCTTTGCTCTTGCTCTGATGCTCCTCAAAAGCGGCTTTATAACCGTCGAGATCCACGCCGTAGCCACGTTCCTTCGCCATTTCCGAAGTAATTTCCACGGGGAAGCCGTAGGTGTCGTACAGATGGAACGCCTGTTTTCCGCCGATGACCTTTTCGGGAACATAGGAGGAATCCTTCGCGGCCATGAACGCGTTTTTGCGTTCCAGGCCGCCGATGCACTTTTCAAACTCTTTCAGTCCCTGTTGCAGCGTTTTGGAGAATTTCGCCTCTTCCTTGTCGAGTTCCTCGAAAATTTTCGCGCGGTTTGTCTCCAATTCGGGATATACCGCACTGTATTTTTCAATAAAGGTCTCCGCGACTTTGGCGAGGCTGCCTTCGGGCAGATCGATCTTGCGTCCATAACGCACGGCGCGACGGATAATGCGGCGCAAAATATACCCTTGGTCGGTGTTGGAAGGGACGATTCCCTTTTCGTCTCCGATCATAAAGGTCGCCGTGCGGACGTGGTCCAAAACGACGCGGAACGCCCTCGTCGTCTCCTCGTCCGCGCCGTAAACGCGGCCCGTCAATTCGGAAATCTTTTGAATGGCTTTTTCAAAAATATCCGTTTCGTATACGCTCGACTTTCCGTTCAAGACGCACAGAGCGCGTTCCAGCCCCATGCCCGTATCGACGTTTTTCTGTCTGAGCTCGGTATAGCTGCCGTCCGCCTGTTTATTGAAGCGCATAAAGACGTCGTTCCAGATTTCGAGGAACGCGCCGCAGCTGCAATCGGGATTGCAGTTCGGCCCGCATTTGGGCTTGCGGATAACGAACATTTCCGTGTCCGTTCCGCAGGGCCCCGTAAGTCCCGCGGGACCCCACCAATTATTTTCGCGGGGCATGAAATAGATGTTTTCCTTCTTGATCCCCGCTTGTTCCCAAAGCTCGGCGGCCTCGTCGTCGCGGGGCAGCGTCTCGTCGCCCCCGAATACCGTCACCGCCAGCTTGTCCGAGGGAATTTTGAGATAGTTTTCTCCCGTCAGAAATTCATAGCTCCAAGGAATCATTTCCTTCTTGAAATAATCGCCCAAAGACCAATTTCCCAGCATTTCAAAAAAAGTGCAGTGCCTCTCGTCGCCCACGTCGTCGATATCGCCCGTGCGGACGCATTTCTGCACGTCGGTGAGACGGTTCCCCGCGGGGTGCTTCTCGCCCAGAAGATAAGGAACCAAAGGGTGCATGCCCGCCGTCGTAAACAGAACGGTGGGGTCGTTTTCGGGAATGAGCGAAGCCGACGGAATCACTTTATGCCCGCGGGCCTTGAAAAATCCGAGATACATTTCTCTTAAACTTTCGCTGGTATATTCTTTCATGTCGTCTACCTTTTTGTCTGCGTTTTTTCTAAAATTATATAAGGTCGCGCGAAAAATGTCAACTTCTTTGTAAACGTTTTTCTTCTATCCGCGAAAAAACACAATTTTTTTTCGCGGATAGAGGAAAAAACAACTCCTTTGTCGTATTTATTATTAAAAAAAAATGCCTGACCTCATAAAAAAACGGAAATCTGTTACCTCATGCGGAAAGTAGTTCCTGATAACCGGTATAAAATTCCTTCCGACTAGGAAACGGTACTCCTTGAAACTTATATAAAAACACAGTATAATTAATATATAAAATAAAAACAAGGAGAATTACAATGAAAACTACCCCTTTGGCAAAAAACCTGAAACACTTCTTGGAAGAAAAAAATTGGACTGTTTCTAAATTTTCCAAAGAATTAGAGAAGAGCGAAATCTATGCAGACGAAAAAACCATAAGAAACTGGCTCGACGGCAAATACTACCCTCAAACGGAAACGCTGATAGCCCTTTCGGAATTTCTCGGCGTTTCCTTAGACGAGCTTGTATGTTCGGACTTAACCGGATACGGAATCCAAAAAATCGATACGTTAAGCCGAGAAGAAAAAGAAACTTTATACAAACTTTGTATTTCTTCCGGAAATATTTGTTTTCCGACGGAAATTTCGAAAGACGTGCTTTTTATCAAACCTGAAATAATGACCGAAGAGGAATTTTGCGAATCCTTTCGGGTCGCCGCCCGCAAGGCTTTGACGCGGGAGCGAATCGAGGATTTTCTTTGCGATTTGCTCAAAAAAGACGGTTTATACAATCGGGTACGCAAATCCGAAAGCGACACAAATCGGATTCTCAACGAGCTGACGAAAGAAGCGTGCAAATATCTCGATATTGCAATTCAAGAGGATGACGAACCGCACGAACCGAAATTATATCATTTCGATAAAGAAACGATTCACCAAAAAGACTTCAAAACAATTTTAACTTCAATTCCTTTTATCGACGAAGAAACGAAAACGGAATTTCCCAAAAAAGACGATTATAACATTATCGACGAAGGAACGAAAACGGAATCTCCCAAAAAAGACGATTATAACATTATCGACGAGAAATCGGGCGCATATAACACCTATTATTCGGTTCCCGGAGTAGCCGTGCTTACGAGAATCGACTTTATAAACGATTTCGGTACAGAGGCGTCTTCTACCAAAGGACTGGAGCTTATCGCTTCCGCCGCCTGTCAGGAAGAACGCTTAAAGCAGCAATTTTTTAAGTCTTTCATCGATAAAAAAATCGTCGGTGCTATTTCCGAAGGAGGCTACATCCAAAAAAACATCGACGGAGAATTTTCTTACAGCGCATACGCTTGCAACGTCGAACTTCTTTTAGAGGAACAGGAAAAATCCTATTTCCTGCGCCAATATACAAAATTGAAATATGAGGATCTCAAAAATGATTAAAGATACATACAGGGAATGGAGAAAAGCAAGAAGTCATTTTTTTACTGATTTTCGTTCTTTGGACAAAGACGAACGCGACCAGTTTATCTCATTGTGCCAAATCGCCGATCCTGAAACCGGACAAGCCGACGCGTTTTTCTTTAACGACAATGAAAAAGAAAACGGTCTTGAAACTAAGATACTTTCCCGTAACGGTTTTCTCCTGCGAAGCAGATGGGCGTGGTACGAAGATGACTGTTTCAGAATACAAATGCTAGACCCTTACTTAGAGAATAAGTCCACCTCTTTCGAACGTTTATTCGAAAAAGATGAAATAGAAAAAGTTTTGAGAAGCATCGGGCTTTACGGGTTAATGTATAAATGCCTAATAATCGTCAACAGGGTCTTCCGCTTTTTCTTCCAAGCCAACATCTTCGAGAGTCTCCCGTCTACCAAAAACAGCATTCTAAGTCTATATGATGATGAGGAGGAGATTTCAGATGTAGAGGAGGATCTCATTTTGTCTAAATCTATCTGTATTGGATATAAAGTAGAGCTGTCTTTGGACCTACCTTATTGTAATTTGGAGCAATTGGTAAAAATGGAGGAAGGTCCGTCTTCACTTATATTATAAGCATAAAAAAGACAACGATAAGGTGATCTTATGAAAATAGAAGTATGCGAACAAATGCTTGCGGCGTGGCTCAATCATATCAAAGGCTGTCAGCTCGTTCAGACAAACTGGATTCCCTCCCCCGTTGCCGTCGAAAACCTCTCCGAGGAGACTTTAACGTCGATCGGCGAATTCGTTTCGGCAATCAACCGTTTTTCCGAAGAAAACAATCTCGATATTTTCAAACATTCTACCGTCAAGCAAATGGTCGGTCAATGCGAAATAGACATCGTCGGGGTTCGGCTTGAAGACGGGATCGTCCAAAAAGTATATCTGATAGACAGCGCTTTTCACGAAAACGGGTTAAACTACGGCGACGTCGTGGCGAGAGTCCTGAAAAAGATTCTCCGCGCCATTTTCGTGGCGGATGCCTCTTTCAGAAACATCCCGGCGCAAATCGTCTTTGTCTCGCCGAAATGCGGGGAAAATTTACGCCAAATTTTGCAGGAGCACGTTCAGTTTCTCCGAGAGACCGTAAAACGTTTTTACCCGGATTCGGAAATTCTTTTATTGTTCAACGAGGATTTTACGCAGACTGTATACGAGCCTTTGCTTGAAAAGGTCGACAGTCTCAACGACGATAACGACCTTTTCCTCAGAAGCGTCAAGCTCTGTAAAACCGCCGAGAGTTTCAAAGGGAAAACTTTTCCTCAGCAATATTCGGAAAAGCCGCCGAGAGCGGAAACAGCGGCCAGAAAGACGCCGAGAGGCGGAAACAGGGAAATCGTCTTCGGAATTTTACATAGACTGATCGATCGGGGACTGATGACGGAAGAACTCGTTTCGGAGTTATGCCGCCCCGGATTCGCAAAAAGGAACTTTTCTTTACCCTCGTTTCCCGTCCTCATCCGCGAGAATGAATTGAGACGCTTGGGATATGAAGAATGCCGATTCTATAAAAACGACCCGATTGAAATTTTAAATACGCAATATCTCGTATGCAGCCAATGGATTCCCGAAAGAATCCGCCGACTTCAAAGCTGGTATGAACGATTGCCGAACGAATAACGACCACACTGTGCATTTGGTTGCGTTGTTGATTTACCTCCTAACAAAAGCGGGAAGCGTCATGCTTCCCGCTTTTGTTTTATCGTCTGTTCGCCGCATACCTGCCCGCAGCAATTTTTTCCGTCGCGTCAGTTTTTCGTGAGCTCGTACCCGTCCTTGGAATCCTTGACGGAATACCCCAGTTCGGCAAGGCGGGCGCGGAGGAGATCGCTCTTCGCCCAATCCTTTTCCTTACGCGCCGCAAAGCGCTCTTCCGCAATCGCTTTCACGTCGGCGGGAATTTTTTCCCCGCGCGGCGCGTATTTGTCGAGGTACTCCTTCGCGGGCCTTTCGAAAAGCCCCAACAGGGAATACGTCTTTCGTATCTGCGCCGCCACGGCGACCGCCCGTCCCGCCGTCGCCCGCGAAGTTCCCTCCGCCGTTTTCGCCCCGTCGGTCTGCGGAGCGGCGCCTTTTCCGTCCTTTTCCGCCAGACATTTCTTTATTTCCCTGAAATACCCGAACAGATTGCTCAGCGCCAGAGCCGTATTGAAATCGTCGCTCATGCACTCGTCGAACTCTTTGTCGATTTTCAACGCATACGCCTTGTCCGCATCATCCGCTTCGGCTCCCGAATCTTCCGCCGCGGAAAGGACGGCATAAAATTCCGTCAAGTGTTTTTCCGCCTCGGGGAACAAATCGTCCGTGATGTTGATATCGTTGCGGTAATTGGTTTGCAGCAGCGCGAACTTGATCGCCTCGTCCGAATATTTTGCAAGGAGATCGGAAAGGAGCAGACTGTTTCCGAGCGATTTGCTCATCTTCTGTCCGTTCACTTTAATCAACCCGTTGTGCGTCCAATATTTGACGAAGGGCTTTCCCGTCAGCGCCTCCGTCTGCGCGATTTCGTTTTCGTGGTGCGGGAAAATCAGATCGCGGCCGCCGCCGTGAAGATCTATCTGTTCCCCGAACGCCGCGTGGTTCATGGCCGAACATTCGATATGCCAGCCGGGGCGGCCCTTTCCCCAAGGGGAATCCCAGCAGATTTCCCCGGGCTTCGCACTCTTCCAGAGCGCGAAATCGTAAGCATTTTTCTTCTCGTCGTCGTTATCGACGCGCACGCCGTCGAGCGCGTCGTCGAGGCTCCTGTTCGACAGATGTCCGTAGGCGGGGTAGCTGTCCACGTCGAAATACACGTCGCCCTTTTTCGTGGGGTAGGCATGCCCCTTTTCGATGAGTTTTGCGATGAAATCGATGATATTTCCGATATTTTCCGTCGCTTTCAGCCAGATGTCGGGGTCGTCTACGCGGAATTTTCGCATCACCTCGTCGATGTCCTTTATCATCTTGGCCGCATATTCGTCCGCGGGAATTCCCGTCTCTTTCGATTTTGCGATGATTTTGTCGTCCACGTCCGTATAGTTTCGGGCATAGGTGACTTTATACCCCTGTTTTTCCAGAAATTTGCGCATGATGTCGTAAATGAGCGCCTGATATCCGTGCCCGATATGCGCTTCGCCCGACACCGTAATGCCGCATGCGTACATCTTTACCTTTCCCTCTTCCAAAGGGACGAATTCTTCTTTTCTTTTCGTAAGCGAATTGTAAACTTTCATATAATTTTCCTCGTCCGATTTTTATTCCTCTTCCATAATGACCTCAGCCATGGGTATGCCGTCCTGTAATTCTTTCAGCGTATTTTCCAATTCGGAAACCCTTGCGCGCAAATGGCAGATTTCCGCGAGACAATTTTGATAAGGATCGGTTTTGTCCTGATTGAGATCGGGCTCGCAGACCTTCTCGCCTTTGATTCGGACGATCCGTCCCGGAACGCCCACCACGGTCGCGTGCGGCGGCACCTCTTTGAGCACTACCGCTCCCGCGCCGATTTTCGCCCCCTCACCCACGACGAAGCCGCCCAAGACTTTCGCGCCCGCGGAAACAGTCACGTTTTCCATGATCGTGGGGTGCCGCTTTCCGTGCTCCTTGCCGTTGCCCCCCAAAGTGACGCCCTGATAAATCACCGTACCCGAATGGACCTCCGCCGTCTCTCCGATGACGACGCCGCAGCCGTGGTCGATGAATACGCCCGGATAAATGTTCGCGGCGGGGTGAATTTCTATGCCCGTGAAAAATTTCGATATCTGACTGACGATCCGCGCGAGCAATTTCAGATGTATCCGATAGAGAAATTTCGCAAACCGATGATGAGACAGAGCGTGCACGCCCGAATAGGTGAGAAAAATTTCAAACTTGTTCCGCGCGGCGGGATCGTTGCGCTTCGCGGCGGCAATATCCGCCCGCAGATTCTTGAACCACATACTTGCTTCTCCTTGACTTGACCTGAATTCCCGAAATACGACAAAAGCGCCTTCATGCCATATAGTCGGATACTATATAGTATAAAGGCGCGGTCAAACGCTGTTCCACTTTATTTCGAAAAAGCAAAAACTTTTTCCTCGTATGCCCGATAACGGAGGCGCCCGCAGAGGATTGGTCTGTCCTGATGGCGCGGAAACGCACTTTCGCCGCCGCGCAGGGCACGGCGCGCTTTCAGCCTTCGGCACGCCTCTCTTTCCGCCGCCCCCGCCTCGGGTACTCTTTTTCCGCTTCGGAATATTCTGTTTTGCGTCATTATATCACGCGCAAGCAAAAAACGCAACCGTTTTAAGCGCTTTTTTATAAATCGCGGACGAATAAATTGCTCACCTTATATTCGGCGAGCGCCGCGCGCATCATTTCCGGATTGAAAACTTTCCGCGTCAGAAGATAGGCGATTACCGTGTCTTTCACCTGCGCGTAATCGAAAGAATACCCGCAGACGTCAAAGAGCTCCGTCAAATCCTCTATCGACATGTGCGCGGCCAAAGCCAGCGAAAACAATAAATTTTTCGTGGGCTCGTAAACCCCTTTGCAGATGCGGCTCCAAGTGACGACGTCTATGACAAGCAGCCTTCCGGCTTCCGACTCGGTCATGCCGTACCGTCCCAGCACTTCGGGGAGCACTTTTTTCAGTGTCACTTTCTTAAAAAGGTTTTTTATTCGGGTAAACAAGCTCAAAGGACAGAAGGTAAACGAGAACGAAGCATCCGTCATCTTTTCCTTCAATTGCGCCAAAAGGTCCTTACGATTTCGCTGTAAAGCGAGGCGCATGGTGGACGCGGGAAGCGTATAAGAATAATCTGTCCCATCCTCGCGCCGCTCCGTCGTCTGCATTTTGGGCATTTCGTACCCTTTGAGAATACAGATATGGTCGTAATTCGCGTATTTTTCGCAAAAATACTCGTCAAGGTCCTCTATGAAATCAAAGGTCACGAAAAATTCCTCCGCTGAAATATCCGTTTTTTTTATTATAGCATATCCATTTGAAAAAAGCAATCGTTTTTTTACGCTCTAAAAAAGACCTGAAATTGATATTCTCGCATTTTATGTTAACTTTTATAAAAAAATTTTGAAAAGCGTTCTTTATTTACTTGATTTTTTGTGATTTTTATGATAAATTTGATATATACTGAAAAAGAAACGGGAGGTTAAGGGATGAAAAGAGAACGCATCGAGGAAATCGCCGAGCTTTTGGATAAGCGCGGAAAGCTGACGCTGGAACAGCTCGAAGAATATTTTCCCAATGTATCGCAGATGACGCTCAGAAGGGATCTTTTCCAATTGGAGGAAGAAGGAAAAATCATTCGCGTGCGCGGCGGCGCCATGTCCGTAAAGGAAGTCCAGAAGGCCTCCGGAGAGCCCTATACCAAAAAGGCGACCATTCATACGGACGAAAAAATAGAGATCGCTCAGAAAGCGGCGGTATTGGTGGACGAAGGATCTTCCATCTTTATCGACGGCGGTACGACGGCTCTGTATCTCGCAAAGGAATTGCGCGACATGAACTGCAACGTCTTTACGAACGGAATCGCCGTCGCAAAAGAACTCGCGCAGAAGAAAAACGTCACCATCAACCTTTTAGGCGGACAGCTCATCAAAGAAAACCTGTCCACGGCCTCCCCGCTCGCGGCGCAATATTTCACGGATACGAATTTCGAGCTCGCGATCATCTCCGCTTCGGCGTTTACGCCCGAAAACGGATTTTCCTGCGGCTCGCAAATCGAGGCCGACCTTTTGAAGCTGGTGCGAAAAAAAGCGAAGTTCCTGTATATGATGTTAGACAGCTCGAAAATCGGCAAAATCATGCCCTATACCTTCGCCCGCGCCGAGGATATCAACGTCCTCATTACCGACGAAGGTTTTCCCGAATCCCTCAAAGAACAATTCAAGGCGATGGATATCGTCGTCATGTAGTTTCGGATAACAGGCATAAAGTACGCCCGCCCGACGTATGTCGGACGGGCGTTTATTATTTCCGCAGGCGTTTCGGTTGCTCCCGCCGCCGTCTGCGGACAGTTTTATCTCATTTATTTTATCCGTCGGAGGACGGGAGACAGACAACGTTTTTCCCCGCTTGTTTATCCTAAACGGACAGACTTTTTTCCTTTGTTCGTTCAGCCGAGGACGAGAGGTAAAACACTCCGCTCTCTTCCCGTTCAATAAAGGGCAAGCGATAAAACACACATCGCCCCTCCCGTTCGCTAAGGGCGGAGTTATCTATAATTGTTCTCTTGCCGATTTGAAAACGGGACGGAATTATTGATCTTCCGTCTGTTCGTTCGACGGTGCGGCGACGTTTTCCTCCGTCTGTCCGTCAGAAAGCGCAGTCACTTCCGCATTTTCGTCTTCCGCCGTTCCCGCCGCGGGAGCGGACGGGGCATTTTCTTTTTTGCTTTTAATCGAACAGAGCACGTTCGTCAGAATACCGAGAATGAGCGCGCAGGCGACCGAAGTGAGCGTCACTTTCCCAAAGGTGAGGGTAAGTCCGCCCACGCCCGCAATCAGGATGACGGAGACCACGAACAGATTGCGATTTTCATTGAGGTCCACCTTTTGAATCATTTTGAGGCCGGATACGGCGATGAAGCCGTACAGAGCGATACAGACGCCGCCCATGACGCAAGAAGGAATCGTCGAAAGGAAGGTGACGAAGGGAGCGAAGAAGGAGATGACGATCGCCAGACACGCGGTCACTAAAATCGTGAATACGGAAGCATTCCCCGTAATGGCGACGCAGCCGACGGACTCGCCGTAAGTCGTATTGGGGCAGCCGCCGAAGAAAGCGCCCGCGACGGAACCGACACCGTCGCCGAGGAGTGTTCTGGAAAGACCGGGGTCTTCGAGGAGTTCGGAGCCGATAATAGAGGAAAGATTTTTATGGTCAGCGATATGTTCCGCAAAGACGACGAAAGCGACGGGGACATAAGCGACGGCAATCGTTCCGATATAGGTTCCGAGAGAACCGACTTCTCCGAAGTCGTAGTTTCCCTTAAACGCCTCTATAAAGCTGAATTTCGGGAGCCACTGCATATCCTTAAATTTGGAGAAATCGATAATTTTGAGCGCGTCCACATTCGCGGCGGTGCCGATTCCGGTAAAGATCGCCGCGACCGCATATCCCGCGAGAATACCGATGACGAACGGGAACAGTCTGAGATTCTTTTTACCGTACACCGAGCAAACCATCGTCACCGCCAAAGTCACGAGTCCGCAGAGCAAAGCGATGTAGGGAGAGCCTACCATTTCGGCTGCATCGTTCAAAACGTTTCCCTTCATCAAATCCCCGACGGCGTTTCCGGCGAGGGAAAGACCGATAATGGCGACGGTGGGACCGATGACGACGGCGGGCATGAGCTTATTCACCCACTTTACGCCGACGAGTTTCACGACGACGGCGATGACGACGTATACGAGTCCCGCGAAAGCGGCTCCGATAATGAGTCCGAGATAGCCCGCGGAAGCGGAGACACTGCCCGCGAAGGCGGCCGCCATAGAGCCGAGGAAGGCGAAGGAGGAGCCGAGGAACACGGGGCTTCTGAATTTGGTAAACAGAAGATACACGATCGTGCCGACGCCCGCGCCGAGCAAAGCGGCGGAAGCCGACATATTCGCATCGGGGAACTGGGCGTTTATGGCCGCGGGAACGGCGATGGTAGCGGCGAGAATCGCCAAGAGCTGTTGCAAGGCGGCGATGAGCAATTTGCCCACGGGAGGTCGGTCTTTTACTTTGTAAACGAGTTGCATAATCTTTCCAGTCTCCTTGGTAGAATTATTTGTACGGCATCAGCCGTCGATTCCTGTTTTCGAAAGTCGCACCGAGGTTCTTTCGCCGCGCGAATCGGAGCGATTTTTGTCCGTCAAGCCCGAAAAAATCCCCCTTATGGCTGTCCCGAACGGGCGGAAAGACCCGTTTCGAGCTTCTTGTTTCGCAAAAAGGGGGGCGTTGTTCTATTTTTATAATTTTTACTATAATATCACTTTTTTCACATATTTGTCAAGTAAAATTTCTTTCTCCGACCGCAAAATATTCAAATCCCAAAAAAATATAATTCTTTTTAAGTTCCCGCAACTTTTTCGCATAAGAAAACCCGCCCCGCTCGTTTTTGAAAACGAGCGGGGCGGGTACGCATTGAACAGGAGTTATACGATATTGTCGTTCATCTGCGAGCCCTCTCCTTGCGCGTGGCTCTGTAAGGTATATAAATCGAATTCGCTGTCTATATCGAAATCCTCGGCGTTGTCGAACGCGGCGAGTTTGGAGACCGAGACTTCATAGGCGGTCATCGTCCTGACGTCCGTTTCGGAGAGCCGCTTTTGATACTCTCGGCTTTGGATGCGTCCCGAGATCGCCACTTTGTCTCCGACGGAGAGGTTTTTGACGAAACGGGCGTTTCTCCCCCATGCGATGCAGGGAATGTAGTCGGATTTGTTGTAGGCGCGGTTGACCGCAACGAGAATATCCGCGATTTCGCGGTTAAAGGGAGTGGTGCGGTAGACGGGCGGTTTGCAGATATAGCCGCTCAAAAGAATGCTGTTGGGATTTTTTCCCGGAATCTCGTCGAGAATTTCCCGCACGAACACCGTCAGCATGAGTCGGGATTTCCCGTTTTCCAGCTTATTGTAGCTTCTGAACTGTCCCAGAGCGCAAATGGACGAACCCTTGGAAAGGGCCGAGCCCTGAATCAATCTTTCCGAGACGGTGATAGGCAGAATATCCGCCTGTCCGGAAAGGCGCATGACGCGCACGAAAAACTCGTAAAAGCCTTCCCCGTACACTTCGTGCGAGAACACCGCGTCGCTCACGATTTCACCCATAATGTAGACCTTGTTGTTTTTTTCCGCCGAGTAATTCATAAAAACCTCCGATTTTGTTTTTCTTGCATGTGTATCGAATGAAAACAATCTGTTCCAAGGCGCCGCGTTCCGTTTTCCGCTTTAATTTTCTTCCGCGAGGTGCTGTTTTCCGGCCGAATCGATCGTGTAATTTTCACGGTAGATGAGTTCTCCTATCGGAACGAATTCGTAGCCGCGGTTTTGAAGCGTGGAAAAAATCAAAGGAAGCGCCTCCGCCGTATGCAGGCCGTTGTTATGGCAGAGAATGATAGAGCCGGGCTTTACGCCGTTGATGATACGCATGGCAATATCCGTGGCGGAAAGGTCTTTCCAGTCGAGAGAATCGACGTCCCACTGTATGGAATAGATTCCCATAGACTTCGCCGTGTCGATGACGAGATTGTCGTAATCCCCGTACGGAGGGCGGAACAAATCCACCTTCTTCCCCGTCACGGCGGTAATCGCCTCTGACGAAGAGGAAAGCTCCGCGCGGATTTCCGCTTCGCTCAATTTGCTCATGTACGGGTGCGTTTTGCTGTGCGTCCCGATCTCGTGTCCCGCTTCGTCTATCTTCTTTACGTATTCGGGATACTTCTCCGTCCAGAACTCCACCATGAAAAACGTACACCTGACGTCGTTTTGATCGAGCGCCTTCAAAATTGCGTCCGTGTGCTCCGTTCCCCATGCGCAATCGAAGGAAATAGCGATTTTCTTCTCCTCCCGCGCCACTGAATAAATGGGCAACGAACGCGCTTTCGTCATCGCGTTCACGGCATACGCCCCCACCTCTCGCATTAATACCATCACAGCCAACGCAAGAGCCAGTAAGCCGAATCCCCCCAGGACTCGCTTTGCCTTGAAACAGATTATTTTCATTCGATACCTCAATGCTACCAAATTTCACCGGTCGGAAAATCGGAGGTAGAGTCGAATTTTCGCCAATTTTGTCGAATAGCCCCGCACTCCTTTTCTCACCTTTGCTCTATTTTATGGACACACGTTCCGGTTTATGACTGAATAAAATTTCTTCCCGAAAAATCTTTTTTCCTCCCTTCTTCGTTCTCTTTTCAATTATAAACCGTTTTTCCGTTTCTCCGTCCCGATTTTACCCGGCAAACACCTTTTCGCGTTTCTCCGTTCTCTTTTCACCCGTAACCCGCCTTCCCTCCTTTCTTCCTTTCTTCCTTCCTTTTTACCTGCAAACCGCCTCTCCCCTTTCTTCATCACCTTTCCACCCGCCAAACACTTTCTCCGTTTCTTCGCTCTTTTTTCTGCCGCCTCTTTCCCTTTCGGACGGACTATTCAAAAAATTTTGTTCCAAACGCTTGACAACCTCACCTCTTCTGTGATATGATAAATTTGTATTTAGATAGTTATCTAAATAAACAAAAAGGAGGAAAATGAAGCCGTGCGAGACGTGTGGGAAGCGATGAGCGATAAAACCAGGCGGGAAATCCTCGCGATGTTGAAGGAGAAAGATTTGAGCGCGGGAGAGATAGCGGAACGCTTCGATCTGACGAAAGCGACGGTATCCCATCACTTGTCCGTACTGAAAGGCGCGGGGCTGGTCGATACGGAGAAGCGGGCGCAGACGATCATTTATTCTCTGAACATGACGGTATTCCAATCCTTTCTGTTGACGGTGAACAATCTTTTTGCCGATAAGAATTTTAAGGGGAGTACGCAAGCGAACGCGGAGGAATCCCCTTCTGTGCGCTCCGCGAAGGAGCGCACGCCTGCGCCGCAGGCGGCTGATTTTGCCAAAGGGGGAGAATCGGGCGGGATTTCCTCGCCGAACTTTGCCGCTCCTTCGAAGTTTGGCTCCCTTGACGGCTCGACGGGCGCAGAGCTTGCTCTTCCCGAAGGGATGAAGCCATGAAGAAAAAATTTTTCTTGTCAAAAAAAATTTCTTATCCGGTCGTATTGCTGGCGGCGACGCTTCTGAACGCGGTTTTGGGAATTGTTTTTATCTGCTTGTCGCCCGATCGGGTAGCGGTCCATTTCAACGCGGCATTCGAGGCGGATAAATTAGGTTCGCCGTGGATGTATTTGCCCGCGTTTGTTCTGCCGCCGTTCGCGGCGGTCGGACTGATATTCGAAAACGTGAGGAAAGGGCAGAAGCCGCAGAACCGAAAGCCCCTGAAAATCATTCTCACGTTTATCGCGGTGCTGATCGGTTATATGGGCTGGCTGATGCTCGTCTGGTGCGGAAAAGTCAGTGAAATCGGGCAGAAAGCGGAAGCTCCCCTTTACATTCTCGTTTGCGTTCCGATGGGAATGATGTTCATTATTATGGGGAATTATCTTCCCGTAATCAAGCGGAACGGAACGTTGGGAATCAAGACGCCCTCGACGCTCGCCAGCGATTACGTCTGGGCGCAGACGCACAGAGTCATGGGCAAAGTCTGGGTCGTTATGGGGATCGGAGAAATCCTTGCCGCGCTGGCGGATACTTTCGCAAAGACGGAATTTATTTCGTTCGGCTGGCTGGCGGCATCAATCGTAGGAGAGTGTATTGCCCTGCCTTTCGTCACTTCACATTTCAAAAAACGGGAAATCGAGCTTCTTCTGCAAGAGGAGCCGCCCCGCGAAAACTTGTAAATTATATAAGGAGAACTTATGGAAAACACAGAACCCTTGACAGAGGAACAGCCCTTTGCGGAGCTTTCCCCTTCTCCGCTTTCGGGCGAAGGAAAAGAGGACGTACTGATTGCCGCGAACCTCAAAAAGACGTTTCGTCTTTCGGCGAAGCAGCGGAAGATAGAAAAGACGCCGCTCAGAGAAAAGATTGCGGTAAACGGGATTTCCTTCAAAGCGAAGCGAGGAGAGATTTACGGACTTTTGGGACCCAACGGTGCAGGTAAAACCACGACGCTGAGAATGTTGGCGACGCTGATCCGTCCCGACGAGGGCGACGCGCTCATCAACGGATACAGCATCGTGAAACAGCCCGACAAAGTGCGTTCGCAAATCGGATTTTTGACCAGCGAGCTCAAACTCGACGATTTCTTTACGCCGAACTACATTTTCGACTTTTTCAGCGAATTGCAAAATATCCCCACCCAGGTACGCGACGAACGCAAAAGGACGCTGTTCGGACGCTTCGGAATAGACAAATTCGCGGAGACGAAAATCGCGGATCTGTCCACGGGTATGAAGCAAAAGACCTCTATCGCGGTCTCTCTCGTGCACGATCCCGAATTCATTATCTTCGACGAGCCGACCAACGGCCTGGACGTACTGACGGCGAAAGCGGTCACCGACTTTTTGGTGGAGCTCAGAAACCGCGGGAAGAGCATTCTGCTTTCCACGCACATATTCAGTCTCGTGGAGAAAATCTGCGACCGCGTAGGCGTGATCATCGACGGTAAAATGACGGTGGAGGACACCGTGACGAACCTGACGAAGGAGAAGGGTTTGGAGGACGTATTCTTCGATATTTACGCGGAGACGAAAGGAGGCAGGGAATGAAAAATATCTGGACGATCATGAAAAAGGAGTTTTCCCGCTTTTTCAAGGACAGAAGGCTGGTGCTGGCGCTGATACTGCCGGGGGTGCTCATCTATGTCATTTATTCTTTTTTGGGAAACGGAATATTTTCCCAAATCGGCGGAACGGACGAAAACTACGTGTATCAGGTGCATACGGTAAACATGCCCGATTCGTTCAAAGCCCCCTTCGAGGAGCTGGAAAACATCAATCTCATAGAGACTTCAACGGAAGATTTGGAGAACGTAAAAACGCAGGTGCAGGATCAGAAAACCGACCTCGTCGCGGTATTTCCGGAGGATTTCGAAGAAAAATACAACGCGGTGAAAAACGGCACTTCGGACGAAATTCCCCAATACGATCTGTACTATAACAGCGTCCGTTCGGAATCCTCGTCGGCGTTTCAGCTGTTTTCCGCGGCGCTCGAACTCTTCCAGCAACCCTCGGAAGGCTGGTTCCAGATCGGCAATCCTCTGGACGGAGACCTCGCGACGGATAAAGACGTCACGGGAATGATGTTCTCTATGATCGGCCCCATGCTCGTGCTCGTGTTCCTGTTCTCGGGCTGCATGGCGGTTGCACCGGAATCGATTGCGGGCGAAAAGGAACGGGGTACGTTTGCGACCATGCTCGTGACGCCCGTCAAGCGCAGCCATATCGCCATCGGGAAAATCATCGCTCTGAGTACGTTGTCCCTCATCAGCGGCATATGCAGCTTTTTGGGAATCATTCTTTCCCTGCCCAAACTCGTGGGAGGCACTGGCAATATAAGCGCAACGGTCTATACCGCGAGCGATTATATCATGCTCCTCGGAATCGTCCTGTCTTCGGTGCTCGTCATCGTCGCGCTGATTTCGCTCATCTCCGCGTTCGCGAAGAGCGTGAAGGAAGCGACCAACATGATCGGCCCCCTGATGATTCTGGTCGTGCTTCTGGGCGTCAGCACGATGTTCACTTCGGGTTCGGCAGGCGCGTTCTTCTGGTACCTCATTCCCCTCTATAACAGCGCCCGCGCCATGAGCGGAATCTTCTCGTTCGCCGCGTCGCCGCTGAACGTAATCATCACCATCGCGTCCAATCTCGTCGTGGCGCTGCTGCTCGCGTTCGCACTCGCAAAGATGTTCGACAACGAAAAAATCATGTTCAATAAATAATCAATCATCGCGCCGATAACCGCAACGCATTCAATAAGTTGTCGCGGTGCGTCGGTACACCCGCCACCATGCGGTTCAACGGGCGTGACGCAGAGTCTCAGTCCCCGCCAACCATGGTTAACGGACAACCGCGGCCGTATCACTCCCTGTTAAACATGGTCCAACGAACAGCCGCGATTTTTCAATAACCGCGGCACACCCGTTGAAAAAGGGCGGCAACGGATGAAAGGGCATTTTTTCAAGTGCCCTTTTTTTGTTTACTTTTTCGGGAATTTCCTGTATAATAGAAGTATGAAGATTTGGGCAAAACTCATTACCGCAGGAAAAATCCGAAAACAATTCGTCTATGAGAAAGAGGAACGCCTCACGTATTCCCGCTTTTTCGACTATCTCGCGGACATCTGCCACGAGCTGGATATCCCTACGCCCGTGCTGTTGAAGACGCATATTTTTAACTTTGCGAAATTCAATCACGTCAAATTCACTTCCCGAGATTTCATAGAGGAATTCGACTACGACCAGCTGTTTCTCGAAAACATAATTTTATAAGCAATACTTATATATTGAGGAGGAAACTTTTATGACGGAACTTGAAAAATCCGTTCTCTCCATTCTTTCGGCCGATGCGCGGCTGACGCCCGAAGCAATCGCTTCCATGTTGCAGGAGGAGCCGGAAAAAATCTCTTCTCTCATACGTTCTTTGGAAGAGCGGGGCTATATCGTCAAATATATGACGATCGTCCACACGGACGAACAGGACGAAAGGCGGGTAGAGGCGCTCATAGAGGTCAAAGTCGCCCCGAAAAAGGGCGAAGGCTTCGACGGAATTGCCCGACGGATCGCGGAATATTCCGAAGTCAAGGGCGTATATCTCATGAGCGGCGGTTATGATCTGGCGGTATTCGTAGAGGGAGCGTCGCTCAGAAAGGTCGCGCGGTTCGTGTCGGAGTGTATTTCGACGTTCGAAGGGGTGCTGAGCACGGCGACCCACTTCATTTTGAAAAAGTATAAAATAGAAGGAGTTCTTACGGAACGTCTCCATGACAAAAGACTTTCCGTACATGCGTAAATATAATTATATGCGCAATTTTGTAAACCAAAAAACCAGAATTTTACAGCCGAGCGGAATCCGGAAATTTTTCGATATCGTGCGCGAGACGGAAGGCGCGATTTCCCTCGGCGTAGGCGAACCGGATTTTGTCACGCCGTGGCCGGTGCGTTCGGCGGCGATTTCTTCCATTCAGAAGGGTTACACGCAGTACACGGCAAACCGCGGCATGGCGCCCCTTTTGGAGTTGATTTCGCGCTATCTCGAAACCCGTTTTTCGCTTACCTATGACCCGAAGCATATTCTCGTGACGGTAGGCGCCAGCGAGGCGATCGACCTCGTTTTGAGGGCGTGCACGGAGCCGGGCGACGAGATACTCATTCCCGACCCCGCCTATGTATCCTATGCGCCGTGCGCACTGCTTTCGGACGGGGTTCCCGTCGCGGTGGAATGCAGGGAGGAGGACGGATTCCTGCCGACGCAAGAAGCATTGGAAGCAGCGATCACGCCCCGTTCCAAGATTCTCATTCTCACCTATCCGAATAACCCGACGGGCGCGATCGCGGACAGAACGGCGCTCGAAAAAATCGCGGCCGTGGTCGAAAAGCACGACCTTCTCGTCGTGTCGGACGAAATTTATGCGGAGCTGACCTACGGGCAAAAGCATGTTTCCTTTGCGTCCCTGCCCGGAATGAAGGAGCGCACGGTATACGTGGGCGGATTTTCCAAAGCGTTCGCAATGACGGGCTGGCGTCTCGGATACGTCTGCGCGCCCGCGGACATCGACCTTGCCGTTTTCAAGATTCATCAATACACCGTACTGTGCGCGCCCATCACGGCGCAGTATGCGGCGATAGAAGCGTTAAAGGACGGCTTTTCCGACGACTTTGCGGCGGTGGAGGAAATGCGGGACTCGTACGACCGCAGGCGCCGTTTCGTATTGGAGGCGCTCCGCGGAGCGGGGCTGACCTGTTTTCCCCCGCACGGCGCGTTTTATGCGTTCCCCTCGGTCAAGGAATCCTCTCTTTCGGGCGAGGAGTTTGCAAACAGGCTCTTGAAGGAACAAAAGGTCGCCGTCGTGCCGGGAAGCGCGTTCGGAAAGTTCGGGGAAAACTGCGTGCGGATTTCCTACGCAACGGGAACAGGAGCACTTTTGGAGGCCTTCCGACGCATTTCCAAATTTATGAAGCAATTCAAATAATTATCGTCTTACCCTGTTATTTTTTGATTGACAAAGGGCGATAAATAGGGTATAATAAAAGTATTGAAATACTTTGGCCGTGGCTTTGAAACGAAGTCACGGTTGTATTTTTAACGTTCCCGAAGAGAACGCTTTTTTGCATGTATTTTTGCGGAAAACGAGCGAATCGGGCACGGACAGCAAGCACCATAATACGGAGGTTTTTTTATGGCTGACCAATTTTTTATGACACAAAAGGGATATGACGAGGCGGTGGAAAGACTTAAATATTTGCAGACCACCAAACGCCAGGAGATTATCGAACGCATCTCGGAAGCGAGAAGCCACGGCGACCTTTCCGAGAACGCGGAATACGACGCGGCCCGCAACGAGCAGTCCGCCAACGAAGGCGAGATCGTAGAGCTCGACTACAAAATCAAAAACGCGCAGATCATCGAAGAGAACGACGATACGTCTTTCGTGCATATCGGTTCCACCGTCAAGGTATACGACGAGGAACTCGAAGAGTACGAAACCTACGAGCTGACGGGCACCACGGAATCGGATGCGATGAACAACAAAATTTCCAACGAATCCCCCGTGGGCGCGGCGCTCTTGAAGCATAAGGTCGGAGAAGAAGTTCTCATCAACGCTCCCGACGGAGCCTATAAACTGAAAATCGTCGAAATCAGCTGATTTTCGAACAAATTTCGGCACGGAAAGCACGGCGGGCGGCAAACCGTCCTTCCCGCGCTTTCCCCCTTTTCGAGTTTTGTCATTATTTTGGTTGACCGATAGTCTCATTAACCGACAGTCTCGTTAGCCGATGTTCTCCGTTGACCGATGTTCTCGTTGACCGATATTTTCCGTTGACCGACTTTCCGTTAACCGATATTCTCGTTAATTCATTACCCCGGCGGTTTCGTCGCCGTTCCCTTTTCCCGTAAAGACATACTAAGAGAGGCTCATCTATGGAAGAAAAGAAAGTAAATTCCGCCCCCGACGGACAGGCGGAGGAAGAACAACTCATCGAACAGGCGAAGATCCGCCGCGACAAGCTGCAAAAACTCCAATCGGAGGGAAAGAATCCCTACGGGCATACCAAGTATGAAGTGACGGCGGATTCCGAGACGCTGAAAGGGAATTTTGAAGCGTATGAAGGAAAGACCGTTTCGATGGCGGGAAGAATGATGTCCCGCCGCGTGATGGGGAAGGCTTCCTTTTCGCATATAGCGGACAAGAGCGGTTCGATTCAGATTTACGTCACGAGACAGGATATAGGAGAGGAAAACTATCTTTCCTATAAAAAGGATTACGACATCGGGGACATCGTGGGGTTCAAAGGTTTTGTGTTCAGGACGCAGACGGGAGAAGTGACGGTGCACGTCACGGAACTCGTCATGCTTTCCAAAGCGCTCCTGCCCCTGCCCGAAAAATATAACGGGCTGCAAAATCAGGATTTGAAATACCGTCTCCGCCATCTCGATTTAATCATGAACCGAGATGTCAGAAAGACGTTTGAAACCCGTTCAAAAATTCTCAAAGAGATTCGTGCATACCTTGACGGACAGGGCTATCTGGAAGTAGACACGCCCGTTCTTCTGACGCTGGAAATCGGAGCGGACGCCCGTCCGTTCAAGACGCACCATAACGCGCTGGACATCGACATGTATATGCGCATCGAAACGGAGCTCTATTTGAAGCGCCTGATCGTGGGTGGCATGGATCGGGTCTACGAAGTGGGCAGAATTTTCCGCAACGAGGGAATGGACGCTTTTCATAATCCCGAATTTACGTCGATAGAGATGTATCAGGCATACAGCGATTATTTTGACATGATGGACCTCATCGAGGATCTTTATAAGACGGTCACGCTGAAAGTGGCGGGGACGCTCGATATTACTTATCAGGGTACGGAAATCCACATGGGCGAATGGTCGCGGATGACGATGGCGGAAGCGGTCAAAAAATATTCGGGGGCGGACTATGCGGATTGGAAATCGGACGCGGACGCGCGCGCGGCGGCGAAAGAAAAGGGCGTAGAGCTCTCCCACGGAGAGAACTCCACCAAAGGGCACGTCCTCATCGACTTTTTTGACGCCTTTGTCGAGGACAAGCTCGTTCAGCCGACGATTATTTACGATTATCCCGTAGAAAATTCCCCTCTCGCCAAGCGCAAAACGGAGGATCCCGCTTTCACCGAGCGTTTCGAGTATTTCATTTGCGGACACGAATACGGCAACGCATTTTCCGAGCTCAACGACCCCATCGACCAAAAACAAAGAATGTTAAAACAGGTGGAGGCCAAGCGCGCCGCAGGAAACAAAGACGCGCAGGTGGACGAGGATTTCATCAACGCGCTCGAATACGGACTTCCCCCGACGGGCGGACTGGGCATGGGGCTCGACCGTTTCGTCATGCTCTTGACCGACAGCTCCACCATTCGAGACGTCATTCTCTTCCCGACCATGAAGCCGAAGAAATAATTCTTACCCTATCCGTGAAATTTTATAGGATTATTCAAAAATATTTTTCTTTAATTTGATATACGGTAGTCTTATTTATTAAATTATTATACTTTTATTCACATTTTTATTGTTTAAGAAAAATACACAATACGGACATGTTTCGCACACACAAATTTAATAGAATATAGATATACTGCACTCGGTCTCTAATAGGAGCGTTTATGGATGCAAAGATAACAAAAAAACGTCTGAATATTCTTTTGTCCTATGATTGGATAAAAATCATTCTCGTAGCGGTCGCCATGATAGTATTGTGGAGCCTTGTTTTCACCATGACGGCGACGCGGGTGACGAACGCGCAGAATTTTACGATATTCAATTACACGGGAACGAGCGCGAACAGCCGATTTAACTCGTATTCGTCCACATTAAAGGAGAAGGGAGTTTTTTCCTATGAAATTTTAGAAATCAGCGCGACGGACATCACGACGGGCCAAAATTACAGCGAAACGCTCCTTCAAACGCGGCTTTCGGTGGGCGAAGGAGACGCGCTGTTTGCGGCGAACGTCGAAAACCCCGACGCGGAGTATGCGGACACGGAAGGAAACGCTTTCCACCCCACCTATCTTCAACAATTCCTTTACGGTTATTATAATATAGCGGCCGAAATGGACGTTTATCTCGAAGAGATGGAAGAATATCTCAACGGTTATTACGGCGGCGATTATGCGAAGGGCGAAGCGGACAAACAGAAAATCGAAACGGATTTCCGTACCCGTATCAAGCAGACAAAGGACAAGAGATTCAAGAAAGAATCGGAAATCCGCGAAGGAATTGCGAAGGAGCTTGCGCGTATAGAGGGTTATCGTCAGGCATTCATCGATTTTAACGGTTATCTCGAATCGGGCGTCGTCGAATTGCAGGAAACGACGCTGTATCTCCAAAATTCGGCGACGGGAGAAAAACTCGAAAAGACGGGAAAATTCAGCATCAATCTCTGTCCCGACGAACGAATGGAAGACCTCAAAAACGACGTATATTATTATAAGACGGTCAAAGACGAAGAGACGGAGGAAGAAAAGAAGGTTCCCACGGCGGAAAACGTCAACCTTGTTTTATTCGATTTCGGCGATGCGGCCTCGGATTACAACCGTTGGGAGGGACTTTCCTTCGTCAATTATCTCATTCAAACGAATCTGAAAACGGGAGAGTAAACCTCCCGTTTTTTGAGTTTTCCCCTTTTCCCAATTTCCTGCCATGAAAAAAATTTTTTGCGACAAACGGACCTTAAAGAGCTGTAAAATTTACAACATGCTGCGCGCACACGCGAAAAGGAAGCATGTTTCTTTTCATACGCCCGGCCATAAAGCGGGAGATTGGGACATCACGGAATTATCCTACTCGGATAACCTTTCCTGCCCGAAAGGAGTCATCGCGGAAGCCGAAAGAGATATTTCCGCGCTCCTTCATTCCTCGGCGAGCTTCATTCTCACCGACGGGAGCACGTCGGGCATATTTTCCATGCTGAAAGCGAGCAAAATAACCTCTCTCGCCCTGCCGCGCTCGGCCCATAAAAGTGTCTTAAACGGTTGTTTAATTCTAAATATAAAACCTGTATTTTTAGAGATACCCTGTTCGGAAGGAATCCCGTTACAGCCATGCAGGGAAGAGATTGAAAAAAAATTGAAGCAGGCGGAGGCGCTTCTTCTGACGTCACCCGACTATTACGGGAATATTGCGGAGCTTGTTTTTTTAAGGGAGCTTTGCGACAGGGAGAAAAAACTTCTTCTTATAGACGGCGCGCACGGGGGGCATCTCAGAAGGCAAAAAGAGCTCTATGCGGGCGCATACGCGGATTTTTGGGTAGACGGAGTACATAAGAGCCTGCCGGCTTTGACGCAGGGAGCCGTCGTTTCGGCGAGGACTTTGAAACAGGCGGAAGATTTGAAAGAGGCGGTGGACATTTTTCGGACGACGAGTCCCTCCTATCCGATCATGGCATCGGTGGAATACGCGGTAAAATATCGGGAAAATCCGAAACTCGAAAGGGAAGTGCTTCGATTTATTCGGTCAAATCCTTCCCGAATCTATTTCGGCGGAGATTGGACAAAACTTTGCGTGCGTTTCGGAGAATCGTCTTTCCTCGTCGAAAAATATCTGGAAAAAAAGGGCGTCTACGCGGAATTCTGCGACGGAAACATCCTGATGTTCTATCTTTCCCCCGCCACGAAAATCAGAGACTTTTCCCTTCTTTGCAAATATTTGAAAGACTGTTTCCGCCTTTTTCCCCTCTCCGATTCACGTAAAAATCCCGCGGGATTTTCGGCCCCGACGTCGCCCGTACCTCCGCCCCGCCTGTCCGCCCCGTCCTTTCAGACGGAGTGGATAGAACTCGAAAGAGCGGAGGGGAGGATTTGCGCTCGCGCGTGCGGATTGTTTCCGCCGTGCATGCCGCTGCTGTTTCCGAACGAAAAAATCGCAGCGGAAAAAATCCGTCTCCTCAAAACCGCCGATAACGCTTTCGGGTTGCAAGACGGAAAAATCTGCGTATTCGCCGAAAATTCCGATAAGCCGATCGACTAACTACCGACTGAATATTTGCATATTCATAACCACATGGTATAAGGATTACTTATATGAAAAATTATATTCGAGGAAAATTCATCACGTTTGAAGGCTGTGACGGGTGCGGAAAATCCACGCAGCTGAAAATGTTTGCGGACTATCTTTCCGCGAACAAAATTCCGCATATTTTCACGAGAGAGCCGGGCGGAGGGAAAATTTCGGAATGTATCCGCGAGATTATTTTGGACGGAAGGAACGGAGAAATGACGGACGAATGCGAGGCACTTTTATATGCGGCCGCGCGGGTGCAGCACATTCACGATCGGGTGGAGCCCGCGTTGAAGGAAGGAAAAATCGTCATTTGCGATCGGTATATCGATTCTTCCTTCGCCTATCAGGCCTATGCGCGGGGATTGGGTTTTGATTTTATCGCGGACATCAACTCGTACGCCGTCAAAAACTATCTGCCCGACCTCACGATTTTTATAGACCTTTCCCCGGAAGAAGCCTTTTCGAGAAAACACGGCGCCGACGAAAACGACCGCATGGAACAGGCGGGGACGGAATTTCATATGCGAGTCTATGAAGGATATAAAAAACTCTTAAAAGAATATCCCGACAGAATACGGGCGGTAGACGGAAGAAAAACGCCGAACGAGGTATTTGAAGAAATCCTCTCCGCGCTGAAAGAAAAATGTTGTCTGTAAAGGAAATTTTTGTGAAATAATTCTGTTTCATCTCAACCCTGCCCCTTTATTATATCAAAAATCTTTCAAAAAAGAGCGCACTTTTTCTCTTTTTTATTTTTTGTACTTGCAGTTTTTTGCGATTTGTGATATAATGGTATCGAAACAGTCCGAAAAAAATCAAAGCGAGGAAAGAGAAAATGCGTCAATTATTGCAATCGACTCATGCCTGTACGCTTCTGAAAGCGGAACGGACGGAAGGCAGATTAAACCATGCTTATCTTCTCATCTTCGACGATGCGAGGAATCTGAAAACGGCGCTGAAAGAATTTTCAAAGATTTTTTTCGGTGCGGACGGAGAAGGAGCGGACGCGGAACGGATTTCCAGACTGATAGACGAAGAAAACTTTTCCGATTGTATGTTTTTTCCCGAATCGGGGAAAAAATTTTCGGTGGAGGATGCGGAGCGGATCCTCGAAGAGAGCGCGTTGAAGCCGGTCGAAGGGAATAAAAAACTTTTCGTCGCGGGCGATTTTGCCGAAGCGACGACGCAGGCGCAGAACAAACTTCTGAAACTTTTGGAAGAGCCGCCCGAAGGAGTATATTTTCTTCTCGGAGCGACCGTATCGTTTTCCGTGCTTCCGACGATTCTTTCGCGGACGGAAAAGCTGGAAATTCCCCCGTTTACGCAAAGGGAAGTCACGGCCTGCTTAAATCGCCTTTATCCCGGCAAGGAGAGCGAAACGGGGCTCTGCGCGGCCGCGTCGGGCGGAAGCGTGGGAGCGGCGCAGAATATTTTGGAGGGCGGATATTATAAACAGCTCGTTTTAGACGCCTTCGAGCTGGCGGAGACGGACCCTTTCCGCCTCCCTTCCATCGTAAAGCGGGTGGGAGAGACCAAATATAAAAAGGAGCTCGTCTCCTTGCTCAGGCTGATTTTCCGCGACGCGCTCCTCTTAAAGACCTCAAAAATAAACGGCGTGGCGCCCTCGGATAAGACGGGAAAGAACCGCGCGGAAAATTATCTCATGCTGAAATCGGAGCTGGGCAGATTAAAAAGTATAAGTGATTATTATAGATTGACGGCGCTCATCACGGCGCAGGAGGCGTTGAGCGAAGCGGAGAAGCAAATCCGTTTCAACGCGGTATTTCCCCAATGTTTGGAAATCTGCATGGCGAAAATCATAGAACAGAACAATCGTTGACCTTGCGGGATTTTTTGAAGGGCGCAATATTTGTGCCGCTTCGGAGAATGCGGCAAAATGTCCCGTAAGGCACATAAGGAAGATATATGACAAAAGTAGTGGTAATCAAATTCAAAAACGGCGGAAAGCTGTATTATTTTTCTCCCCGACCGGGAGACGTATACGAACGGAACATGCCCGTGGTGGTCGAGACGGCGCGGGGTCTGGAATTTGCCTGGGTGGCCTATCCCGAACGGGAAGTGGAGGACAGTGAAATCGTCCCGCCCCTGAAATCCATCGTGAGAATCGCGACCCAGCGCGACAAAGATTTTTACGCTTCCTGCGAAGCGAAAAAGCCGCAGGCGATGAGCATCTGCAAAGAGAAAATCGCGAAGCACGAATTGGACATGAAGCTCATCGACTGCGAATACACGTTCGACGGCACGAAAATCGTCTTTTATTTCACTTCTTCGGGGCGGGTAGACTTTCGCGAGCTGGTCAAAGACCTCGCTTCCGTATTTCATATCCGAATCGAACTCCGTCAGGTCGGCACGCGGGACGAAACGAAATATCTCGGCGGAATCGCGCCCTGCGGGCGGGTGTGCTGCTGCGCGGGGAACATGCCGGAATTTAAGAAGGTGAGCATCAAAATGGCGAAAACGCAGGGTCTTTCTCTGAACCCCGGCAAAATCAGCGGGCTCTGCGGCAGGCTCATGTGCTGTTTAAGCTACGAGAGCGATTACTATGCGGAAGCGTATAAAAAAGTTCCCAAGCTCGGCGCGGAGGTGGGAACGCCCGACGGAAAAGGGACGGTCGTTTCGGTCAATATGCTGAAAATGACGGTCAAAGTCAAAATCGACGACCACAATGGCGGGCTTATCTATAAGGATTTTCCCGCGGAGGAAATCCGTTTCAAAAAAGCGCAGGAAAAAGAACCCGAAAGGGAAGAAACGGAAGAGCTTTCCGAATGATATTGTTTCTCGTCTCATACCTGCCCCGCCGTTTACGGCGAGCAGTGGACGAAAAAAAATAAAGAACAAAAGGGGCAGGGGATTCGGCATATCGAATCCCCTGCCCTCTTTATGTTTGGATTTTTTCGTTCAGCCGATGCGGATAACGACGAGGTAAGCTCCCGTTCCGCCTTGTAAGGACAGAGCCGTGCTCAGATCATAAAATTGCAGAGCCAATTCGTCCCCCGCGTCGAGCGTTGCGATCAAAGAGACGGAAAAGAAGGTATCCGCGACGGAAGTGGAACGAATGGTTCCCGGAAGGAGCGTTCCGTTTTTCAAAATCCGCGTCTTTACGAGCGTGGACTGAACGGTTTTAACGCCGTATGTAAGGAAGTAAGTGCCGCTCTGTCCGACGGCAAAGGAGGTGAAATCGGGATTTGCGGAAAATCCGTCGGAAGCGACGGCATTCAGGGGAACGGGAGTTCCTCCCACGTCCACGTTGAGAGAAATTCCGTCGGTATGCAGAGCGGACAGGTATTCCTGCGCGCGCATCTCTCCCGGATCTCCCTTATCTCCTTTTTCGCCCTTTTCCCCCTGTAAACCCCGTTCTCCGCGGGGTCCGGGTTCGCCCGCAAAGCCCTGTATTCCCTGCGGGCCGGGAGTTCCGGGTACGCCGCGGGGGCCTCTCGGTCCCTGCGGGCCGACGGGGCCGGGAATGAGTTCCACCTTCTGACAGCAGCAGGGATAACCGTTGCAGTCGAACCCGCTGCATTTGAAATATTCCGCCATAGTTTCTCCTTTATCTCGCGAGGAAATTATTCTCTTTCATCTTATGAGAGATAAGGGAAAAAACGTGCGTTTCAGACGCTGAAAATTTTTTTGTTTTTTCTTTTGAAAAGTTCCACGGTAAACGCGGTTCCGCCCGTGGATTTGCGGCAATAGCAGATCAAAATATCCGCTTTTTCCTCCATATACTCGTTTCTTCTGAGCATACAGCCGGAATAATATTTATCGGAAAGAATGACTTTGACGTCGGCGGCCCCGACGAGCCTTTCATACCTCCTTTTATCCCTTTCCCCGAAAAACTTTTCCTGACCGATACAGGGGATACAGGCGACGAGGACGACGGAAGGGAATTCGCTCTTTAATTCCACGACGCATTCCGCGGCGGCGAGGTCGAATCCCACCGCCATGCCGCAATAGAACACCTTCACCCCGTCGAGAATTCTTTCCCGAATCGTCCTTTTGAGCTTTTCCCTGTCAAAATCCCGCCCCAGACTTCTGTGCCCCGTAAAGGCACACGAAGAAAATCCCGAGACTTTTTCGCACCTTTCCGCGCAAAACGCGCTCGATTCTTCTTTCATTTTTTCTTACAGGGGACTTTTTCTCTCTTTTCCGTTGCCTCTGGGATATTTCGCGGGCGTCGGCCGTACCTTTTCGATCACCGCCAAACTCCTTTCCCCGTAATTTTCAGGCAACGAATAGACAAATACGTCCCTTTTCCTCCCCCCTAAAATTTTATAGGCGCTTTCCGCTTCGGAGATTTCTTCCGTATCCCCGCTCTTATACGCTACGAACGCCCCGCCCGTCCTGACGAGCGGAAGGCAATATTCGCTCAAAGTATTCATTCTGGCCACGGCTCTCGCGACGGCGAAATCGAACTTTTCCCGATATTTTTCCTCTTTCGCGGCGTCCTCCGCGCGAATATTCACAATATTCATTCTTTTCAGGCCGAGGTTATCCACAACGACGCGCAAAAACTCGCACTTTTTCCCCACGCTTTCCAATAAAGTAAAGGATAAATCCTCTCTGAGCAGCTTCAAAACCACGGACGGAAATCCCGCCCCCGAACCGACCTCCGCGACGGAAGCGCCCTCTTGGAAAAGTCCCGTTCCCGCACTGCTGTCCAGAAAATGCTTGTAAAAAACATCCCGCTCGTCCGTAATGGACGTCAGGTTGTATTTTTGATTATATTCCAGCAATAAAGAACGAAATTGCTCGAATTTTGCACGTTTTTCGCCGGAAATCAACGCTTGATTTGCCTGTAAAATCTTTTCTATATCCATTTCGTTTTTTATTATAACATACCTGAAATCAAAATTCAAGCGTTATCGGAAAAATTTTCCTCCATTCTTTCAAAAAAACGCTTTCTCTCTTTTTTCCCGCTTGTCCACAGCATGAGGATAACTTTATCCACAATGTGAATAACTTTTGTGGATAACTTTTTCAAATATTATTTTTATTCATAAAATATTTTATTTTTATAAACTCAACTTTCCCGCGAACAAAAGTTTTCCACTTGTCCACACTCGATTCACAATGTTATCCACAAAAATGGCGCGAGTTATCCACAATGCTTTTATACCGAGAAACAGGCCTGTCCAAGCGAAAAAACGGGACTTATCCACAATTCCACCGAGACTACTATTAATACTAATAATACAATTCTATCATAAAAAATCAACGGGGAGGAGGAGGGAGGGAAGGAAAAAATTTTCTTAAAAATTGCCGATGAAAAAGATTTTTGCTTGCCAAAAACGGACAGATATGGTAAAATGAATCCGAATCGTAAGGATTAACGACGAGCCGCCGTACCTCGGCGGGAAAAGGAGTGGAAAGCAATGAAATTTATCAGCGAAGGGCTCATTCTTTCGGACGCGGCGATGACGGTGAGCAAAGCCTGCTCGACCAAGACGACGACGCCCGTTCTCGAATGTATCAAAATCAGCGCGCAGAACGATGCGGTGACGTTGATCGCATACGACGGAGAAATTTCCATTGAGAAAAAGATCAAGGCGGACGTTCTCGAAGAGGGAGAAATTTGCGTAAACGGCAGATTTTTCTCGGATTTCATGGGAAAGGTTTCGGGAATGAACGTAGTCATCTCCACAGGGGAGAAGGGATTGGAAATCCGTTACGGGGATTCGGAATCCTTTTTGCAGGTGCTTTCGGCGGAGGAATTTCCGCTCATCAAGGCGGAAGCGGGAGACGATTATTTCGAGGTGAAGGAATCGTCTCTGAAATCGTTGATCGCAAAGACGGTATTCTGCTGCGCGACGGACGAGAGCAGGCCCATTTTGAAGGGCTGTCTTTTGGAGACGGAGGGAAGTAAGCTGCACGCGACGGCGCTGGACGGATACAGAATGGCGGTTTCGGAATGCGAGGCGAAAACGGGAAAAGGAAACGTAAAGCTGGTCTGTCCCGCGCGCACGCTCACGGAGATTTCGAGAATGCTCGAAAACGGGGAAGAGACGTTAAAAATTTACGTGGCGAAGAATATGCTTTTCGTATCGGTGAACGATACGGTGCTCACGTCCCGCCTGTATACGGGGGAATTCGTCAACAAGAGCAATATTTTCCCTTCCGCGTTCACGACGGAAGTCTATGTTTCCCGCGCGGAGCTCATCGAGAGCGTGGAACGCGCGTCGATTCTCATCAGGGGAGATAAGAACAATCTCATCATTCTGGACATCAAGGGCGGGAACATTCTCATCACGGCGAATTCGGAGATCGGGAACGTGGCGGAGAGCGTGAAAGTGGAAATGTCGGGAAAAGAGCTGAAAATCGCGATGAACGGAAAATTTGTGCTGGACGCGCTGAAAGCGCTCAGCGAAGAGACGGTGAAATTGTCATTCAACAATGCGATTTCGCCCTTCACGCTCGAAAACAAAGGGTCGAAAGAGGACGCATATTTGATTTTACCTGTAAGAACGGGCGCATAATCGCTTGACGGCGGGCGGAAAAGTGCGCTATAATGTAAAGAGAGTCGTTTGCGGCTCTTTTTATCGAGACCGCGAACAGCCGCGGCGGTTTATCAGCCGGCGGAGTAGAAAATAAAAAAACAAATCCAAAACAGGAGACAAAGAAAATGAAAAGAACGTATCAGCCCAAAAAGAGACAGAGAAACAAGGTGCACGGATTCAGAAAGAGAATGTCCACGAAGTCGGGACGGAACGTGCTCAAAAGACGCAGAAACAAGGGCAGAAAGAAACTTTCCTATTAAGGACAAGCACCCGGACGGGAAAGGCCGCAGTACAGATTCTGTAAATGCGGCTTATTCGTTATTATCCGTATTTTCGTGAAGCTCTTTGCTGGAGAGGAGAATGAATTATCTGAGACTTAAAAAACAGGCGGATTTTCAGAAGCTGTTTACGAAAGGCAGGCGGGCATTTTCCCCCTCGCTCACGATGATTTATTTTCCCTCGAAGGAAACGCGCATGGGAATTTCCGTGGGCAAGCGCCACGGCAAGAGCGTAAAGCGCAACAGGATAAAGCGTCTCCTTCGGGAAGCGTTCCGCGCCGAACGGGAAGAGATGACTGGAAATTGGTCGGTGGTGCTCGTGCCGAAAGTCAGGGACGAATACGACCTGAACACCTTCAAAAGACACTTGAAATGTATGATAAAGAAGGAAAAACTGTAAATATCGGCCTTTCCGCACTTATCAGAGCAAACGGAAAATATCTGAAAAAGAAGGTCTTTAAGCCGTATCTCAAAATGCTGTGCATGCGGCTGATTCTCTTTTATCAGAGGAGGATTTCAAAGCATACCTGCCTGTATCGTCCCACCTGTTCCCAATATACGCTGGAATGCATCAACAATCATGGGGCGATCGTCGGGATATTGCTCGGCGCGTGGCGGATTCTGCGCTGCAATCCCTTTTCCAAGGGCGGTTACGACCCCGCCCCCGAAAAGTATTTCAAAAAGCGCTGGCTACTGTGACGGGAAAATGTATTTCTGTTGCGTCGAAGAGATGCTTTGAAAAATATCGGGCAAGGCGCTGTGCGGCAAACGTTCGGGCCGGACGGACATTCATTCGGACATCAAAAAGGTTTAGAATAAAATAATGAACTTTCTCACTTTATTGGCAAGCGATCCCGTCATTCCGTTTCTCGGAAGGACGTACGATATTTCCCTGAACTGGCTGGGGCAGCTCATTCGTATCCTCATCGAGGGGATAGGAATCGTCGGCGTCGGCATTATTGTGTTTTCCATCATTTTGAGAATGATTGTTCTCCCCTTCGATATTTATCAGAGGGTGACTATGCGCAAGCAGAACATCAAGATGAAAGAAAACAAGGAAAAAATGGAGAAACTGCAAAAGCAGTACGCCAACGACAAGGCGATGTATAATCAGAAGCTGATGGAAATGTATAAGGAAAACGGCATTTCCATGTTTTCTTCCTGCCTTCCCGCCATTTTGTCCCTCGTCGTATTCTTCGTCGCTATCAGCGCGTTCAACTCCTTTTCTCAATACGCGAACATTCAGAACTATAACTCGATGGCGGATTCCTATAACGCCTATCTCAACCCCTATTGCGCGGAGCTGAAAGAGGAAAACATTTCCGACTTCACGCTCGACGGAGAGAACGGAGAAACACAGAGATTTCTTCTTATCAAGGACGAAGCGGGCGAAAACAGATATATTTATTATACGGTGGTGTATAACGAGAATTACGCTGCGGACGATTTTGACTATATCAAGACTTCGGAAAAGACCTATTACGTGGACGCGGAAAAAATGTACGCGGACGAGGAATGGAAACCCGTGGTGGACGAGCTTGTTTCCGCTTCCGAGGAGACGGAAAATCCCATAACATGGGAAAATGCGTGCAGGGACGCCCTCGTGTCCGCCGCGCAGGACGAAGTGAAGGAAACCTACAATACCGTCGTAAAGGACAGAATGAGTTTCGGCTGGATCAAGAATATCTGGGTGACGGACGCTTCCTATAAGCACCCCGTTTTGAGTTACAGCGAATTCAAATCCACCGTCTCCCGCGAAAAATTCTCCACGGAGGACGGAAAAGTGAAATTCTCCTCCATCAGCGGCTATACCGACGTATACAACGAAAACAGCTACAACGTAGTGACGGCGAAACTTTCGGCGGAAAAATCCCAGGCGAACGGATACTTTATCCTGATCGTCCTTTCGATTGGCACGATCCTTTTACAGCAGTTCGTATCCATGCGCTCGCAGAAGGAACAGACGCAGTTCTCCTCTGTGGACGGAAAGGGCATGTTCAATCAGAAGATGATGCTCGTCATCATGACGGTCATGTTTGCCATCTTTGCGTTTATGTACAGCGCCGCCTTCTCCATTTATATGGTCACGAGCAATATTCTCTCCCTAATCATGACGCTTCTCATCAACAAAATCGTGGAAGTGACCATGAGTAAAAAGGAAGAAAAGGCCATGCAGGAGCAGTATAACAAGCGTTTCCCCGGCCGCGTGTATGTCTCGGAAAAGGATAGGGCGAAGTCCGAAAAAAATAAGGCAAAGACGGACAAAAAGAAACAAAAATAATATATATTGACGGAATAAATCGGATAAACAGAGCATTTTATTACAGGAGGTCATAGACATCATGGAATATAAGGAATTTACCGGAAAAACCGCGGAAGAAGCGATCGAAGCCGGTCTGAATGAATTGGGGCTTTCAAGGGAGGAAGCGGATATTCGCATTTTGGAGGAAGGAAAGAAAAAATTATTCGGCTATGTCAAAGCTCGCGTGGAAATCGCTCCTAAGGCCGCGGAACGGGCCTCAGACGAAGAAAAGGCGTCGGGGCAGACAGAGAGTAAGACCCCCGACAAAAACGCCGCAGAAACGAATTTAGAAGTTTCTAATATTCATCGGGATTCTCTCGGACGGACGGACGGGGAACGGGCGGTGGAATTTTTGGAGGGACTGCTCGAATTATTGAAGATCACCGCCTGCACGGAGCTGAAAAGGGAAGGCGAAAAAATCGAAATCGAAGTGACGGCGGCGAATACGAAGGCGATTATAGGCAGACACGGGGAAATGCTGGACGCGATTCAGACGGTTGCGGGCGCCGTGGCGAATACGGGCCGCGAGGAATACAAGAGAGTGGTGGTAGACTGCGAGAACTATCGGGAAAACAGGGAGGCTACTTTACAAAATCTCGCCTATAAGCTGGCGGGAAAGGCCGTTCGCTATGCAGAAAAAATCAAGCTGGAACCCATGAACCCCTACGAGCGCAGAATTATCCACGCGGCTCTTTCGGGCAGACAGGACGTGACGACGGAGAGCGAGGGCAAGGAGCCGTACCGCTATATCGTCATCGTTCCGTCTAATTTGCGAGATCCCGACGCCCCCGCCTATTCCGCGCGCGAGGAGCGGTCCCGCGGAGGCTTCGGCAATCGCGGCTATCATCGCGGATACAACGGATATAATAACGGGTATAACAACGGATACAGAAAGCCGTATAATAATCGGGAAGGCCGAGACGGAGACGGGTATAGAAAGCCCTATAACCGCGGCGGCAGGAGACCCTATAATCAGGACGGAGAGTACAGAAAGCCGTACTATAACAACGACGGGTACAAGAGGCCGTATAATCAGCGTCGCGATGAGGGCGGAACGGATTTTTCGGGCGAGAAGAAGCCTTACGATAAGCCTCGTACCTCCTACAAAAAGCCTTCGTCCGACTTTTTCGGTACCTACCTCGGCAACAGCAAGGACAAAGATAACGGCGAAGAATGAATCGCGGACGAGGACGAAAAAAGTTGCCTTAAATTCCCGTCCGAAGGTCGGCAGGTCGAATTGTGCGGAAAATTTACAAAAAACGCTTGACTTTTTCGGAAAATGTGATATAATATATTTAAACTGAACAAAGAAAACTTGTCAGACTGACGATACTGCAAGTTGAGGGAGTAATTTGCGCACGGTTCATTACGGAACCATACGTAACGAAATCCGACTTATTGACGGAAGGGCAAATCCGTTCGGATGGCTTTTAAAAAATGAGACTCATGCACTGTGTGGAAACATACAATGTATGGGTCTTTTTCGATAAAAGGAAAGCCCCCCTGTTCGGCGGGAGGAAAATCCCCCCGTTTCGGGAAAGTGACTCTTTTCTTTCTCTTTGTCGGTATGTAACAATCAAGATAAGAATATCCTAAAAAGGAGGATTTTCAATAATGTGGTATAATTCGTTGACGACGCCCGAAAAAGTATTTTTCTATATCGCCGTTATTGGAACGGTGCTGCTCGTCGTACAGATTATTCTGATGCTCGTTTCCTTCGGCGGCGACGCCGACGTGGACGGGGATTTCGGCGGCGACGGGGATTTTGACACTCCGGACGGCGGGCTCGGCGTTTCTCTGTTCACGCTCAAAGGTCTTACGGCCTTTTTCGCCATCGGCGGTTGGGTAGGACTTCTCATTTTACAGATCAATTCCAAAAATATCGCGCTCGCCATTATCGTCTCGTTGGTGTCGGGACTCTTTTCCATGGTTCTCGTCGCCCTCGCGCTTCGCGGCATCGCAAAGTTACAGTGCAACGGCAATCTCGATAAAGAAAAATTGATCGGAAAAGAAGCTACTGTATACGTATCCATCGCGCCTTCCCGCACGGGCAGGGGAAAAATCGTCCTCACCGCGCAGGGCGCCTATACGGAGCTCGACGCCGTCACGGACGACGCCGAACGCATTCCCGTGGACGAAAGAGTCGTCATTTCCGAAATCGGCTCCGATTACATGGTCGTCAAAAGACTTGCCGAAAAGCAGGCTTCTGCGGCGGAAAACTCTGAATGCGCGGCGGAGAAGTCCGAAGAAAAATAAACTTCGGCGGAAAATGAAAAAAGTTTTATGAAAAACGGTCTCGTATCGGAACGAAAACAAAGAAAAAAAATAAGACCTGCAAATAAAAGTCAAGAGAAATGAAGAAGGAAATTGAAAAAATTTTCCCAGCAAAAAACGGTAACACAAAAAAGCCTCCGTAAAAACGCAGACTTGAAATATGAATAAAAACGGCTAAGCGGTGGTTGTTGTAAAAAGGTTCAAATGCTCCGTCACGCGAGCATAATAAATTCTTAAAAACTTGTTGGCGGCAGCGGTCATATAAACATAGAAATGTTTGCCTTCGGAACGCTTCTTGTCCATAAATTGGAATATTACGTTATTCGTCGGTGCTCGTTGCAAAACGACGGACATTACTTGGAACAGCGTTTTTCGCAAGGCTGCTGAACCGCGTTTTGAAATAGACCGAGATTGCGGATTGAAGTTTCCGGATTGAAACGGAGAAGCATCTAATCCGGCAAAACCGACGAGAGCTTTTTTGTTTGGGAAACGGGAAACGTCGCCGATTTCGGCAATAAGTTGAGAGCCGAGAACGGATCCCACGCCGAACATAGACATAACAGAGTCGTATTCGGGAAGCGTGGCTGCAATCTTGTTCATCTCGGATGCTAACGACGCAAGTGTTTCGTTAATACTGTTGAGTTGAATTATAGCATTTGAGACAAGTAAAACTGAACTGTCTGAAAAAGATAAAGACGGCGAACAGTTACACGCGAAATCGTAAACTGCTTGAGCTTTGCTTTTGGAAAATTTGTAGCCGAACTTTTTACACCAAGAGAGATAACTTTTTAGGAAAAATGAGAAAGATTTTTTCGAAATACACTCCGAATGAGAAAATTTGAGAACAAAATCCACCCATTTTTCATGACCGTCGGACTTTCTTGTCGGCGTAGAGAACAAAGTATTTGCGCCGGGGAAAGTTTGGTCGAGAAGAGCGATAAGATTATTCTTCAATATAATTTTGAGCTTGTTGTATTGATTGTATTGGCGATTGTAGGATTTAAGTAAAAGTCGAGCTTCGGATTGAGCGGAGAACGGCGAAAGCTCATTCCAACGATCGAGAGCAAAAGAAGCAATTTTAAGAGCATCTTTTTTATCGGTCTTAACTTTACGGACAGTTAAAGATTTTGTACTGTAATCTTTCACTAAAATTGGATTGACTACAGAAACGAAAAAACCGTTGTTACGGAGAAACAGGGCTATTGGGAGATAGTAATTACCTGTATATTCCATAACAACCTTCGTATCGCCGTTCAAAGTTT
>ERZ827150.153-NODE-153-length-108874-cov-16.066220_pt1 | contig 108874 bp, 87 predicted proteins | sample MGYA00519779_ERZ827150 | MGnify/ENA primary metagenome ERZ827150 (study PRJEB31778, sample SAMEA3449267) | human gut metagenome | biome: human gut; feature: human-associated habitat; material: faeces | place: United Kingdom | collected 2010/2012 ...
GCTGCGGTGCTGACGGTCACCGTTCCGCCCTCAGCCTGATACGGATAGTAGGCATGGAAGGTCTGCGTTTCGGTGTCATTGAAATAGATGGTCGTACCGTCGGTCACGAACTTACCGTTCTCTCTCACGTAGGGCACGTTGGTAAAGCCGGCGCCGGTGACGCCGATGCGGTCGCCTTCGGTCCAGTCGGTTCCTTCCGAATTGACGCGGGTAGCGGGCGTAATGTCGGCGATAAACTTGGCGGCTACCGGGCCGTCATTCAGGTTCTCGTTGTCGTTGTTGCAGGCGGCAAGTGTCAATGCCAGCGCTGCGAAAGCAAAAAATCTTGTCTTCATGGTATATATGTTTTTCTCTTATTATCGTTTCCGTTACATTTCCGCACTTACGTCGCCACCTTCCACCGGTTCCCATCCGGTAATTTCACCCTTGCCTTCCTCCATGCCAACGGGGGTCTCCAGTGTTCCGGTCACACGGTAATCTGTAGTCATGTCGCCGTTAAAGTCCGCAAGGGCTTCGGTCAAATCCACCTCGGTGCGCTGCGTGCGTCCGCCGTCGGTGAAGACGATGTCCAGCACCAGCGTCTGCACGGCTCCCATCGTTCCCAGCAGACGGGCTTCGGCCGTGAGCTTGCTGCCGTCACGGGTGAAGGATAAGGCCGTAGATGCCGCATCGCCGGTGGTCTGCCCCGCCTCCATGTCGAAGGTCCCGGCAATGCCTCGCAGAGTACCCGTCACGGTCTGAATAAGTTCGGGACGACCTTGCGTAACCTCCAGTTCGAACATCAGATCACGCGTACGCCGCTCCACGACAGCATTCATCCGCACCGTATCATCCTGCACCACCGTAATCCGGCAACTGCACGTATGGAGATCCCCCGGAAGCGGGTTCAACAACACCTCGCCGGCATCCGAACTCCCCGCAACGGCATCGACACGCGCCGTTCGGCCGTCGAACGCGAACCCTTCGGCCCGATTGTGCACCACAAGGCTGTAATCGCCCGGCTTGAGCAGCTCCGGCCATGTGAACGGCAAACCGTCCATATCGGCCGTCTGCCCGTCGATTCCGGCCACGAACACCTCACCGTCCGGCGCCCCCTCCAGCATCAGAACCACAGCTCCGCTCTCCGGATGCGGCGTATTGTAGAGTATATCCTTCACGCAGGACGACAACATGATCAGCACTGCAACAACTACCCAAACAGGTATATATCGATTTGTTTTCATGATCTTTCCCTCCTTCGTTTAGAATAATCTCCAGACAAGCGTAACACCGGCATCGATCGGTCCCCACCAGTTGCTGTTCTCCGTACCGCGGCGGACTCGCACACCATCGATAACCTCGTATTTCTCATAATCGGCATTCAGACAGCCCAGTCCGAGATTGAAATCAAGCGCCAGAGCCTTGTTCAGCCGCAACTGATAACCGCCGGTAATGCCTCCGCCCATAAGGTCGCCCTGCCGGCCCATATCTGAGAGTTTGTAATTGAACTGCCCAGCCTTGAACATCGCGCCTACATACCACGCTTTCTGTTCTCCCAGATAGTATCGCACTGCCGGAGACACCTCCCAAAGGGCATAACGGCGCTCTTTGTTGTTCCACGTCCATGAAGTCCACGCAGCGTTGACACCGAGGCTCCAGCGGTCACCGATGCGCCACTCCAGCCCAATATCGGGTGTCAGCGTCGCCCAGCGCAGCAGGTTGGCACGCACTGACAAATGATACTCAACCGGCGTTGGGGGTTGCGACTGACTGACAGCCGGTGTACCCTGCTGTTCCGCCCGTACGGTCGCTTTCTCATGAGGAGCTCTTTCGGCTTCGGTCTGTTCGGCGGCACGGTTTGCATATTCCACGGTCGGCTGTTCCTCGGCCAACCGCTCCTGTTCGGCACGCTCCTCGGCAGCAAGGCGCTCGGCTTCGGCCCTGCGCTGTGCCTCCGCTTCCGAATCATATACGGCGGCTTCTTTGGCCGGAACCGTCAGCCGAACCACAACCCGATCACCATCCGTTGCATGGTTGCGGGTAATGAAGTTCTCTTCCTTTACTCCCGCGCGTATAATCAGTTCTGATTTTACACGGTTGGCCCGGATCTTCGCCATGGCAAGATTCGCGGACTCACTGCCCTGTGAGTTGCAGAAACCATCGACATAAAGCGGCAGTCGTCCGTCAATGATCTCCGTTCTGTGGTGTTCGATGCACTTCAGCAGCCGCTCCAGTTCGGCATCGTTGCCGCTCCACGGCACATAAAACATATCATCCTCCGGAACGAAACGGAACACATATGTCGTCGTATCGGAGCATCGTTCCTGCGAGGTCGCCGGAACGGTCCACAAGAACAACATGGTTAAAACGAGTAGGATTTTCTTGCTCATATGATGACATTTTTGATTGACATTCCGACCTGACCGGCTATAAATATACTGAAAAACATTCTGTTTTCCAGCCTTTTCAGCACAGAAAATCAGTTCCGTTTGTCGGAATCGCACATCTTTGTCATCACGATTGCATTGGCTTTGTAGTTATGACACTTTTTTTGTAGTTTGGGCACATTGCAGACGTCCCCCGACAACTCATTTGCTCCCGTTCTGCAACCTTCGCCAACGGGCCGGAGTATACGCCTCGCGCTCCTTGAATGTCCGCATAAAATGGCTCGGAGACATGAATCCCGACCGTTCCGAAATCTCCACTACCGTCAGGTCCGGACACTCCCGCAGCAAACGTTTTGCATATTCGATTCTGAGGCCCGTTATCCAGTCGCGGAACGACATGCCGTAAGTCGACTTGATATAACCGGCCAGATACGTACGGTTAGTTCCCAACGCCTCCGACAATTCACGGATCGTAAGTCCGGGACGGATATACCCCTCCGCAGCACTCCAGGCCGACAGCCGGACAGCCATGTCGGCATAGAAGGCCGGCTGTCCTGCCGTTCCGGACTCTTCCGGCAGAGAATCCTCCGCTGTCGGCTCCATATCCAGCGCCCTCTCGACACGCTCGTACAACAACATGTAATTCATGTACGAGCAGAAAAGATAGATGTAGAACGGGATCGACGAGAGTATCCAGATGAATATGTACCTGTCCGGCAGGAATGTCAGCAATCCGCACCCCACACCGAATATCACGGCCCAATATGTGAATATCGACATCCAGCGGATATAAGCGGCTATATCGTCGGAATTCGTATTGTCGAAAAGGCTTACGGCGCTGCGATAGGTTCTGATCAGCCGTCGGGCCAGCACAAATCCATATGCGACCAGCCATCCGGCCAGTATTGCCAGTGCGACATTCTGCAGCGTCCCGGCTGGCAGCAACAGCAGCACGATACCCGACATGGCCGTAAACAGAATCCAGCTTCCCAGATGTACCGTCCACCGGCGGCGGGTAAGATATGCACGGTCGAGCAGTGTTGTCAGAGCCGAACTGAAGAGCCAGTAACAGAGAAAATATGTGGACAGGTTCATCAGGATTGCGGCATCGGCATCGGCAAACCGTATCTCACAGAACAGATGTACCGAATAGTTCAGTGCGAGCAGCAGCAGTGCGGCCCCCATGATCCGGCGCGAACGAAGGTAGTTGCCGAAGGCGGCCCGGTCGGGAGTCCGGCCGAAGAAAAAGTAGATGCCGAAGAAGATCATCAACGGCAGTGCCAGAGCGAGCGAGTATTCGTATATCGGATGATTCATGGTCTGAACCGAATATGTGTTGTCGATCGATATTGCCACTCATGTGCGTTTCGGGAACCAGGTCGGTACCGCGCCGGCCGTCATGCTTACGAACGGTTGAACCGTCCTCCGCAGCTCCTTTCCGTTCGGATGCCGCCAGTCCCCGCAACTCACAATGGCAAAGTTAAACAATAAATCCGTTTTTGCGACCGTACGGCACATCACATCGCTCCAAAAAAAATAGCTTACGGCCCGGTTGTTCATCCAACCTGGCCGTAAGCATCAACTCCCCGAGCGCCTTATCAGAGCAATACGGCGTTTATACGGGCATAGATCGACGCCAGGTCGCGACGGAACTGGATCCGAGCCGACTGGACGTCGTAATAGTTCACAAGCGACGAAAAATAGTCCGTAGCCGAAATCTGACCTGCCTCAATGGCACGGTTCAGATACTCGCGATAGCGCTCCGATTCGGCATTCGCCGTCTCGTACTCGCCGATCGTACGTTCGATCACCGCAGCCTTGTCGTAGAGTGCCGCAAGAGTCGTATGCAGGTCATTGCACATGCTGCGGTAGGCGGTCTCGGCATAGATGGTCTGGGCCTTCGCAGCCCGGACATTGCGGTGGCCCGAGAAGATCGGGATACTCAACCCCATCACCACGCCGTTGAAATGCTGGCCGGGCGAATGGGTCAGTTTGTATCCGAGCTTGATCTTGGGCAGCATCTGAGCCCGTTCGACCTTCACATTCTGACGCGAGAGCTCGATCTCCGATGCCGAAATCAACAGCGACGGATCGGTCTCAACATATACCGCCTCGATCTGTTCGAGAGGCAGCGGCCGATCCAATGCAAGTTCAACCGATCCGACATCGATCTTCTGGCCGCCGTTCAACGTACACAAACGGTTCAGAGCCGCTTCGATATCGATCTCCAGAAGACTGCGGGCATTGCGGGCCGCAGCATACTCCATCTCGGCCCGGTTCTTTTCAAGAACACTCCCCTGCCCCGTTTCGAACAGCTTGCCGCAGATCTCAGCGACCTGTCCGGCATCGCTCTCACGCATACGGGCAACCTCCAGCTGTTCGCGAAGCGAGATTATCTCGATACACAACAGTTTGGCTTCGAGCAGCGTCTGCTGACGCAACTGTGCATGTTCCGTATCGTAACGGCTGCGCAGAAGCGCCGCACGGCGAGCCCGCTGCACATAGGCCGTCGGAAAGTCAAACGACTGTGCCGCAACCAGTTCACCGCTCGTACCGGCCTCCGCCGGAACACCCCACGAACGGACATATTCGACTTCGGGATTCTCCAGCTGGTTGTCCACACGCGATTCGATGCTCCGCGCCTCGACCAGCGACCGGTTGGCCTGTAGTTCGAGGTTGTTCGCCTCGACGCTCGCCAGAACCTCGTCGATACTCTGTCCGCTGCAAAGGGCCGGAAGGGCCAACATGGCCAGCGATGGCAATATGTATTTCAGATTACGCATTTTGTTTCTGTGTTTTATGTCTGTTGAACAATATGTAGACTATCGGGATAATGAATCCGTTGAGGAGCGTCGACGAGATCAGACCGCCGAGAATCACCTTCGCCATCGGGCTCTGAATCTCGTTGCCCGAAACGTCGCCGCCCATGGCCAGCGGTATGAGTGCCAGCGCCGAGGTAAGCGAAGTCATCAGAATCGGGCTCAGACGGTCGATCGAACCCTGAATAACGCTCTGGTACAGATCGAGGCCCTCGTTTGCCAGCTGACGGTAGTGCGAAACGAGCAGGATACCGTTCCGGACAGCGATTCCCAACAGCGAGATGAAACCGATGATGGCCGGGATGCTCACAACGCCCGAAGTGATCCAGATGCTGATCACGCCTCCGATCAGCGCCAGCGGCAGATTGATCATGATCAGACCCGAGAGTCCGACGTTGCGGAACTCCTGGTACAACAGCAGGAATATCACCAGCAGCGCCACGAGCGATGCGAAGAGCAGAACACGCGAGGCGGCCTGCTGGCTTTCGAACTGGCCTCCGTATTCGATATAATAGCCCTCGGGAAGGGATATATTCTTGTCAATGCTCTCCTGAATCTGTTTCACGGCACCGCCCAGGTCTCCGCCGACGACATTGGCCGAAACCACGATCTTACGCTTGACATTCTCACGGTTGATGGCATTCGGGCCCGAGGTCGAACGTATCTCAGCGATCTGCGACAGGGGGACCTTGCTTCCGTCGCCGCAATCAACCAGCAGGTTGCCGATCGACTCGATGGTATTGCGGTAACGGTCGTCGACCTTTACCGTCAGGTCGAAGGTTGCACTGCCGTCGTAGATCTCCGAAACGGTCTCGCCGGCCAGCGCAACACCTACATATTCCGAGAACTCGGCCAGCGTCACGCCGTAACGCGCCAGCATCTCTCGGCGAGGTACGATCTGCAGTTCGGCACGTTCGACCTGCTGCTCGACCGTAACGTCGGCCAGCCCCTCGATACCCGAAATAGCTGCCTTGATCTCCTTTCCGAGCGAATACATGCGGTTCAGATCCTCACCGAAGAGTTTGATGGCAATATTTGCCTGCGTACCCGAAAGCATTGCGTCGATACGGTGCGAAATCGGCTGTCCTATCTCGACGTCAAGACCTTTCAACGCCCCCAGACGGCTGCGGACATCCGCCAGGAACTCATCGCGCGACCGCTTGTCAAGTTCGAACGGCGCTTCGATCTCCGAGGCATTCACGCCCAGGGCATGCTCATCCAGTTCGGCACGGCCGGTCTTCCGGGCCACGGTCTTGATCTCCGGTATCTCGAGCAGAATCTCCTCGACCGTCCGGCCGATCTTGTCCGACTCCTCAAGCGACACGCCCGGCAGCACGCCGATATTGATCGTCAGCGAACCCTCGTTGAAGGGTGGCAGGAAACTGCTTCCCAACGAACTGAAGACCGCAACGGCCCCGACAAACAGGGCTATTGTCACGCCAAGTACCGCACGCTTGCGCTGAAGAACCCATTCGAGAGCGGCACGGTACCAGCGTTTGAGGGTTCGCAGCACAAAAGGTTCGCGGTCGCTGCGGCGCAACGACTTTTCGGAAGTCAGCATATAGCTGCACAATACCGGCGTCACAGTCATGGCCACGATCATCGAGGCAAACAACGACACGATGAACGATATGCCCAGCGGTTTGAGCATTCGGCCCTCCATACCGCTGAGGAAGAAGAGCGGGATGAAGGCCACGATGGTGATGATCGTGGCATGGACGATCGACGAACGGATTTCGGTCGAACCCTCGTAGATCACGTTGAACCAGCCACGGCGTTTTTCGGGCGGCAGCAGATGGTTTTCGCGCAGCCGCCGGTAGACATTCTCGACATCGATGATGGCATCGTCGACCAGCGACCCGATGGCAATCGCCATACCTCCCAAACTCATGGTATTGATTGTCAACCCCATAAGCCGCAGTGCCACTATGGCAACAAGCAGTGACAAAGGCAGCGCCACGAGCGAGATCAGTGTCACGCGCGTGTTCATCATGAAGAAGAACAGCACGATGATCACGAACAGCGCACCCTCGATGAGCGACGTGCGTATATTGTCGATCGACGAGGTGATGAACCGCGACTGGCGGAAGATATCCGTCGAGATATGTATGTCGGGCGGGAGGGTCTTTTTCAGTTCGGTCACCTGACGGTCAAGCGCCTCGGTCAACTCTATGGTACTTGTCTGGTTCTGCTTGGTCACGGTGATCAGCACGGCCGGTTTGCCGCGCTCCGAAGCCACACCCAGCCGAGGCGACTTGCCCCCGACACGTACCTCGGCTATGTCACCGAGCGTTATGGGCTGACCGCTCTCGCTCATCTTCACGAAGTTGCGCGCAATCTGCTCCGCATCCTTCGTCGCGATCATACCGCGGATGATATACTCATTTCCGTATTCGTAGAGCACTCCGCCCGACGAGTTGAGAGTCATGTCGCGCGAAGCCGCCAGGACCTCGTCCACCGAGACCCCAAGCAGCCGCATCTTCTCGGGCGAAAGCAATATCTGGAACTCCTTGATGTCGCCGCCGATCACCGCCACCTGCGCCACGCCGCCCGTCGACAACAGCCGCGGCCGGATGGTCCAGTCGGCAATCGTTCGCAGATCCTCGAGCGAGGTGCTGTCGGCCGTCAGACCGATGATCATCATCTCGCCCAGAATCGAGGATTGAGGTCCGAGAGTCGGCTGCCCGACATTCGCCGGCAGCGATTCGCTTATCGTAGAGAGTTTTTCGGTAACGATCTGACGTGCCAGATAGATATCCGTATCCCAGTCGAACTCGACCCACACCACCGAAAAACCGGCTGTCGACGACGATCGTACACGCCGTACGTCGGTTGCACCGTTCAGTGCCGTCTCGATGACGAATGTCACGGTACGTTCGACCTCCTCGGCCGCCATGCCATGCGCCTCGGTCATAACCACAACCGTCGGGGCGTTCAGGTCCGGAAAGATGTCAACCTCCATCCGGTCGGCCGTATAGAGACCTACCACCATCAACAGCAGCGCCCCCATAACCACCATTATGCGGTTACGCAACGAATAGTTTATAATCTTGTTCAGCATCTGTCCGGCAGGTATTAATGGTTATGTGAATGCGAATGCGGAATTGCACCCGACGCGGCCGCCATCTTGACGCTTACGGCACCGCGCGTAACCACGCGGTCTCCGGCCTCGATACCGCTCAACAACTGTACGTTGCTGCCGTCGCGGGCCCCCAGAGTCACTTCGCGACGCTGATAGCACTCCTCGTCAAGCTGTACATATACATAATATATTCCCTGCGCCTCGGTAATGGCCGTCACCGGAACCACCAGCGCATCGTGAACGGGTTCGCCGATCAGATATGCCTCGACGATGGCCCCCTGCGGGATATCGTTGCGGTTGTCGAACTCGAAGGTTACGGGGATCAGCGTCGAGCCCTCGTCGGCCAGGCGTCCCACCGACAGCAGCCGGCCACCCATATCCGAGAGGCTGTAGCTCTCGCCCGTAGCCGGATCGACCATGTCGGCCGAGCGTACCGACCGCAATTCGCGGTAGTAGCGCTGAGGCAGGTCGACACGCAGTTGCAGGCGGCGGTTTTGCGAAACCACGGCAAGCGGCTGTCCCATCTCGACATAATCGCCCTCGCCGACCGACAGCGACGTCACATATCCCGAAATGGGTGATACGACGCCCGTACCCTTTTCTGAGCTCGTGCCGACAACGGCATCATACTCGGCCTTGGCCTTGAGGTATTCGCTTTCGGCGGTTTCGAAGTCGCTGCGCGACACGATCCTGTCATCGACCAGCTTCTCCAGACGACGGTATTCGGCCTCGGCCTGACGGTATGCGGCCGTGATCTTGTCGACCTGCGAACCCGTTGCCAGACCCTTCGACGATATCGTGAACAGCGCCCGTCCGCGGCTCACCGACGATCCGAGCGCAAGTTTGCCGTTATACGACACTATGCCCGAAATGGGTGCCGCAACCGCAGCCTCATCGCCCGTAGCCGCAAGGATACGCCCCGTGCAGGCTATCACACGATGGAATTCGGTCGGTTCGATGGTCTCGACCTTGAAATCGGTCCGGGCGGCCTGCGCTGCCGGGAATGTTATTTCGTCGCTTACGGCCGCAGTCTCTTCGGCACCGTGAGCATCAGCATGGGCATGCTCTTCGGACTCAGGATGGTCGGCATGCGCATGCTCCTCCTCTTCGGAGTGGTGTGCATGATCGTGCGCTTCGGCCTCGGCATGTTCCGAATGGTCATGCTGTTCTTCCGAATGCGAAGCGCCGGTCGATCCGCCGCAACCGCCCAAAAGCAGTGTGACGGCAACGGCAAGAATGGGAATAAAAATCTTCTTCATTTGCGTTTGATTTATGTGAGGTGCGACATACGCCGTCCCGACGGCATACGCCACGTTAACAAATTATTACATGTTTTGAGATTTGCAGCCGGCAGAAAGATCCGGCCGAAAGCCTCCGCCACGGAGCGGTACGGCACAGGCGGCCCTGCAGAAACGGGCCTAACAGATATGCGACGAGGCGCGGACCGGCAAGGCCCGTACAATGTATGTGATTACGACCGCACCCGGACTGGGTTTGTCGGAAAAGGCGCGGTCAGCTGCGGTCAGAGCCGGATCATCGTCCGGTTCATCCCGAACGACCAGCAGATCGGATACCTCAAATACGGCCGGTGGCAGTACCAGATGTTTCGAGAGCGATGCAAGCACCTCGGCCACATCTATTTTCAGGTGGCACGACGAAGGTTCCGACCCGTCGGAATCGGTACAATGTTCATGTGCCTCGGAGCAGTCGGCAGTCGCCGAGAAACAGTGTTTGAGATTGAAGCAGACACTCTCGCTGCCATCATGATGGTGATGCGGAAGCGACGACAGCCCAATAGTGACGATGCACAAAGCAAACACCGCCCGCAAAAAGAGATTATAGGCATGTTGTCTCATTCCGTCAGCAAAGATACGAATAATTTGTTTGCAAGATGCATTTTAAAGCGTTATTGCTCTTTATCGGACAAAAAAATCATTATTTTTGTTATCCGCTAACCTTACCTCGAATGAAACTCCTCCGAATCTTCGCCATGACGATCGCACTGACCGTCCCCGTACTTCTGCACGGGCAGGAGCTCGACGGTGAGTACTATCCGTTCTACTATCAGGAGGAGCATTACCCCTCTCTCGAAATCGATTCGTCGCTCTTTTATCTTCCGGTTACGGGTGACGATGCGCTTTTCGACGATCTGACCCGGTACAGCTTCTCGGCAATACGATACCAGCGGCGCGGCGAACGCAGCTTTTCGGGCTACGAGATGGACGGCATTACGATAGACTGGCGCGACGCCTCGACACTCAAACGGCTGTTGCGCAGCGAACATGCCGCGGACGGGCTCTACCTGCCGGCGGCTCCGGACGGAGGTTTTGCCGGCTGCCGCAGATTCAACAGCGCCGATGCCGACGGCCTGCAACGAACCTCGATGGCCGTTGCCACAACCGACCGCAACTGGCGCGGAATGGTCCGCTTCTACGATGCCCGGGCGCTTGGCAAGGCGTGGCATCTGGCCCTGTCGCTGTCGATGCAGGGCGGCGACGATGCACGTATCGACGGGGTCTTCAGCCGGAATATCGAACTCGCCGCCATACTCTCAAAACAATGGGAACGTTGGCGCATGGCCCTCACACTGGCGGCGGCACCTTCCGAACGCGGCATGAGATCCTACTCGTCACAGGAGACCTTCGCACTGCGAGGCAACAACCTTTACAACCCGTCGTGGGGCGTCGAGAACGGACGTCTGCGCAACAGCCGCATCCGGCGCGAGACCCTTCCGTTCGCAATGTTGAGGATCGAACGGAACGATGAAGCACCATTCCGGCCCTTCGCAACCTTCTACGCCAAATACGGTGAGACGGCCGTCAGCGGACTCAACTGGTACGATGCCTCGACTCCCGCGCCGGACAACTACCGTCTTCTGCCCTCATACTTCGACCGGCAGGATATCGCCGACCGCCTGACCGGAATATGGCGTTCGGGCGACCTGCACTATACCCAGATCGACTGGGACGAACTCCGAATACGGAACAGCATGGCAGGCGGTGAAGCGGTCTACATAGTCGAAGACCGCGTGGAGAGGCCGTTGACCCTTCGCGGGGCAGTCGGAGGCGAGCTGCGGGCCGCACGAAACACTACCTTACGTTTCGAAATCACGGGCGAGTTGCGCCGAAGCGAATACTTCAAACGTCTGCGCGACCTTCTGGATGCCGAATACCTCCGCGATATCGACCAGTACCTGATCGACGACGACCGTTACGGCAATTCGCTGGTGAACGACCTGCGCAATCCCGACCGTATAGTCCGTGAAGGCGACCGTTTCGGTTACCATTACCTGACCGTGGAGTCGGACCTCGGGGCCGGCGTCGAACTGCGATACCGCGACAACCGCCTCAATCTTACGGCTCTGGCCCGTGCGGCCTACTCCAGTGCATTCCGCAACGGCCTATACGAAAAACAGCTCTTCCCGGGAGAAGGATCGTTCGGCCGCTCCGCAACCGTCGACGGCATATCGTACAATTTCGGCATTGCGGCCTCGTATGCCATCGCAGCCTCGCACCGCGTCGGGATCTCGGCTGCCGCAACACGCTCGATGAGTGAAATCGACAACCTGCTCCTGCAGCCCGCCTACAACAACCGCCTCTCGGACCTCCGCCCGATGCCCGTACGGTATCTGGCCGAAGCCGGCTATCTCTATCGCGGCGCACGGGTCGGGGTCTCGGTCAAGGCTTTTGCCGCCATCGAACGTAACCGGCAGGAGATAATCCGCTTTTTCGACGACCTCACGTACCTCTATTCCGACGGTGTGGTGAGCGGGATCGGGACGTTGCGTTACGGTGTCGAGGCGGCCGTGGCGGTTCCCTTGTCACAGCGCGTCTCGATCGACGCGGCATTCACCGCCGGCAGCTACCGTTACGATACAAACCCGCGCATGGATATCTATTCCGATGCCGACAACACACTGCTCACCAGACAGGCCGTCTGCTACATGCACGGCCTGCGGCTGGCCGATGTCCCATCCATAGCCGCAGTGGGACGGTTGAGTTACTCGTCGCCGTCGGGATGGAACGTTTCGGCAAGCGCCAACTATGCCGGCGGCAGGTATGTCTCCCCGACGCCCCTGCGGCGCATGCAACGTTTCACCGACTTGGCGGCCTCGCCCGAGGAGTTCGAAGAGATGATCGCACAGAAACGTCTCGATGATATTCTGACCGTAGACCTCTCGGTCATGAAGAGCTGGCCCGTAAATCACGGACGCTCATACCTCACCGTAATGCTCTCGGTCCGCAACCTGCTCAACGACCGCGACATGATCTACTCCGGTTACGAACCCTCGCGCATCGTCCGGCAAGGCTCCGATATCAACATCCACTACCGGCCGCTGCCCGAACGCTACCTCTATGCCTACCCCGTCTCGGGATTCCTCTACATAACCTACAAATTCCGTTAAGCCATGCGAAACATCCTCATAATGATACTTCTGCTGCTGGGCGCCGCCGGTTGCGAAAAGCGTTTCGACATGGACAGCACCTCACACGACGGGGCCTTCACGCCCAATGCCGACATGTCGGTTCTGCAACGCATATACGACGGCTCTCCTGCGACCGTCAACGAAGATATCGTGGTCACGGGGACGGTCGTGTCGAGCGATGCAGGCGGAAACTTCTATCGCACGGTGGTCGTGCAGGACCCGACGGGAACGGTCGAGATAATGGCCGGACTCGACTACCTCTACCGCACATATCCGGTCGGGAGCCGCGTCTCGGTGAGACTGCAGGGGCTGGCCGTCGGGCAAACTGACGGGATTCTGCAGATCGGGCTGCCGGCCGAATCGTGGGACTACCTGCCGGCGATCTACCTGTCACACCGCGCCATTGTCGATGCACATGTCCGCCGCACCGGCATGATGAATGCCGTCAAACCGGAGCGGATGGTTATTGGCGACCTGACCCGGCGGGCCTGCGGACGGCTGGTTACGATCAGCGCCGTAGCCTGCGACGACGAGGCTGCAACGTGGGCCGACGGCGAATACCGCTGCTACCGCAAGTTCCGCGACCGCAACTCCGATTCGATATATGTCGTGACGTCGCCCTATGCGCGTTATGCCTCCCGTAACATCCCGCGCGATACGGTCGACCTGACCGGCATCCTCCTCTACGGGAAGGCGGGTGGCAGCCGCGACTGTTTCATCCTTAAAATGCGCACCGAAGATGATGTTTCGCTACATTAGCATACTCGCAGCGCTGGCACTGGCGGTCGCATGCGACACCTCCGAAAAACTGGAGTACCGTCCCGACGACAGCCCGAGCCGCGTTTCGATCGCCTACCTGAAGTCGCTCTACCGCAGCCAGCCGGTCCGGATTGCGGAGGATATCTCCATATACGGTTTCGTCACCGCAAACGATGACAACGGCAACCTCTACAAGGCGATCTGCCTGGCCGACTCGACCGGAGGGATCATGCTGCGGCTGGATGCCGAGCGGCTGTACCGCCGTTTCTGGACGGGTGCGGCAGTCACGGCACGTTGCAACGGATTGTGGATCGGGTCGTACGGCGGCATGCTGGAGCTCGGTACCGCCCCGACCTCCGGCTACGAGGTCGACCCGATCGGCGAGGATGAGATAGCGGTTTTCGTTACGGCAGATACGGCAGCACAGATCGAAATAATCCCGCACACCATTCTCATAAACGGCTGTGCGCCCGACCTGGCCGGCACACAGGTACGGTTCGACGGGGTACAGTTCATTGCAGAGGAGATCGGCAGCGGCTGGTGCGACCTGGGCTTCGACGAAGAGAGCGGCGAGGAGGTCCGTGTTGCCTCGACACGCCATCTGGTCGACCGTACGGGCGATACGCTTGCGGTATACACTTCGCCCATGGCCGATTTCGTGGGACTGCCCCTGCCCGAAGGCAGCGGAAGCATCGAAGGCCTGCTCACCTTCTTCAACCGCAGCTACCAGCTCCGCATAACCGATTTCAGACGTTGCGACATGAACGGCCCGCGATTCTGAACCTCCACGCCGGAAACCGCATAACGCCGCAATCCGCAAGAATACCGGATTCGTGAAATAGAGTTTTGTATCCAGATTTAATTGCGCCGGCCCGCCGCACTATCGCGCATCTGTCGTGTGTACGGCTGCCGCAGGCCCTGCAACCGATGTCACAAGAAGCCCCGGCCAGACTTCATGCACAGAGTGGCGATACGCTACTGGAGAGCCTCCCAGAGCATATCCTTCAGCTGCGGGATATTCATTCCCGTAACCGACGAGATCATCACGACCGGCAACCCCTCGGGCAGATGCGACCGCAACTCCTTCAACATGCTTTCATCCAACATGTCGCACTTGGTGATGGCCAGCAGCCGGCGTTTGTCGAGCAGCTCCGGATTGTATTGTGTGAGCTCCCCGAGCAGAATATCATAGTCGCGGCGGATGTCGTCGCTGTCGACCGGAATCATGAACAACAGTACCGAATTACGCTCGATATGGCGCAGGAAACGCGTTCCGAGCCCGCGACCTTCGTGTGCCCCCTCGATAATCCCCGGAATATCGGCCATCACGAACGAATGTCCGTCGCGGCACTCGACGATTCCGAGATTTGGTTCGAGCGTCGTAAAGGCATAGTCAGCGATCTTAGGCTTGGCGGCCGACACCACCGAAAGCAATGTCGACTTGCCGGCATTCGGGAAGCCAACCAACCCTACATCCGCCAGCACCTTCAGTTCGAGGATAAAGGCTCCCTCGGCCCCCTCCTCGCCCGGCTGCGCATAGCGCGGCGCCTGATTCGTGGCGGTCTTGAAATGCCAGTTGCCCAGGCCTCCGCGGCCTCCCTTGAGCAGCACCAGCTGTTCGCCCTCCTCGGTCACTTCACCCACAATCTCACCCGTATCGGCATTGCGGGCTACCGTCCCCAGCGGAACACGTATGATAATGTCCTCGGCATCCTTGCCCGACGACCGCGCCCCGTAACCGTTACTGCCATCCTCGGCAAAGATATGGCGTTGGTACTTGAGATGTATGAGCGTCCAATACTGCCGGTCACCCTGCAATATGATACTGCCACCCTTACCGCCGTCACCGCCGTCGGGGCCGCCGAAAGCGACGAATTTCTCACGCCGGAAATGGGCCGAGCCCGCACCTCCGTGTCCGGAGCGGGCAAAGATCTTAACGTAATCGACAAAATTAGACGAAGCCATCTCTTTTCAGGAACTTTTAACCGGTACACCGACCTGCAACGGATTCAGCTAACAGTACCGCATTTTCAGGGCCAAAGATAGTGTTTTTTTCGCAGAATGCCGTAACTCAGAACGATAAATCCACCTGCAACAAACAGGCGGATACGGATACTGCCCCGTTCCGAAGGGCAGGCATCCGTATCCGCCATCTATTCTCCGACAGGCCTGTGCAGGAGCCCAACCGGATAAAACCGGCCGTGCCCCCACGCAACCCGAATCCCGGTCAACTACATCTGGTCAACCACGTTCCAGACAAATGCCCGCGAACCCTGCATCTTGGTTTCGGCATCCATCTCACGCAGATCCTCCAGTACAGCCTTCACCTTCTGCTCGTCGGTGACGGCCAGTATCGAGGCATTCATCGCCGGCCACGCATGCGATCCGTAATGCGGTTCGCCATCCTTCGAGCCGCGGCCCTCCGTAAGTCCCCAACGTGTGAACCCACGTACCCCGTTGCGGTCGAGTATCTCCATCACCCGATCCGTCAACGCCTGGTTGTACGATATGAATATTGCTTGCATAACTCTCTCTTTCGCTTTGAATTATATTTTGTTGGCAACAGCCATCTTACGTTTGCCTTCACCGCCGTCCTTAACATTCACGCCTCCCTGATTCTTAACACGGCGGCCGCGTGCGATCACATAGATCGAAGGCAGTACCAGCAAGGTCAGCAAGGTCGAGCAGGTCATACCGCCGATAACGGCCACACCCATCGGCTGCCACGTTTCAGAACCGGCTCCGATACCGAGCGCCATGGGCACCATACCGAAGATCGTGGTCAGCGAGGTCATGAGCACCGGACGCAGACGGCTCTTACCGGCCGCAACGGCAGCCTGAACAATATTAGCACCCCGCTCGATCAACAGGTTCGTATAGTCGACCATCACGATACCGTTCTTGACGACAATTCCGACAAGCATGATGGCTCCGATCAGTGCGATGATGCTCAACGGCGTACCGGTCATCCACAGAGCTACGAAGACTCCCGTGAATGCGAACGGCAGCGACACCATAATGATCAACGGCATGGTCATAGACTCGAACTGGGTTGCCATCACGATATATACCAGTATGACGATCAGTACGAACAGTATCATCAGGTCGCCGAACGTATCCTGCTGATCCTCGAGCGTACCGCCGATTTCGAGGTCGACGCCGTCGGGCAGCGGATAGTCCGCAATCAGTGCGCTGATCTCGTTGACAACATCTCCCAGAGCCACTCCCGGGGCCAGCAACGCCTCAACCGTAACAACACGCTGACGGTTTTCGCGTTCGATGTCCGGAGCCGCGAACTCCTCCTGAACCGTAGCAACCTCCTTCAGTTTAATGGTCTTGCCGGTTGCCGTCATGAGGTTGATGTTCTCGATGTCCTCGATCGACTCGCGGAACGGTTCGGCATAACGTACAACGATATCGTACTCATCACCGTCCTCTCGGTACTGCGACGCGATCAAACCGTCGATACGGTTACGGACGGCCATCGATACCGTCGAACTGTTCATGCCGTACAGGGCCAGCTTCTCACGGTCGAACACCACGTTGTACTCCGGACGCAGATCGTCCCGCGACAGGTCGACATCTCGCGTTCCGGGCAGAGCCGCAACCTTATCCTTCAGGTCGAGCGCTATGGCATTGGTCGTATTGATGTCGTAACCGAACACCTTCAGCTCGATATTGCTGGCACTACCCATGCCGCCGCCCGTATTGCCACCGGGCGTAACGCTGAACTTGCGCACTTCCGGTATCTGTTCGAGATCCTTTCGCCACAGGTCGGCAATCTCGTAGATCGACCGTTCACGCTCGGTCGAACGCGGCAGTCGAAGGTTGTAGCTGATCATGTTCGAGCCCGACTCCTGCATGGCCGCATAGGCGTTCGTAGCCGACGAGGCGCCCGAACGTGCCGAAACCAGCTGTACTTCGGGATATTTCTCGTAAATTATGCTGTCGATCTGACGGGCCACACGTGCCGTATACTCCATCGAGAGGTTCTGCTCCATCTCCACCGTAGCCGAAATACGGCCGTTATCCGATGCGGGGAAGAAGTCGAACGGTACCGAACGAAGCAGCACCAACGATACGGCAAACAGTCCGAATGCCAGGCCGGCCACCACATAACGGTGCCGGACGGCCCAAACCAGCAAGTTGGCATAGGCGTTGTCGAGCCAGTCGAGGAAACGGTCGATCGGTTTGTAGATTATACCGATACCTTTGTAGTCGTGCTGGCCGCCATCGGATTTGAGGATATATGCCGAAAGCATCGGGGTCAGCGATATTGCCGCCACGGTAGACATGCTGACCACGATCGAGACGATCCATCCCAACTCGCGGAACAGGATACCGGCCATACCCGAGATCATGGTCAGCGGCAGGAACACCGCAACAACCACCAGCGTAGTGGCGATGACCGACAGCCACACCTCATTGGTACCGTAGATTGCCGCCTCGCGGGGGCTCGAACCGCGTTCGATATGTGTCGTGATGTTTTCGAGCACCACGATGGCGTCGTCCACCACCATACCGATTGCGATCGAAAGCGACGAGAGCGAGATGATGTTCAGTGTCGAGCCCGTTCCGAACAGGTATATGAATGCCGTCACCAACGATATCGGGATGGTCAGGCAGATGATGAATGTCGCCCTCCAACGTCCCAGGAACGCCATCACCACGATGATCACGAATACGAAGGCCAACAGCACGGTTTCGGTCAACGAGTCGATACTGTCCTGAATCTCATCGGCACCGTTCATGATCTCCTCGATCTCGATGTCGGGAGGAAGCGAAGCCTGAATCTCGGGCATACGTTTCTTGAGCTCCTTGACGATATCCACGGTATTGGCACCCGACTGCTTCTGGATCATGACCATGGCTCCCAGACGACCGTTCGAACGGGTATCCATCGTCGCCTTCTCGAGGGTATCCTTCACCTCGGCAACCTCGCTCAGCAAGACGTTGCGGTTATCCTTGCTCGCAACCACAAGAGTCTTCAGCACGTCGCTGTTCGTAAACTCTCCGTCGGCCTTGATGTTCAACGTATTGTTGCCGATATCCATCGTTCCGCCCGAAACGTTCACGTTCTCGGCCGCAATGATGTTGCCGATGGATTCAACCGTAAGTCCGTAAGCCTCGATCTTCTCGGGATCGACGTTTACCTGTATCTCGCGAACCGGCTGTCCCATAAGGCTCACCGCACCTACACCGTTGACACGGTTCAGAACGTTGACCAGTTTCTCGTCGAGGATCTTGTTCAGCGCCGAATAGCTGTCATCTGCCGTCACCGAAAGCATCATAACCGGGATCATCGAGCTGCTGAACTTGAAAATCGTAGGATAGTCCGCATCATCGGGCAACAGGGTCTGCGTACGGCTCACCACGTCACGGATATCGTTGGCAGCCTCATTCAGGTCGGCGCCCCACTCCATCTCCAGGGTAATCGACGAGACGTTGTCCGACGACTTCGAAGTCATCTTCTTGAGGTTCTGGACCGTATTCAGGTTATCCTCCAGAACTCGGGTTACGTTGGTCTCGATATCGGCCGCATTCGCACCGGCATAGGTCGTGATGACGCTGATGGCCGGAATATCCATCTCGGGATACTGGTCGATCGACAGGTTCCTCAGCGAAAAGAGTCCGAAGACGATGATGCCGAAGAAGATCAGACAGGTCGAGACCGGTTTTCTTACTGACGATTCGTATATTTTCATGCTATGCGGAATGTTAGTCGTTCTTAACTTCTACGGCCATACCGTCCTCGAGTTTGCTGAGGCTCGTCACGGCCACCTCTTCGCCGACCGAGATACCCGACAGGGCATCGTACATCGCACCGATCTGACGGCCCAGAGTAACCACACGACGTTCGGCCACGCCATCCTTGATGACGAATACCACACGGTCATTTGTACCGGCCTGACGTTTGATCGCCGTATCGGGGATCATCACGCCATCCTTGTCGCCCATGTTGAAGATCGCGCGGGCGAACATTCCCGGACGCAGGCGTCCGTTCGAATTGGGAACCGTAATCTCAACCGTAAAGGTTCGCGTATCGGGGTCCATGGCCGGATAGATCAACGTCACCTTGCCGGTGAACTGCTCGTCGGGCAGCACGTCGAAACGGATCTCGACCGGCATGTTCAGTTTGACATTGGCGAAATATTTCTCCGAGATGTTGGCCGTAATCTTCAGCGGGTTGATCTGCATGATCTGGAGGATCGGCGTACCGGCAAACAGGTCACCGGCCTCGGCATCGCGCTGCGTAACCACTCCCGTAATGGGTGAGAGCAGTTCGATGTTCTTCTTGTAGTTTGCCACCACGTCGCGCTGAACGTCGACCTGCGTCTGGAGCTGGTCGAGCGACTGTGCCGAGATACCTCCCGCCTCATAGACCGGTTTCATACGGGCCAGATCCGACTCGAGATTGAGCAGCTGCGTCTGGGCCTGGTTGTACTGAATGGGGTCCATCAGAGCCACTACCTGCCCCTTCGTGACATGGTCGCCGACATCGACCAGAATCTGGTCGATACGGACGCCCGAAACCGCCGGCGTAATGTAATTCTGCTTGTAAGGCTCGATATTGGCCGTAACCTCGACCAATTGTCCTATGCGTTCGCCTTCGGCCTGAACCGTCTTGATGAGCACCTTCTCTTCAACGGCCGTGGTTTCAGCCGCCTGTTTCTTCTCGCCGCCGCAGCCGATCAACGAGATTACGGCAGCCGTTGCTGCTGCCAACACATAAATTCTTCTCATTGCCATATTCTTCATTTGATTGTTATTTCTCTTTTTCTAACGCTCCCGACCGACGATCCTGTCGTAATCGGCCTTGGCCGACAGATAGTCGTAGATCGCCTGCGAATAGTTCAGACGGGCCTGCGTCAACGCCAGTTCCGAGGTATTCAGTTCCAGAATCGTACCTGCACCGGCCTTGTAACGCGTATTCGAAATGTCGTAGGCCTTCTGAGCCTGCTGGACGGTCTTCTCGTTTGCGAACATCGTCTCGCGGGCGGTCAGCAGGTCGTTGATCGACGAACGGACCTCGACTTCGGTACTCTGCTGAAGATAGATTCGCTGCAGGTCGAGCTGGGCCATGCTGTTGCGTATCTGCTTCAACTTGTTGGTATTCCTGAAGCCCGAGAAGATCGGTATCGACAGCTGTATGCCGGCCGAAATAGGATGCTGCCAGTAGAAACTGTTCTTGACCGACTCCGTGGTACCCGGCGTCGATGTCGAGCCGTCCGAACCGCCGGTCATGGCCCCGAAATTCAAACGTTCCATGTCATTACCGCTGATGCTCACCGATCCGAATGCCGAAAGGGTCGGCATGCGCGATGTCTGGGCGACCTTCAGCTGCTGTTCGAGCATATCAGCCTGGATGTCGAGCTGACGCAGGGCGCTGTTCTGCGAGATATCGGTCGAGAGACCGTCATTGCCGCTGAGCACCGCATCCCTGAAGTCGTCGAGCGATCCTTCGAGTTCGATATCGACATTGTCGGGCAGGCTCATGTACATCTTCAGCAGCCGTTTTGCCACGTCGATCGAATTGGTGGTCTGGATGATGCTCGGCTGCAGGTTGCTCAACTGCACCTCGGCCGTAATCAGGTCATACTCCGATGCCAGGCCGTGCTCATACTGCAGGCGTGTATCGTCGACCGTCTGCTGCACGTTTGCCTCGCTGGCCTTGAGCACCGCAAGCGACTGCTGAGCCAGAAGGATGTTGTAATACCCCTTCTTGACCGAGTTCACAAGATCGATTCTCGAAGCGCGGGCACTCTCAACCGCATTCTCCATCTCGATCTGATTGAGCCGGGCCGTGCGCCACACCGACGGTACAATCAACGGCAAGGCAATATCGGCACTGGCCGCAATCGTATTGTCGGCGCCGAACGAGAGGTCTTTCGAGATCTCCGTCTTGACTATCGCACGCGTATAGGTTCCGCTCACCGACAGCGACGGATAGAGATTTCCCAGCGTCTCCTTGCGTACATAGTCGTAACGTTCGATCTCCAGGTCAGCCACCTTGACTGTCGGGTTCTCACTCAGGGCCAGATCTATCGCTTCATCCAGCGACAGTTTCAGCACCGCCGGAGATTCGGCCGTCTGCGCCATAGTCGCCACTGCTGTCAGAGCGAAAGCGCACAAAGTCATCACACATTTTTTCATGTTGTTTGGTTATTTCGGTTTTTAATTCAATTGTTCAACGAATGTTTGCGCCGGTCGTTCCAGCGGTCGATCATCTCGACCCCCTTGACCGTCGAGATGCCGCGGAAGAAATTGACGATCATGTAACGGAAGACCTCCTCCGGAGTACGGTTCTCGGGAAGCAGGATGCGGCCGTGGTCGAACATTCCCGAGATCGAACTGTGAAGGATCGACACCGAGAGTTCGATATCGATCTTCGGGTTGAAAATACCCTCGACGATACCCTTCTCTATATATGAATGCAATCCGTTGCGGCTGCGCTGTTCCATCGACCGACCGATCTCTACGGCCATCTCCGGGTAGAACTTGTCGAGATTCAACCGCAGACGCCGGCTGGTCTCGGCATGCGCCAGGATCAAATCCAGCGAGATCATGATGCAATCGATCAGATCCGAACTCTTTTGGCCCACTTCGCGCAGCTGTGCATACATCCCGTCGTAATAGTGCTGCATGCAGAGTCTGAGCAGCGACTCCTTGTCGCTGAACATCTCGTACAGGGTTCGTTTCGATATGCTCAGGTGCGAGGCGATATCGTCCATCCGCACCGATTTGATACCGAGTGTACAGAACATCTCCGTTGCCTGTTCGATCACATACTCTCTTTGACTCTTTTCAGCCATCTCTTAATCCTCCGCTTAGTGCGGGCAAAGATAATCCAAAAACCCGAAAAACAAAAAAAGTTTTCAGTATGCAGCCCCCGAAATTCGATATTGCGACAAATAGTCAAACGTTTTTACCTTATCGACTACATGGAACTCGTTATAGACTACATGGAACTCGCCTAATTAAGAGGCCATTTCGGTATATAAACAACAATCATTAGACGCATGCATATCTCTTACCAATTTCACCACACTTTCCGCAAATCGACCATACAAATCACCCCATCGCGCCCTCGACAACGTGCCGATCATGCCTCAAATGACTCTCCGGAGGCCATTTTTCACGCAAATCTGTTTGCATATCGTAACGTTTTTCTTAACTTTGGCCAAGGCAATGCCACACGTTGCCCCACACAACGCGAAACACTAACTGTAAAACAATCGAAAATTCCACACAAAACCGCTCCGGCCGATACCTGTTCGGCCGGTCACGGAGGTGTTGCAACCGTAGGCGCCACGAATCGACCGCCTTCCGGAGTTCAGTATCCGGTTTGCGGCAGGCTCCGCTTCGGCAGGCAGCAGAACCGTGACCGTACCACATGAATCGAAACGCCGGAGAAAAACACTCATCCATAAAACCTTTTTATCATGAAACAACACAACGTTTTGATTGCTATCTCACTGTTGCTGGCCCTGTGCGGCTGCAACAAAACCACGCTCGTGGACAAAGCCGACCGTATCGTGGCGGCATACGTCACCGCAGGCAGCGAATCGATTCCCGATCCGGCATGCCTGACCCACATAAACTATGCATTCGGACACGTCGCCGAGACATTCGACAGTGTCTGCATAGCAAATCCCGACCGGCTGCGCCAGATCGTCGAACTCAAAAAGATAAAACCGTCGCTCAAGATAACCTTGTCGCTGGGAGGATGGGGAAGCGGACGCTTCAGCGAGATGGCGGCCGACGACTCGCTGCGGCATGCATTCGTTGCTGACTGCCGCCGCATTGTCGACCAATACGGTCTGGACGGCATCGACCTCGACTGGGAATATCCGACCAGTTCGGTAGCCGGAATATCATCGTCACCCGACGACACCGAAAACTTCACCAAACTCGTCTCGGAGCTGCGGCAGACGCTCGGTGAGGACAAACTGCTCACCGTCGCCTCGCCGGCAAATGCCCGTTACATCGATTTTGCCGCCATCTCCGACATGATCGACCTGGTGAACATCATGACCTACGACATGGCCAAACCGCCCTATCACCATTCGGCCTTTGCCGACTCGCCGATGAGCAACGGCGAGAGTTGCATACGCGCCGTCAAACGCCACCTGAAGGCTGGTGTTCCGGCCGACAAACTGGTTCTCGGCATACCGTTCTACGGTCATGGACGTGCCCCTCTGCCCGACTACATCAACTACAACAAGATTGTCGAATTGCAGAAGGTTGCATCGCAGAAGTGGGACAACAAGGCCAAGATGCCATATCTGGCTGACGAGGCCGGCGAAATGATCTGCTGCTACGACGATCCGAAATCGATCGCCATCAAGAGCAAATGGCTGCTCAAACGCGGTCTGCGGGGTGCGATGTACTGGCAATACGACGGTGACGACAGTCAGGGTACGCTCCGCAATGCCGTCTACAACTCCATAATGGAGCAGTAAGCGCTCCGGCGGCTACGCGCCATGCGGGGATATATGCCAGCCGTCCAGGCCGAACAGCCCATTTAACCACCGGCCTGCAAGCGGCATACGACAAAAGAGGCGATCGCAGAAAACGATCGCCTCTTTTGTATTTTTGGGCATCGGTAAGCCGCTCAGACCTTTTCAGCCACTTCAAAGGCACGTCTCTCGGCCCGATGGCACAACTCCATCTCGTCAACGCCTTTCACCATACCCTTTTCGACCAGCACCCGTCCGCCTACGATCACCGTATCGACATCCGTCGACTTGGCCGAATAGACTAGGTTGGCAACCATGTCGTAACGCGGGTACAGATGCGGTTTTTCGATATCAAGCATGATCAGGTCGGCCAGCATTCCTTCGCGAACCTGTCCCAGTTCATCGCCGCGGCCTATTGCACGGGCCGCATTCACGGTCGACATCCTGAGTACCTCGTATGCCGGCAGTACGCACGGATCTCCCGTCGCAACCTTCTGCAGCATCGAGGCGCTGCGCATCTCGTCCCACATGTCCAGATCGTTGTTCGAACACGGGCCGTCGGTCGCCACACATACGTTTATGCCCTCCTCGACCATTCTCGCCACCGGAGCTATGCCGCTCGATATCTTCATGTTGCTCTGCGGGTTGTGCGCCACCGAGACCTTTCGCCGGCAGAGTATCTCATGATCCTCGTCATTCAGGTGCACGCAATGTGCCGCTATCGTACCCTCGGCCAGCAAACCGTACGAATCGATATATTTCACCGGAGAACAGCCGAACTGCTGCTCAATCGTCTGCTGTTCGTTCAGCGTTTCGGCCAGGTGTATCGTCACCGGAATACAGTATTTGTCGCGCAGAGCCACCATCCGGCGCAGATTCTCCGGCGAGCAGCTGTATGCGGCATGCGGGGCTATCATCACCGACATCCGGTCACATCCGGCCGCCTTTTCGATCGTTGCGGGGAGGTCAATTTCTGCCTCGGCCATCCTGGCGTCCGAGAAACTCGGTGACAGGACCGCCCGTATTCCCATATCGCGCACGGCATCGGCCACAGCCTCCTCGTACCAGTACATGTCGACAAATGTCGTAACGCCGCCCTTGAGCATCTCGACGATACCGAGTTCGGCCCCCAGGCGCACATCATTCCTGTCGAGATTCGACTCGTAAGGCCAGATACGGCCGTAAAGCCACTTCATCAGCGGAATATCGTCGGCATAACCGCGCATCAACGTCATCGCGACGTGGCAGTGCGTATTGATCAGGCCGGGCATCAACAGCTTGCCGCGCCCGTCGATCACACGGCAGTCGCCGCCGCAACGATCCACGAAACGCTGTTTCGCTTCGTCATCGCGGCCTACAGCAACGATCCTGTCACCCATGATTCCGACACCCCCTTCGAAGTACAGTTCCTTCGCTCCGGCAGGTTCGGTCATGGGCAGTACAACCGCCTTGTCAATCCATATGTTATTGCTCATAATCGTCTCTTATAGCTTTTTTACATCTATCGAATTGCCGCTGACGGTCACTATCCTGCGCGACTCCTCGGCATTGGTGAATATCTGTATCACCTTGTGGAACACACCCGCCTCCTTCTTGCGGGGTTCGTACACGATCCGTATGACCGATTTCTGCCGGGTTCGATCGGACGTTTCGAATATTCTGCCTTGGTACACGTACACGAGGTGATGATGCGCTTGATAACCAGCGGAGCATCGCCGTCATTCACGAATTCGAACGTACACGACACGTTCCCGCCCTTGCGGGCAATGTCGCCGAAATCGTGAGCCGTAGTCTCGAAGGTCATTTGCGGTCCCTTCCGGGTCTGCGCGGAGACAACACCAGCCGTCACCAGCACCAGAACGGCAACCATCACTGTCAGCCAGCCCTTCATAATCAATTCATTCAATGTTTAAATTTAAAAATATAGGTTATCGTACCGGTCTGAAGCTCGTGCGTTTCACTCGGCAAGAAACGTGTCTTACGCGCCGCCTCAAGCGCGGCATTCTGCAACACCACCTTAGAGGTTGTTGTCCCCGTGGACAGGCATCTCGCCGAGATCACACTACCATCAGCTCTAACAGTCACCTCTACTACGACCTTACCCTCCTCATTGATCGGCGGATAGGGTGGTATTACCAACAAAGCCGTGTCGGTTCGGCCAGCCAAGTCTTCTCCCACCGATATATTGCCCTGTCCGATACCTTCGTGACTGCCTGCGGGCGATCCGGTCTCCTCACCCTGATTGCCCTGACCTTCGGTCTGGCCCTCCGATGTCGAGGTGCTGCCCACGGTCCGGCCCGGGAACAAAGCCTTGGGATTGACCTTGCGTTCGGGTGCAGGCTGCGCCTGCTCGGCCGGCCGCGTCGTCCGCTGGTCCGAAACCGTCGTCGAAGCCTCCTCCCGCTTCTGCTGCTCGATCACCGGCGCCTCCTCGTCATCCGCAGTCAGCATCTGCTCGGTGGCCTGCGGAGTCGATTCGGGCGAAGCCGTCGAGGCATCCAGTTCATTTGCCGGCGTATCATCCCTGCCGCCGGCATCCTCCATCATACCGAAGTCGATCAGCATGCCGTTTCCGAATTCGGGCTTCTCGGGCGCCGGAAAGACCACCAGAAACATCAGCACACCCCATATCGCCACGTAGACAGCCGTAGCTATCCATGCAGCGCGTCGACCGGTCGGTTTGTTCGGGTTATAGTAATACATAAGTGACTTTTAGTTCGGTGTGGTGGCCAGGATGAGTCGGTATCCGTGTTCGTACGACAGATTCATCATCTTGACCGCTTCGTCGATCGCCACCGTCTTGTCGCAGTGCAGCGAGACGGTAGGATTTTCCTGACCTTCGAGTTTTGCCTGCAGAACCTGTTCGACACCCTCGATGCCGTCGACCGGTTCCAGTTCGACATAGTACCTGTAGGCACCGCCGCCCAGGTCCTGTATCGAAACCGTCGTATAAGCCTTGTCCTTGAGTTGATTCGAACTCTTCGGCAGCATCAGCTTCAACGCATTGGGATTGATGAGCGTGGTTGCTATCAGCAGGAACAGCAACAACAGGAACATCAAGTCGGTCATTGATGATGCCGAGAACGATTTATCAACCTTTGAACCTCGTTTGATTGCCATAGCGCACTATTTCTGAACGGGTTGATTCAATATGTCCATAAATGCGATCGAATTGGCCTCCATCTGGAAGACCAGTTTTTCGATACGAGCCACCAGGTAGTTGTAGCCGAAGTATGCCGGGATACCGACAATCAGACCGCCGACCGTAGTGACCATGGCCACATACATACCCGAAGCGAGGATCGACATGTCGACCGTACCGCCGGCCACCGACATGTCCATGAATGTCTGAACCATACCGAGCACCGTACCGAGGAAACCGATCATCGGGGCACCGCCGGCGATCATGGCCAGGAACGGCAGGCCGTTTTCGAGTTTCGAGACCTCGAGGTTTGCGACATTTTCGATAGCCGTCTGCACGTCGCTCATCGGCCGGCCGATACGTTCGATACCCTTTTCGATCATACGGGCAATAGGGGTGTCGGTACGGCGGCAGAGGTCGATGGCCGAACTGATCTTGCCGTCCATGATGAAGTCGCGGATACGGTTCATGAAGTTCATGTCCATTCCCGAGGCCTTACGGATGGCGATGAAACGTTCGACAAAAATGAATATGGTGACTCCTCCCAGAATCAGCAGCGGCCACATCAGCCAGCCGCCCTTGGTGAAAAGTTCCCACAAACTCATACGGACACTCTCCTCGCCCGCAATCTGTTCCACTACCTGTGCTGCATCGGCAGCCTGCAGAAATAAATTCATAACGATCGTAATTTTTTAAGTTTCTTATCTATTTTTATTTGCGTCACATGTTGTGCTTCAAAAGCGTTCGAACGCCATTTTTCAATTCCAATCCCGATTCAAATCCAATCCCGAGCCTCCATGTTTCACACCGTAACCCGACTTCCTTTCCATCTCCAATCCGGCCGGACTACGGGATATGAGTCTAATTCTCCCCGGCCGGCTACTCCTCCTCGACCGGCTGCTCGTCCACCGGCGACGGTTGCACCCCGATCGGCTTCGGCACAGCCGCCCCACTTTCACTACTCTCCCCACTTTCACCACTCTCCGAGCCGCTGTCCGTATCCTGACTCTCCACCTCCGTCCCATCGACGGATGCTGCCTCTGCGGCCGCCTTCTCAAGCGCAGCCTGCTCCCTGGCAGCCTTTTTGGCACGTTTTCGTTTGCCAAAATTAGCAAATCGTTCCTTAAAATTACGAATTATATCGCGGAAAGTGTTAAAATCCTCCTTATAATATATTCCGATGCCGCTCTCCTGCAGGCCCTGGTTCTCGTCGAAACGGTCAATCGTCTGCGTGAAACCCTTCAATCGCAGATTGCCGCCACGGTCGATCAGCCATGTCACGTAGGCCTCGCCCATCAGGTTGTTGCTCTGACCGTTGATCGTTGTATTGTCGGTGACGTAGTTGCCTTCGACTTCGAGTATCAGCCGGTCGCTGATCAGGCTGCTCGAGAAGCCGAAATCAAACTCATCACCACTTGTTTCGCTCTTCGGGCGGTAGCGGATAACGATATTGTAGTCGTCGCTCGACAGCCAGTTGCTCAGCTGGTTCGACAACAGTTCCATACCGGTCGTCGCAGTACCCACGGCCCCGAAATTGACACTGCCGGCAGTATTCGACTCGCCGACGAAACTGTTGAATATCAACAGGTAGATAAACTGATTGGCAATCTCTTCCTGAGTACTGAGCAGGTTGTGGACCACGTTCTGCACATCGGCATCGGCATTCGGTATCTCGATATCGAACGTAACCGTCGGTTTCGAAAGGCGGTCCGTAAGGTTGATTATGCAATCCACCGATGAGCGCATCGCCCCAGTCGAAGCATCATTCCCCAACAGCGGCTGCAACGAGGTCTTGATACGATAGATCGCCCGCACGTTGAGAATCGCATCGAGCGGTTCGCCGGTCCACTGTATCGAACTGCCTTCGTCGATGATGAACTTCTTGCTGACGATGTTCTGCAGCGTGAACTGATAGCTTCCTTCGGTGATGTCGTAATTGCCGTACATGTCGAAGACTCCGCTGCGCGGGTTGATATGGATATTCAGCGTTCCCTGTCCGCGGCCGCGCATGACGTCGCCAACCGTCGGGTCGATCACCAGCTGGAATTCGGCATTCGGACGCACGTTCAACGACAGCGAGATATCGGTATTGCTGCCGCCACTGACCTTGCGCCGGTGCCGGCGTTCGTACATCATCTTCTTGCTAACGAGATAGTTGGCCGTATCAACATGCACCCTTTTCGGGTTCGTGAACACCACGAAGTCGGCCTGCGCAATATCCGTCGAACCGCTCAGCGGCAGGAAGAACTGCGTATTGTTGTCGGTCGTGGCCGAGATATTCATCCTCACGCCCAGCTTGTCGCCACGGATACGCGCCTCGCCCGAGCCGTAGACCGTACCGTAGAACAGATCGTTGTCGGCCTGCGTGGTATTCATCACCAACATCCGTTCGGGTTTGGCCGTCACCGCAAACGACATATTCGACAGGCTGTTGAAGTTCAGGTCTATGTCGAGCAGACCGCTGTTTCCGTCACGGTCGTAGAAACGCGTGGGCGAGAGTTGCAGACGATTGTCACGCACCTCAAGATGCGCCTTCGGAATCGAATATGCCACCTGCGTATAGTCGACCTTGCTCGACAGGCTGTCAACATCGATCGTACCCTTGAGTTGTGCGGCGCTGCCTCGGCCGGTCAGTTCGAGCGAAGCATTGGCCGTACCGGTCGTATTCGACATGACCCCTTCGAGCACCGGATCCAGCAGCGACATGGGTATCGAATCCAGCTGCGCCATGATATAGTAACGTTTGGCCAGCGGTGCATAATAGCCCCGGATCACGGTATCAGCCTTCTCGCTGTTTGCCATGAACAGGCGAGCCCGGTTCTGCTGGATATCCCAGCGGGCCAGCAGCTGCAACTGCGGCAACAGCGTCTGGTTGATCTTAATGCTGTCGAGGAAGATGTTTCCGTCGATACGTCCCTCCTGCAATGCCGAACTCATCACGGCACGGCCGCTGCCCTGGCCCGAGAATTCGTAACCCATATTTGCAATGGCCTGTCCGAGCGGTGTAAGGTCGAAGTTATGCATCGACAGCACGATCGAATCGTTTCTGTCGCGCGACGCCACACCATCGAGCAGCAACTCCTGTTGTCCGTGCCGGATGGCGAAACTGTCAACCTCGATCCTATCCGGATTGTAGTCAATTCCGCGCGAGGTGATATACCAAACCTTGTTGTTTCGGCGGATGTTCGAGGGGCGCATACGCACCATGACGCTTCGGTGGCCCTCTTCGTCACGACGCAGCACCGCATTTGCGCCTATCAGTGCCGACATGTTGTTCTGCTTGTCGTTGAAGCCGCTCGAAAGCGATATCCGGTTCTCCTTGGCACCCGCCTGCACCGACAGGTTCGGCATGTGGAAGCTCTTGACATACAGGTCTTCGGCCCGCAGATAGAGTGCCAGTGAATCGTAACTGTTATTGGCATTCAGATTGATCTTGGTGGCCATCATATGGTTCCGCTCGATGTAATCCGAGAGCAGCTTGAGCGTAAAGCGGTCGTTGTCCGGGTTGAACATGAACGACAATGTGGTACCGTCGGCAATCTGCAATCCGGGCATGATGGCCTGCGTAACGCCGTCGGTATGCTTGAAGTTGACCGACAGCAACGAATAGCGGTCGATACTGCCCGCCTCGTCGGTCATATGTTGGTGTACATGGTCCGGATCGTCGTTGAGCGAGGGCAGATAGGAGAAGAGTCCCTCTTCGATATATTCAAGAATAGTACGGTAGCTCAACCGGCTTCGGAATGTCGCCTCGACGATATCCGAGGAGAGCGAAATGAATTTGTTTCCCGCCGTGTTCTCACCGATCAGCGAGATTCCGCCCACCGATACCGTATCTTCCGGGGAGATATATCTGACCCCATTCACGTCGACCGTACCGTTCATATCGTCTATCGAACGTCCCGAGGCCCGTGCCGCCACCGAGGCCGACAGGATCGACACCGTATCGCGGCGGTTGAAGTTCAAGGCATGCAGATCGGCCCGTTTGAGTTCCAGGTCGAAATCGTATCTCGGGACCTCGTCGTTGAAGTCGACCGAACCGTTGAAATCGAAATCCAGGTTGTTGTCGGCACAGCCCGCATAACCCTCGAAGCGGCGGTTGTCGAACCGTCCGTTGAGTCGTACCGAATCGTAGTGGTAACCGTTGAAATAGAGATGCGGAATACGTCCGTCGACATTGGCCGTCAACTTGCCTTTTGCGGCATGGCCCGTCATGAAGGCCGTCATAGTGATCCGCCCCAGCTTGTCATTGCCTAACAGTTCGCCGCAGTTGAACCCCCGCGTCGTCACCATACCGTTGAAACGCCGCCCGTTCGCTTCAGCATAATGCAACGAGAAACGACCGTTTACGGCACCCTGGTGCGTCTTCAGCAATACCGAGGCGTCGAAGGCCGACAGCAGACCGTTGAACTGTCCCGAGGCATTCAGAGTTCTGGCACGGCCGATCATCTCCGTTGTCTTGTCGTCGAGAGGCTTGCCGGTCAGTTCGGGCAACAGGGTCCGGAGATCGGCCGCATCGATCGAAAAACGGCGCAGATCCATATCGAAACGGGCGCGGTCGATGTCGGGCAAACCCGATATTGAGAATGTCATGTCGACATCTCCGCGGGCTCCGACCCGGGCATGCGACAACGCCCCCTTCATGGCCGAGACAGGCCCCGAGACATCGAGGTCGAACCCCGACAGCAGAATATTCTTGCCGGCGAGCGACGGTGCGAAATACCCGACGGTAGCCAGGTCGAGCGACGAGTTGTCGGCCCGCAGGGTCATCGGGACGCGGTCGACGAATTCCGAGAAATCATCCCAGGATGCACCTTCGAGCGTCAGTTGCGGGATATTCAGATCCGTAGCTCCGGAGACCAGGTGCAGGTTGTCGAAACGCAGCTTTCCGCCGACCACCGACAGCGGATCGGCCGACATGTCATCGAGCCGGAACCCGCTCCGCTCGCGGAACGACATCGCATCAACACGCAGGGCTATGCTGTCGCCGACAATCGACAGGTCGCGCCCGTCGATATCGGCATCATAGATTCTCAGATTTGCAAAATCGATCCCTTCGCTCCGGGGTTCACGGTCCTGCCGCGAAAGGATAAACGAGAAGTCGGTGACCTCGGCATGGTTGATGAATAGCCGGAAATTGCCTTCACCCTTTCCGCGCATCCGGTCGACCACCTGCTTGATATTCATCTCGCCCTCGGGCGTCTGCGCCAGCCGCAGCACGCAGCTGTCAACCGTAGCCTTTCCCAGCGCCAGCGGGCGGAAACTTGCTATACCGGTTTCGGCATGGCCCACATACAGCAGCGTATCTCCCTGAAGATCCTCGACATAGAATCCGTCGACCTGCAGCCGGTTGAAGAGTCCGAGATCGACATGGTCGACCCGCACGACCGTCCCCAACTTCCGCGAGGCCATCTCCGTCAGACGGTCCACCAGCCAGTTCTGCACCGACCGGATATTGATCAGCAACGACAGCGTCAAAGGTATAATTATCGTCACCAGCACCACCGACGATAACACATAACCCAATATTTTTATACCTTTGCGCATAAATACCGTTATTAACTTACAAAGTTAGGTATTTTTTACGATAAACCCGCAATAAAAATGAACATTACCATCTTAGGCATCGAGTCCTCGTGCGACGACACTTCGGCAGCCGTCATCCGCGACCGCGTACTGCTTTCGAACGTCATTGCAAGTCAGGCCGTACACCAGAAATACGGCGGTGTAATTCCCGAACTCGCCTCGCGCGCACACCAGCAGAATATCATTCCGGTCGTCGACACCGCAATCAAGGAGGCCGGCATTACCATCGACCAGATCGATGCCATCGCATTTACGCGCGGGCCGGGCCTGCTCGGATCACTGCTCGTGGGAGTATCTTTCGCCAAAGGTCTTGCGATTGCAAACAACATACCGCTCATCGAGGTAAACCACCTCTGCGGACACATACTTTCGCACTTCGTCGACCTGCCCGACCGCACGCTGCCGCATCCCGAATTCCCGTTCCTGTGCCTGCTCGTCAGCGGCGGACACACCCAGATCGTAAAGGTCGACTCGCCGGCCGAGATGCAGATCGTCGGTACGACCATAGACGATGCCGCCGGCGAGGCTTTCGACAAGTGCGCAAAGGCAATCGGCCTGCCATACCCAGGCGGTCCGGTCATCGACAAACTCGCCGCCCAGGGAAACCCGAAGGCAATCCGTTTCGCAAAGCCTCATATCGACGGTTTCGACTATTCGTTCAGCGGGCTCAAGACCTCGTTCCTCTACACGTTGCGCGACGAGGTGGCGGCCGATCCCGATTTCGTCGAGAAGAACAAGGCCGACATCTGCGCATCGCTTCAGGGGACCATCATTGACATCCTGCTCGACAAACTGATCAAGGCCGCCAAATTCTACCATATCAAGGATATTGCCATAGCCGGAGGTGTTTCGGCCAATTCGGGACTTCGCGAGGCGGTAGCCGAGACGGGGCGCCGGCACGGTTGGAGAACATTCATTCCCGAACGACGTTTCACTACCGACAATGCCGCGATGATCGCCGTGGCGGGTTACTACAAATACCAGCACGGAGAGTTCGCCTCGCTCGACATTACGCCGGTAACGCGTTGCGAAGGGCTTACAGGCACGCCAGCCGCCGAACGGCAATAGCCAACCTACAGCAGCGGGCTCTCCTTCCGAACCGCTGGCTCTACTTCCGAACCGACGGACAGAAATCTGCCCTGGAGCCTTCAGCACGGCATACGTTGCACACGAATCACCGTCCTCTCCACCATACAACAAGAACAATAAAACGGCCGGAATTATTCCAGCCGTTTTATTGTTCCGCCACGCAACGGCGGGACACCCGTCCCCCATTGCATCGGCATCTGGTCCCGTCACGGGCCCTATTTGTTGCGCTTCTCCTCGACCTGCTCGTAACCCTCGACGATATCGCCGATACGCACGTCGTTGAAGCTCTCGATATTCAGACCACACTCCATTCCCGACGAAACCTCCTTCACGTCATCCTTGTAGCGCTTGAGCGACCCCAGACGGCCCGTATAGATAACTATACCGTCGCGGATGACACGTATCGGGGTATTTCGGGTGAGCTTGCCCTCGCGGACGATACAGCCGGCAATAGTACCGACCTTCGAGATCTTGAAGGTCTCCATCACCTCGACCGAGCATACGATCTCCTCCTTCATGACCGGTTCGAGCATACCCTCGATAGCATCCTTGATGTCGTTGATGGCATCGTAGATGATCGAATAGAGACGGATCTCGATCTCCTCCTGCTCGGCCAGACGGCGGGCACCGACGCTCGGGCGGACCTGGAAACCGACGATAATGGCATTCGACGCGGCCGCCAGCAGCACATCCGACTCCGAGATCTGACCCACGGCCGAATGTATCACATTGACCTGCACCTCATCCTTCGACAGCTTGATCAGCGATCCGGCCATGGCCTCGACAGATCCGTCAACGTCACCCTTGACGATGATGTTCAGCTCCTTGAACGAACCGATTGCAATGCGGCGGCCTATCTCGTCGAGCGTGACGTGCTTCTGGGTCATCAGACCCTGCATGCGCTGCAACTGTTCGCGTTTATTGGCTATTTCGCGTGCCGAGCGGTCATCCTCCATCACGTTGAAGGTATCGCCGGCCTGCGGAGCGCCGTTCAGACCGAGCACCTGTACGGGTGTCGACGGCGGTGCCGCCTCGACCTTCTGGCCGCGTTCGTTGAACATCGCCTTAACACGTCCCGAATGAACTCCCGACAACAGCACGTCACCCACATGCAGCGTACCGTTCTGCACCAGCAGCGTCGCTACATATCCGCGGCCCTTGTCAAGTGTCGACTCGATCACCGTACCCACGGCACGACGATTCGGGTTGGCCTTCAGTTCGAGCAGCTCGGCCTCGAGAAGCACCTTCTCCAACAGTTTGTCGAGATTGATGCCCTTCTTTGCCGAAATCTCCTGACACTGGTACTTGCCGCCCCAGTCCTCAACCAGATAGTTCATGTTGGCCAGCTGCTCCTTGATATGGTCGGGGTTTGCCCCGGGCTTGTCTATCTTGTTTATCGCAAAGACGATCGGCACACCTGCCGCAGCAGCGTGGTTGATCGCCTCGACGGTCTGCGGCATCACATTGTCGTCGGCCGCCACGATGATGATCGCAACGTCGGTAACCTTCGCACCGCGGGCTCGCATCGCCGTGAAGGCCTCGTGGCCCGGAGTGTCGAGGAAAGTAATCTTCTGACCGTTCAGTTCGACGCTGTAGGCACCGATGTGCTGGGTAATACCGCCGGCCTCGCCTTCGATGACGTTTGTCTTGCGGATATTGTCGAGCAGCGAAGTCTTACCGTGGTCGACATGTCCCATCACCACCACGATCGGCGGACGCGGAACCAGTTCATCCTCATCATCGGTCTCGTCTTCGATCGCCTCCTGAATCTCCACCGAGACGAATTCGACCGTAAATCCGAACTCCTCGGCCACAACCACCAACGCTTCGGCATCGAGACGCTGGTTGATCGAAACCATCAGGCCGAGGTTCATGCAGGCCGTAATCACATCGTTGACCGATACGTTCATCATCGTCGCCAGCTCGCTCACCGTAACGAACTCGGTAACCTTCAGTACCGAACGTTCGTGTTCGGCGCGTTCGATCTCCTCGTTCATCTTGGCCGATACGGCCTCTCGCTTCTCCTTTCGGTATTTGGCACCCTTGCTCTTGGCATTCTTGGCCGTCAGACGTGCCAACGTATCCTTAACCTGCTTTGCCACCTCCTCGTCGCTCACTTCGGGACGTACGATCGGTTTGGGCAACGCCTTCTGTTTCTTCTTGTTCTTCTTGCCGACAGGCTGCTGTGGCTGTGCTCCCTGCGCCGGCTTCGGAGGCATATTGCGGCCGCCGTTCTGTTTCGGCGCCATGTTCTGCTGCGGCTTGGTTACATCCACCTTGTCCTTGGTGATACGCTTGCGCTTGGGATGGCGGCCGCCGGCCTGGAACTGAGATACGTCGATCGTTCCGATCACGTTCGGCCCGGCCAACTGTGTACTCTGCGTCCGGAAAATGTCATCCTGACTCTCCGCCATACGCTCATCGTATGTCTTGTTGTGGAAATCTGCTGCCGGAGCGACCGGTGCCGGTTGTACCTGCTCAGCCGCAGGTACCGACTGGGGCTTCTCCGAAACTGCCGCTGCCGAACTCTTTTCTTCAGAGGTCCGGGCAGGTTCCGCCGCCGCTACCGCCGCTGCCGGAACAGGTTCGGCCGCCGGCTTCTCCCGACGCGGTTCCACATGCTCCGCAGTCTCCTTCTTCACGAACGATGTCGCAGGCTCCTCAGGTTTAGAGCCTTTGCCGCGATTATCCGACAAGTCGATCTTGCCGATTATCTTAGGCCCGCTGGTCCGCACTTCATCCTTGATCGAAAAAACACCTTTGCTCTTGATCACGACCTCATCCTTGAATCCGTCGTCACCCTTCTTGCGATCGAGCGACACCGAGGTCTGTTTCTGCGAGATCCGTTCGCGCACGTCGCTGCGCGGATCCGTACCGCGATTCGCTCCGAACTCCTTGTCCAGAATGGCGTAAACATCCGGTTCGATCAGCGTACTGGGCGAACTCTCGATCGAAACACCCTTCTTTTCAAGGAAATCCGTAATCGTATTGATTCCTACCTTAAACTCTCTTGCAACCTGATGGAGCCTAAGCCTTCGTTCGTTTGACATATTTTGTTTCTTTAATAATTTACAAAGTTAATGAAAAAAAATGGTCTGCATTACGGGCCGAGGCTATTCGAACTCGGCGCGCAGTATGGCCATGACATCCTTTACGGTCTCCTCCTCAAGGTCGGCACGACGGGCCAGCTCATCCACCGGCAGTGCCAGTACGCTCTTGGCCGTATCGCAACCGATATCCTTCAGGGCCTTGATGATCCAGGGTTCGATCTCGTCGGCGAACTCCTTCAGGTCGACATCCTCCTCCTCGACCTCGCGGTAGACATCCACGTCGTAACCGGTCAGCATCTTGGCAAGGCGGATATTCAGACCGCCCTTGCCGATTGCCAGCGAAACCTGGTCGGGCTTGAGGTATACCGATGCGGTCTTGTTCTCCTCGTCGATTGTGATGCTCGAGATCTTGGCCGGATTCAGCGCCCGCTGAATCATCAGCTGGGTATTGGTGGTATAGTTGATCACGTCGATGTTCTCGTTGCGCAGCTCCTTGACGATCGAATATATGCGCGAACCCTTCATGCCGACGCACGCTCCAACCGGATCGATACGGTCGTCATACGACTCGACGGCGACCTTTGCCCTTTCGCCCGGGATGCGCACGATCTTCTTGATGGTGATCAGACCGTCGAAGATCTCGGGCACCTCCTGCTCGAACAGACGCTCGAGGAATTCGTTCGCCGTACGCGACAGGATGATACGCGGGGTATTGTTGATCATCTCGACGCGGGCCACGATCGCACGGATCGAATCGCCCTTGCGGAAGAAGTCGTTGGGAATCTGTTCCGACTTGGGCAGGATCAACTCGTTGTCCTCGTCGTCCAGCACCAGGATCTCCTTTTTCCAAACCTGATAGACCTCGCCCGTCACGATCTCGCCGACCTTCTCCGAATATTTCTCATAGAGGTTTGCCTTTTCGAGATCGAGGATGCGGGAAGCCAGGTTCTGACGCAGCGACAGCACCGTACGGCGGCCGAACGAACTGAGTTTGATCTCGTCGGCAAACTCGTCGCCCACTTCGTATGTCGGGTCGCTCTTTTTGGCCTCCGAAACCGTGATCTGAAGATTGGGATTTTCGAGCGCATCGTCAGCCACAACCGTACGGTTGCGCCAGATCTCCAGGTCACCCTTCTCGGGGTTGATGATGACGTCGAAATTCTCGTCGGTCTCATACTGTTTCTGCAAAGCGTGGCGGAAAACATCCTCCAAAACGCCGATCATGGTGCTCTTGTCTATGTTCTTCAGCTCCTTGAACTCGGCGAAATTACTGATTAGATTCAGGTTGTCCATTTTGTATTATCGTATTGTTTATTAAATATTCCTACTTGTAGTCGAGGTACTCCTTTGTCCAGCGCACCTCTTCGAGCGGATAGCGGTTGACCACCGTAACCTTCTGTTTGCGTTTCTTGCCCTCGACGGCGACCTTGTCCTCATACGAGAGTGTGATGGCATCGGGTTCGGCCCCGGTCAGCGTGGCGAGGATCTTCGTACCGTTCTCCAGAAGCACCTCCACCGGCCGCCCGACCAATTTTGCATACTGCCGGTAGACCTTCAGCGGCGATCCGATGCCGGCCGACGAGACGGTCAGCGAGAAATCCTCCTCGTCACGGTCGAATGCCTCGTTTACGGCATTGCTCAGGTTGACGCACGACTCGATCGAGACCGACGAATCGCTGTCGACAACAAGTTCTATTTCGTTTGACGGCGAGCAGTTGCACTCCACAACGAACATGTCGCTGCCTTCGAGCAACCGTTCGGCCACCGCCAATATTTTTTCGCGTTCTATCATATTTTCAAAATGGTGTTTTTCAAACTACTGATCTCTGCGCCCCACCTCGAACCACTCTCTCCCGCTACAAAAACCATCCCTGCTCCCCCTCTCCTCTATCTGCATCCCCCCACAACTCCTCTTTCTCCTCTTTCTCCTCTCTCTCCTTCCATCCACTCCCCTCTGCTTCACTCTCCATCCCACATTCCCCCCCCCTCACCGTACTCGCCCCCCGCAAGTGGGTAACACCCACGGGTTCAGGGCAATCACATACGTTTCGGACGCCTTCAATTACGAAATTAGGGGACTCTCGTCCCCTAATTCTCTCTCTTTCGCTGTGCAAAAATAATATTTATTTATTTAAATACCAAACGTTATCGTTTTTTTTCACTCTTTTCGTCGGCCTCCTGCGGCTTTTCATCCCTCTTTGCCGCCTGCCACAACGCCTCCATCTCATCGAGCGTCAACTCATCCAGCCGACGCCCCGACGCCTCGGCCGCACGCTCAACACTCCCGAAACGGCGGATGAACTTCTGATTGGTCCGTTCGAGCGCCTGCTCCGGATCAACCCCATAGAGCCGCGCCGCATTGATCATCGAGAAGAACAGATCCCCGAATTCGGCCTCCATCCGGTCGTGATCCTTCGCGGCAATCTCACGGTCAACCTCGCCCAACTCCTCGCGCACCTTATCCCAGACATCCTCGCGGCGCTGCCAGTCGAACCCGGCCGAGGCAGCCTTCTCCCCGATCCGGTAGGCCTTGACCATCGACGGCAAACTGCGCGGCACTCCTCCCAGAACACCCTTCTTGCGACGCTGCTTGCGCAACTTGAGCTGCTCCCAGTTGTGCTTCACCTCCTCGGGCGTATCGGCATGTATGTCGCCGAAGACATGCGGATGACGGTATATCAACTTGTCGCACAGCGCATCGGCCACGTCTCCCAGATCGAACAGCCCCTTCTCGCTGCCCATCTTGGCGTAAAACACAACATGTAGCAACAGGTCTCCGATCTCCTCCTTGACATCCTCCATGTCGCCATCCGTAATCGCATCAACCAGTTCGTATGCCTCTTCGATGGTGTTGCTGCGCAGCGACTCGAAAGTCTGTTCGCGATCCCACGGACATTTGGCCCGCAACTCGTCCATCACATCCAACAGCCGCCCTACGGCTGCCAATCTCTTGTCTTCCATAATCCAAATCGGGTTAAATATATCGCCAGCACCCCACCTTTTCAACTCTTTCGGAACCCGCACAGACAGGTATACCGGCCCGTCGTGTCGCATCCGTGATGAATATTATGGCGCTGTTTTACGCTGCAAAATTAGATTTTTCCGCCGAAAATAATACCTTTGCAGTATCTATTAACCACAACATTTCTTAACGATGAAACTTAAACTTCTTACAATCTGCGTGTTGACATCCTTAAGTTCGGCTTTCGGCTCGACGATCGTGCCCAAGCCCGTAAGCGAAGCCCCAGCAAGCGGCAAATTCCGACTCTCCGGCTCGTCCGAGATCATCTACAACAACGAACAGCTGGCCCCGTTGGCCGGCTATCTCAAGGAGTATCTCGATCCGGCCGTCGGCGCAACCCTTACCACCGAACTCCGGGACGAGCAACCCATCAAGGCAAAAAGCGGTCAGATACTGCTTCTGCTCGACCCGTCGCTCGACACTCCGGCCGAGGGCTACAACCTCAAAGTGTCGCGCCAGGCCGTTACCCTGACCGGTAAAGACTACGGCGGCGTATTCAACGGCATCGAGACTCTCCTGCAGCTGATGCCCACAGAGATATATGCAAAGAAATTCATTGCCAGCAAGATCAATGTCGGCTGTACGGTCATCAACGACTACCCGCGTTTCAGCTACCGCGGCATGATGCTCGACGTGGCTCGTACGTTCGTGCCGGCCGAGGGCGTCAAGGCCTACATCGACAAGCTCGCACACCACAAGATCAACAAGTTCCACTGGCACCTGACCGACGACGAAGGCTGGCGCATTCAGCTCAAGTCGCATCCCGAAATGGCGGAAATAGGCGGTTTCCGCGGCGGCGACTCTCCGGTCAAGTCCATCTACGGCGAGTGGGACAAGAAATACGGCGGTTACTATACCCAGGATGAGATCCGTGACGTGGTTGCCTACGCGGCTGTCCGCAACATCGAGGTGATCCCCGAAATCGACCTCCCGGGCCACAGCCGTACGGCTGCCCGCGTACACCCCGAGATCCTGTGCGACTACACCCCCGACCTCACTGCAACGGGCGGTTACGACCGTCGTTCGGCTTGGTGCGCATCGAAAGAGAGCAACTACGAACTGCTTGACGAGATAATTTCCGAAGTCTGCACGCTCTTCCCGTCGAAGTATTTCCATGTCGGCGGCGACGAGGTGGTGATGGAACAGTGGCTCACATGCCCCCACTGCCGCGCCATGATGGAGGAGATGGGAACCGACGACCCGCACCGTATCGAAGACTACTTCATGTCGCGCATGGAGCAGATCCTCAAAAAGAACGGCAAGATCCCGGCCGTATGGAACGAGGCCATAAACGGCGGTCAGCTCTCCAAAACAACCCGCGTACACGGTTGGAAAGATGTAGCGGCATGCCTCAAGGCTACCTCCGAAGGCTTCTCGACAATCGTAATGCCCGGCGCATACTTCTATTTCGACATGCGCCAGTCCCCGATCGAGGCCGGTCACAACTGGGCCGGAATCTTCGACGTCAGCAAGTGCTACTCGTTCGACTTCGAGAAGGAGGGCTTCACCGAGGAGAACATGAAGAATGTCGCCGGCGTACAGGCCGCCTTCTGGAGCGAAGCTCACATCTCGAACGGTGCCTATTCGACCGATTTCGTCGAGTACCAGACCTTCCCGCGTCTCTGCGCCCTGGCCGAGATCGGCTGGACCCCGCAGGAACTGCGTTCGTATGACGATTTCAACAGCCGCATCCGCGGCCAACACCAGGACCGCATGGCTGCCATGAACATCCACTTCCGCATGTTCCCGCCCACGGTCGAATATAAGGATGGCATAATCACGGCTACGGCTCCGTCCGAAGGCGCCGAGATCCGTTACACCTCCGACGGAAAGGATATCCCGACGGTCGACTCGCCGCTCTACACCGGTCCCATCGAGGCCGATACGGCTGCCGCACTGCGTTACCAGTTCCGCGCATTCTACCGCACCGGTGTCAGCGCTACGGTTCCGGCAACACCGCTGGCCGACAGCCTGATCAAGCCCTCGTTCCGGTTGATGACCTCGTTCGAGGAGCTCGAAAAGAGCCCGTATTCGATCGTCGAGGAGTACAAGACCTTCTGCCGCACCGGCCGTACACCGATGAGCGGCGACTGGGTAATGTATCTGTTCGACGAACCGGTTGACTGCCGTTCGATGCAGCTCATCACCGGATTCTGGGAGTTGCCCGCATACCAGTTCATCACGGGATATGTCGAGGTAAGCTACGACGGTCACTCCTTCGAACGGGTCTGCGACCTGGACAAGGGACGTATCACGATCTACCCCGATGAAGGCAAACTCATATACGGCGTACGCGTGGTCTGCACAACCGACACCAACGGCTATGCCAACATCTTCATCCACTACCCGCGTATCAAGCCCCGCAAATAAACATCCGTACTCAGGCGGAGCGATTTAACGGACATCCGGCCCTTTTACGAGGGTCGGATGTCCTGTTTTCTTGCCGCGGCAAAACACCTCCACAAGCCCTCCTCTGCCCGAAAATCATCCCTGCCACAAAAACCGTCTCCGGGCATGCGGCAAAAAATACAATCATTTATTTGAATTAATGGCCCTGACCGGAACATTAATAGACTATTTTTCATATCTTTGTGTTCCGATCGCCGGACAGCAACAACCGATGGCCGGATTTTCCAACCCAACACTACTGAACCTTATGCCATATACCCGAACCGTAACCCGTAAGAACCGGACCGCTTTCGTCATACTTCTCGACCGCTCCGGCTCAATGGCCGAAAAGATTACATTCGACGGCCGCTGCATGAGCAAGGCCGAGGCTCTCGCATCGGTAACCAACAGACTGATTTTCGAACTGCTATGCCGTTCGCGCCGCAGCGATGGCATAAGGGACTATTTCGATCTGGCTCTAATGGGATACTCCGGTGACAAACTGCACAGTATAATCTCGGGTGCAGACGGATTCGTACCCATCAGCCAGTTTGCACTGCTGGGCACCGCCTCGGAAGCCAATAGCTCGGAGTTCGCTCCCGAAAAATGGTACCCGACATCCAATTCGATGCTTCCGCGATGGGTGTCACCGGCCGCCGAAGGGTCAACACCGATGTTCGAGGCGTTGCTGGAGGCTTGTGAAATCACCGAACGCTGGTGTGCACGCCCCGAGAATGCCGACAGCTATCCGCCTACGATCTTCAACATCACCGACGGCGAGGCTTCGGATGCCGACGAGGCCGACCTGTGCGAAATCTGCGACCGCATCCGGTCCCTCTCGACACGCGACGGCAATGTCCTGCTCTTCAACATACACCTGGCCACCTCCCCGACCGAACGCCAGATCATCTTCCCGGCTTCGAAGGAGGAGCTCGGCCAGAACCGTTACGCACGTCTGCTCTACGACTGCGCAAGCACCATGCCCGAAACCTATTCGCGTTACATCGCCACGCTGCGCAACGATCCCGTACCGGCACAATACCGCGGCATGAGTTTCAATGCCGCAATCCACCACGTGGCTACGATGATGAACATCGGCTCGATCAGCCTCAATGTAATGTAACGATGACTCCCACGATAAACGATTTTGCCGTTTCGGTCGCCGCGGCCGACAACTCATTCTTCAAACTAAACGGTATAACCTTTGCTTCGGCACCCGACGGAATGCCCCGGATACAGTGTACAAGCCATTTTGCCGAGATCGATGCCCGCTGGCACGGCACTCCCTGCCGAATATACTGTCCGATAGATCCGGCAAGTGCGCTGGAAACCGAACGCGTGGCCGCCGCTCTCAAACATCTCGACTCGCCTGTGCTGGCATCGTACCGGTTGCTGCGGCACGAGATGAGGATGCGCGATTACGAAGGCAACGACCCTCAATTTGACATTGCCATCGAACTGCTGCCCGAAGGCGAACGGCTCGATCGTCTCCTGGCCGACGGAATTACGGCAGAGCGAGCGGCAAGAATCGCCGCCGCATGGATCGACACGGCCGAGGAGTTGGACCGCATACCCTTCTCGCACCGGGCCATCGCGAAAACGAAGATCATCGTCGGCAACGACGACCGCATAACGCTGTTCGGGCTGCACCACGGACGGGTTGCCAGATCGGCGGATGACAACCGTGCAATCGTGGAGATTGCGCTCGAACTGATTGCCCTGGCCACAGGACATCCGGCTGCGGTTTCGGCCTCTGAACTGGCAATGTCGTACCCCGAAAGGCGGGAGTTGTGCAATCGACTGCGTTCGCTGATCGAGCTTCCGCAGTTGGGACCGGCGCCTCACGACGACCGGCACAGCATAACACGAGAACTGCTCGACGGTGTCGACTTCTCGGACCGCGAATGGGTCGGCCTTCCGAGCGAGGATCGTATAATATTCAGGGAGCGGGGACGGTTCGGTTACCTCGACATGTTCAACCGTGTAGTAATAGAGGCCCGTTTCACCCATGCCGAGAACTTTGCCGAAGGTAGGGCCGTCGTGGCCACCGAAAGCGGATTCGGATTGACAGACAAGCAGGGGCACATGATCCTCGAACCGATATTCGGCGACGTCACATGGTCCGCGCAATACAACATTGCCATTGTCCGCGCCGCCGACGGATGGGCCGTGTACGATTCGCTCGGCGAGCGTCTGACCCGTCGCCCATACGAATGGCTCGGCAACTGCTCCGACCGGCGCATAGCCGCCAGGGCCGGCGGCCGCTGGGGATACCTCGACACCCGCGGCAACGAGGTCGTCCCGTTCCTCTATGACGACGCCTTCGAGTACGACAACGGCTGCGCCCGCGTCATCCGCGACGGGGCGATGCTCACCATCGACCTCTCGGGATCAGAGATTGCGTAAAGTATAGGCCACCATGCGGCGGTAGATGTGGTTCCGCCCCGCCGGAATCATCGAGTGGTTGTCGTCGGGATAGATCGCCAGGTCGAACAGCTTGCCGGCGCTGTCCAGTGCCCGAACCATCTCGACCGTATTCTGGAAATGGACATTGTCGTCGCCCGTACCGTGGATTATCAGCAGCGAGGTGCGGTCCGAAAGCCCGTCGGCAAAGTTGATCGGCGAGTTGTCGTCGTAACCTGCGGCATTATCCTGCGGCAGGCCGTTGTAAAGTTCCGTATAGACCGTATCGTAGTAGCGCCACGAGGTTACCGGCGCCACGGCGATCGCCATCCGGAAGAGGTCGCCGCCGTGCAGCGCGGCATTCAGGGCCATGAACCCGCCGTAACTCCAGCCATAGATACCGATCCGTAACGCGTCGACCCACGGCAGAGAGGCGATATACCGTGCCGCCGAGATCTGATCCTCGGTTTCGAGGCGTCCCAGATCGCCATAGGTACACTTCTTGAACTCCTCGCCGCGGAAGCCGGTACCGCGTCCGTCGACACAGAAGACAACATAGCCGTTCTGCACCATCACGTCGACCCAGTCGAGCGCCCAGCGGTCATCGACACTCTGCGACCCGGGGCCCGAATACTGTGTCATCAGCACCGGATAGCGTTTGGTCGAATCGAAGTCCGTCGGGCGGATCATATATCCGTTCAGCCGGTCGCCGCGTTCGGTTTCGAAACTGAAGAACTCCTTGCGCGGCAACGATGCCACGGCCTCGCGATAAGCGGCATTCTCCTCCAGCACTCGCACCACCTCGCCGTCACCGCGATGCAGCGTCACGGTCTGCGGCTCGTCGGCCGACGAGAAGTAGCTTACGAAATAGTGCATACCGGGCCCCGCGACGATCGAATAGTAACCGTCACGATCGGTCAAGCGGCGTTTGTTTCGGCCCTTCATGTCGACCGAGTAGAGATTCCGCTGCAGCGGCGAGGTCTCGGTCGAAAGGTAATATACCCGACCGTCAGCCACGCCGGCCACCTCCGTAACCTCCCACTCGCCCGAGGTCAGGGCACATACAAGCCCCTTTTCGATGCTGTAAAGGTAGAGGTGCATGAAACCGCTCCCGGTCTCGTTGCGGACGATGAACCGGTCGCCGTCCGGCAGGAACGTCACGCTGTTGGCATCGGTGCGCTCGACATATCGCGGCGACCGCTCGTCATAGATTACCCGCTGGGTGCCGTCGGCTCCGGACATCACAACCTCGAAATGGTTCTGCAGGCGGTTCAGGCGGAAAAAGTAGAGCTCACCGTTCGGGGCCCAGCCGATACGCGAAATATACTGGTCGGTCTCCGTACCCGTGTCGACACGCGACGTACGGCCCGATGACAGATCATAGACATACAGCCCGACCGTCGAGTTGCGTTCGCCGGCCTTCGGGTATTTGAACTTGTATGGCGTATTGTAGAGTTTGCCGTCGTAGCGCATCATCTCGAACTCCTCGACCTCCGACTCGTCAAAGCGAAGGTAGGCGATCCGGGTGCCGTCTGGCGAAAACTCGAATGCCCGCGTAAAGGCAAACTCCTCCTCATAGACGAAATCCGTCGCACCGTTTATGATGCTGTTCACGACGCCGTCCGTTGTCAAGGCCCGGGCTTCCGAGACCCCGTCGGCCGTTATATCGGCGACATAAAGGTTGTTCCCCGACACGAAGGCTATCCGGCTGCCGTCAGGCGACAACGCCGCATCACGCTTGCCGGCAATCTCCGGTGCAACGGCCATGAGCCGTCCCGCTGCCAGATCGACAACATAATAATCGGCCGTGAACGAACGGCGGTATATCCTTCGATGGTTCGTCGAGACGAGCATCAGCCGCCCGTCGTCCGACAGCACATAATCCTCCACCACAACCGTATCGGGCATCGCCGCAGCATCGTAAAGCGTATCCACGGCCTCGCCCGTCGCCACCGAATAGAGGCATACGTCGCCGCCTACGATGGCCGTATAGTGTTCACCGTCATTCGTGAAGCGCAAACCCGCAACCGTACGGTTCAGCGACCTGATCTTCATCAGGTCGTCATACGTGAATCGCTGCGAAGGCTCTGCAGCCTGTGCCGTCATGCCTGCGCACAGCAGCATGGCCGCCATGATCCATGATTTCATCATCTGTTGAAGTTTTATTTCCGTCAAATACTAACACGCCTTGAGGCTCATGTCAAGGCTCTTGATCTGGTGCGTCAGCGCTCCCACCGACACGAAGTCGACACCGCATTCGGCATATTCGCGCAACGTATCGAGGGTGATGCCGCCGCTCGACTCGATCTCGCAGCGGCCGGCAATCCGGGCAACGGCCTCGCGGGTAAGCTCGACCGAGAAGTTGTCCAGCATGATACGGTCGGCACCTCCCGCAGCAAAAACCTCGTCGATGTCGGCCAGCGAACGGACCTCGATCTCGATCGGCAGGTTGCGGCCCGTGCGGCGAAGGTATTCGCGGCATTTGGTCAGCGCCGCCGTGATACCGCCCGCAAAGTCAATATGGTTGTCCTTGATCAGGATCATGTCGAAAAGCCCCATGCGGTGGTTCTCGCCGCCGCCGATTTTGACGGCCATCTTGTCGAGCACACGCATGCCCGGGGTTGTCTTGCGCGTATCGAGAACCTTTGTTTTCAGGCCCTTGAGGCGGTCGGCATAGACAGCCGTCTGGGTTGCAACACCGCTCATGCGCTGCATGATGTTCAACAGTATGCGCTCCGACTGCAACAACGTGATCTCGCGTCCCGAAACATAAAAAGCAACATCCCCGGGCTTCACGTGCGCACCGTCCTCGAGCACCTGCTCGAACTCCACCGTCGGGTCGAGCCGTTCGAGAACCATCCGCGCCACCTCGATTCCGGCAATGATGCCCTCCTGCTTGCACAGCAGGCGCATCCGGCCGCGGGCATCCGACGGGATGCAAGCCAGCGAGGTATGGTCGCCGTCACCGATATCTTCACGTATTGCAAGTTCGATCAAATCCTTTACAAAAGGTACATATTCAGGTTTCATTTCATTATGTGTTTTTAATTATTCCTTTCGCTTTATCCTGTGCTTCCGGACGTCCCCTAACGGACCGTACTGCCTCCGGACACTTATCCAAACGGCTGCCACGAAACCCTGACACCCTGCCGGCACTGTTGCCCCGCCTCCGGCGTCAGACTCCCCGGCCGCCAACCGCAACCTTCATTCCGCATGGAGTGAGGCCACGCCTACTCCTGATCGTATCCGAAACGCCGCAGCTGCCGGTCGTCATTGCGCCAGTTCTCGTTCACCTTCACGAACAGCTGCAGGAAGACCTTCTTGTCCAGAAAAGCCTCCAGGTCCTCGCGGGCCTGCGTACCGACACGTTTCAACCGTTCGCCACGATGCCCGATCACGATGCCCTTCTGACTCTCACGCGAAACGTAGAGCGTTGCCGAAATACGGTCGATCTTAGGCTCCTCATGGTACTCGTCTATCGCCACCTCAACACTGTACGGAATCTCCTTGTCGTAGTTGAGTAGCACCTTCTCGCGGATGATCTCCGAGGCAAAGAAACGCAATGTCTTGTCGGTCAGCGTATCCTTCGGATAGTATGGCTCACCTTCGGGCAGCAGTCCGAGGATCAGGTCGAACAGGCCGCCGATATTGAAATTCTCCTTGGCCGACACCGGAGCTATCCGTGCCTCGGGAAGGCGTTCGTGCCACCTGGCCACCAACGCCTCGAGCGCCTCGGGAGTCGTCAGGTCGATCTTGTTTATTACCACGATAACCGGAATTCCGCTCTTTGCGATATGTTCCAGCACCTCTTCCGACCGTTCGCCGTTCTCGACCGTATCGGTCACGTAAAGAAGCACGTCGGCATCCTTCAGCGCCCCGCGCACGAAACGCATCATCGACTCCTGCAACTTGTAACTGGGTTTGAGAATCCCGGGCGTATCGGAGTAGACGATCTGAAAATCATCGCCGTTGACAATACCCATGATACGGTGGCGCGTAGTTTGGGCCTTCGAGGTTATTATCGACAGTCGTTCGCCGACCAGCGCATTCATCAGGGTCGACTTGCCCACATTGGGGTTGCCTATTATGTTGACAAAACCGGAACGGTGCATCTTATAAAATATAAATTATTTAAATCATACAAAGATAGGCAATATTATCGGATTTCTGAACCTCTGCCTGCCGCCCTGCCCTATTTTTCATCCGGCAACGGTATCACGGACCTCGATTTGTCGCACCGGTACCGTTTGCGCACGGCCCGTTTGCCATAAAAAAACGATTGCGGGGCCTCGCAAAATTCGAAAGCCCCGCAATCGTATATCAGAGATCGTCACACCGGCACTACGCATGCCGGTATCCGTTCACATGTCATTACCGGCGCCGCATGCCACCGCGCATCATCTGCATCTTCTGCTGCAGGCCGCCTCCCGCCGCCAGTTTCATCATCTGGCGCGTCTGGTCGAACTGCTTCATCAATCGGTTCACGTCGGCAAGCGTCGTACCGCTGCCCCGAGCTATGCGCTCCCGACGCGATACATTGATCATGGCCGGATTCGACCGCTCGGCCGGAGTCATCGAGTTGATGATAGCCTCGGTCTGCTTGAACGCATCGTCCGGTATGTCAACATCCTTCAGCATCTTGCCCATGCCCGGAATCATCGAAGCCACATCCTTCAGGTTGCCCATCTTCTTGATCTGGGCGATCTGGGCCATGAAATCGTTGAAGTCAAACTTGTTCTTGATGAGTTTCTTCTTCAGCCGGCGGGCCTCCTCCTCGTCATACTGCTCCTGCGCCCGCTCGACCAGCGAAACGATATCGCCCATGCCCAGAATACGGTCGGCCATACGTTCGGGATGGAACACCTGAAGGGCATCCATCTTCTCGCCGTTCGAGACGAACTTCAACGGCTTGTTCACCACCGACCGGATCGAAATGGCCGCACCGCCGCGCGTATCGCCGTCGAGCTTGGTCAGAACCACGCCGTCGAAATCGAGCCGTTCGTTGAACTCCCGGGCCGTATTGACGGCATCCTGTCCGGTCATCGAATCGACCACGAACAGCGTTTCGCTCGGTTTGACCGCCTGCTTGATGGCCGCAATCTCGTTCATCATCTGCTCGTCGACCGCCAGACGTCCCGCCGTATCGACAATCACCGTATTGATGCTCTTGCTGCGGGCATAACGGATCGCATTGACTGCTATCTCGACCGGATTGCGGTTGCCGTCCTCGGTATACACCTCGACACCGACCTGCGCACCCAGGATTCGCAGCTGGTCGATTGCCGCCGGACGGTAGACGTCACCCGCCACAAGCAGCACGCTGCGATGACGCTTCTCCTTGAGCATCAAGGCCAGCTTGCCCGAGAAGGTGGTCTTACCGGAACCCTGAAGGCCGGCAATCAGTATCACGGCCGGCGAGCCTTCAAGACGTATGTCGGTTGCCGTACCGCCCATCAGCGCTGCCAGTTCGTCGCGCACGATCTTGGTCATCATCTGGCCCGGCTTGACCGACTTCAGCACATCCTGTCCCAAAGCCTTCTGTTTCACCTCGTCGGTAAAGGTCTTGGCCACCTTGTAGTTGACGTCGGCATCGATCAGCGCACGGCGGATCTCCTTGAGCGTCTCGGCGACGTTGATCTCCGTTATACGGCCCTCGCCCTTGAGTATCTTGAACGAGCGTTCGAGTTTATCGGTTAAATTTTCAAACATCCTATTTTCGGTTTAATCGGGGTGCAAATATAACGTTTTATCATTTATAGAGCAAATCGTAAGCCTCGCGCAACTGGTTCATGGCCCGCTCGACAACCGACCGCGACGTACCTACATTCATGCGCATGAAGCCGACGCCCTCCTGTCCGAATGCAGCACCATCGTTCAGGCCGATATGTGCGCGGTTGGTCCAGAAGTCGAGCAGTTCGGGCTGCGACAGCCCCATCCCGCGGCAGTCGAGCCACATGAGGAAGGTCCCCTCCTGGGCATAGTGACGGATCCGGGGCGTATGCTCGCGCAGAAAGCCCTCCACGTAACGGATATTGCCGTCAATGTACTGCATCGCCTCCTCGAGCCACTCCTCTCCGTAATTGTATGCGGCTTCGAGGGCCGTCGTGCCGAAGATGTTGCCCTGGTCGGCATGCGTCTTGGCAAACTCCGTATTGAAACGATCGCGAAGATGCTCGTCCGGTATGATGATCACCGATGTCGACAGTCCCGCGATGTTGAAGGTCTTGCTCGGGGCGGTCAGCGTCAGCGTCCGGTGAGCCAGGTCGTCGTTCAGCGACGCTATGCTGTAAAAGCGGTACGACGGCCGTATCAGGTCGGCATGTATCTCATCCGAGATGATCTTCACGTCGTGCCTGGCGCACAGCTCGCCGATACGCAGCAGCTCCTCACGCGTGAAGACACGCCCCGTCGGGTTGTGCGGCGAACAGAACAGCATCACCTTCGCCTCGGCGAGCTTGCGGTCAAGATCCTCGAAATCGATCTCGAAGCGGCCGTCGACAATCTTCAGCGGGTTGTCTATCTCGCGCCGGCCGTTGAGCCGGATCATGTTGGCAAAAGGCGGGTATACGGGCGGTTGTATCAGCACGCCGTCCCCCTCGTCGGTCAAGGCCCGGATGGCGAACGAAAAACCGGCCACTACGCCCGGGGTGAACCCCAGCCATTCGCGCCGCACGGGCCAGTCGTGGCGGCGGCGCATCCAGCCGATGATCGAATCGAAATAGCTGTCGGGACGCAGCCCGTAGCCGTAAACACAATGTCTGGCCCGTTTGCAGACCGCCTCGGTGATGGCCGGAAGGATCTCGAAATCCATATCGGCGATCCACATCGGAATGATATCCTCGCGTCCGAAAATCTGTCCCGTTTCGTCGAACTTCTCACACGCCGTACCCTTTCGGCAGGGTACGGTATCGAAATTATACTTCATAAAAACTGTTTAAGTGCAAAATGGCAACTGTTAAGCGTACAAATATAAAAAAATTTGCCTTACCTTTGAGCGCTGATCAACGATTTATAATACAATGAGCAACTCAGAAGACAAAAAGAACGGTGCCGATGCGGTCGTGGAGACCCCATCCTACCAGAGATTCGCAAGAGACAAACGTGTACGTACGACCTCGGCCGTACGCGTTGAGCCGGTTTCGAAACGCCGAAACGCCGAAACGGCCGACAACGAGCACTACCAATACGGACGTTACGACCATCAGTCCGGGCGCTCATACGACCGCAACGACACGCAACACCCGCACAGAAGCTCCTACAATCCCAATTTCACGGAAGACAACCGGCCGCGATTCCGTACCGACAACGCGCCGTCAGACCAACGCAAACCATACCAGCGCCGTGCCGAACAGGATTTCAACCGCGAGTCCTATCACCGCGACTTCAACCGTCAGGAGCCGCGCGGTGACCGCTTCAACCGCAATGATTTCAACCGTGACGGCGACTCCCGGAACCGATATCAGCATCGCGACTTCAACCGCGAGGCGGAACACCACGGATTCAACCGCGACAACGACCGAGGCGGCTTCAACCGCGACTTCCGAAACGAAGACTTCAACCGCAACGATTTCAACCGTGACAACGCCCGTCGGGATTTCAACCGTGAAGATTCCCGACGTACATATACCCGCGAGCGGGATTTCAATCGCGACGACTCCCGCCGCACCCCGAAACATCCGGCCGAATACCGCGACTTCAACCGTCAGGAGGGCTTCGACCGGAACAGCGCCGGCCGCGACTTCCGTGAAGAGCGGCAACAGCGCACTACCGGTCCCCGCAGCTATGGCCGACGCCCGCAGTTCGCCGACGACCAGCCCCGCAAACAGGGCTACTCGCACAGCTATGACAAGACCCCACAGCGTGATGAACGCCCTCGCACCCAGCAGCCCAAAAAGGCCGCCCAGCACAAAACCGTCTACGGTGCCGGTGAGGTCCCGCAGTCGTACCCGCGTTTCACGGCCCCGAAGCAGGAGGGTGAGATCCGCCTGAACCGCTACATCGCCCAATCGGGGATGTGTTCGCGCCGCGAGGCCGACGAATTCATTGCCGCCGGCGTGGTCACCGTAAACGGGCAGGTCGTAACTGAAATGGGCACCAAGGTCAAACCGACCGACGAGGTGCGTTTCAACGGCGAGCCCCTGCACAGCGAAAAGAAGGTCTACATACTGATGAACAAGCCGAAGGGTTTTGTCACCACCATCGAGGACGAACATGCCGCCAAGACGGTAATGGATATCGTCAAGGGTGCCTGCGCCGAAAGGATCTATCCGGTAGGCCGGCTCGACAAGAATAGTCTCGGCGTGCTGCTGCTCACCAATGACGGCGACCTGACCAAGACACTCACCCACCCTTCGTACAACAAGCGAAAGATCTATCAGGTGACGCTCGACAAACCGCTGACCAAGGCCGACATGGAGCAGATCGTCGAGGGTATCGACCTCGAGGACGGCAAGATACAGGCCGACGAGGTGAGCTACGTCAACGACAGCAAGAAGGAGATCGGCATCGAGATCCACTCGGGCCGCAACCGTATCGTGCGCCGCATATTCGAGCACCTCGGCTACCGCGTCTCGAAACTCGACCGCGTCTATTTTGCCGGTCTGACCAAGAAGAATCTCAAACGCGGCCAATGGCGTTTCCTCACCCCGCAGGAGGTGGCCATACTCAAGGCCGGAATGTACGAATAACCGGCTGCAAACCGACATATAACTGTATGTGCCGCTGCAACGGCGGCTCGACGGCAGCCCGCCTAAAGATGGCGGGCTGCCTCTCTTTTGCTCACCGGCCGCAAACGCAGCCTGCAACATCTACGCACGACTTCCCCGTAAAAAAGAGCTCTGTTCCGGCTGTCTGCACGCTCCACCGTTCCGGCTCCGCAGAGGCAACTCCAGCAACCACGACGCAACAAAATATTTCCGCTGACGGTTGAAAATTTCCGGCCCGAATCTGCTATTTTCGCCAAATAAAAGTAACTTTGCACAAAGTGTACATCTAAACCGAACCGAATTATGAAAACTTTCAAGCGCATATTGCTACTGGCCGCAGGCATGACCCTGCCGCTAGCGGTATCGGCTCAGAACTTCTCGGCAGCCAAGATCGGACTGGTCGAGGAGAATGGCGTAACAACCCTTTCCTATCCGCAAACTACCGTCACGGTAACCCTCGTTGTCGAAAAGGAGACCACCGTGGCCGGCCCGTACGCCCGCTTCGCCCAGAAATATCTCGGCGTCCGCGCCCCGCTCACCGACCGCACGGTTTACCGCATAGCCGAAGCATCGATAACCGCTTCCGATGCAGCGCCGAAACCCGTTGCCGCAGAGTACAAGCAGGGGGTCGAAACGGTTTCGCTGCGGGGTAGCGACGACGCCTTCCCGAAGGTGCTCCCCGACAAGTTGTCCTCGAGCGAACAGGTCCTCGAAGAGGCCGCCAAGAAAGCCGCTTCGACAATATTCTCGATGCGCCGCAACCGTATCGACCTCATAACCGGAATGGTCGGTGAAAATGTCTTCGGTGCCGGACTCGACGCAGCCCTCAAGGAGATCGACCGCATCGAACAGGAGTATCTCGAACTCTTCCTCGGAAAACAGACCGTCGAAACAAAGGTCAAGACCATCACCGTAGTCCCCGAAGCCAGCAAGACGAAATATATCATCTGCCGTTTCAGCGATGCCGAAGGTGTGGTTTCGGCCAACAACCTCAGCGCTCAGCCGATCGTTCTGGAGTTCGTCCCGAGCGGAAACATCCCCACGGCCGGACTGGCCATCAAGGGTGAACGCGAATCGCGTTCCGCAGTACCGTTCTGCATCGCCGACAATGTCGTTTGCCGCCTCTCGGACGGCACGACCAATTTTGCCGAAGCCGAACTCCCGATATTCCAGTACGGCCGCGTGGTCGAGATCGTAAACCCGCAAAAGAAATAGCTCGATGAACGCAACCTCGCGGATGGTAGCGCTGCTCGGGGAGCTGAAACGCGAAATGAACGGCGCCGTAGTCGACTCGATGCGCGAAAAGGGACTCGACTATCCGCTCAATTACGGTGTGAGCCTGCCGACGATACGCTCCCTGGCGCGGGAATTTGCACCCGACGACGAGCTGGCGCAACTTCTATACCGGCAGCAGGTTCGCGAACTGCAACTCGCCGCAACTGTCATCGCCGATCCCCGACAGCTCTCGGAATCATACCTCGCGTTCTGGCATGATGGCATCACGACGGTTGAGATTGCCGAGAACCTGGCCATGAGCCTTGTCAGCCGATCGCCGGTTGCCGGGACAGCCGTCCGGAAGTGGATTGCCGATCCGTCGCCGCTGGTGCGCTACGCCGCCATAATGACAGCCGTGCGCATCGACCGTCCCGCACTCGAGGAGCTGCTGCCCGAACTGGAAAAGGCCGTCGGCAGCACACCTGAAAACCTGATCGCTCCGACCGCCCACGGCATAGCCGCACTGTTGGCGGCACGGGGACAAGCATCGGAGACGGACCGGAAACTTGCCCGAGAGTTTATCGCCTCGCTGCCTGCATCCCGAATGCGCGAACGTATCGACGACGAAGCCGGCTGGCAACTTGCCGACTGATACGGCGCCGCGGCCCTCTCCGACAATCATCGGAAACACCCGACACGCAACCCGGCGCCCGCAAAAGAAAAGATTACACAACCGGACACGGCATAAAAGAAAGCCAGGTCCGGGGTCCGAAATTAACGTATGGCCAAAATTAAAAAAGCATATTTCTGCCGCAACTGCGGTTACGAGGCCCCGAAATGGATGGGACGCTGCCCGTCGTGCGGCGAGTGGAACACCTTCACCGAGGAGGTCGTCTCGAAACCCGCAGCAGCCGTCAACCCGTCGCTGGCGCACCTGCCGGCATCGCAGCCCCAGACAATCGACCAGATCGAGGAGGAGAACTACCGCCGGCTCGACCTCGGAAACAAGGAGGTCAACCGCGTGCTGGGCGGAGGAATGGTCCGCGGGTCGCTCGTCCTGCTGGGCGGTGAACCCGGTATCGGCAAGTCGACCCTCAGCCTTCAGATCGCAATCACCGCCCACGGTTTGAAAACGCTTTACGTTTCGGGCGAGGAGTCGCCGCAGCAGATCAAGATGCGGGCCTCGCGCCTCGGTACGGCTTCGGAAAACTGCCTGATATACACCGAGACACTGCTCGAAAACATAATCGCCCAGATCGACCGGCTACGGCCCGACATCGTTATCATCGACTCGATCCAGACCGTCTACACCGAAACCATCGACTCGTCGGCCGGCAGCGTCTCGCAGATCCGCGAATGCGCCGCAACACTTCTCAAATACGCCAAGGCAACCGGAACGTCGATCTTCATCATCGGGCACATAACAAAGGACGGAACCATAGCCGGTCCGAAGATCCTTGAACATATCGTCGACGTTGTGCTGCAGTTCGAGGGCGACGGCAACAACATCTACCGCATACTGCGCGGCATCAAGAACCGTTTCGGGGCCACCTTCGAGATCGGGGTCTTCGAGATGCGCCACGAAGGGCTGGTCGAGGTCGACAACCCCTCGAAGATACTCCTTTCGCACTACGACACCCCGCTGAGCGGTATCGCCGTGGGGGCCGCCGTCGACGGCATTCGCCCCTACCTGATCGAGACGCAGGCCCTGGTAAGCAACGCCGCATACGGAACTCCCCAGCGCTCGACGACAGGCTACGACGCCCGACGCCTGAACATGCTCCTCGCCGTTCTCGAAAAACGGGTCGGCATGAAGATGTTCACCAAGGATGTCTTCCTGAACTTCGCCGGCGGATTCAAGATCGCAGATACGGGCCTCGACCTGGCCGTAGTGTCGGCCGTCATATCGTCATACTTCGACAGGCCCATTGCCGAAGGGGTCTGCTGCGCCGGCGAGATAGGCCTCTCGGGCGAGGTGCGCCCCGCCCCGCGAACCGAACAGCGTATCGGCGAGGCCGCCCGGCTCGGATTCCGAAGAATCGTCGTATCGGGATTCCTGCGCAAGGAGCTGCACCGAATCCCCAAAAACATCGAGGTCATATACGTCAACCGCATCGACGAACTTCCGGCCGCCATCTTCTGAACCGAATTTCTGCAGAATCTCAGCCGAAGCCCGAACGTCGCATTTCACGGCACAAAACCGCAATCTCAGACAACCGATCAGGCATAATTTTTGAATTTGTGCCTCTAAAAAATCGGTTATGGAGCTCAAAAAACGCATTCTGGTCACGGGCGGTGCCGGACTCATCGGCTCGCACCTGTGCCGCCGTCTCACCGACTACGGCCACGAGGTCTACTGCATGGACATTCGCAGCCGCGAATCGTCGCCCCTGCTGAGCCAGATCTCGGCTCAGCCAAACTTCAATTACATACGCCACAACGTGGTCAACCCGTTCGGGATCAACGTCGACGAGATATACCATCTGGTCTCGCCCTCGACCCTGCGTTACGAATCCGGATCGGATGTCGAGACGCTCAAGACCAACATCCTCGGCACGATCAACTGCCTCGAAAATGCCAAGATCCACCGTTCGCGGATACTTCTTGCCTCCTCGGGCGACGTCTACGGCTCCTCGCGCCAGCAATCCCTGCGCGAGGAGGCCCCTTACGGTCCCGCACTGTCATCGGTGACCGAAGCCAAACGTGCCGCCGAAAGCCTCATGCGTGCCTACAAGGCCGAATATCAGGTCGACGGCAAGATCGCCCGAATCTTCAACACCTACGGCAGCGGGGCCGACACATGCGACCGGCGCGTGGTTGCCAAGATGACGGTCGAGGCCCTCACCGGACGCAACATAACCATTTACGGAAGCGGCGAACAGATGCGGTGTTTCTGTTGGGTGGAGGATATCGTCGAGGCCCTCATACGGTTGATGAACCTGCTGCCCGACAGCCAGATACCGACAGTCAACCTGGGCAGCAACCACGAAATCTCGATCCGCGCCCTCGCCGACCGGATCGTCGCCCTGACCGGCAGCAAGTCGAAAATCATCCATCTCGAGGCCCGCAACGACGATCCGCGCCACAAAACTCCCGACCTCACCCGTGCCCGACGCATGCTCGAATGGCAACCCTCAACATCGCTCGACGAAGGTCTGCGCATGGCAGCCGGATACTTCGAAAAGGAGCTGTTCAAGGAGCACAGCTGGGTCGACGTGCATTGAAATCCAGAAATGCAGATATACATACCAACGATTATGGAAGATTTCTACGACGCAATTCTCAAAAACCGGATCACGCTGGTCGACTTCTATGCGACATGGTGCGGTCCGTGCCGGGCCATGCACCCGATACTCGAAAACCTCAAGACTCTGACGGGCGACAAGCTCCGTATCCTCAAACTTGACATCGACGATCCGGACAATGCCCTGATTATCGGCAAGTACAATATCCGTTCGGTCCCGACGCTGATATTTTTCCGGTCGGGAGTGATGCTCTGGCGCGGCAGCGGAATCGTCAGTGCCGAACATCTTGCCGGCCTGGTCGAAAAGTTCCATGCCGAGAGCGTGAATGCCTGACAACCCGATGAGGGTCCATTTAAGGTGGGTGATTCTCAAACGGTGACTCTCAAAACGCAACAAAAAAACTGCGGCGTTGTTTCGCCGCAGTTTTTTTGTTGCACGATACGCGCGCAGATCACCTCCCTGACGGAGCCTCACTGTCGGCCGAGGGATCACCTGCTGTTGTATCCGGAGCCTCGAGACCGCCGAGTGAATCGGCCGCCATGGCTGCCGCTGCCCGATTTACAGAATCCTGACGCGCTACAGCTATCGCCTCCAGCTCGACACGACGCAGCGAATCGAGCCGTGCTGCCTCGGCATCGTCGATCAGGCCTCGCGCCACAAGCAACGGCACACGGCTCGGATCGGCCCCGCGGAATGCCCGGTAAAGGTCCATGCCGTCGGCCTCGCCGCCACGTGCCAGCAACTTCTCCCGGAACGCTGTAGCCAACTTGCGGTTGAAGATGTCACCGCTCTCGACAAAGGCCCGATAGGCATCCTTGTCCAGCACCTCGGCCCACAGATAGCTGTAATAACCGGCCGAATACCCGCCATCGAAGATGTGGCTGAAATAGGGATAACGGTAACGAGGTTCGATCTCAGGGATCAGGCCGCGCTCCTCGTTCAGTTTGAGCCGTTCGAAGGCATTGACGTCGATCGGCTTATACTCTTTCAGCGAATGTATGTCCATGTCGGAGTAGGAGGCCGCAATCAGCTCGACGGCCATGAAGCCCTGGTTGAAATGGCGGCTGTTTTCGATCTTGGCGATCAGCGATTCGGGTATCCTCTCCTCCGTACGGTAGTGCAACGCATACTTGCGCAACATCTCGGGTTCGAGGGCCCAGTTCTCCATGATCTGCGACGGCAGTTCGACAAAATCACGCTCGACACCCTGCAGACCGCGGTATTTCACATTCGAGAAGAGCGAATGCAGCGCATGTCCGAATTCGTGGAAGAAGGTCTGGGTCTGGTCGAGCGACAGCAGCGACGGCATGCCTCCCGACGGCCGCGGGAAGTTGGTCACAACGGTCACCACGGGCGAAATGCGGTTGCCCTCCTCGTCGAAGCCCTGCACGCGGTAGTCGCCGCACCACGCCCCACCGCTCTTGCCGGCACGCGGGAAGTAATCGAGGTACAATACGCCCAGATGGGTATTGTCGCGGTCGAGAACCTCGTAGGTTTCGCAATCCTCATTGTAGACGGGCAGCTGCACCGGCCGGAACGTCAGCCCGTAGAGGCGGTTGCTCAGTTCGAATATGCCCGAACGCACGTTGTCCAGCGAGAAATACGAACGCAGCTCCTCGTCGTCAAGCGAATAGTCGCGTTTGCGGAGTTTCTCGGCGTAGTACCACCAGTCCCACGACTTAAGGTCGTCAACGCCCAGCTCCTTGCGCATCAGTACCCGCATCGAGTCGAGTTCGACACCGGCACGCTCCAGCGCCGGTTTCCACAATTCGTCGAGCATCGAATAGACATTCTCCGGCGTCTTGGCCATAACAACGTCCAGAACGTAGTCCGCGTGAGACTCGTAGCCCAGCAGGTGGGCCCGCTCCGTACGCAGACGGACTATATCGTTGATCAGCTGTTTGTTGTCTATGCTGTCATTGCCGTTGCAACGTTCGAGGTAACCGCGATAGAGCTTCTCGCGCAGGTCGCGCCGGCTCGAATAGGTCAGGAACGGAAGCATGCTCGTTGATTTGACCGTATAGACCCACCGGTCGCTCTTGCCGCGCAGCTGAGCCTCCTCGGAGCCCATGTTGCGCACCGATGACGGCAGTCCGTCGAGATCCTTGTTTTCGAGCTCGATAAAGAAGCCGTTGTTGGCGGCCAGCAGGTTCGAAGCAAACTTGATCCGCGCCGACGACAGTTCCTCGTCGACCTTGCGCAACTGTGCCTTCTCCTCATCCGAGAGCAGCGCCCCGCCCCGCACGAAACTGCGGTAGATCTTCCAGGTCAGCCGCGACTGCAGCGAATCGAGCCCCAGTGCCCCGCGGCGGTCGTAGACGCTTCGGACACGCTCGAACAGCCGCTGGTTCATCAATATCGCCCCGTAGTGCGATGTCAGCCGCGGCGAGACCTCCGCCTCGACGGCCTGCAGATCGGGGTTGGTATCGGCCGCACACAGCAGCCCGAATGTCAGTTCGATGCGTTCGAGCAGCTGGCCCGAGTTGTCATAGGCAAGAACGGTATTCTCGAACGTCGGTTCGTCGTTGTTCGAGACGATGGCGTCGATTTCGGAATTGTGCACCGACATGGCCTGTTCGAATGCCGGTCCGAAATGTTCGGGCCGGATGCGGTCGAACGGCGGAACCCCGAACTGGTCGGTCCACTCGCCAAGCAATGGATTGGTCATATCATCAGATTTAGATGTGCAGCCATGCAGCAACGTCATGCCGACAATCGCTCCGATCAGAACCACCGCATAAACCAGCGCTGACAACACGGGCGGTTTGGCACCTTCGCGGCGTGCTACGACCCAGCGGCCTACGGCACGTCCGAACCGTATGGCGAAAAACATCGCCGCACCAAACAACACTGTAAGAATAACGACTTTCATAAGGTGTTTACGGAATATGAGAGTTTTTTGACAAATTTCACTAATTTTGCGCTCATTATGCAAAGTTAGAGTTTAGCTCCTAAATATGCAACTTTTTTACGCCCCCGATTTCGTGCCGCCGCAATACACCCTCTCCGAGGAGGAGAGCCGTCATGCGGTCAGAGTGTTGCGGATGGAGTGCGGCGACACGCTCTTCATCACCGACGGTCGCGGCACGCTTTTCGAATGCCGAATCACCGAGGCCTCGCCCAAGCGATGCACCGTGAGTGTCGAGCGCCGTACCGACCGTTTCGAACAGCGCCCCTACCGCCTGACCATGGCCGTGGCCCCGACAAAGAATATCGAACGTTTCGAATGGTTTCTCGAAAAGGCCACCGAGATCGGTATCGACCGCATCGTGCCGCTCCGCTGCGAACACTCCGAACGTCACGACATAAAGCCCGAACGCGAAAACAAGGTGATAATAGCCGCCCTCAAGCAGTCGCTCAAGGCATTCAAACCTGAACTGGCTCCCGTAACGCCGTTCCGGCAGGCGGTCGAGCAGGCCGGCGAGGGTGTGCGGCTGATAGCCCACTGCCGCGACGATGCCGAGCGGATATTCATGCCCGAGGCATTCAAGGCAGGCGACGATGTCACGGTCTTCATCGGGCCCGAAGGGGATTTCTCGATCGACGAGATCGCCTTCGCCAAGGCGCACGGCTTCCGCGAGATAACGCTCGGCACCTCGCGTCTGCGTACCGAAACGGCTGCCGTTGTGGCAACGGCGATGGTCGCCACCGTAAACGGATACCCGTCGCCGCGCAAATAACATGCCCGCGGGCCGTCCGGCAGAACCACTGCCGGTGCCACAACAAAACGGCCGGCGCCACGTAAAATAACCGGTCCACCCGCAAAAAACGGCCGGCCCCGCAATGGGCAGATTGCCAGCCAACAACACTCGCAAAAACAGAACACACACAGAAAAGAAGATATGAAAGAGTTGTTCGGGATGTTTTTTTCGTTCCTCAAGATCGGGATGTTCACCTTCGGCGGCGGATATGCCATGATCCCCATCATCCGGCACGAGGTGATCGAAAAACAGCACTGGATCGACGACGACCAGTTCGTCGAACTGCTCACCCTCGCACAGTCCGCCCCCGGCCCCATATCGCTCAACACGTCGGTCTTCGTCGGATACAAAATGCGCGGGTATGCCGGTGCCATCGCCGCCCTGCTCGGCGTCGTGCTGCCTTCGTTCGTCATCATACTCATCATCGCCGTCTACTTCAGCCACATCCGCGACAACGCAACCGTCGATGCTGCCTTCAAGGGCATGCGCCCCGCCGTCGTCGCACTGATCATATCGCCCATCGTGTCGCTCGCACGCGGCATGGGCTTCTGGAGATACCTCGTCGCCGCCGCAACCGCCGTCGCCATCTGGTTCCTGGCCCTCTCGCCCATATACCTGATCCTCGCCGCCGCTGCCGTCGGTATCGCCATCGAATTGTTCAACAGCCGTAAAGCCCTCCCGAAATGATCTACCTCCAACTCTTCATAAGCTACCTCAAGATCGGATTCTTCGGCTTCGGCGGCGGTTACGCAATGCTCTCGCTCATCCAGAACGAAACCGTAATCCAACACCAGTGGCTCACCAGCAGCCAGTTCTCCGATATCATCGCCGTCTCGCAGATGACCCCAGGCCCCATAGCAATCAACTCCGCCACATACGTCGGATATACCGTCGCGGGATTCTGGGGATCGGTCATTGCCACGCTGGCCGTCTGCCTGCCCTCGCTCACCATCATGATACTCATCACGCGGTTCTACCTGCAGCTGCGCTCCAACCGATTCGTGTCGCGAGCCATGTGGGCCATGAAACCTGTCGTAATAGGGATGATCGGTGCGGCGGCGCTGCTGCTCATCTTCCCCCACCAGAACGACGACCCCAATTTCATCGACATCTGGAGCTGGGTGCTCTTCGCAGCGACGCTCATTGCCTCGGCCCGCAAGGTAAACCCCATACTGCTGATCGTACTGTCGGCCGTCGCCGGAATAATCATCTACTGATAGTCAGAGGATAACGGGTCTCCCTGCCCACGCCCATGCACCGAACCCTACCGACGTTCACGTAAAGGGCCTTCTCTGACACATTTCACGTCACCAAAGGGTATTACCCTCCAGCCTGTGTGCAGGCAGCATGCGCCATAGTCCGGACAAAATCCGGACTGGCGGGGAAATTTTACAAGTATGTGATTGTATTCGGTTCGGAATCGGGCTGCGCCCTGACGCGGGGGCGCTCAATGTCTCTTGTGGCGGAGCGGGTCGCCCTCGATATCGCAGGCCGAACAATTGCCGTGGCAACCCACATCCTTGCAGTCGGCATCGGCCATATCCTCGCGGGCCTGCTGCACGGCACACTTTATTCCGCGCTCCTGCATGTGGCGGTTGGTCGAGATCTCCGACTCGATGTTGTGGCCCTTGAAAATCAAGGTCAGCGACATCCCCAAAACAAACAGCCCCACGAACACTACGGCAAGAAGAATAACTGTCAAAACAGGCGACATGGTTCCAAACGGATTTAAAAATTCGGAAAAATATTGCTCTTTCGGCCGCAAATATATAAATTTGTCAGAATAATTCATAACACTTCGAACCATGAAGATCATCATCGCAGGAGCAGGCGATGTTGGCAGCCATCTGGCACGGATGCTCAGCAGCGACAACCACGAAATAACGGTCATCGAAAGCGACCGCAAATTGCTCGAAAATATCTCGGCCGTAGCCGATATCCTTACCGTCGAGGGCGACTGTACAACCTTCGCCACACTGCGCAAGGCCTCGGTACGCAAGGCCGACCTGTTCATCGCGGTAAACCACGAGGAGGAGTCAAACATCATCTCGGCGATACTGGCCAAGCAGCTCGGCGCAAAGAAGTCGATCGCTCGTATCGACAACAACGAATATCTCGAACCGAACAACAAGGAGATCTTCATCAACCTGGGCATCGACTACCTCTTCTACCCCGAAAAGGTCGCCGCACACCAGGTCATCAAACTGCTCGGACACACCTCCACATCCGAATACGTCGACTTCTCGAACGGAAAGCTCTCGCTGGTGGTCTTCAAGCTCGATCCCTCGTCGGAACTCATCGGGCATACCCTGCTCAGCTTTACCGAACAGCAGTCGCCGCTCAGCTACCGTACGGTGGCAATCACCCGTGACGGCCGGACAATTATCCCCCACGGAAACGACACATACATGGAGGGCGACATGATATACATCATCACCAAGGAGGACAGCGTCAAGGAGGTGATGGCCTTCTCCGGCCAGCGAAACATCAATATCAAGAACCTGATGATCCTGGGCGGCAGCCAGATCGGAATGCGAATCGCCCTCGAGCTGCAGGATACGATGAATATCAAGCTGGTCGAATACATCACCGACAAGGCCTACCGCCTGGCCGAAACCCTCGACAAGACCCTCATTATCAATGAGGACGGCCGAAACATCGAGGCCATGCTCGAAGAGGGTCTCTCCAACATGGACGCCTTCGTCGCCGTCACCGGCCGCTCCGAAACCAATATCCTTGCGGCCATGCTGGCAAAGCACATGGGCGTGAAGAAGGTTATCGCCGAGGTCGAGAACCTCAACTACATAAAACTGGCCGAAAGCATCGGCATCGATACGATCATCAACAAGAAGCTCATCACGGCCAGCAACATCTTCCGCTTCACGCTCTCGACCGACGTGCAGGCAATCAAATGCCTCACGGGCAGCGAGGCCGAAGTGCTCGAATTCATCGTCAAACCCAACTCGCCCGCGACAAAATACAAGGTCAAGGACCTCGGATTCCCGGCCGACGCTATCATCGGCGGTATCGTCCGCGGCGACAAGGTCTTCATTGCGGTGGGCAACACCGAGATCAGCGCCTACGACCGTGTGGTTGTATTCGCGATGCCCGACGCCATAGCCCGAATCGGAAAATACTTCAACTGACCATGTCAAACCGAGGTAAACTGCTGCAACTCATATTCGCCGGACGCCGCAAGTCGCTCCGACGCGCTCTCGACGAGCCGTTGGCAACGCAGCAACTGCAACTGCAATACCTGCTCCGGCGCGCCGCGAAATGCGAAATCGGCCGCCGCTACGACTTCCCGTCGATACGGTCGGCCGAGGAGTTCGCACGGCGCCTCCCGACGGTCGACTACGACTCCTATGCCGATACCATCGACCGCGCAAGGCACGGCGAGAAGGATATCCTGTGGCCCGGAACGGTGAGGTGGTTCGCCCGTTCGTCCGGCACCACCGACCGCAGCAAATACATCCCCGTCACCTCCGACGGACTGCGCCTGTGCCACAAACAGGGAACATTCGACGTGGCGGCCATCGTCTCGAAGATATTCCCCGACACCCACGCCTTCGACGGCCGGCTGCTGACCCTCGGCGGGTCGCGGCGCATCGAACGCGAGGGCGAAACGGCTCTCACGGGCGACCTCTCGGCAATCCTGATCGAGAATTCGTCGTTCTGGAGCGGCTGGTTCCGCACCCCGACCAGGGATGTCGCTCTGATGCACGACTTCGAGCAGAAGATCGACGCAATATGCCGCCAGACCGTCGGACAGCACGTCACATCGTTCGCCGGCGTACCGTCGTGGAACCTGATGCTCATGCGCCGAATTCTCGAATACACCGGCCGCGAAAACCTCTGCCAGGTGTGGCCCGACTTGGAAATGTTCATCCACGGCGGGGTTGGATTCGCCCCCTATGCCGAACACTTCCACCGGTTGATCCCCTCGCCCCGGATGCGTTACCTCAACACATACAACGCCTCGGAAGGGTTCTTCGGAATCTCCGATGCCTCGGAGCGCGAGGATATGCTGCTGATGGTCGATTACGGCACCTACTACGAATTCGATGACGGAGAGTCGATCGTACCGCTCGAAGGTGTCCGCTGCGACCGCGACTACGAGATGATCATCTCGTCGTGCAACGGCCTGTGGCGGTACCGTCTGGGCGATACCGTCCGCTTCACCGACACTGCACCATATCGGATCCGGATCTCCGGCCGCACAAAACAGTTCATCAACGTCTTCGGCGAGGAGCTGATGGTTTCGAATGCCGAAAATGCGCTGTCGGAGTGCTGCCAGGCCACCGGAGCCCGAATCAATGAATATACCGTCGCACCGGTCTACATGACCGGCGACAAGGGCGGCCGGCACCAGTGGCTGATCGAATTCGACCGCCGGCCCGATGATCTGCAACAGTTTGCGCTGCTGCTCGACCGGACGCTCCAGAGGCTCAACTCCGACTACGACGCCAAACGCCACAGCACCCTCACCGAACCGCAGATCGACATCCTGCCGCACGGGGCCTTCATGCTCTGGATGGAGTCGCGCGGCAAGAGCGGCGGCCAGAACAAGGTCCCGCGGCTCTGCAACGACCGCCGTTACGCCGACAGCATCGAAGCGCTGTTGCGCGAACGCGGGATGACGGTCGAAACCATAAACAGCAACCTTTAAACATACGATAAATACCATGTACACGGCTATAGCAGGAAATATCGGCAGCGGCAAGACCTCGCTCACGGACATTCTCACCGAGCGTTTCAAGGCCACCGCCTACTACGAAGAGAGCAGCAACCCGTACATCGGCGACTTCTACGAAGACATGAGCCGATGGTCGTTCAACCTGCAGATCTACTTTCTGGGGGCCCGCATCAACCAGTCGATCAAGATTCTGAACGACGGCGGCGACCTGTTCCAGGACCGAACGATCTACGAGGATGCGCATATCTTTGCGGCAAATCTGCACGAGATGGGGCTCATGTCGTCGCGCGACTTCGATACCTACATGGGCATCTTCAAGATGGCGACACACCTGATTCCGAGCCCCGACCTGCTCATCTACCTGCGTGCGAGCGTGCCCACGCTGATCAACCAGATCCGCAAGCGCGGCCGTACGTACGAGATGTCGATCGACGAGGGATACCTCTCGCGCCTGAACGACAAGTACAACGACTGGATCGACAACATCTACAAGGGCGAGGTGCTGACCATCGACATAGACCATACGGATTTCATCTCCGACCCGACAGCAATAGATGCCATCGCCGACCGTATCGAACAGATCAAACGCAGGCTCGCCGAACCAAAACCGGCACGATAATCCTGCACTCGGCACAACAACGGTTGGCAAACCGCTCAACCCGCCGCACCCCGAACGACAACCGATTCGCATCCGACACACGTCCAAAGGGGTATCGGAATGTCGGGCGGTGTGCCTCACAGCGAAATACGAACTTATGTTACCCGAAAGATTCCGCGAAATATTCGCCTCGGAGTGGGGCGCCGACGAATGCAATGCACTGTGCGAAGCCCTCGAGGCTCCGGCCACGGTCTCCGTGCGAATCCACCCGAAAAAGGGGCGTACGCCTGCCGGTGCGACTCCCATACCCTGGAGCCAGTACGGCTATTACCTTCCGGAACGCCCCATATTCACGACCGATCCGGCCTTCCATGCGGGTGCATATTATGTGCAGGAGCCGTCGTCGCAATTCGTCGGGAGGCTGCTCGATTCGGCTGTCGGAGATTCGTCGCACATCCGGCTGCTCGACCTTTGCGCCGCCCCGGGCGGAAAAACCACACTCTACTCCTCGGCTTTGGGTGACCGCGGGCTGGTCGTCGCAAACGAGATAAACCGCCAACGCGCCGCCGCACTCACCGACAACATCCGAAAATGGGGCGAAGGTAATGTCGTGGTGACGTGCAACGACCCGGCACATTTCGCAGGTTTCGAAGGCTGGTTCGACGTGGTGGCGGCCGACGCCCCCTGCTCGGGCGAGGGTATGTTCCGCCGAATACCCGAATCACGCGACGAATGGAGCCCCGGCAACGTCACCCTCTGTGCCCAGCGGCAGCTGAAGATCCTCAACGACATCTGGCCGTCGCTGCGTGCCGGCGGAACGCTGATTTACAGCACCTGCACCTTCAACCGCACCGAAGATGAAGGGGTGTTGAGACAGTTCCAGGAGGAGTTCGGAAGCCAAATCGAAGCCGCTCCGGAGATTACGGTCGATCCGGCGTGGGGCATTGTGACCGGCCACGAGGGCGCGTGGCAGACCTTCCGGTTTTTCCCGCACCGGGCCCGAGGAGAAGGGTTCTTCGCCGCCATAATCCGCAAGTCGGACAATGCACCTCAAAAAAGCCGTGCCCCGAAGAGCCGGCGCCGCATCATCGAACGCGTCGACCGCCGCACGGCCGGTGAACTCTCCCGGTGGGTCGACTGCCCCGAAACGATGGAGTGGTACTCGGCCGGCGACTCGCTCTACGGCTCTCCCGGAACGTGGGCCGAAGATATCCGCACCATAGCCGAATCGCTCTCGACAATCCACTCGGGGGTGCGCATGGGGCAGATCTTCAAGGGCGAACTCAAACCCGACCATTCGCTGGCGATGTACGTCGGTCTGAACCGCGCGGCCGCAAACTGCACGGAGGTCGGACTGCCGCAGGCGCTCGACTATCTGAAACGCGCGGCTCTCACCCCCGGTCCCGACATGTCCGAAGGAATCAACCTGCTCACTTACGAAGGGTTGGCGCTCGGTTGGATCAAAAGAGTAGGTAACCGCACCAACAATTTGTACCCCAATTCGTTGCGAATTCTCAATTTTTAAGTTATATTTGCATGCCACGGGGTGGGCCGCCGGATCGTTCCGGCCATGCCCCGAAGACCTTTTCAAACGACCGCCAGACAATACCGAAAAATGGCCAAACGTCTATTCTATTCAATGGGCGAGGTGTCGGAGATGTTCGACGTCAAACCCTCGCTGCTTCGCCACTGGGAATCGAAGTTCGACATCCTGCGCCCCCACAAAAACAAAAAGGGAAACCGGATGTTCACCCCCGAGGACGTGGAGAATCTCAAACTCATATACCATCTGGTCAAGGAGCGCGGAATGACTCTCAACGGCGCTGCTCAATACCTCAGGAACGGCGTTACGGATACCATGCGCCGAGACATGATGCTGCTCGACCGGCTGCAATACATACGTTCGGAACTCGATGCGGTACGGCAACTGCTGCGCGACGGGTCGGACGACTCACTGTCAGATGAGGATGATGCGGCGGCCTCGGATGAGGAATACGGTCCTGACGATCAAACAGTGGACTCAACACTCGCCGAGCCTGATCATGAGGAGGCGGATGCCGATGCAGCGGCCGCAGAAAGTACATATGACGACGATACGGATGAAGCCCTTATGTCCGGAAACGAGGCTTCGGATAGCGCACATGAGCCGTCAAGCACTGTGGAGGCAATTGAGATAACGGCAGCTGAAACGGGTGTAACGGCGGAGATGGACGAAGCCGCTGCTGAAGAGGATTTGGCGGCCGGGGACGTTTCTGAGGCGGAGTGTTTTGATGAACCGGAAATCTTCCCCGAAATGCAGGTCAGCACCGAAATGACGGCCGTTTCCGTGTCAGATGCGGGTAATCCGGAGGACGACATGGAGGATCCGGAGGAAGAACCCGAAACCGACACTGAAACAGGCTCCGAAGAGACAATGATTCCGCCGGCATTCCCGCGGGGTTCGAGAGGCGCAAAACGCTCAAAACGTCAGGATACCAAGCTGTTCGAAGTGGCACCCGAGCCCCAGAAGCCTATCGCACCATATTTTGACCAGACACTATTCTAATTGTAACAAGAATGAAAGTCAAAGAGATAACATCCGTCATCGAGGAGTTCGCACCGCTGTCGTACCAGGAGAGTTACGACAATGCCGGACTTATCGTCGGCTCGCCCGAACAGGAGGTCGCAAAGGCCCTTCTCTGCGTCGATATCACCGAAGAGGTCATGGACGAGGCCGAAGCCATAGGCGCCGATATGGTCATCGCCCACCACCCCATCATCTTCCATCCGCTCAAACGCTTCAACGACTCGACATACATCGAACGCGTCGTGGCCCGCGCAATCCGTCGCGGTACGGCCCTCTACGCCTGCCACACAAACCTCGACAGCACGGCCGGCGGCATGAGCTGGCGTCTGGCCGAAATGCTCGGAATCACGTCGCTCTCGGTGCTCGAACCGACCCGCCCGGAGCATCAGGATGTCGGATTCGGCGTCATCGGCTCCCTCCCCCGCCCCGAAACCACAATCGGATTCCTCGGCCGCATGAAACAACAGCTCGGCCTCAAGGCCGTAAGATACAGCAACCCCGTATCCGAAACCGTCAGCCGGATAGCTCTCTGTACCGGTGCCGGAGCCTCGCTGCTCGACCTAGTCAAACGCAGCGGCGCCCAACTCTACATCGCCGCAGATTTCAAATACAACGACTTTCTCGATGCCTCGGGGCTGGTCACGCTGGCCGACATCGGACATTTCGAGAGCGAATATTGCGCAATTGACCTGATATTTGATGTAATATCAAAAAAATTGCCTAACTTTGCGCTCCACAAAAGCGTTAATTCCCGCAATCCGATAAATTACTTAGTATAAAAGATATGGCACAGAAGAAACAAGCTGAAGTCGAATACTCGATGCAGGACAAGATATTGGCCCTGTACGAGTTGCAGAAGATCGACAGCAAGATCGACGAAATAGACAAGATCAAAGGCGAACTGCCGCTCGAAGTACAGGACCTGGAGGACGAGATCGCCGGTCTGAAGACCCGCGTCGAAAACATCAAGGCCGAGATCGAGGAGCTCAATACGCTCACCAAACAGCGCAACCGCGAAAAGGATCAGGCCAAGATCATGATCGGCAAATACACCGAACAGCAGAACAACGTCCGCAACAACCGTGAATTCGATGCCATAACCAAAGAGATCGAATACCAGAATCTGGAGATCGAACTGGCCGACAAACGACTCAAGGAGTATTCGCTCGAGATACGCAACAAGAAACACCTTCTCGAGGATGCCGAAGCGCTGATCGCCGACCGTACGATAGACCTCGAGGCCAAGCGCAAGGAGCTTGACGGCATAGAGGCCGAAACCGCAAAGGAGGTCGAAGGGCTGCGCGAACAGGAGGCCAAGGCACAGGCCGTGATCGACGAACGCCTGCTGAAGGCTTACAAGCGTATCCGTGCCAATGTCCACAACGGCCTGGCAGTGGTAACAATCAAGCGTGATGCCTGCGGCGGTTGCTTCAACCGTATCCCGCCCCAGCGTCAGTCGGAAGTCCGTCAGGGCAAGAAGATTATCGTCTGCGAATATTGCGGCCGAATACTGGTTGCGGAGCCGAATCCCGAGACTCCCGCCGAATAGCCGGTCTGTTGCAGCCGGAAACATAAAACCCCGTATGTCGTGACATACGGGGTTTTATGTTTCCGTTGATGGAGCACCTGCAGCAACTGTGCGAACCATACGCCGGCCCGTCACATCATACCTCGGCGCAGCCGTCAGAACTGCCAGCCGACAAGCATCTGCAATGCACCGGTCTTGATTCCGCCGTCAACATTCACCGAATTGGTACTCAGCACGTAACGCCCTTCGAGTATCAACCCGCACGGGAAATCGTAACTCAAACCTGCCACGAAATCGACATTGAAGTGATTCGAAACCGATTTCATGTCGGCAAAATCCGCCGGGCCGATCTTCTGTCGCGCCGAAACACGATAGGCCATCTGCGCCCCGACCTCGAAGTTCAGTCCGCCCATGACGTAGAACTTCGTAATGATCGGCATGGCAATATAGTCCAGACGATATTTGTCGGTCTGGCCCTCGATCTTCGTGTTGAAACCCTGCTGCGAATAGAGCAGTTCGGTCTGGATCGAGAACCAATCGTTAATCCAGCGGTTCACGAATACGCCCGCCACAACACCTGCACGAGTCTTGGCGCCCTCGACACCGTTGGCTGTCGACAGGGAGATACCGGCTTTCGGTCCGTAACCCCAACTCTGTGCATTGACCGTTCCAATGCCCGCAAATGCAAGCACCAATACTGAAAGTAAAATCTTTTTCATAAATTCGAGTTTTTTAATCGATAATGAGCTCCATTATCTCGTTTTGCTCATCTTCCGGTGCAATTAGAGTGCCAAAAAATCGTATATTTGTGGCTGGTTAGTACCCACCACGCATCGATGATCACGCGATCCGACATAGTGCGACGTCTCAAAGCCGCTGCCCTCGAGGCATATCCCGAACGGGAAGCCTCGGCCATAGCATTCATTGCCGCAGAGTATCTGACCGGATGTCCGAAAATCCACCTAATAACCGACCCGTCGGCCCCCACAGAGGTCGACCCTGACCGGCTCGACAGCATCGCCGGCCAGATCTCCTCAGCACGGCCGATACAATATATCACGGGACATACGGAGTTCTGCGGGCTCGACTTTACAGTCGGCGAGGGGGTGCTCATCCCGCGCCCCGAAACCGAAGAGCTCGTACGGTGGATCGTCAGCCAGACGCCGCCGCGGAGTTCGATCCTCGATCTCGGGACCGGAAGCGGTGCAATCGCCGTAGCCCTGGCATCGGCGATCGACGGCGCGAAGGTTACGGCCGTAGACCTCTCGGCCGAGGCACTCCGTTTTGCAAGGGCCAATGCCGATACCAACCGTTGCGACATACGTTTCGTGGAGGCCGACATGCTCTCGCCGTGGAGGTGGGCCGACAAAGATGAGCAGTTCGATGTCATAGTCTCGAACCCGCCCTATGTCCCGGCCTCCGACCGCCAGACTATGCACCCCAACGTAACCCGATACGAACCTGCCGAAGCTCTGTTCGTTCCCGACGACGATCCGTGCCTCTTCTACAAGGCCATAGCGAAGGAGGCAGCCCGAGCCATGCGGAGCGGCGGGGCGCTCTATTTCGAAATATACGAAGGGTCGGCCGACGCGATCTGCCGGATGCTCGACAGTCAGGGTTGGAGCGGAATCGAACTGCGGTGCGACATGAACGACAAACCGAGGATGATACGATGTCTGAAGAGATAAGAAAACCCCGTCAGCGCAGTGCCGAGGAGGCCTTTGCAGCATTGGCACGGTTGTGTTCCCGCGCCGAGAAGTCGAGCGGCGACGCCATGCGGCTCATGCGCACCTGGGGAGTACCGGAGGCCGACCGGCCGAAAGTCCTGCAGCAGTTGCAGGAGCAGCGATATATCGACGACGAACGGTTTGCCGGCGCCTTCGTGCGGGACAAGCTGTCGTTCAGCGGCTGGGGTCCATACAAGATCCGGACGGCCCTGGCAGCAAAGGGTATCGACCGCCGGATTATCGACCGGGCACTTGCCGGTTGCGGTTCCGACGACATGCCGGCCCGCCTCGAACGGGCCCTGTCTCGCAAAGCAGCTTCAATACCGGCCGGCGACCCGTTCCAGCGGCGGGCAAAACTCATGAGATACGGTCTCTCGCTCGGATACGATTACGAATCGGTGAGGGATTGCGTAGAGCATCTGATCGCCGTCAGAGACTAAATAGGAACTCTCAAAAAAACTACAAAATGATATGAAACTTCGAATCTTGTTTCTACTAATGCTTTGCGCCGGCATCGGGACAGCTTCGGCACAGAGCGACTCGAACGGTTATTACCGATTCCCGCTGAATCTGCCGCATCTGTTTTCGGCCGGGTTTGCCGAGATGCGCCCCAACCATTTCCACTCGGGCATCGACCTCAAAACTGCCGGCACCGAAGGCCATCCGCTCTATGCCGCCGCCGACGGCCAGATCGTACGCATCGGCCTCCAGCCCGGAGGTTACGGGCGTGTGCTATACATCGCCCACCCGAACGGCACCACGACCGTCTACGGACACATGCAGCGCTTCACCGACGAGGTCGAGAAATTCATCACCGAGGAGCGCTACCGCCTCCAACGCAATACGGGTGACTTCTATCCGTCCGACGGGCAGTTCCCGGTCAAGCGCGGCGAGCAGATCGGCCTGACAGGCAACTCCGGATCCTCGGGCGGCCCGCACGTCCACTTCGAGGTGCGTGAGAGCGACAGCCAACGCACGCTCAATACCATTGCCGCCGGAATGGTGACCGTCAAGGACGACATTCCACCGCTGATAATGAAGATACATTACATCGAGGTAGATTCGCTGGACGGCGTGGCGGTGAACTCAAAACCCCGTACGCTGGGTGTCCGCCGCATCGACCCGAATACATACCAGGCGGCTTCGGATACGCCGTTCGGTGTCGGGGCGAAGGGATACTTCGTAATCGAGGCCTCGGACCGGAAGAACGATGTTTCGAATACGTTCGGAATATACCGCATCGAGGCCCGTATCGACGGCCAGCCATTCTACGAATATGTCATGGACGGCTTTACCTTCGACATGTCGCGCTACTGCAACGCCGTCTCCTACTACCCCATCCAACGCAATTCGCGAAACGAGGTATTCCGGCTGGCGCAGCTCGACGGCAATCCGTTCCGCTACCGCACGATGGTCGACCGGGGATTGATACGTGTCGGGAAGGACGAACGCAAAACCGTCGAGATAGATGTACAGGATGACTGCGGCAACGTCTCCCACCTGAAATTCGATATCGTAGGCTACGGCGACGACGCCTCGTTCCGCGCCCAGCGCGACTCGACGGCATTCAAGGCCGACAACCGCCGCCAATCTACGGCAACGCAGGGAGCCGTTTCGGTGAGCATCCCCGCCGGAGCACTCTATGAACCGATATTCTACAATATAGGAATAGACGAAGATCTTAATACCGAACTCGCCGAACGCAGCGATACGTCGGTCGTGATACTTTCGGACGTATTCAGTGTCGGCGACGCAGATGTCCCCCTGCAGAAGTCGATGCGCCTGACCGTCAAAGGATATGTCCCCGAAAACCTCCGCAACCGCACTACCCTCGCTTCGGTGTCCGACAAGGGCGGAGTATGGCGTGCCGGCGGTTCATACAAGGATGGCGCCGTATCGCTCTCGACCCGCTCGTTCGGGAAATACTGCATCGCAGCCGACCTCGAAGCCCCCACCGTAACCCCATCATTCACCTCGGGGGCCGATCTGAGTTCGAGCGGAAGCATATCGTTCCGCCTGCGCGACAACTTCTCGGGCATCTCGACCGTCTCGCTCCACATCGACGGTCAATGGGCAATCCTCGAGCGCAAATCCTCGTCGAGCCCCGTCGTCCACATCTTCGACGACGAACGCTTCGGACGCAACAAACGCCATACCGTCACCCTGACCGTTACCGACGGTGTAGGTAACCGTACCGTCTGGCGCGGAGAGTACTTCCGTTAGACAATACTCTCACTCTCAAACACGTAACGAGGCCGGCAACCAGATGTTGCCGGCCTCGTTTCACATATCCGCTGCAACCGCTCAGGCGCAACGTCTGTAGAGTTTGAGCCCGTCGTCGGCATCCTCCACGGCAAGCATATCCCCAGCCGAAAGGTCTCCTTCGACAATCATCCGCGCCATCGGTTCCTCAACGCTGTCGAGGATCTTCCGCTTGAGCGACCGAACGCCGTAACGCTCCTCATAGCCCATACGTGCCAGCCGTCGCCGCGCTCCCTCCGACACCGTGATCGAGATCCCAAGGGTCTCGGCCCGGCGACGCAGATTCTCCAGCTCCAGATCGACAATGCGTTCGATGTTCTGCTCGTCGAGCGTCCTGAAGATCACTATATCGTCGATACGGTTGATGAACTCCGGCGCAAAGGTCCGCGACAGCGCCTGCCGGTAGGCATCCGTATCGCCTTGCTGCTCCATCTCCTCGCGCGAAGGGGTGCTGTATCCTACCCGCGGCTGCCGCAATGCCGCAGCACGCGACCCGACGTTCGACGTGATGACGATCACCGTATTCCGGAAATCGACCACCCGTCCGCTGCCGTCGGTCAGTCGCCCCTCGTCGAAGATCTGCAGCATGATATTGAAAACATCCGAATGGGCCTTCTCGATCTCGTCGAACAGCACAACCGAATAGGGATGACGCCGTACTGCCTCGGTCAGCTGACCACCCTCTCCGTAACCGACATACCCGGGAGGAGAACCGATCAAGCGCGCCACATTGTGCTTTTCGGAGTATTCGCTCATGTCGATGCGGATCAGGCCGTCGCGCCGGTCGAACATCCACCGTGCCAACTCCTTGGCCAGAAGCGTCTTCCCGACGCCCGTCGGACCCACGAACATGAATACCCCGATCGGACGTCCCGCCTCCTTCAACCCGGCACGGCTGCGCTGGATCGCCCGCGTCACACGCTCCACGGCATCGGCCTGTCCGACAACCACACTGTTCAGATGGTCGGCCATACCGCGCAGACGGCTCTGCTCATCCTGCGAAACCTTCTCGACCGGAATCCCCGTAATCAAGGTTATCACCTCCTCGATCTGTTCGGCATCTACCGTTACGGGATGCATCCGCAACTCCCGCTCCCAGCGTGTGCGGCATTCGTCAAGTTTGGTCGTCAGGGCCAGCTCACGAAGACGTGCCGCCGCAGCCTGTTCATAGACCAGCTCCGAAACCGCCCGACGGCGATCGGCCACGGCCTGCCGCAACCCGCGTTCGATCCTTGCAATCGACTCCGGCTCGACAGCCGCCCGAAGATGCGCCTTCGACCCCGCCTCGTCCAGCACGTCTATCGCCTTGTCCGGGAAGGAACGATCCGTCAGATAGCGCTCCGTCAGGTCGACGCACGCCTGCAATGCCGCATCCGTATAACGTACCGAGTGGTGACGCTCGTACTGCGGCTTGATGTTCCGCAGGATCGTCAACGTCTGCTCGCGCGTGGGCGGCTCGACCAGAATCCGCTGGAAACGGCGTTCGAGTGCCGAATCCTTCTCGATGTTCTCACGGTACTCGGCAAGCGTCGTCGCCCCGATGCACTGTATCTCACCGCGTGCCAGCGCCGGTTTGAGTATGTTGGCCGTGTCGAGGCTTCCCTGCGTACTCCCCGCCCCGACGATCGTATGTATCTCGTCGATGAAGAGGATCACGTCGCTGCGCCTGCCCAACTCCGCCAGCAAAGCCTGCATACGCTCCTCGAACTCACCCCGGAACTTGGTACCGGCTACCAGTGACGACACGTCGAGCGAATAGATCTGCTTGCCGCGCAGCGAAAACGGAGCCTTGCCGTCGGCTATCCGCAGTGCAAGTCCCTCGACAATGGCACTCTTGCCCACACCCGCCTCGCCGATCAGCACGGGATTGTTCTTCTTGCGGCGTCCCAGAATCTGGATCAACCGTTCAATCTCGGTCTCCCGTCCCACGACAGGGTCTATGCGGCCGGCCCGGGCCTCCTCGGTCAGATTCACCCCGAGACGGTCGAGAACCGACTCTTCGGATGGCTTACGGCGATCCGAAGAGGCTGCCTCCTCGCTCAGCGAAGTAAGGTCGATACGGCGTTCGAAAGTGACGTTGCGCATGTCGTGGTAGTAATCCTCCTCGACAGGCATCTCACCCATCATCTGCTCGACAGCCGCCCGTTCGACATGGTACATCTCCAGTACCCGTGCCGATACGTACGAACGGTCGCCCAGCACCAACAACAGTACGTGTCCGGTATCCAACATCTCTACGGCACTGCCCGCCGTTTCAGCCAGCCGCTCGGCAAAGCCCTTGAAAAAAGCCTTACGAGCCTCGCCGTCCGCATCCTGCAGCCCCGGCATACCGTTCAGTTCATTATCTATACGTATACGCAACTGGTAAAGCTCCCAGTCCTTCAAGATCCGTTTCAGTATCTGTACCGCATGGCAATCCTCCTCGAGCATCTTCAGAAAAAGACGGTCCGTGAGATTGTCCGATACATCTCTTTTTTCGGCATCGAATGCCGCTCTGGCAATTACCCCCTCCAGAGTTTTTGTCAGCCTGATATTCATGCGAATAATATGTTTGGTTATATCAATCGTCCGGACGAGCCGGATCATATCGACCATATAACGCAACATATGATTCAAATATTATATTGCATATTCTCGGTATACCGACACCTCCGCCGCTGCCAACACGGCAGACACCGCACCAAACATGCAACACCCGTCAGGTTATGAATATGATATGCGGGATCGGGATCCGGCGGCAAAGGCCGGTCAGGAATTCGAAAAATTTTTCATCGCCGCAGCCCGTATCGACGATGCCTCTACCTTCGCAGCCGCCGTCACGGCTCATGGATATTCCTCCACCTATTATCGCTGGCTCCAGCTAACTGGTTGCAGACCAGTTTATATACATTTTCATCGCGGCCACTCGCCGATCTCCATGTCGCGCACAGCTCCCACATCGATCGTAAACCGCAGCGCCGTCCTGACCCGATGGAAACCGTACGAACCTGCCGCACCCGGATTGAGATGCAGCAGCGACATCCGCTTGTCGTAGATCACCTTGAGTATGTGCGAGTGGCCAGAGACAAAGATATCGGGATGCAACTGCATGATCTGAGGCAGGATACGGTGATCGTAGTGGTTCGGATAGCCGCCGATGTGGGTCATCAGCACCCGCATCCCCTCGACCTCGAACGACAGCACCGGCCGGTAGGTACTCCGAACCGTCGAATCGTCGATATTGCCGCAGACCGCCCGCAACGGCTTGAACGCTGCGATCCGGTCGGCCAGTTCGAGCGACCCGATGTCACCGGCATGCCATATCTCGTCGACATCGCGCAGAAAATCCATCAGCGTCCCGTCGAAAAGGTTGTGGGTATCGGATATGAGACCTATTCTCTTCATCGTATGGTCAGCAAATTAATTCTACGGCATTACCTTGCGCACGGTACGTCAATACTTGTCGCCCCACAGTTCGCGGATACGGTCTGCAATCTTGCGCTCGGCTGCATTCTCCGTATTCGGTTCATAGAAACGATGGCCCGTCAACCCCTCCGGCATGAACTCCTGGTCGACGAACGAACCTTCGTAATCGTGGGCATACTTGTAATTCTTGCCGTATCCGATATTCTTCATCAGACGCGTCGGGGCGTTGCGCAGATGCAGCGGAACCGGACGGTTGGTCGTATCGTGCTCGACCTGCTGCAATGCCGCATTGATGGCCATGTAGGCCGAATTGCTCTTGGGACTCGTCGCGAGGTAGATGGTCGTCTCGGCAAGGGTTATCCTCGCCTCCGGCATCCCGATCTTGTGGACCGTATCGAAGCAGGCATTCGCCAGAAGCAATGCATTTGGGTTGGCCAGCCCGATATCCTCCGACGCCAGAATCACAAGCCGCCGAGCTATGAACCGCGGCTCCTCGCCTCCGGCCAGCATCCGGGCAAGATAGTAGATCGCCGCATTCGGATCGCTCCCGCGAACACTCTTGATAAAGGCCGAAATGATGTCGTAATGCTGTTCGCCGTTCTTGTCGTAAAGCGCAATGTTCTGTTGCAGGCACTCGGTAACCGTTTGGTCATTGATCACGATCGGCCCTTCGATCGCACCAACGATAATATCCAGAATATTGAGCAGCTTGCGGGCATCACCGCCCGAGAAGCGGAACAGAGCGCCCGTCTCTTCAACCTTGATGTCACGTTCGCGCAACTCGGCATCGTTTTTCAGCGCACGGTCGAGCAACTGTTGCAGTTCGTTGTCCTCGAGAGCCTTCAGAATGTAGACCTGGCAGCGCGACAGCAATGGCGAAATAACCTCGAACGACGGATTTTCGGTCGTGGCGCCGATGAGTGTCACTATGCCCTGTTCGACGGCCCCGAGCAGCGAATCCTGCTGGCTCTTGTTAAAACGGTGGATCTCGTCGATGAACAGGAACGGCGAACCGCTGTTGAAGAAGTGCTGGCGGCGGGCATTCTCGATCACCTCGCGCACCTCCTTGACACCCGAACTGACGGCCGAAAGCGTAAAGAACGGACGTGACAAGGTCGAAGCGACCAGCCGTGCCAGTGAGGTTTTACCCACGCCCGGCGGGCCCCACAGTATGAATGACGGGACATTACCCGACTCCAGGAACCGGCGGAACACGCCGTTCGGACCGACCAAATGGCTTTGACCGATATAATCATCGAGCGTCTGCGGACGCAATCTTTCGGCGAGCGGAGCTGACATAACCAACTGTTGCAAAACAAGATCGCGGACAGCAACCGCCGTTTGCGGCGCAATCCGGAGGGCACGAAGCCGGATTCAAAAATACGATTTTTTTTTATTCCCCGCAACACCACCGCCCCGCGGCAACAGCCGCAATCCGCACACCTCAGCCACAGCGACCATACCTCACGCCGCCCATTGTATATCCACCTCACCCGATAATTCGCCCCATAATCTGTCCCGAAACCGCCCTGCGAAAAACCGCTTCGAGATTTTCAAGCCCCGAAGTTGCAATATTTTATAAAAAAATTCGTATTTTTGAATTTTGAACACATGTTACCCGTTCGCCGCCGAATGCCCATGCATCGATCCGGGCGGTGACGGTACCATTGCCCCTAAAAACCGAATTGTCTGAATTATGCCGTTCATAGTCCTCGAAGGTGTCGACGGGGCCGGTAAGTCGACCCAAATAAACCGTCTGCGAACAATGTTGTCGCAGCGCGGCATCACGACTCAATATATCCACTTCCCACGCTTCGACGCACCCGTTTACGGCGATCTGATAGCCCGTTTCCTGCGCGGCGAACTCGGAACAATAGATCAGGTAAACCCCTATCTCACCGCACTGCTCTATGCCGGCGACCGCGCCGACGCCGCCCCGATGATCCGGAAGTGGCTCGCCGACGGCGCTGCCGTAATCGCCGACCGCTATGTATACTCGAATATAGGCTTCCAGTGCGCAAAGCTCAGCACACCGACCGAACGCCAACAACTCAAAGAGTGGATCCTCGATACGGAATACCGCCATTTCGCAATTCCGAAGCCCGACCTGTCGATCTTTCTCGACGTTCCGTTCGCCTTCACCGCCGACCGGCTCCGCCAGACCCGCGAAGGCGATGACCGTGAATACCTCAAAGGTGCTGCCGACATACACGAGGCTTCGCTCGACCTGCAGCGTGCCGTCCGCGAAGTATACCTCCAAGCGGCAAAGACCGACGAGGCCCTGCGGGTAATCGACTGCTCGACCGACAACGGCCAAATGGCCTCGCCAGATGAGATCTTCGCAAAGATCGCGGCACTGATAGAACCCCTGCTCAACCCCCGAATACCCGAATGATCACAAATATATAGCCAACCTAAACCAAACTGTTTCTGCACGATGCAAAACAATACCTCTACCCTGAAGAACCTCGCTACGGTATGCCGGATCCTGCTCGGACTGACATTCATCTTCTCCGGATTCGTCAAGACCGTCGACCCGTGGGGTACCGCCATAAAAATCAGCGAATACCTCAATGCCTTCGGCTTCGAAAACCTCAAATACTACCGGTTTGGCTTCGCCATCTGGCTCTGCGGCGCCGAACTGATGATGGGATGCATGCTGCTGTTCAAGGTCCGAACACCGTTAATCTCGATCTTCGCCGTCGTGGCAATGGTCATCTTCACATCGATAACATTCGTGTCGGCCGTCTGGCTGCCCGTCGAGGATTGCGGGTGCTTCGGCGACGCCTTAAAACTCTCGAACGGCGAAACCCTAACCAAAAACCTCATCCTGCTGCCAATGAGCATCATAGTCTGGCTCGATGCTCGCAAAGGCAAAATATTCCCGATCCTCAAACACGAATATTTCCTCACGCTGCTCTTTTTCTGCCTCGCCGGCGGACTCGGAATATATTGCTACCGCCATCTGCCGCTCATCGATTTCCTGCCCTACAAGGTCGGAACATCGCTGCGCGAGGCCGTTTCACAGGATTACAACCCCGAAGCAATAGGCGAAACAGTGCTCATATACCGTAATAAACAAACCGGTGAAGAGCGCGAATTCTCGCTCGAAGACCCGACCTGGCAGGATTCAGAAACATGGGAGTGGGTCGATACCCGAACCGAAGTCTCCGATGAGTCGTACCAGATAGCTTCGCTGGTCGAGTTCTCGCTCCACGACCCCGAGGGCGATGCAACTTACGAAATTCTCGACTACCCGGGAACGACATACATGATCTGTGTCAACGACTTCGATGACATCAAACCGCGGTGTCTCGAACGGCTTGAAGCGCTCGTCGACCGTGCCACGGCTGCCGGCGACCGAGTGATATGCCTGACGCCCGAACCGCTGCGCGAAATAACATATCACAGTTTCGGTGCGAGCGACGAGGTGCGATGCTACAACATCGACGCCACAACGCTCGTCACGATGCTCCGTGCCAAGACCGGTGTCGTGGAGCTTCAGGACGGCGTGATAGCCGACAAGCGCAACTGCCGCGACATCGAAACCGAAGATTGACACACAAATACAAACCGACCGGCCGCAACCTAAAAAACATGCTTTTTCGAAAGGTTTCGGCCGGCAACGGTGTATGGTAAGCGATTTTTTTATAATTTTGAGGCCAAAAATTTTCAGAATATGGTAATCGAAAACAGCCACGACAACGGCGAAACAACCAAGCCGTTGAACTTTCTCGAAGAGATCATAACCGAAGACATCGCAAAAGGCAATACCCGTGTCCAGACACGTTTCCCGCCCGAACCGAACGGTTATCTGCATATCGGCCACGCCAAGAGCATCTGCCTCAATTTCGGACTCGCAAAGAAATTCGGCGGAAAGTGCAACCTGCGTTTCGACGACACAAACCCAACCAAGGAGGATACCGAATATGTTGACTCGATCAAGCGGGATATCCACTGGCTCGGATTCGACTGGGCTGGCGAATACTACGCTTCGGACTACTTCGACCAGCTCTACCAGTGGGCCATCGTACTCATCAAGAAGGGTCTGGCATACGTCGACGACCAGTCGCAGGAGCAGATCCGCGAGAACCGCGGTACGGTGACCGTCCCGGGCAAGGAGTCGCCATGGCGAAACCGCTCGGTCGAGGAGAACCTCGACCTGTTCGAACGTATGAAGAACGGTGAATTCGAGGACGGAAGCCGCGTGTTGCGTGCAAAGATCGACATGGCGCATCCGAACATGCTCTTCCGTGACCCGATCATGTACCGTATCATCCACGCCGAGCACCACCGCACCGGAAACAAATGGTGCATATACCCGATGTACGACTATGCCCACGGCCAGTGCGACTCGATCGAACGCATAACACATTCGATCTGCACGCTCGAATTCGATGTCCACCGCCCGCTCTACGACTGGTTCATACAGCAGCTGGGCATCTACCCGAGCCACCAGTACGAATTCGCCCGACTCAACCTCACATACACCATGATGAGCAAACGCAAACTGCTGCAGCTCGTCCAGAACAAGATCGTGATGGGTTGGGACGACCCCCGCATGCCGACCATCTGCGCACTCCGCCGCAAGGGTTACACGCCGGCCGCCGTACGGGCATTTGCCGAAAAGGTGGGCGTCGCCAAGCGTGACAATGTCATCGACCTGAGCCTCATGGAGTTCTGCGTCCGCGAGGACCTCAACAAGTGCGCCGAACGCCGCATGGCGGTCCTCAAGCCTCTCAAGGTGGTCATTACGAACTATCCCGAGGGCAAGACCGAGATGTTCACCTGCATCAACAACCCCGAGGATGAAACGGCCGGAACACGCCAGGTTCCCTTCTCGCGCGAGATATACATCGACCGCGATGACTTCATGGAGGTTCCGCCCAAGAAATACTACCGTCTTTCGCCCGGACAGGAGGTGCGCCTGCGCTACTCCTACCTGATCAAGTGCGAGGAGGTTATCAAGGACGAGGCCGGCGAGATCACTGAACTGCGCTGCACTTACGACCCGATGTCAGGCAACGGTTCGTCGTCGGACGGCCGCCGCGTGAAGGGTGTGATCCACTGGGTAAGCGCCCCGCATGCCATCGAGGCCGAGATCAGGCTTTTCGACACGCTCTTCACCAAGGAGGACCCGAACGACGTTGAGGAGGGCAAGACATTCATGGATTACCTCAACCCCAACTCGATGGTCATCACGAAGGGCTATCTCGAACCGTCGCTGGCAGGCGCACAGCCCGGAAAGACCTTCCAGTTCGAGCGTGTAGGCTACTTCTGCCCCGACACCGACACTACGCCCGAGCATCCCGTCTTCAACCGCACGGTGACGCTCAAGGATTCGTGGGCCAAGATCAACAAATAGGCCGGAACACGCATTCAGGAGGGGGGGGGAGAGATGGTTCGGAGCAGAACCTGAAAAGGCGGAAGAGGCAGGCAAAAACAGAGCCTTCAACCGTCTGTCTGCCGGATTGGACCGCTGATTCCCAGAGTATAATCGAATCTCTCATCAGCAGACTCCTGCCTGCACAAACAAAACAGATCGGGTCGATGATATTGAAACAATCATCGGCCCGATCTGTTTTTATGCCGTTTCGGAACGGTTCGGCCCTCAGCCGGATCAATCCGTCAATTCAGCCATCTGTCATTCCCATCCGATCTCTCCTACTCCCACCCCTTCACTGCCATCGTCACTACAACCGCTACGCCCCCATGTCAGCGCAACATCCTCACCGCACGCTGCACTCCGGCCGTCAGACGGTCAATCTCCTCGCGCGTATTGTAGATCGCAAACGACGCCCGGCACATGCCCTGTACACCGTAATGCGTCATCACCGGTTCGGCACAGTGCATCCCCGTCCGGACCGCAATACCCATCTTGTCGAGTATCATCCCAATATCATAGTGGTGTGCGCCCTCGACATTGAACGAAATGATGGCACACTTGTCGGGCGTATTGCCGTAGATCCGCATCCCGTCGATTTCGGACAACGAACGCGCAGCATATTCGAGCAGGTCCTGTTCGTGCGCCGCCACCTCCGCCGGGTCGAATTCCTGCAACCACTCTATGGCCCGTCCCAGCCCGATCGCGCCGATGAAATTCGACGTACCGGCCTCGAACTTGAGCGGCAGCGGAGCATAGGTGATCTTTTCGAACGACACACGGTCGACCATATCGCCCCCGCCCATGTACGGAGGCATTGCATCCAGCAGCCGCTCCTTGCCGTAGAGAACTCCGATGCCGGTCGGGCCGTAAAGCTTGTGGCCGGAGAAGGCATAGAAGTCGCAGTCGAGCGCCGCAACGTCGACTCCGCCATGGACAACGCCCTGGCAGCCGTCGACAACCGCAATAGCCCCGACCGCATGGGCTGCCGCAATGACCTTCTCCAGGTCGGGCCGCGTCCCGAGGACGTTCGAAGCCTGTGTCACGGCGACAACGCGCGTGCGGTCGTCGATCAATTCAGGCAGCATGTCGTATCGCAGGGCTCCCGAATCGTCGAAACGCAGCACCCGCAGTTCGGCCCCGAAACGCTGCGCAGCCATATACCACGGAACCAGGTTCGAGTGGTGTTCCATCTCGCTGACAACGATATTGTCCCCCCGCCGCAGGTTGGCTTCGCACCAGCTCGACACAACCAGGTTCAACGACGCCGTAGCTCCCGACGTGAAGACTATCTCCGACGCCGACGCTGCACCGATGAACTGTCGTACCCGCTCGCGGGCAGCCTCGAAACGGTCGGTAGCCTGCTCCGACAGGTAATGCACGCCCCGATGGACGTTGGCATTCAGTTCGCGGTGCAGACGGTCAATCTCATTGATGACACATTCCGGCTTCTGGGCCGTCGCGCCGCTGTCGAGATAGACCAAACGATGTCCGTAAACCTCACTCCCGAGGATCGGAAACTGACTGCGTATGTTCGATATGTCCAACATCTTCTACCACATTCTTTTAAACTTGTCCGACGTACGCTCGCCGATATAGCGGCACAGTTCGGCATGCCGGCAATGGCTCGTCACGTCGTATGCGAATCCCTCGATCTGAAGCAGCCGCGCCTGAGCCTCGCTCAGCCCGCGCTGACGCATATAATATATCGCCTCGTCGTCAAGCTGACCCACGGTAGCTCCGTGGCTGCACTTTACATCGTCGGCGTAGATCTCCAACTGCGGGCGGGTATGGATACGTGCCCGATCCGACAACAGCAGATTGCGGCTCTGCTGCTGGGCATCGGTGTGCTGGGCATCCGGCGCAACATAAACATGTCCCGAAAATGCCCCTACGGAATCGCCCGCCGCAGCCCCCTTGACAAGCGAATAGCTGCTGCAATCGGATGACGAATGGCGTGTCGTGACCCCGATGTCGCAATGTTCGTCACCGTCGCACAGGTACAGTCCCCACAACTCATTGCTGGCATGAGGCGCCGCAAGATCCGTATTGTACATCGCACGCAGGTAACCCTCCCCGCACTTGCAACACATCGTACTGCAACGGCTGCCGCCACGCTGCCTGAGATAGGAGTTCATGACCAGCGAAGCCGGCCGCTCCATGTCGAAGAGTTCCGAAAAGTGTATGTCGGCATCCTCCTCAACAACCGCCTCGCGCGTATAGCCCACCGTAACACGTCCCGTGCCCGACGAGCGGTGCGAAACTATGATGTCGGCCCGGGCCCCGCGACCGGCGACCACGAGCGTCTGCGTGAAACACAACTCACTCTCGTCATCCGTATGGTAACGGTTGTCCAGCACGATCGGGCGGTTCAGTTCCACCCCCTCGGGCAGATATACGAAAGCGCCGTCCTGCACGAAAATACGTGTCAGCGCCGCAGCGCCGTCGCCCGCCACGTCGGCAACCGAATCGAGCCACTCCTCCACTACCGATGCATAGAGCGGCGACCGGGCCGCCTCGCGCAGTGAGCCGTAGGCTATCCCCTCGTCGCTGATCAGCAGGCGGCCGTCGGGACAGCGTCCGTTGACCAGTTCGATACGGTAGGCATCCATATCAGGCAGCAGCGGAGCCGCCGCCATCCTACGCCGTGGCACGAAATACTGCTCCGGCTCACCCGAAAACAGTTCGCGCACATCGCTGTAACGATACCTCTCGTCGTGCCTGTCGGGAAGCCCCGACAGATGCAGCGCCGCAACGGCATCGCTCCGGCGGGCATTGAACCACATCGGAAGCCCGTCGTTGATGATGTCGATATTGGAGAGGTAGCTATCCAGAAAATGTTGTTCGATACTCTGCATGGCCCGAATCATTGATAATCGTTGATCAACCAGTCGTAACCTTCCGCCTCGAGCTTCAAGGCCAGAGTCTTGTCGCCCGTGTATATGATGCGCCCCTTGTAGAGCACATGCACATAGTCCGGAACGATGTAGTCGAGCAGACGCTGATAGTGCGTGATGACGATCGTGGCATTCTGCGGCGTGTGGAGCTTCGTCACGCCCGTCGCAACGATCCGCAGCGCATCGATGTCAAGACCCGAATCGGTCTCGTCCAGAATCGCCAGCTTCGGGTCGAGCATCGCCATCTGGAAGATCTCGTTCTTCTTCTTCTCGCCGCCCGAGAAGCCTTCGTTCACGGCTCGGCTCGTCAGTTTCGAGTTCAACTCCACGATGCTGCTCTTCTCGCGCATCAACTTCAGAAACTCGGCTGCCGACAACGGCTCCTCACCACGGTGCTTGCGCTGTTCGTTTACGGCCATCTTCATGAAGTTCGACATCGTCACGCCCGGAATCTCAACCGGATACTGGAACCCGAGGAACAAACCCTCACGCGCCCGCTCCTCGATGCTCATCGACAACAGGTCGCGGCCGCAGAAGGTTACGCTGCCCTCCGTGACCTCGTATTTGGCATTTCCGGCCAGCACCGACGCAAAGGTACTCTTGCCCGAACCGTTGGGGCCCATGATGGCGTGCACCTCACCGGCCCGCACATCGAGGTCAATACCCCGCAATATCTCCTTGCCACCAACCGTGGCATGCAAATTCCTTACACTCAACATATCTTTATCTGCCATTTTACTTCAAAAAAACACTTCTATCCGACCGAACCCTCGAGGCTTACCGAAAGCAACTTCTGAGCCTCGACGGCAAACTCCATCGGCAACTTGCTCAATACCTCCTTGGCGTAGCCGTTCACGATCAGCCCGACGGCATCCTCGGTCGAAATGCCGCGCTGGTTGCAGTAGAACAACTGCTCCTCGGATATCTTCGAGGTGGTGGCCTCATGCTCGACCACCGCCGTAGGATTCTGCACATCCATATAGGGGAACGTGTGCGCACCGCAGCGGTCACCTATCAGCAGCGAGTCGCACTGCGAATAGTTCCGCGCACCCTCGGCACCCTTGGCCACCTTCACCAGACCGCGGTAGCTGTTCTGGCTCCGGCCCGCCGAGATACCCTTCGACACGATCCGCGAACGGGTGTTGCGACCGATATGGATCATCTTCGTCCCAGTATCGGCCTGCTGGAAATTGTTGGTCATCGCAACCGAATAGAACTCGCCCACGCTGTTGTCGCCCGCCAGGATGCAGCTCGGATACTTCCACGTTATGGCCGAACCGGTCTCCACCTGCGTCCACGACAGACGCGAATTCTCACCCTTGCAGATTCCGCGCTTCGTCACGAAATTGTAGACTCCGCCGCGCCCCTCGCGATCGCCAGGATACCAGTTCTGCACGGTCGAGTACTTCACCTCGGCATCCTTAAGCACCACGATCTCGACCACGGCCGCATGCAGCTGGTTCTCGTCGCGCATCGGAGCCGTACACCCTTCCAGATAGCTCACGTAAGAGCCCTCGTCGGCCACGATCAGCGTCCGCTCGAACTGCCCGGTACCCGCCGCATTGATACGGAAGTAGGTACTCAGCTCCATCGGGCAGCGTACACCTTTCGGTATGTAGCAGAACGACCCGTCGGAGAAGACCGCCGAGTTGAGCGCCGTGAAGAAGTTGTCGGTATAGGGTACCACGCTGCCCAGGTACTTGCGCACCAGGTCGGGATAGTCGCGCACCGCCTCGCTGATCGAGCAGAAGATGATTCCCTTGTCGGCCAGCGTCTCCTTGAACGTGGTCTTGACCGACACCGAATCCATCACCGCATCCACCGCCACGCCGGCCAGCTGCATCCGCTCCTCGAGCGGGATACCCAGTTTGTCGAACGTCCGTATCAGCTCGGGGTCAACCTCGTCCATCGAATTGTAACGGGGTGTGGTCCGCGGCGCCGCATAGTATATTATGTTCTGATAATCAATCTCCGGAATATCCAGATGCGCCCAGTCGGGCATCCGCATCGTCAGCCAGTGGCGATAGGCCTTCAACCGGTAGGCCGTCAGCCACTCCGGTTCGCCCTTCTTCTGCGAAATGAGCCGGACAACATCCTCGTTCAGTCCGCGCGGAATGGTCTCGGTTTCGATATCCGACGTGAATCCGTATTTGTATTCGCCGTTCAGATCGGCTATTATCTGATCTTTCTCTTCCATCACTCGATGATTGTAACCGACAAAGTTAAGCATTAACCCATAAAACTACAAATTTTAGACCCGCATCGAACCCCGGCTGCTCCATATTTCGACATACAGGCCGTTATCCGGACACCCTATATATAGATATTTCATGAAATTATCGGACTCGGCGATTGCGGATTGCGGAATTTCTGTATAACTTTGCAATTCGAAATTCAAAGAATCTTTAAAATACACAACTCGCAATGCTTACACTCAAGCAGATCAGAGAAGACAGCCAGCGCGCCATCGAACGCCTCGCCGTCAAAGGCATAGACGCCACCGAAACGATTGCCAAAATCATAGAACTCGACGACCGTCGAAAATCGATCCAGGCCGAACTCGACCAGCAGCTCGCCCGCCAGAACTCGATCGCAAAACAGATCGGCCAACTCATGGCTCAGGGCAAAAAGGAGGAGGCAACAGCTGCCAAAGAGTCGGTAGCCGAACTCAAGGAGTCCTCGAAAAAACTCGACGAGCAACTCCATGCAACCCTCGACGAGATGAATGCCGCAATAGTCACGCTGCCGAACTTCCCGGCCGACATCGTCCCGCACGGCAAAACCGCCGCCGACAACCTCGTGGTCAAGCTCTCGGACAACTACACCAAACTGCCCGAAAACCCGCTGCCCCACTGGGAACTGGCACGCAAATACGATATCATCGACTTCGAACTCGGTGTCAAGCTGACCGGCGCCGGATTCCCCGTCTACAAAGGCAAGGGTGCCCGTCTGCAGCGCGCGCTGATCAACTATTTCCTCGATTTCAACACCGCTGCCGGATACCGCGAAATCGAGCCCCCCGTAATGGTCAACGAAGCTTCCGGTTTCGGTACCGGACAGCTCCCCGACAAGGAGGGCCAGATGTATCACGCTACGGTCGACAACTTCTACCTGGTCCCGACCGCCGAAGTCCCCGTAACAAACATCTACCGCGACATGATCCTCGATGAGAGCGAACTGCCCGTCAAGATGACCGCATATACCCCCTGCTTCCGCCGCGAAGCCGGTTCGTACGGCAAGGATGTCCGCGGTCTCAACCGTCTGCACCAGTTCGACAAGGTCGAGCTCGTACAGCTCTCGCTCCCCGAAAAATCTTACGAAGCCCTCGACGGTATGGTCGCCCATGTCGAGAAACTCGTACAGTCGCTCGAACTTCCATACCGTATCCTGCGCCTGTGCGGCGGAGACATGTCATTCACCTCGGCCCTCACGTACGATTTCGAGGTATATTCCGAAGCCCAGAAACGCTGGCTCGAAGTCTCGTCCGTCTCGAACTTCGAATCGTTCCAGGCAAACCGGCTCAAACTCCGTTACCGTACCCAGGACAAGAAAACTCAACTGCTGCATACCCTCAACGGTTCTTCGCTCGCTCTGCCGCGTATCGTCGCCGCACTGTTAGAGGATTTCCAGACACCTGAAGGTATCAGAATCCCAAAGGTACTCGTACCATACACCGGTTTCGACATGATCAAATAACATCGCGGTAAAACCTTCGCAAAAAAGAAGTGCCGTTTGTGTTCGAATACCGATTTTTTACATATATTTGCAATACGATTTCTTAAACTTGTTATTATAAATTTTTTACGACAATGGCTTACAAAATCAATCCTGACTTGTGTGTTGCATGCGGCACCTGCATCGGCGAATGTCCGGTAGAGGCTATCTCGGCCGGCGATGTCTATGTGATCGACCCCGAAAAATGCATCGACTGCGGTACCTGCGCAGGCGTTTGCCCCTCCGAGGCTATCGCTGCCGAATAATCCACAAGATATAAAGATGAAACGGGCGGATTCTGACAAAGGATCCGCTCTTTTTTATGCCTGTTATGCCTGCGCCGGCAACAGACCAAACCTACACAACGGGAAATTAAAACATCTATGGAGGAGCTCGATGGATTCGGCACTCAACAGCGCCGGAACGCCATTTCCGGCCCTTCATGGTCCGGCGCCACAAAAAACCAGGTGCCACAAAAAACGAACAGAGGAGATACCATGTTATTGGATCTCCTCTGTTGGCGGTATGGACGAGACTCGAACTCGCGACCTCCTGCGTGACAGGCAGGCATTCTAACCAGCTGAACTACCACACCGTTTTGCTGTTTGCAGGTGCAAAGATAATACTTTTTCGTCAATCCACAAATTCACACCATATTTTTTTCGATTTTTTGCAGCCGGAAGACAATTGCTGTTCCACCTGAACTGTCCCCACTCTCCATGAAAAGCCATCCCCTGCAGCCACGTCAACGTCGCACGGATGAGGCATTGCGGATCGCACGGATGAATTCAACGGCATCGGGCGAGAGCGTTTCGGTACGATCGCGCCACAGACCGCTTGCCGACAACCGTTCACGATGTTTGTCTATCCGCCGCATGATCGGGAACTCCGGATGCGGCATACGGCTCATCTCCTCGCGGCGTGACGGAACAACCGTACGGTCGAAAACATCCTCCAGCGTCGGCCTGCGGTCGCCGTACCACGCAAATCCCTTCAAACGCTGCTCCTCCGTCTCCGGAACCTGCTCGATGGCATATATGTCGTAAACCGGATTGCCGCGCCATGTTATCAGATCGACCTTGCGGTCGGTGATATGGAACGTTATGTCGGCACAGGCGATGGTCATGAACTCGGTCACTGTCCCCGAATTCTCATCGACCGTATAATACAACGTCTGGCCGTTACCAACGGCATTGACCTGATATATCTCGTTGTCGCGGAACAATGCCTCGATCTCCTTGCCCGAAACCTGATTGTAGGCCGACGTATCGATCATCTCGGCCATGATCGGGTTACCCACAAAAACCGCCCGCGTAATCTGCTGGTTGGCCGTATAGATATCGATCAATTCGGACTGGATCTGGTTCTGGTCGTTCCACAGTACGGGATTGATGTAAAGATGTATGGTCGAATCGGCCGACAGCATCACCAGAGAGTCGCAAACCGTCTGAAAATCATTCCGGAAACTCTTGACATTGCGGTAGGCCCGCACGACACGCCGTACCGAATCTCCGGCTGTCGAATCGGCCGGCGTCTGAACCATCGCACTGTCGAGCTGCTGGGCAAACATGTCGGTGGCCGTCGAATCAGCCACAGACGTCGAATCGACCTGCGACACCGTATCCGGAGCCATACCGACACTCTCAAGATAACGGTTCATCTTTTCCGCACGACGCTGCCTGCGACGCTCTTCACGCTCCCTGCGCTTGATCTCGCGACGCGACTCACGGGGTTCCAGCAACGATTCGTCCGTCGCCGAAACATCCCCAGATTTATCCTTCGCCTTCTTATTCGGCTTATCTTGCTTTTCAGGATTCTCGTCCGCCCTGGTGCCGTCGGATGCCGCATCGCCTGACTCAATATCCGACTCCGCATCTGCCGCTACGGCAGTCCCCTCCGAATCATCCGGCGGCTCATTGTCCACCGCATCTCCTCCACTGCCGGCATCCGCCGAGGCAGAAACCGCACCGGCCACGGGGGACTCCGTCGTCTCACCTGTTCCGGACGCCGCCTCACCATCCGATGGCTGCCGATCTGTTCCGAAAGGCTTGATCGACGGCCGCACAACCGCAGAATCCGGCAATACCCCATCGGTCCCCATAACCATCGGAGCGGGATGAACAGCAGCCGAATCAGATGGCAAAACGTTCATTCCGCCAGGCATAAGGAGCGAATCGGACGGCATTATCATAGTCGAGTCGACGGCCATGGCCGCAGAGTCCGCCCCCATCACCGCAGAGTTCGGGGCCATGGCCGCAGAATCTACCGACAGGCTCGGAGTGAACATCAGTATCGAATCGGCCCGCACGTACAACGTATCGCCCTGCTCCGGATCGTAACTCATCACCGACGGCCGCATTGTCAGCAAAGCCTCCTCGCGATCGCCCCAATATTCGCCGTAGTCGCCGAATGCCATCGCCTTGTGGTCGATGTCGTCGATCTGAATGTTGCGGCGAAGGATCGCATTCTGTGTCCCGCGGCGGTAATCTATCGTATCGGCCCACACCTCCTGACTCGCCGTCAGAACATAACTGTTGGCAAAGGTCTCGAAACGGTCGGCCGGACGGTCGTAACTCCCCGCATCGGCATAGAGCATCTCATCGTTCTCATTCCAGATATAGGTATGGTCGAAGAAACGGGCGACATCGGTCTCAAGATTGTAGATCACCGAATCCGACTGCAACTGATAGGTCGAATCCCGCATGCTCACATCCTCGACACAGATCACCTCGCTGCTGTCGGCATAATAGTATCCGCGCTGGCTCTCCAACCGATTGTCACCCTTGGTCACAATCGCGCCTCCGCTGAATTTGCCGACGTTGTCGAGCGTATTGTAGGAGAAATTATAAGTGTACATCGTGGCATCGCCGTCAACCACCTTGATCAGCGGCGAATAGATATAGGCCATGTTTGTTTCGCCGTTGTACTCGGCACGGTCGCCATAGACATACAGCGAATCCTTGTTGATGATCACGTTGCGGAAACACTCCATCCGCCGTTCGCTGTAACGCACCGCACTGTCACACGTAATGATCGTACCGTTGTGGTAGAACATCACCCCGCCGACAAGGCACAATGCCGTCGTATCCTGATACTTGATCGAATAGGCGTCGATACCCTGCATGTCGACCGGCTTGCGGCCCGCACGCACCGAAGCTGCGGTCCCAGTACCGGAGTTCTGGCCGAACAGCGTCGAACACCCCGCCAGACAGAGAATAATTATGGTCAGTACGGATCTCAAATCAAAATTCCACTTTCGGACCGTACCGGCCATGTCGGCCCGATACCGGTCAAATATCCTTCAGACTGCTATTTAACCCAATGCTTGTTGTCGAACTCGCCGTCGCGGAACTCCGGGTCTATGCGCACATACATGCCGTCGATCTTCTCGTTGAGCCACTTGCGGAACTCCCTCTGCTTCTTGGCATTGAGCGCCTGCTCCTCGATCATCAGGTAATCCTCCTCCAGCGTGGCCGGATGGGACGGTATCACGTCAACCAACTTGATGATCTTGCTCAACTGGTTGTTCTTCAGGTCGGTCGTCTGGAAGGCGTCCGAAACCTCTCCCTTCTTCAAACGGCGTATCACATTGTAGTCGGCCGGCATCAGATACTCCTTGTAGAACTTGGTCTGCGTGAGCTTGGCATCGAATGCCCCCTGGGTCTCCAGAATGTCATGGTTCGACACCAAACCGCCATTCTGTTTCGAATAGACGTCGTCGGAGTACTCCAGCGCCGCCTCCTCGAAGGTGATCGAATCCTTGCGGATCAGATTGGCCAGGCTGTCAAGCAGCTGCTCATCGGCCGCCAACTCCGAAGGAGTATAATAGGGCCGCAACAGAATGTGGCGGCAGTGATACATTCCACGGTCGTTCTTGTCGATCAGCTCGATGATGTGGAATCCGTACTCGGTCTCCACAACCTCCGAAACCTGTCCCGGTTTCAGCTTCTCCAGCGCATCGGCGAACGGCTTTACGAAACTGTTGATATCCATCTCGCCCAGATCGCCGCCATGCAACGCCGAACCATCCTCGGAATACATGCGGGCCAGCGTCTCGAAACGAGCCGTTCCGGAAATGATACGTTCGCGCATGTCGAGCAGGCGCTCCTTGACACGCTGCTTGGCCTCGGTCATCGACGACGGGTACTTGACTATATGCGCATAGACATACTGTTCGGGCACGATCGGAATACTGTCCGACGGAAGTGTCTTGTAATAGCGCTCGACCTCGCCCGGGGTGATCGTAACCTTGCTGGTCACATCGTTCTGCATCGCCTGTGCATACATGTTCTCCTCGTAGTACTGGCGCAACGTCTCACGAATGTCGAATACCGCCTTGTGTTCACGCTCCTCGAGTGCTGCAATGGAGCCCGCCTCGCTGATCATGTTCTGGAGATAGTCCTCAACAGTAATCGCTATGTCGGCCGTGTTGACATCCACCGAGTCGATCTGCGCCTGATGGTACAGCAGCTTCTGCATCATCAACTGTTCGAGAGCCTCGTTCTGAGGGTCGCGGTCGGAGGTATATCCCATTTCGCGGCGCTGGTTGACCAACATGTTGGCCGACTCGACTACATCCGAATAGTAAATGGCCGAATTGCCAACCACTGCCACGATCTTGTCGACCATGACCTGTTGCGCATTCAGGGTAAACGTAATTAACAGGGCCGGTAAGATCAACAGACTCCTTTTCAACATATCATTCAATTTTTACTGTTTTGTATACTCTTTTCATTATTGTTCGCCACACTGTCCGCAGTGTCATGCTCGATATTGATCTTTATATCACCCTCTTCCATCGCCTCGCGGAAAAGCCGCTCCTCCTGGGCGCGGATGATTTCGCTCTGACGCTGGTTGAACAGAATGCGGCGGATTGTTTCGCGGACACGTTCGAGCGGTGCTACCTCACCCGCACGCCGGATATCGGTAATGACGAACAGGTAGTGTCCGTCGACATCGCTCATCTCCTGCAACTCTCCCAACCGCAACAACTCGGTATAGTCACGGCCGCGACGCGTGGGCAACGTTGCCAGAAAATCCGTAAACTCGACCCACGTGTCGTACTCCTGCATGTCGAGCGAATTCTTCTGGCACATGTCGTGCCAGTCCTGGATACGGTTCGGGTCGTTCGACCTGATCAGTTCGCGGACCTTCGCGCTCTGCCGGAAACGCGTCGGCAGATGTACCTGGCGCCCCTTGACTATCGTACGTTCGAGTTTGAAGTCCGAGGCGTGCTGACGGTAATATTCGGCTATCTGACTGTCGGTGAAGGTTGTATCCAGCTCATGGTCGACGTAGTACTGGTCGAGCTTGCGCATCAGCAGCGAATTGCGGTACTCATTGACCATCGCCTCGATATCCGATTCGCTGTCGCGGAACATCGACTCCGCCGCCCGAAGCTTCAACTCCTTGGTAACCCACTTGTCGACATAGAGTTCCAGCACCGACAGGCTGTCCTCTTCGGTCATGAGCGAAGAGAAGTTGGACTGGACGTCACTCTGGCGCAGCTTCTTGTCGCCAACCTGCGCTATAACCGGATCGTATTCGAAGGGATGCGGCAATTCGCGGCAGCCGAAAAAAACAGCCGCCGTAAATGCAAAAACCGCTATTTTGAGAAAACGGGTCATAACTGATTTGCAAAGATAATTCTTTTCCCGCAATTAACGAATCAGACATCCAGTTTATTATCCGGTGCAGGATTCTCTTTCAAGCGAAAACCCTTCACGCCGCAATTATTTGCCTTCACGCTCTCCGGTCGGCCGGCCATGCGGCGCCTCCGGATGTTCCGACTTCTCCTTGCCGGCCTCGACATGGAGCGTCTGCCACATCTTGTAGGCGACGAAGACAAAAATGGCCAATGCAATGAAATAGACAACCTTATATGCCGTATCGTTCGTGATCATCTCACGCACGGTCATATTGTTCGTATCGCTCCACTGCATCACGATATAGGCCAGGGCGTTATTCATGGCGTGTATCAGTATGACAGGCCACAACGACCCTGTCTTCAAATATACGTAACCCAAAATGATACCTATTACAAAGGCGTTGATCACCTGTTGCGGGATCAGGTGCACGATGCCGAATATGGCTGCCGAGATCAGGATTGCCGGCACGGCACCGCTCTTGCTGCGCACCGATTCGAAAATCACCCCGCGGAACAGTGCCTCCTCAAATATCGGGGCCAGAACAACCAGCAGCAGTATCGACCAGCCGCCGTAGCTTCCCATCGTATACATCGGCCCCAGCCAACGCTCAGGGAAGAGGTTGAGCAGCGGTTCGATGACAATGGCGGCTATCATGATCAGTATGAAGCCCCAGAGTACCAGCATCGGGTTGAACTTGCGGAACGAGAAGTTGAAAACACGGCCTTCTCCGCCTCGGGCCCGCCGGTAGGCAAGCGTACCGGCAATCGTAATGACAAGGCACAGCACATACTGAACGGCCACGGCCACGCCGTCCCATGATGTCGACAGACTCTCCCGACTGAATATCAGCATAAAGAGCCACACCACAAAGAGCGATACCAACGACGACACGAAAAATATGCCGACAAACACCAGCAGGTCGGCCACCGTCGGGAACCGGCGTTTGGGATCCGCCGCATGCAGCGATGCCGCGGAAGGCGTACCGTGCTCCCCGGACGGGGTTGCCGTACCGTTCTGCCCGGCCGCCGACGCATCCTGCCGGTCACCATCCGCACCTGCGGCACTGCCGGTCATGTTCTCCGTCGCACCGGCCGGCTGTTCAGCCGCCTGACGGATATCATCATCGAATTTCCTGTTCTCTTCCATAATGCGTATATCGTAATGTTTTACATGTCACAACGTTGGCCGCCCGGGCAGACCAAATATTTTCCCAAAGATAGCCATTTTCCTCCGAAAATGATGTCGGAATCGCAGAATTTAACTAATTTTGTCGATTGAACATCCTGTCGCCACACCCGTATCTCGATCAATCCGGCCGGCGACACCCCTTAACTTTACGAACTGCAACAAAATGAGCAAGATAGTAGCTTTGGCAAACCAAAAAGGCGGCGTCGGTAAAACAACTACCGCCATCAATCTGGCAGCGTCGCTCGCAATCCTCGGAAAACAGGTGCTGCTCGTCGACGCCGACCCCCAGGCTAATGCAACCTCAAGCCTCGGGTTCGACATAAACGGCGACGGTATCTACGAATGCATCACCGGCTCGAAAACCGCCGCCGAGGTAATCCGAAAATGCGAGGATGTCAAGAACCTCTCGCTCATATCATCCAGCATCGACCTGGTCGCCGCCGACACCGAACTCCCGAAAATGGAACAGGGACACTTCGTCATCAAACGGATCCTCGAACCAGTCCGCGACCAATTCGACTATATCTTCGTCGACTGCTCGCCGTCGCTCGGATACACAACCGTAAACGTCCTCACGGCCGCCGATTCGGTCCTCGTACCCGTACAGTGCGAATACCTCGCCCTCGAAGGCCTCAGCAAGCTGCTCAATACCATCAAGCTCGTCAAGAACGGACTCAACCGCAACCTCGAAATCGAAGGATTCCTGCTTACGCTCTACTCCCGAAACCGCCTAAACAACCAGGTGGTCAACGAGGTCCGCGAACACTTCGGCCGGCTGGCCTTCGATACAATAATTCAACGGAATATCCGTTTGGGTGAAGCACCCTCGCACGGAAAACCCGTTATGCTCTACGACGCCTCGGCCACCGGAAGCATAAACTACCTGAACCTGGCAAAAGAGTTTTTGAACCGAAACAAAAAATAGCCCTGCAACAATGAAAAACAAAGCTTTAGGACGAGGCCTCGACGCCATATTCGGACAGGAACACATCGAAATAGATGCAAAAAACAGACCGATGAGTTCGATGCGCGAGATCGAGCTCGACAAGATAATACCAAACCCGACACAGCCGCGCTCGGCATTCGACGAGGAGACCCTCGCCGAACTGGCCGATTCGATCCGCACGCTCGGCGTAATACAGCCCATCACCGTCAAGCGGAATACCGATGACCAGTACGTCATAATCAGCGGCGAACGGCGCTGGCGGGCCTCGAAAATAGCCGGCCTCGAAACAATCCCCGCATACATCCGCGAGGTGGACGATGCCGACCTGCACGCAATGGCGCTCGTCGAGAACATCCAGCGGCAGGACCTCAACGCAATAGAAATCGCCCTGGGGCTGCAACGCCTTATCGACGAGTGCGGCGTGACGCAGGATGCCCTTTCGGAACGCGTCGGCAAGAAACGCTCAACGATAGCCAACTACATGCGCCTGCTCAAACTGCCCGCCGAGGTACAGCTGGCCATCAAGGAGGGAATCATCTCGATGGGCCATGCCAAGGCAATCGCCGGAGTCCCCGAGAACAAACAGCTCAAACTGCTCAAACAGTGTGTCAAGAAGGGACTTTCAGTCCGTCAGACCGAGGAGCTCGCCCGCGCAATGACCGCCGAAAAACCGGCTCCGGCACCGCAGGAGGAGGCCGAATACCCCGAATCATATACACGCCTGATCGAACAGTTCGAGAAACTCTTCTCGCAGAATATCAGCATCCGCCGCGCAAAGAACGGCGGCGGAAAAATCACGATAGACTTCGCAAGCGACGAGGATATCGAAAACTTCGTCAAACGATTCGACTCGCTCTGAAAATACGGATGAACAGATTTGCCAAATACCTGCTCGCCACAGCTGCAGTGCTGATCACCGTCTCGGCGGTTCACGCGCAGTTGCCACGCGGTGTACGTTCGATCGTGCGCGGCGGAATGAGGCAACAGGTCGATTCCGCCGACCGGGTAGCCGATTCGTTGCGGATGAGGCTCATGATGCTCGACTCTTCGAAACTCGCCTCGCTCGGTGCTCAGATCGATCAGGCCATCGCCGACTCTCTGCCGGTCGACTCAATCATGATCCCCGCGCAGTCACTCCCCACCGATTCGCTTATCGCCGCACTGTCTGCCCTGCCCGCCGATACACTCGCCGCAATGATGGAGCGCCTACCCGCTGATTCGACCCTGACCGATTCGGTCGCTTCGGTGAAATCTGCTGTCATCGACACCACCTCAGTCAAGAGACGCGACTCGCTCACAATATCCAAAGTATCATGGATATCGGCCGTCGCCCCCGGATTCGGGCAGATATACAACAAACAGTATTGGAAGCTTCCCATACTCTACTCGACCGTCGGTACGGGACTGGCGCTCGGACTGCACGAGAACAAACTCTACAAACAGTACAAAAGGCAGGTGACGGCAATTACAAATGTCGACGCCTCGCGTACCCCTGAACTCGATGCCCTCCAGACCCAGATGATACGTCACAACACCCGCCGGCAGATCTATCTGATCGGAGCCATCGCCTCGTACATATATTTTATCGGCGATGCCGCGGTAAACTACAAGGGCGATGAGGTATCGCGTATCAAAAAGGCCACAACCCTCTCGATGATATGTCCGGGAGCGGGACAGATCTACAACGGAAGCTACTGGAAAGCCCCTATCGTCATCGGTGCCTTCGCCTCGATGATCTACGTCATCGACTGGAACAACCGCGGCTACCAGCGCTTCAAAACCGCATACAACCTGCGAGTAGCGTATGACAACGCACTCAGCGAGTACGAAAAGGCCGAAAACAAGGACGAGCTCACCGAACCGGTCCCAACCGACGAGTTCAAGGGCCGCTACTCGGCCACGTACCTCAAGAACCTCAAGGACAACTATCGCCGCAGCCGTGACCTGTCGATCATCATCACGGCCGGCGTATATCTGTTAAACGTCATCGATGCACATGTGGATGCCCACCTGCGCGACTATGACATCTCGGACGACCTCTCGATGAACCTGCAACCACAGGTCGGCAGCTTCTATTCGGCCCGTACCGGAAGCGTAAACACCTTCGGATTCGGACTGAGCCTCACATTCTGACCCCGCAAAATACACTGTGTGTGTCGGGATCAACTGTGCTGAATGCAAAAACAACCAAGACTCGAAACTTATAGACTCATGAAAAAATTAAGGCTCATACTACCGCAATTGATGATCATCGCCCTGATCGCCTCGCCGGAGCGTTCGGCCGCCAGCGACATCTGGCCCTTCAACGCCAAAAAACGCCAGCAGGAGGCTGTCGAACAGGTCCGACAGGAGGCCTCGGCTCGTGAAGCTCAACTCCTGCGACAGATAGACTCACTGCAGATTGAAATCCAGAAACAGGCCGATTCGATCGCCGCTATCGAGGCTTCGGTCCGTGGGCGCGGACATACAGGCGCTGTCAGCGACGATGACTACTGGAGCGACCATTTCGACTCGATGAGCCTCCGCGAACGCGACTCACTGCTCTCAAACTGGTATGAGAAGACTTCGATCTCTTCGTTCGAGAACTTCTTCGACGAGTATATAAACATCGACTCGGCCTGGACTCCAAATGCCGAAAACGAACTCCCCGATTCGGTCTACGAACAGCGTCTCAAGTCAATATTCTCTCCCGTACACCTCCCATACAACGATATCGTCAAGAAATATATCGTCAAATACACCTCTTCGCCCAACGGTCTGATCAGCCGTATGCTCGGCCTCTCGCAATACTACTTCCCAATGATCGAACAGGAGCTGATCAAGGCAGGCCTGCCCGTCGAACTGCGTATCCTCCCAATCATAGAATCGGCCCTCCAGCCTACCGCCAAATCACGTGCCGCTGCCGTCGGACTCTGGCAGTTCGTATACCCCACCGGCAAGGCATACGGCCTCGAAATAAATACGTTCGTCGACGAACGGTGCGACCCGCTGCAGTCCACCCGCGCCGCATGCCGCATGCTAAAGGATCTCTACAAGATGTTCGGCGACTGGTCGCTCGCAATTGCCGCATACAACTGCGGCCCGGGAAATGTCAACAAGGCCATAGCCCGTGCCGGTGCAAAAGGTACTTTCTGGGATATATACAACTACCTCCCGCGAGAAACCCGCGGTTATGTCCCGGCATTCATCGCCGCCACATACGCTTTCCACTACTACAACCAGCACGGCATAAACGTTACCGCACCACCCATGCCCGTAGCTACCGACACGATTATGGTTTCGAACGTCATGCATCTCGAACAGGTCGCCTCGACCATCGACATCCCGATCGAGACCCTCCGACAGCTAAACCCCCAATACCGGCTCGACATAATCCCAGCCGCGACAAAAAGCTATCCGCTGACTCTGCCAATACGCGACCTGTCACACTATATCGCCAGCGAGGCTGACATCAAAAACAAGGATTCGATCTATCTCAAGGAGTACATCGATCCTCGCAAGGTCGACAGCATACGCGTGGCTGAAAACACTTCGAAATCCATTACGCACACCGTCCGCAGCGGCGAGACGCTCGGCGGAATAGCACGCAAATACGGAGTCTCGACACGTCAGATCATGCAGTGGAACAACCTCAAGAATGCAAACAAACTGCGTATCGGACAGCGCCTCAGAATCGAACGCCGCAGATAACCGCAGCCGCAATCCACCGAAAAGAATGCTGAACGACGACCATACGATAGTAGCCCCCTCGACACCCGCGGGAGGTGCCATAGCCCTAATCCGACTGAGCGGAAAGGATGCCATCGAGATCTGCGACAAGGTGTTCCGAAGCCCGAACGGCCGCAAGCTCACCTCGGCCCGCGGGTTCACGCTCCATTACGGCGAGGTGGTCGACCCGACGGACAACCGACCCGTGGATGACGTCCTGGTGAGCATATTCCGCGCTCCGCACTCGTATACCGGCGAAAATGCCGCCGAAATTTCGTGCCACGGCTCCTCATACATCGTCTCACGGATCATCCAGCTGCTCATCCGAAACGGTGCCCGGGCCGCTGCCCCGGGTGAATTTACCATTCGGGCATTCCTGTCCGGCAAACTCGACCTCGCACAGGCCGAAGGTGTCGCCGACATCATCGCCTCGACGGACCGCGCCTCGCACAGCATCGCCATGAACCAGATGCGCGGAGGCTACTCGGCCGAACTGAACCGCCTGCGCGACGAACTGCTCCACCTGACCGCACTCCTCGAACTCGAACTCGACTTTTCGGAGGAGGATGTAGAGTTCGCCGACCGTGCCAAACTCGCCGAGATAATGCATCAGATACAGGCAAAGATCGACCGGCTGATCGACTCCTTCGCGCTGGGAAATGCAATCAAGGAGGGTGTTGCCACGGCCATCGTCGGTGCTCCGAATGCCGGCAAATCGACGCTTCTCAACCTGCTGCTCAAGGAGGATCGCGCAATGGTTTCGGAAATTGCCGGCACAACCCGCGATACGATAGAAGAGTCCATAAATATCGACGGTATCAAGTTCCGGTTCATCGATACGGCCGGCATCCGCTCGACCGACGACCGACTCGAACAGATGGGTATCGACCGCACCTTTGACAATATCCGCCGCGCGACGGTAGTATTGCTGGTGTGCGACCTATCGACATTCGCCTCGCACGCCGACATACGCGATGCCGTAGCGATGTTCACTGCCCAGGCCGAAGAGCTGCACCTGCGGCCGGAACAGCATCTGCTCCTGATCCTCAACAAGACGGATCGCGTCGACCCGCAGTTCGCAGCCAGCCTCTGCACGGAGATTCAGCAGCGCGGGTTGGCGACCATCTCCCTTTCAGCTCGCACGGGTGATGGGGGCACCCTGTTGATCGAACGGTTGAAATTGACCGTCGACCTGCATTCTGTCCTTGCGGGCGACACCATAGTATCGAACGCCCGTCATCAGGAGGCACTTCTTCAGGCACGGGATGCATTGCTTCGGGCTTTGGACGGCTTATCCGCACAGTTACCGGCCGATCTGTTGAGCGAGGATATCCGGCAAGTCGTTTACCACATCGGCACCATCACCGGCGCAATCACCAATGACGAGGTTCTCGGTCAGATCTTCTCGAAATTCTGCATCGGCAAATGACGGCTTGTAAACAGCCATAACCAACCATAACCATTTAGAATAAAGTCGCTGTATATCAGCGACTTTTGTTTTTGTGTGCTTTCCAAGTGTCGTTTGGAGATCACGGATTTTCTCCATATTTTCCTACCATATTTCTACCGCGGAGCAAATTCCACGCAAGCCGAAATATCACACCGACGCATTAGTTGACGTGTGTTGACAATGGTTTACATGTGTGGACAGTTGGGGAAATTAGTATTTATGAAAAACGACGGAAAATAGAGGGAAAACATGGAGGTAAAAAGAATTTGTCAATGGTGCGGAAAACCGTTCATCGCACAGAAAACAACTACTTGTTATTGCAGCCCGCAATGCTCGAAACGGGGTTACAAACACCGCATGATGGAGCGGAAGATGGAGCTGCGCCATATGCAGGAGATGCAGGAATTGCGCTCGTCGCTGGAAAAGCAGGAATACTTCACTTTTTCGCAGGCAGCACGTCTGATGGGTGTAAGCCGACAGTACATCTACAAACTGGTAAAGGAAGAGAAACTCCGTGCATCCCGGCTCAGCGGAAAGATGTCGTTGATACGGAAAGCCGACATCGAGCTCATGCTCAAAAGCAAACCTTATGAACGGCTGGTAGCAAAAAACGACTTTGACATCACCGAGTATTACACCGCCGAGGAGATTGCACAGAAATATAAGGTCAATGCCAAATGGGTATGGACTTATACACGACAGCACAAGGTCCCGAAAGTGAGAATCCGCCAGTTCAACTATTACAGCAAGAAACATATTGATGCCGCCTTTGCCAAATATGAGGTGGACTCCGACCTGACGGAATGGTACACTCCCGAAGATATTCAGGAAAAATACGGCATGACACGTGTCGCCATCCGTTCGCACGTCTACCGTAACAACATTCCCTCAAAGAAAGAACACGGGCAGATCTACTACTCGAAACTGCATTTCGACCTCTCGAAAAACTCTGCGGAGGAGAGCAAGGCCGAATACTACACCGTCAAGGAGGCGATGGAAAAATTCAAACTCTCCCGTGACTCGGTTTATAATATCCTGCAATTCCATCAGATTCCCCGAGAAAAGAACGGGCGCTTCGTCCGCTTCCTGAAAGTGGACTTTGACCGGGTTATGGGTGTCCGTAAGTGACCTGATTATAGGCTACCGTAAATTATTCCAAAATTAATCTTCACTGAAGGTGGTCTGCATGGTTACATTACAGTGATTTGCCAGCGAATTAATAACAACCATAAAAAATATAACATTATGAACGATTGTAAAACCGTAACATTAAGAACACGTCCTTTGAAAAACAGGATGCTGTCGTTTTATCTGGATTACTATCCTGGGTATAGAGACAAGGAAACAATGAAAGTTATCCGTCATGAATCGCTTGGCATTTATATATATGCCAATCCGAAGAACAAGCGGGAACAGGATTTCAACGAGGTAATGGCTGAGAAGGCTGAAGCCATCCGTTGCCGCAGGTTCGAGTCGGTAGTGAATGAACGGTATGATTTCTTCGACAAGTACAAACTCAAGGCTGATTTCCTGGAGTATTTCCGTAATCAGCTCCGTAAACATGATCCAAAGTGGGAATTTGTCTATCTCCATTTCAGCAACTTCGTGCATGGGAAATGTACTTTTGAGGAGCTCGACATTGATCTCTGCAACAAGTTCCGTGAATACCTGTTGACGGCAAAGAAACTCAAGCGTAACGGACACATCACACGAAACTCCGCATCGGGATATTGGTCTACATTCAGGGGACTTCTGAAAATCCTCTACCGTAACGGGCTGATCCGCAACAACGTCAATGACTTCCTCGAAAAGATCGAGACCGAGGATGTAGTCAAGGATTATCTTTCAGTGGAAGAACTCTACAAGCTGGCCGAGACACCCTGCAAGAAGCCCGTGCTGAAGACGGCATCGCTCTTCTCGTGCATGACCAGCCTGCGCATCAGCGACATCCTCGCCCTCTGCTGGGAGGACATCGTGGACTATTCGGCCGGTGGCAAGTGCGTACACATCATTACCAAGAAGAACCGCTCCGAGGACATCATCCCCATCAGCGAGGAAGCACTGGACCTGATCGGCTACAGCCCTGACAAGCGGGGAATGGTATTCAAGGGATTACAGCGCTGCTGGACCCAGACCTACATGAAAGGGTGGATCCGTTCGGCTGGAATCACCAAGAAGATTACATTCCACTCCTATCGTAGAACATTCGCTACGCTGCAAGCGGCTGCCGGAACGGACATCCGTACCATACAAAGCATGATGGCTCACAAAAGTATAACCACAACCCAAAGGTATATGAAAGTAGTGGACAGCAACAAGCGTGAAGCCAGCAAGAAAATTACCCTGATGCGGAAAGACTGACAGGCATTTTGACCACCTGTTTTAGCGGATATAGTTTGATTTTGAGCGAAAAATCGGACTATATCCGTAATTTTTGTGTAAAATCGGACGATTATAACTCATTATTTATCAGTATCTGGAATAACGCACATAACTTTGGCGTACAGTAATTCCAAATAGTGATAGAAGATGACAAATACAGAACAAATCCGAACTAAGAAAATAAGTTTTATCCTTGCGCTATCCGTTATCATTTTTGCGGCCATAGCCACTTATTTTACCCTTTGCCATGACATCAACATCATGCGCATAACAACTCCTGTAATTCTCGGACTGGCGATGTCCATCATATTGTGTGGAGTCCTGCAGAAATTTTTCTATAATTGGCTGACGAAAAATCACATCCGCTTCTCTTTTGGCGAACAATCCTCCCCTGTTATAGAATCAGAGAGCACCACAGAGCCTGTTTGTATTGCCGAAACACCGCCTACCGAACAACCGGCAGATTCTTCTGAACAGGAGTATTCTCCATCCCCACAGTCAAATCAAGAACCTGTCGTCCCTGATTGTTCCAATGAATCTCATTTGGAAAAGTATGATTCCATTCTGGAAGAACTCAAAGAGAAAGAACTGAAAAGACAAGTAAAGGTTATGGATGCGATTCGGGAATATGTAACCATCAAGACTGCCCCCTATCTCTCCAAAGAGGCTATAGCGACTCTCATTTCCAACATTGAGTACATGGCTTGTGATCAGCCGGAACTCTATAAACCGATTCGTTCCAATATTGACAATCCGCTACGGTCACCGGGACTTCGTCATCTGGCATGGAATGTAGGTGAACGATTGAGAGTACCGTTGGCAAAAAGAGCCGTCTTTATCAAAGAATCATTTCCATACGAACTTGAAAACGCGAGTATTGAATATCTCAGACTTAATTTGCGGGATCAGGTAGCAAGTCAGATTCCAATTGATGTACCTGAAAAGGGAGACTATCGCTTCCATTTGGAAACAGATAACGATGAGTCGTAACAAAAAACGTATGCAGATGAAATAATTAATCTGGTCTGTATTGTTCTGCAAAGCTTCATTGGGTTGGTTCGCAGCATGTTAAACGATTAAAAAGTTATAATATGAAAACAGACCAACTTACATTCAATGACTTGCCGGCAGTAGTCGGCGAACTTTGCGACCGGATAGCAAGCATGGAGAATCTGCTGACTGAAAAACTGTCCAAGCAGCATGAAGCCAAAGAAAACACGCACGTCCCCATGACCGTGCAGGAAGCTTGCGCCTATCTCAAAATGCCGTTATCGACATTTTATTACAAGGTCAAAAAAGATGATATTCCAGTCATCAAGCAAGGGAAACATCTATACATCTACCGGGATGAACTGGACAAATGGCTGGAATCCTCCCGAAAGAATCCGGCTCCGCAAACTTTCGAGGAAGAGAACGAAGCCATGCTCGCTTCTCATCGCCGTAAACCTAACCTTAAAAACTGGTAATGATGGAGAAGACGGACGAAACGATACCTTCACGTGAGGAACTGGCAGTTTTTATAGAAGAAGCAGCCGTGAGTGTCACGAATAACTATGAAGAAGCGCCGGCGGTGTTGATGGTGGATGATGCTGTTATAGGCACCTTGGGGAATTTCAGCGCTTCCATCGGGAAAGCCAAAAGCAAGAAGACTTTCAACGTTTCGGCCATTGCCGCATCAGCATTGAGTGGCCGTACTGTTCTTCGTTACCGTTCCATGTTCCCCGAGAACAAGAGGAAGATTCTGTATATCGACACGGAGCAGGGACGCCATCATTGTCAACAGGTACTGAAGCGCATCCTGCGTTTGGCGGAAATACCGGATGACAAGGTGCCGGAAAATCTGATTATGTTGTCTCTGCGCAAGTTTGCACCAAGAGTGCGTCTGTTGATAGTCGAAGAAGCTATCGGCACCACACCTGATTTGGGTCTGGTCATTATAGATGGCATCCGTGATTTCCTTTACGACATCAATTCATCCAGTGAATCTACCGAAGTTATCTCGAAATTCATGCAATGGACGGACGACAAACAAATCCATATCCATACTGTCCTGCATCAGAACAAGAATGATGAACATGCGCGTGGTCACATCGGCACGGAACTCAACAACAAGGCGGAAACCATCCTGCAGGTAGAAGTGGACAAAGAGGACAAAGCCATAAGTGTGGTCGAAGCCGTACACATCCGGGACCGGGACTTTGAACCTTTCGCTTTCCGCATAAACGAAGACGTCTTGCCCGAACTGGTAGAACCATATCTGTCCAAAGAGAAGAAGAGCGGGCGACCAACCAAAGAACCGTTCGATCCGGAGAGGGAGATTCCAGAGACTGTACATCGTGCTGCAGTGGATGCCGCTTTTACTAATGGCAATATCGGCAGTTACGATGACTACCTGGAACGTCTGAAGGAAGCTTACGGATTGCACAATGTAAAGCTCGGCTACAACAAGGCTGTCAAAGTAGCCACCTTTCTTGGCAACAAGCGGATGGTCATAAAGGAGGGGAAAAATTATATTCTCAATCCGGAATGCCATTACTGAGTCCAACTTTACTTTATTGCAGGGGCGTATATATTAGAATAAAGCAAAGTCGGCAGGGAATCATCATGTGGGATACTCATTTTCTCCCCTCTTTTAGTGGATAATAATATCCTGCATTTCCTTGTCCAAGTGCCAATTCATTATACGCATCCGATATGGCTTGCGGGGAAGGATAAACAGGTAACTGTTTCGAGATATGCCAAGGTATAACCTCACTGCGTTACGGTTGTACATTGGCGCTCTTGACTGCTCAGTTCCTTCGCCAGTACGGTACTCGCAAGCTCGCACCTTTTCAACCATTATAACAACGATTCAAATGAAAGAAAATATTGTCAATACATCAGCTTCCCCGAAAGAAACAAGAAGTGTCTTTGTCGGGGCTAAAGTCACTCCCAGCCAGAGAGACCATATAAAATCACTGGCCAAACAATGCGGCATGACCGTAAGCGACTACATATTGTCATGTGCGTATAACTTCAAACCCAAAGCGAGGCTCACGAAAGAAGAGGCGGCACTGCTGCAGAATCTGGACAATTGTCGGTCTGATCTCGTAAAATATACTTCCGCACTTCATGGAATGTCCACAAAGCAGCGGATGGTAATGTTCAATCAGATTCCGTTCATGGTTGGCTGGCTCGGAGAACTTTCCAATGTTGCCGAAGGCGTCTGCCAATTCCTGGAAGCCGTAAAGGAGAAAAACAGAATTCCGTCCAACCCTCAATCCGAAGAAAAATGATTGCAAAAGCCAAAGCCATATCTTACGGTATCAATGACCTTCG